>Ga0078972_1008261_pt1 | contig 22020 bp, 19 predicted proteins | sample YelNatPaOPGAMG01_FD_67568 | JGI IMG/M metagenome (GOLD analysis project Ga0078972, IMG submission 67568) | Hot spring thermophilic microbial communities from Obsidian Pool, Yellowstone National Park, USA - OP-RAMG-01 (SPADES assembly) (version 2) | ecosystem: Environmental > Aquatic > Thermal...
CGAAGAGTTGAGGACCGCCCTGGAGACGGCGAAGGTCGGCCAGGGGTAGAGCCCGGCCGCAGCGGCAGTGCTCCGCCGCAGCGACAGGCTCTACCCTCTGGCTCAATCGTTCCCGGGTGCGACGGTTGGCTTAAGCCGGGCTACTCGTAGCGCAAGGCATCAATCGGGTTAAGGCGGGCGGCTCGCTGGGCGGGATAGATGCCGAAGAACAGGCCCACAGCCAGCGAGAAGCCCACAGCGAGCAGGGCAGCGCCCGGGGTCACCGAGGCGGTCAACACCTTCGTGGCGCTGACGCCGAGCGTGATCAGGGCACCCAGGGCCAGGCCGATGAGGCCGCCAGTGACGGAGATCACCAGCGCTTCCACAATGAACTGGACCAGGATGTCGCTGGCGCGGGCGCCGACGGCCTTGCGCAGGCCGATCTCGCGCGTCCGCTCGGTGACGGATACGAGCATGATGTTCATTATGCCGATGCCGCCCACCAAAAGCGAGATGCCGGCTATGGCGCCCAGGAAGATGGTGAGCGTGTTGAGCACGCTCGAGGCCTGCTGCAGGATGCTGGCCAGGTTCTGCACCGCGAAATCATCGTCGCTGCCATCGGCCTTGAGGTGATGGCGCTCGCGCAGGAGAGTGCTGACACGCGCCTCAATCGTGGGGAAGTCGGCCGGGCTGCGTGCGGTCATCATGACGGCGCCCACGGTGTAGCTGTTGCCATCGGGGCTGCGCGTGCCTCCGAGGCGCTGCTGCAGCAGCGTGATGGGCACGATGCCGGCGTCGTCCACGCTGCCCAGCCCACCCTGGACAGCCAGCACGCCGATGACGCGCAGGCTCGTGTCCTTGGCGCGAACCGTCTGGCCCACTGCCTCGCCGGAGCCGAAGAGCGTCGTCTTCAGGTTGGCGCCGAGCACGATCACCGGAGCGGCGCTACGTACCTGGTCCAGGCTAATGAAGGAACCCGAGGCCAGCTTCAGGTTCGAGATGATCTGATAATCGGGCGTAGTGCCGGTAAGCGTGGCATTGCTGCTGGCGGCCGGCGCCACCACCTTGGCACTGACGTTGCTCATCGGCGCCAGAGCCGTCACCGGCAGGTTGAGGGCGGCGATGGCCTCGGCATCTGCCATGGTCAGGACCGGCACCACTCCTTCTGCCAACTGGGCTGCCCGGCGGCCGAAGTTGGGCTGGACGTAGACGGTGTTGGTGCCCATGGCCTTGAACTCGTTCGTGACCATGCTGTTGACGCCGGCACCGAGCGAGAGCAGCGCCGTCACCGCCATCACGCCGATGATGACGCCGAGCATGGTGAGCAGGGAGCGCATCTTATTAGTCGTCAGGCTGCCGAAGGCGAGGCGCACCACTTCGAGCAAGCTGGCGTTGCCTTCGTCTTCGATATTGATTGGCGGCAGCACCTGAACTGGCGCTGCGGCGGTGGTTGTGTCTATACGTATGGCTTCCGTCATCAATTTACCTCTGGTTACCTGGGCGGGGCGCTGTCGCGGATGACCAGGCCATCGCGCATGGTGAGCACCCTCTGGGCATAGGCGGCAATGTCCGCCTCGTGCGTCACCAGTACCACCGTCAGCCCCTGCTCGCGGTTCAGCCGTTGCAGGATGAGCATGATCTCAGCGCTGGTCTTGGTGTCCAGGGCCCCGGTCGGCTCATCGGCCAGGATGACCGAAGGGCTGCCGACGAGGGCTCTTGCCAGGGCCACACGCTGCTGTTGCCCGCCTGAGAGTTCATTCGGCCGGTGGTGCAGGCGTTCGCCCATCCCCATGATCTCAAGGGCGACCTTGGCCCGCTGGTGGCGCTGCCGTGCCGAGATGCCCCTGTAGATGAGCGGCATCTCGACGTTGCGCATCGCGTCCTGCCGCGGCAGGAGGTTGTATTGCTGGAAGACGAACCCCAGCCGGCGCGCCCGCACCAGGGCCAGGTCGCTCGCGCTCAGGTTGGCCACTTCCAGCCCATCGAGAATGTAGCTGCCACTCGTGGGTGTATCCAGGCAGCCGAGCAGGTTCATGAGCGTGCTCTTGCCGCTGCCGGATGGCCCCATGATGGCGACGAACTCGCCCCGACAGATGTCGAACGATACACCGCGCAAGGCGGGAACTTCGACGTCGCCCATGCGGTAGACCTTGTGCAGGTCGCGCACTGAGATCATGGTGCCCGCCGGGCAAGCACGCTCGGAGCCGCCATCGCCGGGCGGGGCGGTGGGAACTGCCGTCATCGTGCTGGCCATGCTAACCACCGAAGAAGCCACGCGGTTTCGGCACCGCGCTCGTGGGCACGGCGATGATGCGCTGGCCCTCACTCAAGCCAGAGACGATCTCGGTGTTAGTGCCGTCGGTGAGGCCCGTCGTCACATCCACTTCAGTGAAGCCCTTGCCGTCCGCGTTAGGCACCTGCACCACGTGGCCGGCGCCCTTGGGCAACAGCGCCGTGTTGGGCACGAGCAGGACGCCCTTCTTGTTGGCGACGACGATGGTGAGGTTGGCCGTCATGCCCGCCTTGATGCGCGGGTCGCTGTTGGCAAAGGTGACTTTGACATCGTAGGTGACTACGCCATTGACTTTCTGGGCCGAGGGGGCGATGTAATCCACTGCCCCGGTGGCCTGCCAATCCGGCAGCGAGTCAATTGACAGTTGCACGGGCTGGCCGAGCTTGGCCCGCACCACGTCGTTCTCGTTCAACAGCATTTTGACGTGCATCGTGCTCACATCCATGAGCGAGATGGCCGGCGTGGCGGCGTTGACCTGGCTGCCGGGGACAATGCTGACGTCGGTGACCAGGCCCGCGAAGGGGGCACGCAGCGTCGCCTGCTCCAGGTTCAACTCGGCTTGCTTCACCGCCGCTTCCGCCTGGGTGACGGCCGCCTCCTGGATGGCGATGTCCGTCTCAGTGGCCGGGGCGGTGAGCTTGGCCAGATTAGCCTTGGCCTGGTCAATGCTGGCCTGGGCGGCGGCGAGATCAGCAGCAGTCGCCGGGTTAGTGAGCTTAGCCAGGTTTGCCTTGGCCTGCTCCAACTGGGCGGCGGCAGCCTGGATCTTGGAGTTGGCATCGCTGCCAGCCGTATCGGCCAGCGAGTCGTAGTTCGCCTTGGCCTGCTGGTAATCTATCTGGGCTTGCTGATAGGCAGCCAGGGCGGCGCGGTCATTGGCGTTCTTCTGGATGGCGTCGGTGTAGTCCAGTTGCGCCTTTTCCAGGGCCACCTGCGCCTTCTGCAGGCTGGCCCGCGCTGCCTCGAGTTGGCTGCCAGTGGTGCCGGCGGCGACAACAGCGGCGTCATAGGCGGCCTGGGCGCTGGCGACGGCTGCCTGGGCGGAGGCCAGGTCGGTGGACGTGGCCCCGGCGACAAGCTTGTCGTAGTTGGCCTGGGCGCTGGCCACGGCGGCTTGCGCGGCGGCGATATCCTCGGGGCGGGCGTTGCCCTGCTTCGCCTGCTGCAGCCTGGCCTGGGCGCTGGCGAGCGAGGCCTTGGCGCTGGTGAGCGCCAGCTGCAGGGCCCGGTCGTCCAACTTGGCCAGAGCCTGGCCGGCCTGGACACTGTCGCCGGACTTGACGAGCACCTCGGTGACTGTGCCGCCGACCTGGAACGAGAGGCCGAGGGACTGCTCGGCATCAATTGTGCCGCTGCCGGCGATGGTGCTGACGAGGTCGCCACGGGTGACGGCGACGGTGTTGCCGAGGCTGGCAGCGCCGGCCTGGGTGGCGGCGCGCCCGGCGCCGTTGATCAGCAGAGCCACGATTATCGCTACGATAACGAGGACTATGCCTGCGCCCAGCCAGCGGCCACGGATGCCACGCTTGCGGGCTAGGGTTGCGTTGGCCATTCAATGCTCCTTGTGTTCAGACGACAAATGCGGTGGGCGGCTATCAGTTCCTGACATTGACCGCCCACAACAGTAATAAGCATAACATGTTGCCGGCTTCTGCGCAGCATACGTCTGCATGAGGCGTAGCTCACACTTTCGGGCGAGGCGGCGGCGCGGAGCTCTCAGCCAGCGGACCTGGCTGGCTTCCACAGGCGGCGTCCCCAGAAGAAGGTGCGGTAGAGCGCATAGGGCAGGGGCCGCTGCACCAGGTCCCAGGCGCCGGCATAGCGCACGACCTTGCCGCCAAAGCCGCGCTTGAAGCGCCACACGCCCCAGAGGCCGCCCTCTCCCAGGCGGTCGGTGTCCACATACAGCTCGGGATGTGCGCCCACTTCCTCAGGGATGCCCCAGAGGTCATACGTCTCGCAACCGCGCTCCCTGGCCCAGGCCATGGCCCGCCACTGCACGGCATAGCTGGCCATCAGGTTGCGCTTCTCGTCTGATGATGCGCCGTACAGGTAGTAGGCCGTGTCGCCGAAGGCGAACACCATGATGGCGGCCAGCAGCGCTCCTTCGTGCTCGCCCAGGAGGAGGGCGGCCATGCCGTCGGCGGCGAAAGCACGATAGGCGCCTTCGTAGTAGGCAGGGTCGCGGCTGGGGAAGCCATCGCGCCTGGCCGTTTGCTGCATGAGGGCAGCGAAGGCAGGGAGATCGGCGTCGCCCCCGGTGCGTACTGTCACACCTTTGCGCAGGGAAAGGCGGATGTTATAGCGCGTCTTGGGCTTCATGCGGGCGAGCAGCGCTTCTTCCTCGCCCCGGAGGTCCACCAGGACCGTACTCGGCACCTGCACCGCCTGAAAGGCCGGGCGGAACCCCAGGCGCTGCAATAGGGCCTGGACCTCGCGGCTGGCCGGCCAGGGCGGCTCGAGCTTCAGGGCGATGCAGCCGCACTCCCGCGCCAGCTGTGCCAGTTCGCCTATCAGTTGCCCGGCTGCTACCGCAAACGGGAGCTCCGGGCTCAGGGCCGGCCCGCGTGGCACGTAAGCCAGCCGGCCCAGGGGTGTATGGCGCAGCAGCACCTGAGCCACGCCAGCAGCGGATTGGTGCCGAATCACGCCCCAGCCGGTCGAGCGCTTGAACTCGCCCCACTGAAAAGATTGCAGGATGCTGGGGGCGTGGCAGCGCTGGAGGGCGCTGTTCCATTGTTCGGCGGAAGGGCTTTGCAGCTCCACGGCTGCGTCTGACATCAGGGCCTCGGCTCATCCTGGTCGCCTGTGCCGGCGCCACAGCCATTATGCTCTAGAGGCGACCGGCAGGCCAGGGGAGACAAGAGAACACGGATGAACGCGGAGGACCGCCGACAAACGCGGATCACGAATCGCTCTTCTCTCTTGTCGGCGTGAATCTGCATCCATCGGGGTTTATCCGCGTTCCCTTACGCCCACTGGAGTGCAGTTCCAGCGCGGAGAGATCAGCCGGCGTCCTCGTCCAGCGGGCGGAAATCGTAGGTGCGCTCCTCCAGGGGGCTATCGCCGAGACGGCGCACGCGCAGCAGGGGCTGGCTCCCCAGACGCTGTTCCAGCTCCGCTGCCACTTGCAGGAGCTTGGGATTGGCGGTGGCCTGGCCGGCGCTGGAGAGGCTGGGGAACAGCCGCATCTGCTTGCCCGCCTCCGGGGTCAGGGCGAGGGCGAGCAGGCTGAGCGCCACGATCGGCCCGCCGATGGCCTCGGCCTGAGCGGCGGCATAGAGCGGCCGGCGCGCCGCCGCCAGAATGCCCGCTTCGCCGGCGATCGGCTCCTTGAGCGCTGCCTCGCGTTGCTGGACGCGGCCACTTTCCTCCTGCCAACGCACACGCAGCCCGGCGCAGCTCCAGCCACGAGAACGCAATTCCGCCGCCAACTGGATGGCTAGCTCCCTCAACGCCGCTTCCAGGTCGGGCCAGGAGGTGAGTGGCGGCTCGAACTGGCGCGAGGTCTCGGCTTCGGGCGGCGCCTGGCCCTCGATCTCGTCCTCGTCCTGGCCGGAAGCGAGACGCCAGGCTGCCAGGCCGACCTCGCCCGCCTGAGCCTGCAGCGCCAGCCTGCCCAGGGCTGCCACCTCGCCAAGGCTGCGCAGGCCGAGCAGGGCCAGGCGCCGGTGCAGTTCGCGCCAGGCGGCATCCATTCTCGGCAGGGTGGCCAGGGGCAAAGGCGCCAGGAAGGCTGCCTCCTGGCCGGCAGGGACGATCGTGATCTCGCTCTTGCCATACATGGCCGCCATCTGGGCGGCAAATGGTGTGCCGGCAATGCCGGCGCGCAGCACGCTCGGGCTGGGGGGCTCGGCGCCGATGGCCGCGAGCACGGCCTCCCAGGCCTGGGTCACCAGCAACCGCGCCACGGCCTGCTCGTCCCCCACCAGACGCTCCAGGCCGCGCAGGCGCATGAAGGCGATGCCCAACTCGGCGTTGCCCGGGCGAGTGGCAGGTGGCCGGCGGCGCTGCCCTCCTTGTGGCAGGGCGGGCGCGCTGACCTCGGGGGTGAGGCGCAGCATCGGTTCGGCAAGGGCGGCGGCCACTCTGCGGTAAGCTGCCTCGTCTGCCGCCACAGAGGTCGCCTGTGGGCAAAGCGATTGGGCGCGGCTGAGCAGCATGCCTGGCCGCACCCCGGCCTGAGCGGCCTCCGCCGAGGCTTCCAGCACCAGCGGACGGCGAGCACCCTGGTAGACGAGCAGCGGCGTCGCCGCGAACTCGGGGCGACGCAGGCGTTCGACGAGGGCTCGCAGCCGTGGCAGATATAGGCAGAGTATCCGCAGCGGCATCTGTCTCGACCTGGATCGGCCGCTATCGCGGCTCAACGCGGCTGGTGGCCTCAGTTTCGTGACGGCGGCCCGGCAGGAGCGTGTTCTCCGGGCGCTTGTTGGCCAGCCTGTCCGGCGCCGTCAATCGCGGGGTTGGCGCGCCCGAACAGGCTGAGAAAAGCGTCGAAGGTATTGCCCACCAGGTTGGCGAGGTTGATCATGCGCATGTAAGCGAGCAGAGCCTGCGCCTTCTCCGGCCCATAGTAATCCCGGAAGCGCTGTTCGGCGAGCGGGTCAGGGTGGCCTGCCGTCTCGGCCCAGTGCTGAGCGAAGGTCAGGGCCACGGCTTCACTGGCCGGGAATTCGCCCAGTTGTAGAGCCAGGAGGTGAGCCAAGTCGTCGTCGCTCACACCGCTGCGCAGGGCGATGCGGGTGTGGGCGTAGGAGCAGTAGCGGCAACCGTTCACCTGGGTCACCACCAGCATCACCTTCTCGGCAAAGGCGCGGTCCACCAGTTGCTTTCGCCTGGCCTGGCGCAGGACCGGCGCCTGGCGCAAAGCGGCCCAGAGGTCGCGCAGGAAAGCGATAGGGCTGCGGTAGTAGCGCTTATTGAAGCGACGCACCTGACCTCCTGCTTCTCGCCTTCAGCGCCAACGCACCAGCCTGCCGACGAAGCTGTGGCGCAGCCTGACGGCGTCATGCGGGCAGACCTCCTGGCAGCAGTAGCAACGGATGCACTTGTCGCGGTCAATGACGGCGTAACGCCGGCCCTGATGCTCCTCGATGCTGATCGCCTGGGCCGGGCAGCTGGTGCGGCAGATACCGCAGGCCTCGCACTTCTGGACGATGATCTCGGGCCGGGCCGTCATGCGCGTGCGCAGGAAGTTGCTCATGAAAGGGGGAAAGTTCGTCGGCCGCGCCGCTGGTACCTTGAAATCGCTCAGGCGGAGGTCAGCCGCTGGCACACCAAGCTGCTCAATCTCCTCCGCTTTGGCCGGGAGGAGCCCCAGGGCGATCGCCTCCGCCAGGACCGGAACCTGCTCCGGCCGAAGGCCAACAATACCAGTGGCGACCATGTCCACTGCAAAACCATCTGGCCCGGCGATCACGGCGCCCAGGGAGCGCAGGTGGCCGCTCTGTGGGCCGTTGCCCTCCATCGCCATGATGCCATCAATGATGGAGAAGGCTGGCTGGACGGTGTGGTAGAGGTCAATGAGCAGGCGGGCGAACTGCGAAGGGGTCTGATAGCTGAAATGCAGCCTGCCCTTCTCCAGGCCGGCGATCGTGCCGTAGAGGTTCTTGACGGCGCCGGTGTACACCATGAAGGCGTGCGTCTTCAGCTTCGCCATGGAGATGACCTTGTCTGCCTGGGTGACCGGTTCACCCAGCAGGAAGCTCTTGGCCACCAGGCCTTCGGGGTACTGGCGTTCGACGACCTTGTCGAAAGGCCGGAACTGGGCCCCCGTCTCTCGGCAGACGGCGAGAATGCCGCAACGGTCTGCCGCTCTCACCGCATTGCCGACACTCGGGCTATCCCCCACCCAGACCTCGGCCGCGCCCGCCTGTTGGCAGCCAATGATGGCGGCGCGCATGACCTCAGGGTGCGTGGTGACGCCGGCGCTCACCGGCGAGCTCACGAGAATGTTCGGCTTGAGCAGAACCTTGTCGCCCGGCTTGATGAAGGCTTCCCATCCGCCGAGCAACGCCACGGCCTGGTTCACCGCGGCCTGCACCTGGTCGCGTTCGTAGCTTGGGCAGCGAACAACGGAGACTCGGCTCATGCTTGCTCCTCTTACAGCCATTCGCCAACGCTGGAGCCGTTATGTTGGTGCCGAGATGCCGTTGTTGTCAAGACGGCGGAAGCAGGGGACACAGATGAACGCCGATGAACGCAGATTTAGGCCAATGCAATGGGAGAGGGAAGATAATGGCTTCTGAGCCGCGTTTATCGGCGACTACCTGCGTTCATCCGTGTTCCCTTACCTCCATGGCGCGGCCGCTCGTCGGCGATTCGGTTGCATGGGCATAGCCGCGAATGTACAATAAACAGTAGTGAAGTATGTGACGTCGGGACAGTGTTGATAACGTGTTCGGCTGAACCGGGGGCTATGCATGGTACCGCCAATGGGCTTGCGTGACCTCCTGGCCCTGCGGAGCCTGCAGCACGATGGCGTGCCCCTCACTCTAGAGGCAGCCCTCGCCGCGGAGGGTTCTCCCTTCCAGCGCTCGCTGCTGTCGCTGTTGGTGCTGGATGGTCGTTCCGTTTCCACCTATGTGGTCCGCGAGGGTGGCCCTGATGGGGCGGCCGGGTTTGTGCAGGCGCGCCAGCGGCCGGGGCGTCCTGAGGCTGACCTGCTCTACATCGCGCCTTTCCCCTGCAGCGAGCGCGCCGTGCCGATCTGGGAGCGCCTGCTGCTGTCGCTATCCCAATGGGCGGTCAGCAACGGTATAGTGCGGCTTTATGCAACCATCCAGGCCGACGGGCCGGAGGAGGGCTGCCTGCGCCGCGCTGGCTTCCTGCGCTACGCCTCAGACAGCGTCTACCGCATGGAACCCTTGCCGGCGAGTTTCGCCCCTCGTTTCTGCCCCGACCTGCGGCCGCAGATGGCGCGTGATGCCTGGGCGCTGCAGCGCCTCTATGCCGGCATCACCCCTTTGCGTGTGCAGCAGGCGGAGGGGTTGATCCACGCTGGCTGGAGCGTGCCCACGGCAGAGTGGAGCGGGCGCTCCTGGACGAAGAGTTACGTGCTGGAAGGGAGGGACGGCCTGGAGGCCTACCTGGGCATCCGCCGGGGCAGCAAGGGACATTGGTTCCGGCTGGTGATGCGGCCCGAGGCCAGCGAGCGCAGGCGGGAACTGCTGGCGCACGCTCTGGCCGTGATCGCACAGTGGCCGCCGCGGCCCGTCTACACCTGTGTGCGCCAATATCAGAATGGGCAGGCCGATGACCTGGCCTCGCTTGGCTTCGTTTTCGCCGGCGAACGCGCGCTCACGGTGCGCCATCTGGCCCAGCATATCCGGCCGGCCCTGGAGGAGATCGTCTATCGCCTGCAGGGTGCAGTGAGCGCCAACATAAACACCAGCATCCCGGACAATGGCCATGCGGCAGATGGGCTTGTGCCGATCATGGGCCTGCCGGGGATTGAGGCTGCTGCCAGCCGGCCCGACGTGACTGACAGAGTGAGGGCATGACTAGATACCAAATAACGGATAACTTGGACGCATTGTTAGAGATTCTGCCGCCTTACATAGAGACGGCGCTGCGGGAGGTGAATGGCGAAAGCGACTTGCTCGAGATCGTGCTGGACCTGGGCCGCGTGCCGGAAGCGCGCTACCCCGGGCGCGAGGTGGTGCTGAGCGAGAAAGAGGTCACTCAGGACGACATCAGCTACGTCGTCAGCCACGTCAGCGAGTTCACGGGCGACAACCGCGCCGGCATCGAGCGCACGCTGCACCGCATCTCCTGCATCCGCAACCGGCATGGCGATATCGTAGGCCTGACTTGCCGCGTGGGGCGGGCCGTCTTCGGCACGATTGACATCATTGAGGACATCGTCGCCAGCGGTGCCAGCATTCTCCTGTTGGGCCGCCCCGGCGTCGGGAAGACGACGATGCTGCGCGAAGTGGCACGGGTGCTGGCGGAGCAAAAGCGCGTCGTCATCGTGGATACGTCCAACGAAATCGGCGGCGATGGTGACATCCCCCATCCTGCCATCGGCCGGGCGAGACGGATGCAGGTGCCGACGCCGATCATGCAGCACGCTGTGATGATCGAGGCAGTCGAGAACCACATGCCGGAAGTGATCATCATTGACGAGATCGGCACCGAACTCGAGGCGGAGGCAGCCCGCACCATCGCCGAGCGCGGTGTGCAATTGGTGGGCACGGCCCATGGCCAGACGTTGGACAACCTGATGATGAACCCGACGCTCATGGACCTGGTCGGCGGCATCCAGAGCGTCACCCTCAGCGATGAAGAGGCACGCCGGCGTGGGACGCAGAAGTCCATCCTGGAGCGCAAGGCTCCGCCCACGTTCGATGTGCTGGTCGAGATCCAGGACCGCGACCGCCTGGTGGTGCATCACAACGTGGCCGCCGCCGTGGACGCTATCCTGCGCGGCCGGCCGCTGCCGCCTGAGGTGCGTTACCGCGACGAAGAGGGGAAAATACACAAGGAGGCCGCTGCCACTGTTCAGCCTCGGCTGGAGCCTGGCAGCGAGCACGAGGAAGGCCGCCGGCAGACCCGGCCGCTTCCCTATGTCCCGGCCTATGAGGTGGCAAGCGCGGACGCCGCTTTCCCGGCGGAAGGGCGCAATGGCGAGAATGGCGAACGCCTGAACCGGCGCGACCCGATGACGGTGTTCCTCTACGGCGTGAGCCACGGCCGTTTCCGCGACGCTGCCCAGGACCTGGGCGTGCCGGCGCGCATCGCCCGCGGGCTGGAAGAGGCCAACGCTGTCATGACGCTGCGCAATCACTACCGCCGTCACCCGCAGGCGATCGTGGACGCCGAGCGCCGTGGCCTGCCGACCTATGTGCTGCGCGCCAACACCAGCGAGCAGATCCGCGGCTCGCTGGCCAGCATCTTTGCTCTGCCCTATCAGGAAGAAGAGATCGCTCAGGCGCCGGAAGAGGAGACGCGCGAGGCTATTCGGCGCGTCCTGGCCGGAGCGGCGGCGGTTGAACTCTCGCCTCAGAGCAGCCAGGTGCGCAAGCAGCAGCACTTGGCGGCGCGGGAGGCCAACCTGCTCTCCTACAGCCTGGGCAGCGAGCCCTACCGGCGGGTGCGCATCCTGCGGCCGCGCTAGATAGCGCTGCCCACGAGAGAAGGGGACCGGGTGCAGGGATTGTTCATCAGCTTCGAAGGGCCGGAGGGCGGCGGCAAGACGACCCAGATGGAGAGCTTGCGCCGCTACCTGGCGGGGCGAGGCTACGACCCGTTGTGCCTGCGGGAGCCAGGTGCTACCATAGTGAGTGAGCGCATCCGTGCCCTTCTGCTCGACGAGGATGTAGGGGGGCTGGCGGCGCGAACGGAGGCGCTGCTATTCTGCGCCGCCAGAGCCCAACTTGTGGCGAGCGTGTTGCAGCCCGCCCTGGCCCAGGGCCGCGTCGTTCTCTGTGACCGCTATGCCGATTCGACGCTAGCCTACCAGGGCTATGGGCTTGGCTTGCCGCTGGCGGAGCTTGCGGCAGTCAACCGGTTCGCAACTGAGGGGCTGACGCCGGACCTCACTTTCTGCCTGGATGTGCCGGCGGAAGTGGGCCTGCGGCGTAAGCACAACGTCGCTGAGACCAACCGCATGGAGGCCAAGGACCTGGCCTTCCACCAGAGGGTGCGCCAGGGCTTTCTGGAACTGGCTGCCCAGGAGCCGGACCGCTGGCGTGTCATTGACGCTACCCGGCCGCCGGCTGAGGTCGCCGCCGCCATCCAACACCAGGTTGAGGTTACCCTCCAGGAGGCATGCAAGCCATGAAGCTCATCATCAGCATCGTCAACAGCGACGACGCCCGCGGCCTGCTCGACCAGTTGCTCACGCGAGGTTTCCGGGCCACGGTCATCAGCACCACCGGCGGCTTCCTGCGCGAAGGCAACACCACGGTCTTCATCGGCACCGAAGACGAGAAAGTGGACGAGGCGCTGAAGGTGATCCGCCAGAGCTGCCATACTCGCATCCAGTATGTCAGCCCGCTGCCGCCGATCATGGAGCCGGGCGAACTCTACACCCCCAACCCGATCGAGGTGCAGGTGGGCGGCGCCACGGTGTTCGTCCTGGACGTGGAACGCTTCGAGAGGTACTGAGCCTACACGTCGTAGAGGTCGCCGCTCTCGAGGCCACCGTCCATACCGGCGGCTTCATCCGCCAGGCCGGGCATAGATTGTTCGATCTGCTCGGGCGATTCGCCTGCTTCCAGGCGGCCGACCATCTCGTCGAACTCGGGGCCCATGTCCTCGCCCACTTCCTGGCTCATGCGGCGCATCCAGCGCCCCATGCTCTTGGGGTCGTTCTCGTCCAGGTCGCCCAGGCCGGAGTCGGCCAGGTTGTCCAGCCGGCTCTCCTCGCTGCGCAGAAAGGCCGTGCGCGAGACGATGCGTTTCAGCTGGTCGCTGCCGCAGCGGGAGCAGGTGGGGTGGCTGCGCTCTAGTTGCGCCTGGGACCGCCACCAGATGGCCACTTTGCGGCCACAGTTGCCACAGCGATATTCGTAGATCGGCATAGCTACCCCTCTGCAAACACTAGATGCGCTCGCCAGCGGCACTAGCTGAGCCGCGGCGAGCGTATCTATGTTAACGAGATGAGGGGTGAGCGGCAACCCGCTGGATGAGCCCGGATCAACGCCGGTCAGCGTTGGCCATACTTGGTTATGTAGCGCTCGTGCAGCGCCGCAACCTGGTCCGGCGGCAGGGGCTGCGGGTCGCCGATTTGCATGGCGATCCAGAGGGTGCGGGCGGCATCCTCTACCATGACGGCGGCTTTGACCGCCGCCATGGCGTTTGCGCCGATGGTGAACACGCCGTGGTTGCGCATGAGGATGGCAGGGGCCTGCCCGATGGAGCGCACGATCTCCATGCCGATTTCCTCGCCGCCGATGGGGGCATAGGCGCCGAGCGGAATCTCGCAGCCGAACTCGTCGGCGATTGCGGTGAGGCAGGGCTTAATCGTCTTGCCGACGGCGGCAAAGGCCGTGGCATAGGGTGAATGCGTGTGGACGATGCCGCCAACGTCCGGGCGCTTGCGGTAGACATAAAGATGCGTCGCCGTGTCCACAGACGGCGCCAGCCCGCCCTCCACCACATTGCCCTGAAGGTCAACGATGACGATGTCCTGCGGGCGAAGGTCATCGTAGAGCACGCCCGAGGGCTTGATCGCTACCAGGCCGCTCTCAGGATCGCGCCCGCTGACGTTGCCGCTCGTCCAGGTGACCAGGCCGGCCTTCGGCAGGATCAAGTTGGCGCGGCACACTTGTTCTTTGAGTTGCTCAAGCATCGCTTATCCCCCAGAGTTGCAAATACGACCACCGATGGACACGACCACCGATGGACACAACCACCGATGGACACCGATGCACACGGATGCACACGGATGCACACGGATGCACAGCGATAGCGTTCGGCAATGTCTTGTGCTGCGCTCGTCGGCCTCTATCGGTGTGCATCGGTGTTCCCTGTGCAGCGGCGTGCATCTGTGGTCAGAGTCGTCCCTGCTGACGGATGACGCCCAAGATCGTCTCGAAGTTGGCCTGCCAGCGGTCCTCGGGCACGTCCTCGGTGATCCCGATGAGGAAGCCATCCCCTGGCGCAGCCTCGCGCAGCAGTTGCCGCGTCGTCTCGGCGATCACGGCCAGGCTCTCCAGGTGCACGGAGGACGGGAAGTTGATCCAGAGCACCTTGCCCGGCCAGGCCTGGCGCGCCTCAGCCACGGTCATATCGCAGGTGGGCACAGGCGTGAAGGCCTCAATGTAATCCAGGCTGGAGCGGGCGATCCCCGGGGCGAGCAGGCGAGTGTTGGCGTCGAAGTGCACGCCCAGCAGTTTGCCCCTGGCATGCAGGACCTCGGCCGCCTCTTCGTATTGGGGCAGGATGTAGCGCTCGAAGCGCTCTAAGCCGACCACCTCAGGGCTGACGTTGCCGCCATAGTTCACGGCCAGCGCCGGCGAAGCGGCGACAACCTGATAGAGCTTGCGCCGATCGGCGACGAGCAGGTCGTGCAGGCGGAGCAGGCGCTCGCGGTTCTCGGCCCATTGCAGCGAGAACTCCTCGACGCCCATCAACTCGAGGATGATCTCCATCAGCGGCTCGTAGCCGATGCCGGCGCGCACGAAGCCGTCGCCACCAAGGAGCGCCTGCGTCTTGGCGAAGGCCTCATAGTTGGGCAGGTAATAGCGGTCGGCGATGAGGCACTCGAGGGGCTCATAGTCGGCTGGGCTGGTGAACAGGCGCTTCTCATGCCAGGTGGTGAAGCCGGCAGGCTGGTCCACCGCAGTCAAGTCGCCGGCAGGAGTATGGTAGGTGGTGCGCACCCTGGCGACGCCATCGTCGCTGGTGTAGTGCAGGCTCTCGACCGTCGTCTCGTGGTAACGCGTAAGGTATGCCGGCGTGCGCCGCTCGACGATGCACAGCCCCTCATTGCGCAGGCGCCGCTCCGCCTCGCTGGTCGGCAGTTTGTTCTCATAGACGGTGAAAGGGACCATGTCGGGCCGCTGCCCGAGCAGGGCCGCTTCCACGCGCTGGCGTGGGGTCAATGGCTGACTCTCCTTTGGTTGTGAGATCTCAAACGGCAGGTCCAGCTAGCAATGGGCCCTGCCCATGCGAAAGCGCCGTATCAGGCTGCCTGGATGACCTGCAGCGCCCATTCCATGGTCTCGAGGAACTGCCCGAGGGCTTTCTCGTCTGAGAGCAGCGATAGGGCAATACTAGGGCGCTTATCCAGCTTGGTCTCGGGTATGGAGACGCCGCGCAGGCGATTCAGGCGCTGCAAGAGCTCCAGCCGAAGGCTCCGCTGATCGAACGGAGCCCTACGTGCCAGCCCCTCAAATTGCATCTCTACCCTGCCGTAGGTGTAGATCACGAACAAGCAGTAGGAGGTTTCGGCTTCACAGCGTTGCTCGAACAACTGCTGGATCTGGTCCGCGGGCCAGTAGGCGGAAGCATTCGCGGCGTAGTCGAGCATCTGGCCAATCACCTCGCGGCGGATGCGCACGTCGCTGCTTCTCTTTACTTCGACCAGGGTCGGCACGCCGTCCTGGTCCAGGAACAGATGATCGAGGGACATGGCGTTGCCGCCAGCTTCCTCCAAGGGCACGCCTACCTCGCGCCCAATGAGGAGCCACCGCCTGGGCGAGTCGCTGTCAATCTGGTCGCCGGCCAGCAAGTTTGGGTAGTCCGCCAGGAGCTTCTGCAGAAGCTCCTCAGAGTCATAGTCCTTCTCAGTCATCTCGACGAGGCTGTCACCGCCTTGCAGCAGGAAAATCCCCCCGGGCATAGTCCCTCCGACCCTTTGTCTTTACGAGCGGCCAGCGGCGCAGGCTGGCCCTGCTCGTGACTTTGGCGCTCGGTAGTGTAGCCATGATCACGTCAGTGCTGGCACTCGGGGCAATAGTACGTCGGGCGGCCGGCCACGGTTTCCTTGACGACCGTACCCGAGCAACCCAGGCAGGGCTGGCCCTCGCGCTGCTTCACCCGGAAATGCTCCTGGTAATGCCCCTTGCTGCCATCGAGGTGCACGAAAGCCATCTCCGAGGCGCCGCCGTATTCAATGGCCTCGCACATCACCTGGCGCATGGCCGCTAACAGGCGCTGCACCTCCTCGCGGCTGAGGCTGGATGCCTTGCGGTGCGGGTTGATGTGCGCCAGAAAGAGTGCCTCATCGGCGTAGGTGTTGCCCACTCCGCCCATGAGAGACTGCTCCAGGAGCACGGCCTTGATGGCGGCATGGCGTCGCGCCAACCCCTCGGCCAGGCCGTCCGCCGTGAGTTCGTCCGAGAGCACGTCCGGGCCGAGTGCAACGATCTCGGGCTGCCGCGCCACCTCCGCGCTCGGCATCAGGCTCTGGAAGCGCAGGGCGCTGCCCACGAGGGCGAGACAGGTGCCGTCATCGAAGTGCAGCCTCAGCTTGGCGTCTTCAGGAATCTCGGCCGAGAGGGCGGAGAAGCGCAGCGAGCCAACCATCATCAGGTGCAGCACCAGGGCCAGGCCATTGTCGAAATCGAGCACCAGGCGTTTGCCGAAGCGGCGCACCGCTTCGATGCGCCGGCCGGCAAGCTCCGCCAGGCGCTCCTGGCCAACCGCCAGGCGCTGGTCCGGGACGGTGTCCACGCTGGCCACGCGCCGGCCGACGATGTGCTGGCGTAGCTCGCGCGCCAGGATCTCGACCTCAGGCAACTCAGGCATGCTGGCCGCTCCCAGCGTAGACGTACTGCCGCAGCCCGATGTCCTCCAGTTCGTAGAACCAACTTGTGGGCACGGCGCGGAAGCGCAGCGAGATGCGCCCGGAGCAATCCCGCTCGTAATAGGTGAGCAGCGTCTCATCGCCCGCGAAGCTGATGCTCGTGTAGGCATAGTCGCGGTGAATGTCGCGCTCCAGGGTGCGGTAGCGCAGCCACATGTTGCCATCGTCGGTGGATATGGCGGAGCGCAGGGGCGTGCGCCGCCCGCCCATGGGCAGACCACGGTCGTAGTTGTCGTTCCAGACGACGAGCAGATCGCCGCTGCTCGGGATGCGGGCGATGCTGGCCGGCGAATCCGGGGAGAGCAACGGCGTCGGCCCTACATTGGCCCATGTCTCCCCGCCATCGCTGGACTCGGCGCGGTAGATGTGGCCGAACTGGGTGCGCAGGATCATGAGCAGAGAGCCGTCCTTGCGCTCCACCACGGCGGGCTCCATCGCTCCGCGCCTGGCCAGGTCCACCCAGGAAGTGGGGGCGCGCCAGGTGCGGCCCTCATCGTCTGAGAGGTAGCAACCGGAGCGGAAATGGCCGGTGCCGGTTTCGGGGCCGTCGGCGTCGTCACAGCGGGCCACCGGTGCGACGAGGCGGCCCGTGCTCAGGCGCAGCAGGCGAGCGTTGTTCATCACGTAGTAGCCGGTGCCGTCGCTGACCCGCGTCACTTCTCCCCAGGTGCGCCCCAGGTCTGGCGAGCGCTTGAGGCACACCTGCAGGTCCGTGCTGGAGTTCTTGCGCAGGAAGCAGAGCAGAAGCTCGCCGGTTGTTGGCAGCAGGAGCAGCGAGGCCGACATGCAGTTCTGCCTGGCATCGTTGGCGTGCAGCACCGTTGGCTGGGACCAGGTGCGGCCGGCGTCGCTCGAGTACATGCCGGCGATGGAAGCAGGCGCGTCGTCCTCCTTGCCGCGCTCGAAGCGGGTGTAGGCCAGGAGCAGGCGGCCATCCGGTAAGACGGCGATGTCCCCTTCGCTGTTACGCGGGTATTGCTCCGTTGCAGGGCAGATCAGGCTGGAGTACATCCTTATCGCTCCTCACATTCAAGGCCGGCCAGTGGCGGCCTGGCGCCCGCCGCCTCGTGGCTTATCCCTGGGTTACAGCAGGTCGAGCGGATCCACGTCAACCCGCCAGCCGAGCGGCAGCGGCTGGCCGCGCAGGAAGTCCCGCACGCCCTGGCCACGCAATATCATGTGCCAGCGGTAGCGGCCGCGCAAGCGCGAATAGAAGCAGGGCATGGGCCCGAGCACGTCCAGGTTGGGCCAGCCCTGCTGGCGCAGGCTCAGGCGCAAGCGTTTGCCCAGCCGCTCCGCCTCGGCCTGGCAGCGCTCGGCGCTAGTGTGAACGTAGAGCAGGCGTGCCAGTTCACCAAAGGGAGGGTAGCCCAGGCGTCGGCGGTGCTCGATTTCCTGCTGGTAGAAGCGCAGGTAGTCGTGGCCGGCGGCGGCATTGATGGCGTAGTGGTCGGGGCGGTAGGTCTGGATGATGGCGCGCCCGCCGCGCTCGCTCCTGCCGGCACGTCCGGCGACCTGTGTCAGCAACTGGAAGGCCCGCTCGCCGGCGCGGTAGTCGGGCAGGAACAGGGCCGTGTCCGCCGCAACGACGCCCACAAGGGTAACCAGGGGCAGGTCCAGGCCCTTGGCGATCATCTGCGTGCCGATCAGCACATCGGCTTCGTGGGCCAGAAAGCGCTCGAGGATGGCGTCGTGGCCGCCGCGCTGCCGGGTAGTATCGCGATCCCAGCGCAGGGTGCGCGCCTGGGGATAGACCTGGTGTACGTACGCTTCCAGCCGCTCCGTACCGGCGCCGAAGTAGCGGATGCGGGCGCTGGCGCAATTGGGGCAGCGCTTGGGAGGCGAGGTGCGATAGCCGCAATGGTGGCAGACCAGGGTGGAGGTTTCTTCCTCGCCGGCCGGGCTGTGGTAGGTGAGCGGCAAGTCGCAGCGCGGGCATCTGGCCACGTAGCCGCAGTCGCGGCAGATGACGAAGGTAGCGCTGCCGCGGCGGTTGAGAAAGAGAATGGCCTGCTCACCGCGTTCGAGCACGTGGCCGAGTTCGTAGAGCAGCAGGCGGCTGAGCAGGCCTGTGTGCCCCTCGCGCAGTTCCTGGCGCATGTCAACAATCTGCACCGGCGGCAGCGGTGCGGGGCCATTGCCGCCGTAGCGAGCGGGCAGGCGCAGCAGTCTCAGCGTGCCGCGCTCGGCGGCACGGTAGGTCGTCACATCGGGAGTGGCGCTGCCGAGGACAACCACTGCACCGCAGAGGCGCGCCAATTGTAGCGCTGCGTCGCGCGCATGGTAGTGCGGGCTTTCCTGCTGCTTGTATGAGGCGTCGTGCTCTTCGTCCAGGATGATCAAGCCCAGGTTGGGCACGGGCGCGAACAGGGCCGAGCGCGAGCCGATGACGACGCTGGCTGTGCCGTCGCGGATGAGGCTCCACTGATCATAGCGCTCGCCCGGAGACAGTTGGCTGTGCTGGATGGCGATGCGGCCGGGGAAACGCGCTCCGAATCGGCGCAGCGCCTGGGGTGTGAGGGCGATCTCGGGCACGAGGGCGATGGCCTGCTTGCCCAGAGCCAGCACCTGGGAGATTGCCTGCAGGTACACCTCCGTCTTGCCGCTGCCTGTGACGCCGTGGAGGAGGAAGGCCTCGTGTCGCCCTTCCCGGATGGCCGCCAGGATAGGCTCGAGCACGGCGGCCTGATCGGCGGTGGGCTCTTGTTGCTCTTCTGCCAGCGCTACTTCAGGCTGCGGCGCGGCGGCTGAGGAGCCAGTTGTGGCGGCACCGCCCCGCGCCAGGAAGGGGTCGCGGTAATAGCGCCTCTGTTCCAGGGCGATCACGCCAGCGCTGGCCAGCCGGTCCACCACGCGCTTGCTGACGCCCGGCTGCGCCAGCAACTCGCTCAGCCAAAGCGCGCCTGGATGCTCGGCCAGGTAGTTCAGGGCCGCGGCCAGGCCCGGCAAGCGGCTGGCGGCGACCACTGCCTGCCAGGCCTGAACGGCGGGAATGGCGAGGCAGGCATACTCCGGCTGGCAGTGCCTTTCGGCCAGCCCTTGCTGCAGGAGTGTGGCTATCGCTTCTTCGCCGTGGCCGGCCTGGATGAGGCCGGCCTGGTCTGTCGGGCCCGCCTTTCGCAGGTCCTCGAGCAGAGCCGCCGCACCTGGGCTCAGTGCTGGCTCCGGAGTGCAGGCCTGGCGTGTGGCCGCCAGGACGACGCTGCCGGGGACGATGGTCAGCAACCCCTCTTCCGCCAGCTGGCGCAACAGCGCCGCGCTGACGTGCGCCCGCTCCCTCAGGTCCTCGACGGGCAGGAGCGGATCCCCCGCGGTCTGGGCCTCGGCCAGGAGGCACAGGACCCGGCCGCGAGGGTTGCTGGCGCTTTCCTGGGCCAGGCGATAGAGCGCGGTGCGGATATCCTCCTCCAGCAGGCGCGGGTCGCCGCGCAGGTCGGTGTGATAGGCCATGCAGGCGGTACTCAGGAGGTTTCGGATCGGACCTTCGTCCAGTGCGCGCAGCAGGCCGAATTCGTCCAGTACAGCAGGGCGCAGGTCGTCCAGCAGGCGGTGCAGCGTGCGCCGCATGTGTCCGAGGATGTCGTTGATCGCCGAGGCGGTATCGGTCAGACCCGCCTGAGCCAGCCGTGCCTGCGCCAGTTTCACGTGGGTCTGGATGGCGGTCAGGTTCTGGCCCAGTTCGTCGTGCAGCTCTGCCGCCATGTGCCGGCGGAGGTCTTCCTCGGCCTGCAGGTTGCCGCGGGCCGCGTCGCGCAGTTGTCGTGCCAGCTGGTCGAGCCGACGGTTCACCGCCGCCAGGTAAGCGTTCTGTTCGGCCACGCGGGCGCTGCTCTGGCGCCGCGCATCGGTGGCCGAGCCGAGCATCAGCGCACCGGTGCCGGCTACCGCGAGGAACAGGTGCGCCGACGCGGCCGGGGCGGCATGGGTGGTCAGTCGATCGACGATCGCCATGCCCAGGCTGGCGATCAGCATCGAAAGGCTGGCTCCGCGCCAGCCGTGCCGGAATGCGAAGAACAGCACCGGAGCCAGCGACAGGATGCGGGCGAATTCGCGCTGGGTGCCCGATTGCTTAGAAAGCGCCAGCAGGATCACCAGCGCGGGCAGCATCACCAGCAATCCGTCCATGAGCAGGCCACGCAGCGCGCGTGGCGTGGGGTGGGCCCGGACGAGCATGATCAGCGGTGGAGTCAGCAGCAGGGCGCCGACGTAGTTGCCCAGCAGATCCTGGCCCAGCGCCTGCAGCAACATGGCGGATGTCGGCGGAGCATGAAGCAGGGCCAGTACGGTCGTGTCCGCAGCCGTCGCAGCCACCACGGTGAAGGCGGCCGAAAGCAAGAGTCTGGAGACGTCCTCAGGATTCTGCAGGCTGGGCTTCAGGCTGGCCCGCCGCAGCAGCCACAGGCAAACGGCTACCACCATCGGCTGGGTCACATCGCCGAAGGCGAAGATCGCCCAGTCCATCGCGTTGTGGTGATGTAGGTCATGCAGACCGGCCGCGAAAATTTCGCCGCCCAGCAGCCATGGCCAGTAGCGCATCGGAGCGAGCAGCAACACGCCGAAGCGAAGCCCGAAGGGCAGCATCCAGTAGGGGTCGGCGATTGACCAGAGCAGCGACCACAGCAGGGCGTAACCCAGGCCGAGCAGAGGGCCGCGAAGAAGCGATGGTAGATAGGGCGAACGCATGCGCGGATGGTACACGGCACGTCCGTGACCGGTGATACAGTTGCGTCATGTACAGCATTGTCCTGGTCGACGACCACGCCATCGTGCGTGAAGGTTTCAAGCGGCTCATCGATCTGGAGCCGGATCTCGAAGTCATTGCGGAATGCCGTAACGCGGACGATGCGGTCGAGGCCATCACCCAGCATCGTCCCGACCTGGTCGCGCTGGACCTGTCGTTGCCGGACGGCAGCGGATTGCCGCTGATCGAGCATCTGCGCAGCGTCGCGCCGGATACGCGGATCGTGGTGCTCAGCATGCACGATGGCGAGCCCTACGTTTCCGAGGCATTGCGGCGAGGGGCCAGCGGCTATGTCACCAAGGGCGTGGCGCCTGAGGAACTGGTGGCCGGATTGCGTGCGGTCATGGACGGCGAGCAGTTCCTCAGCTCCGACCTCCAGCAGAGGCGGGCCGAGCGACCCGATGAGGCGCTCGATCCGTTCGAGCGGCTGACGGCACGCGAGCGCGAGGTTTTCCTGCTGCTGGCCGCCGGCCTGGCACCCAAGCAGGTGGCGGCCGAACTGGGCATCGGCCAGAAGACGGTGTACATCCACCGCGCCAGCCTGATGGGCAAGCTGGGCGCGGGCTCGGAGCTTGATCTTTACCGGATGGCCAGCGAGCGCGGACTGCTGGGCACGGCGCGGGGTTGATCAGGCCGACTGCGCCTGCTCAAGCATTTTCCTGGCATGGGCTTTTGTCTCGCGGGTGATCTCCACGCCACCGAGCATGCGTGCCAGTTCGTCGCGGCGTCCCGCGGCATCGAGGGATTCGA
>Ga0078972_1008262_pt1 | contig 22015 bp, 19 predicted proteins | sample YelNatPaOPGAMG01_FD_67568 | JGI IMG/M metagenome (GOLD analysis project Ga0078972, IMG submission 67568) | Hot spring thermophilic microbial communities from Obsidian Pool, Yellowstone National Park, USA - OP-RAMG-01 (SPADES assembly) (version 2) | ecosystem: Environmental > Aquatic > Thermal...
AAGTAAATTGAATAACCATTGATTTTTGTCAATCTTTTTTGATAGAATATAGTAAATCAATTAACAAATATAGGATTTTTATATACTTTATAAAACTATCACTTGAAAGGATAGAATATGACAGTAAAAGAAAGAGTTTTTAAAGCGTTACATGGAGAAATGGCTGATAGAATACCCTTTACATGTTATAGCGGATTGTTTCCAGAAAACGAAAGAGAACCGTTACTTAGCAATGGCGATATTGGACTTGTTAATCGTGTCCCATTATATAGCATACAAACCCCAAATGTTAAAGTAAAAACCGAGAGTTTCTCTGAAAACGGCGAGCATAAAGTTAAGTACATATACGAAACACCAGTCGGATCGGTATATGAGACTTTAAGGACAGGTGGAGGTTACGGATCAAGTCTCAGATGTGAATTTCTAATCAAAAGACCAGATGATTATAAAGTAGTTGAATTCATGGTTCGTGACCGTGTCCAAAAGCCAAGCTATGAAGGATTCATCAACGCTGAGAAAAGTATGGGAGATATAGGCGTTGTGATAGGTAATGTCGGTTATTCACCAATACAACAGATGCTCGTTATGTATATGGGTCCTGAACAATTCGGAATCGGATATTATGAGTATAGAGACCTGTTTGATTCGCTTTATAACGCTTTGACAGAAAAGGACAGAGAACTATATAAGATTTCAGCTGAATCTCCCTCGGAGTTTTTTATATACGGAGAAAATACGACAAGTGAAATGATCGGTCTTGAAAGATTTGAGAAATATGCAGTCCCACGTTACAGAGAGTTTGCGGATATGCTTCACGCTAAAGGGAAAAAATTAGGTTCACATATGGATGGCAATTTGCAGTTGTTAAAACACGCAATCGCTAACTCAGGGTTTGACTTTTTAGAGGCTTTCACACCATCGCCAATGTTTGATATGACTCTTGAAGATGCTTTGAATACATGGAAGAATATGACTATGTGGATCAATTTTACGTCATGTTTTCATATAGCAAGTCCAGAGGCAATAAAAGAGCATACACTTGATTTGATAAGGCAATCCTATCCCGGCAATCGTTTCATCATTAGCATAACTGAAAATGTTCCCGACGAAGTGCGTAAACGTAGTTTTGAAGTTATTGCACAGACACTAAAAGAGTATGGAACTCTTCCGCTTAAATTGTAAAATACCGATAGAACAATTTATCAATAAACCCAGAAAGCATAGGTTCGTAAGCCCGAAAAAGTGCCTATAATAGACCAGATACTGCCGATCACGAATTCACCTAAGATAAGTCCGCCAAAAAATGGCATGGCTTTACTGTGAATCTTTAATCCACCAAACCTCAGAATAACAGATTTTATGATGAAGCTAATAAGTATCGGAAACCACGTAACGTCCAATCCCCAGCTATTAGACACCGCATATCCAGCAGGATGGAGTGGCCACCAGATAAATCTGTTTCGCATAAAAGTAAAGAATATAGTAGTGACAAATCCTATTCCAAGAAACAACGCTGTTGAGTAGTCAGGTTTTGTCGGATTGCTGATCCAACCTTGAAGGCGATTATAAGGTTCCCAGCCGAACCATTCAACTCTACCTGCCATGCCAATTTGATGTGAACTATGCAGAAAAGACCAAAATGTAGCAATAACTCCAACAAAGACAGCTATTATCATGCCGATAAATATATGCCTACTATTTGACTCCATCTTTTCAGCTAACTTAAATCCCTCGAGCTGATGAGGCATAACATCGCTATAATGCGCCCTATTGAAAAACCAAAATAAAGTCAGGACAGATACATTTTGAGGTCCTAATGCACGACTTCCGATCAGTGAAGTCATAAGAAGATCGGGTCCGCCATTGTGCATATCATGGACAGGGACGCCCATTTCTGCCCTCATACGAGTTATTGATGTTACAATGGCATAATATACAACAAAAAAGACAATAGCGACCCATATTGACATCCCAGCACGATAGCAAAACACGGTCAGTAATATTCCTCCTATTATTAAGCCCATCGCTGCGGTTCTATATGATGTAGGTTCGCTTTTATCATCAATAACAGGCTTATTCGTAAAAACCCTTTTAACGACAAGCCACAAGTGCTTTCTACTGACCCACATAGCAATAGCGAATAAAGCAAGATACGCCCCTGATGATTGTTCTATAATGCTTTTATATCCAGAAAACGACCCGCCAGCCATAGAAAATCCCAAAACAGACCATAGTATTCGCTGTGCTTTCCAGAATAGATAGAAAAACCACATTGAGAAAGAGAGATCAAGGGGGATAAAAAATGCTAAACCAATAACAAAAGGATAAAACGAGATAGGTAACCAACCAACTGCATTCCAAGGTCTTGATACAAAATACCTACCAATGTTGTTAAGTTTCAAATGTATGTAAGGCACAGCAGGGATTAACGCGTTCAAGCCGTTCATAATGTCAAGTGATGCGGCGACGCCAAAACCTATCCACATTAATTTATTTTTGAAAAAACTTGATGACTGACCCATCATCTCGTAGGGCAATTGTATTATCGGATAAGCCAACTTTTCCTGCTCAACCCACTGTTTTCTGACAATGATGTTGATACAGATCATAATAAAGACAAAGACAAATATAAACCCTGTCCAAAACATAACAGGGACGATCCAGACTTTCAGATGATCAATTGTGTAAAGAGTTGAGTATCCTAAATAATGATCTCTCAGGGCATTTTTGTCTTGGACGGTAAGCCATGTTGGCAAGAAACGATGAAAAAGGCTTGCCCAGTCATTTTCAGGCGTTGCATACCAGAATGCGTGACCCATTATTGGAATTAAAAGTTGCATAAAACCATGTGCTGCCATAGCTGATGACATATTCAGCATAACGTAAATTATCAAAAGCTCGCTGTTGCTCATGCTATATTTCGGCAGGTATTTTCTCAGTAACAAGTTGAATAGCACTATGAAGAACATTACAAAGATGGAATTAAAGAAAAGCGATATAACTGTTATATGAACGGTGAACCACATCGCCTCAGCGATGACGATCCAATAACAGTTTATAATTCCAAGTATAATTCCAATCAATATTGGACGCAAAAGACGATTTTTAGTCTGTTTGATCATTTGCCATTTATTATCTAACATTAACTCAATGTATTTTAACAAAATGATATCAACAATATATTACCAAAAATGGCTTAAATACACAATATTATTTTATAGTAATTCGGAAATTTAAACAAATGTTAAGTATTTTTTGGACAAAAAAGTCAATTTTAAGGCACAATATTTTGACAAAAAAGCTTCAATAAAATCGCTAAACATCTCCAAAAACACAGTTAGATGCCTTATTATGATTGATTTTATTGCATTTTTTGCCAAAATTTGCGTTGATGCCAAAAAGTTAGATTTATACCCTTTCCGAATTGCAAAACAAGAAAAAACGAAAAAACAATTCTTGATTTTTTTATTTAATTATGTGATAATTTTTAAGTCCAATTCCTCATATTGTTGTTTGAGTATTTTTAAGTAGTTTCTTAGTTTTTAGTTTTCAACAATGAAAGCTAAAATAATCTACTGCCTATTAATATAGGGGGAGGTATTATGAAACTAGTATCTTGTAAATTATCGTTAATTGCCTTTGTTGCTGTGTTCTTTTTAACTACAATTTGTGCTAACTCTGCGGATGTAACTATCAATATCGCGTGGGCAGAATGGGACCCTGCCAATTTCCTTGTCCAACTTGCCAAAGATTTCACAAAAGAAACGGGGATAAAAGTTGTAGTAGATCAGATTCCATGGGGGCAGTTTGAAACTAAGGTCTTTACTACCTTTGCCGCTAAACCAGACACTTATGATATAGTAATAGGTGATAGCCAATGGCTTGGAAAAGGCGCAGTTGGTGGACATTATTTGGACCTTACAAACTGGATGAAAAGCAAAAAAATAGATACAGCAATAAGTCCAATGGTGCTTAAATATTTAGGTGAATATCCAAAAGGCAGTGGCAAATACTATGCAGTCCCAGCGGAAACAGATTGCAACGGTTTTGCTTATAGAAAAGACCTTTTTGAAGACCCAAAGGAAAAACAGGCATTCAAAAAGAAATATGGCTATGATCTCGCAGTTCCAAAAACTTATAAAGAGCTAAAAGACATAGCGGAATTCTTCCATAGACCAAAAGCTAATCCGCCTTTATATGGTATAGCCTTATGGCTTGCTAAGGATTATGATGCTATAACGATGGGATTCCAGCAAGTTATGTGGTCTTATGGCGGTTCTTACGGGGATGAAAAGACCTTCAAAGTGCAGGGAATACTCAATAGCAAAGCAGGTATTGACGCACTTCAATATTATGTTGACCTCGCCAAATTCACCCCTCCCGGATCAGAAAATTATTATTGGAATGAATCATTGACAGCTTTACAGCAGGGCAAAGTTGCTATGGGAATGGACTTCTTTGCATTCTTCCCAGGTTTGGTATCCAAAGAGAAAAGCAAAGTCGCAGACAAAGTAGGATTTTTTGCAGGTCCTGCTGGACCCGGCGGAAGGTTTATCAGTATCGGTGGGCAAGGAATGTCTGTCTCCAAGCACTCCAAAAAACAGGCAGAAGCATTGAAATTTATTGAATGGTTTTGCAAAGAGGAAAATCAGCTTAAATGGGCAAAACTCGGTGGATTTCCAGCTAACGCCAAAGTTTTACAATCAAAAGAGTTCCAAACAATCGCACCGTATAATCCTGCCTTTGTTGAAAGCATGAAGTATGTAAGGGATTTCTGGGCAGTTCCTGAATATGCTGAACTCCTGCAAAAATGCCAAATTCATTGGAATGCTGCTGTAACTGGTCAAAAAACTCCAAAGCAAGCTATGGATGATCTTGCAAGAGACCATGAAGCCATATTCAAAAAAGCTGGGTATCTGAAATAAAGAAAAATCAAATAAAAGTTAAAAGTTGAAGGTTAGGAATTATCATGCAGAAAATACGATGATAATAACCTTTAACTTTTAACCTTTAACTTTCAACCTTTAACCCTTAAAAAGAATTTTAGGAGTTTTGTGGTGATTAATGCGTCTAAAGCTTATGGTATGCAAGATTACAGACTGAAAATGATGTTCATCATGCCAACTATGATCTTATTAATAGTGATGAATATCTTTCCGCTTCTGTGGTCATTGATCTTGAGTTTTACGAAATATTCAGCAATTGCACCCGAATCACCTGACTTTGTTGGCACAGAAAACTATGTTCAATTGCTTTCAGATGCTTCAACATGGTCATATTTTAGGACTACCGCTTATTTTGTTGTTTTAGCGGTATCTGCACAATTTATTATAGGATTCGGATTAGCTTTGCTATTAAATAGAGACTTCAAAGGTAAAAGTATTATAACTCCTCTAATGCTTGTTCCTATGATGCTATCGCCTGTGGTAGTAGGGCTTTTTTGGCGATTTATACTTGATACTCAATGGGGATTGTTGAATTATCTCATATCGCTTGTTCCTAAAAGTGTTCTTGTGTTTATGAGTGGGTTAGATCACATTGCATATAAGAGTAATTTCCCTTATGTGATAAACCCATCTATAACTGACGGACTTCAAAAAATGGTTGAAAATGCAAGGGGAATAATTTGGCTCACAAGACCAAAATCTGCGTTATTTTCACTGGTTATAATTGACACTTGGATGTGGTCACCATTTATGATGTTGCTTTCGCTTGCGGGGCTTTCTGCTGTGCCAAAATACTTATATGAAGCAGCAGAGATTGACAGGGCATCAGCATGGTTCAAGTTTAGGCATATAACCTTACCATTAGTCGCACCATTGCTTTATATAGCACTTCTGTTTAGGACTATGGATGCCTTTAAGTTGTTTGACCTCGTTATAATTGGCACAAATGGAGGACCTGGTTCTGCTACAGAAACCGTCTCATTAAACCTTTACAGAAGGGCATTTGAATCATGGAACACAGGCGAATCGTGTGCATTAGCTTATATTTTGTTGATTATTATTATAGCTTTAAGCAATATCTATATTAAATATCTAAACAAAGCGAGGAGCGGTTCGTGAAACGAAAATCAAAAGAAAAGACCAAACACATAATAGCTCTCATAGTTATATTTATAGCTTTGATATTCTACCTTATACCTGTGTATTGGATAATATCTACATCATTTAAGCCTTATGTGGATATTTTCGCAATGCCTCCAAAATTCCTCTTTAAACCGACTATGGATAACTACGTCGGACTTATGACAGTAAGGGCAATGTCAACGGAAGGAAAATGGGAAATTGTCGGTGCTTCACCTTATCCAATGCAATTGCTCAATAGTATAATAATTGGCTTTGTAAGCACTGCTCTTGCGGTTGCATTAGGGACAATGAGTGCTTATGCCTTCTCAAGATTCCAGATCAAAGGCAAAGGCGATCTGTTATTCTTCATTCTAAGCACAAGGATGATGCCCCCGGTGGTCGTTGTTATACCATTATTTCTAATGTATAGGACATTACATCTTATAGATACACATTTTGGTCTAATTTTGCTTTATACTACTTTCAATGTGTCATTTGCAACATGGATGATGAAGGGCTTTATTGATGAGATACCAAAGGAATATGAAGAAGCAGCGTTAGTTGATGGATATACGCGCTTTCAGGCTTTTATAAAAATAATACTTCCTCAGTCAGTCACTGGAATTGCAGCAACAGCTGTATTTTGTTTGATCACAGCTTGGAACGAGTTTACATTTGCATTGATTATGACTACTAAAAACGCAAGGACAGCCCCTCCATCATTAGCAAGCAGAATGGGATCATCTGGTGTTGAGTGGGGACAGATCGCAGCTGGGACGTTTATATTTCTTTTGCCAATAGTTGTTTTTACTTTCATCATGCGTAAACATCTATTGAGGGGAGTTACTTTTGGTGCTATAAAAAAATAGACTTATAAGCTATTCTAAATTCAATAGGAGATGTCAGTATGCCATTTAACGTGAAAAAACGAGGGAAATTAACTTATTACTATCACGGAGACCATCCTGTTTTATCTGCATTAGTGACAGAAGAACTGCCTGATGGTGATCTTAAAATTTATTTTGCTGGATTAACTGGAGGATACTCAGCTAAAGGTGTGCTTAACCTTGATGAACTTGTTTCTATGGATCCAGTAAGAGAAATTCCTCTTGTATTCAAGAGTTGGGAATCGTGGCTTAAAGAGGCAGGGATATGCGAGTCATTAAAAGATATAGATTTTATTGAAGTCCATGCCTTTGGTTGCCAGCCGAAATCGCCTAATCCATTAGTTGATCCTGCGGGTTATGCAGCTGAACAAGAACGACTTCGTGCTGCTTATGCAGAGGGGTATCGTAATTTCTTTCGCGACTATCTTCCTGATAATGGTGTGCCAGCAAGATTTACCGTCCATTTGGTAGACGTCCCCGATAAAGCAGCTTCTTATGAATTTTATGCAACCGCTCTTTATCAGAAATCCTTACAGAAAAACAAGCAATGATAAAAAAGTTGCTCTTGGCTTCAGAATTTCTAACGTCCATATAGGATCATAGGAGGGATAGGGGAGTTGTCCACTAATTTTCTATTCTAAATTGCTGTGACAATAAAATCCACCTATCACTGCTCTTTTCAACGCTCTTATATCTGAAGCTAAGAAATGATAGCTTATATTATGCCAATTTAATATTTACAATATTTCACTTTCAAAATCTTCTTCAAAATCCTCTTCATTCCATTTTTTTCCGCGCATTTGTCTGACTAAAGCTTTGCTTTTTTGAATTTCTTTGTCTCTATCTTTAATGCGCTGGATACCTTTAAGTTCATCAGAATATTTAGTATTCCTTTTCTTACGTTTATCGGGCCTTCTGTGGCTGCCCTTAGCCATTCTAAGATCCTCCTTTTTTACCGATCCGAGACCTATAGCCAATAAAGCAACTTTATCTGCTGAGTTAATAAAGACTTACTGAACACTTATGATGCCTGAAACATGGTCTCAAGATCCTTAGCGTAGTCAATAAGACTACCTAACACTACATTAACTCAACGATTACACAATACCATATAAAGACTGATTTGTCAAGAAGAAAATGTTAAAATAGGGGCTATCCAATTTTTGCTAACCAACAATTTAAGATATATATAGACCAGTAATCAACTCTTGAATATCAAGCAATCTTGTTGTATCATTTTTATCAGATGTTTTAACAATCATCTTAATTTTTGATGTTTTTACAAGTATTATCAGAATTTTATAGATTATAGGAGTTAAAATAATGGAATATGCTATTTGCTATGGTGGATTGGACAATCCCCAGGCGACAACTAATACATTACTGGAAAATGGGATATTTATAATAGAAACGGGTGCGGAATTTTTTCTTAACAGCGATGAAGAGAAGATCAGGAAAACAGCCCAAGCATTTGTTGCGAAAGGTATCAGGATAAGGTCTGTTCACGCGCCTTTTGGTGGAGACTTTAGCCTGTCAAATTTAGATAGCGAAAAACGTGAGACAGCAATACAAATCCATGAAAATTTGCTATATAAAACTGCGATCGCTGATGTGGAGATGATAATCGTCCATCCCGGAGAAAATGCTAAATCAAAAGAGGATATTGAACCTATGAACAAGATCGCCATAGACAGTATATCCCAACTGATTGGGGCATCAGAAGAAACAGGCGTAAAATTAGCCGTTGAAAACATGCCGCCGGGCTGTCCCGGTTGTGAAATTGATCACATAGTTGAAATCTTAGAAAAAATTGATTCTTTATCATTAGGAGTATGTTTTGACTCTGGTCATGCAAATATAATGAATAATTTAGGAGATTTCATACATACTGTAAGCAACTCTATAATAAATATCCATGTCCATGATAACGATGGAACTTATGATATGCACCTTCAACCGCCTTATGGTGTGACAGATTGGCGTTTGTTTGCAGAATCTTTGCGAGATATAGGATTTGACGATGTTATAACAATAGAATCGCCTCCTTGGACAGGTGCAAGTTTCAAACAAATGGTGCGAGAAGTCACAGCAGTTATTGAAAACGCATTAGAACCAGACGAATGGCAAAGTAGCAACGCAAATATCGCCCTAAGATGCCTAAAATGCGGTCATGCAATACTACGAGAAAAAGGGAAATGGTTTTGTAATTGCAATTATACAATATAGGAGAAGCGAAATGCGATTGAGTATGTGGACCAGCTTTTATATAGATTTAACACCGAGAGATGCAATCGTTCGTCTTGCAGAGCTTGGCTGGAAAGACTTAGAATTATCCGCCGAACATGGAGATATGGCAACACAAGGAGATGATTGGAAAGAGCAGCTTATATATCTAAAAAGTATATGTGAAGATTATGGCATAACATTGTGGCAGATACATTCACCATTAAGCATTGACGTCGCTGATCAAAACTTGCAGAAGCGTAATAAAGATATAGAAACTGCTGTCAAATGGTTACAGTATTCTCACGAGCTTAATATACCGTTTCTTGTAATTCACCCGGGAGGAAGTAAAGGTGCTAAAACTGATGAAGAAGAAAAAATAATATTTGATCTCAATTTCTCTGCTTTTAGCTATCTTTCTAATATCGCGAAAGACCTTAATGTTAAAATTTGCATTGAGAATATGCAAGAAAAGGAAAACAGAGACCCAAAAAGATTTGGTGCGTTCATATATGATATAAACGAACTCATTGATAGCATTGATTCAGACGCATTAGGTATATGTTTTGACACCAGTCATGCAAATGTGACAGGATTGGACATGTATAATGCAATAAGCGAATGTGGAAAAAGATTAATGGCAACGCATATTTCCGATAATGATGGTTCCAGTGATCAGCATAAGACTTTTTTTGGTGGAAATATTGACTGGGCTAAGGTTATCAAAGGAATGATGGATATAGGTTATAATAATGCTTTTAACTTAGAAATCCCGGGAGAAAATAGGATACCGACAACAGGAAAAGTCCTTCCATTACAGGTTCGCGATGCAAAGTTGAGGTATACTAAAGAATTGTTTGATTTTATCGTCAAGGACATTTAACACAAGTTAATACACCCAAAACCTAAATTTTTCTTGACAAACGACATTGGATAAGGCATAATAGAATTTAGGGATATTTGACTTTCAGAAAAACAAAATAGACAGGGGGTGATATGTAGGGGCTGGTTTTTTGTGTTCAGCAAGTTTAAGGTAACCTAGTAATTCTTATCCAAAGGAGGATAAAAATGAGACATTACACATTCTTAGCTTTATTAGCTGTTACTCTTATTACAATTTATGCTGGCGTATCTTTGGCAATTGATAACTACAATGCACCAAAATTTTTTGCCCCTCCAGTAATAGACGGAAAATTGACTGAATGGTCCAATGTCCCTGGTGTCTTTTTGACAGGTTCTAAGACTGTAACAGGACAATTAGACGGCAAAGATGTTTACAATACTTGGGAAACTTTGGGAGTTGAGACTTGGGAAAGCGATGCTGATCTGAGTGCCACTTGGCGTGCTGCTTGGGATGACGGCACGTTTTATTTCTCAGCTCTCGTCAAAGATGATAAACATGAAAACAAAGGCTCTGGCGATAGCATCTGGAACGGTGACGGAGTTCAATTCACAATTGATCCGACAAATGCAAAGAAGGATTATGGCAATTATGTCTATGAATATGGCTATTCTTTAACGACAAAGCCCTCTGTTTGGCGTTGGTCGGTAAATCCCGCATCAAAGGGTGAAACTTCAAAATATGCTATAGTCAGAGATGATTCCGCTGGGACTACGATTTATGAAGTAGCAATTCCTGTTGGAGATATAGCTCCAGCTCAGCTTGCCGCTGGTAAAGTTATCGGATTTTCAGTCATCGTAAACGAAAATGATACTTCTGGTGGACAAGGCGGATGGGTAGGCTGGGGTTCACATGCCATCGTCTATGGTAAAAATGCCGATAAAACAAATAATCTGACCTTCGTTGCTGATGTGATCGGCGCTGTTAGCCCTCGTGGCAAGATAGCAACTTTATGGGGAAGCATTAAAAATTAGTTTTTGATTCCCTTTTAACATTATCATAATTGGATTAGGGGCGAAACATTTACTATAAATATGCTTCGCCCTTATTCTTTTAGGGAGGTAACGAAATGATCAGAAAAAGCATTTGTATTATTGCAATAATATCTTGCTTTATTATAACGGATGTTTGTCTTGCACAAGAAGATTGCTCCCAAAAAGCTACTAAGGATATATGCACTTATTACGCATTGAACGTGGGCGGTTTTAAACCAAAAATTGATGGAAATTTAGATGATTGGAAATATGTTGATGGGAAGTTTCTGGGGAAAGAATTTTGGGAAGCACTTGGAGAACAATATAGTGGTGAAAAGGATCTGAGCGCTACTTGGTGGGCAATATGGGATAAAGACAACCTTTATGTCGCTTTTAACGTTGTAGATGATGTCCATCAGAATACAAAAGCGGGTGATACAATATATGCTGGTGATGGTATCCAAATTTGCATAGACCCAACAGGCAAAAAAACTACCTATTCTGGGGTCTGTTATGAATATGGATACGCATTAGCTGGTGGAAAGCTAAGTGTTTGGCGATGGGCAACAAATCCCGCTTCCAAAGGTGAAAATTCAGAATTTGCAATTGTCCGTGATGAATCAAAAAAGGTGACCATTTATGAGATCAGAATACCAGTAGGAGACATCGCTCCTGCTGAACTTGCTGCAAATAAGACTATTGGCTGGGGATTGGTTGTAAACGAATCAGATAGCTGTGATTGTCAGGGAGGATGGGTTGGCTGGGCTTCTCGGTCAATTGTCTTTGGGAAGGATGCTACTGCTTTGGCAACCATGGTATTTTCTGCAAAAACCGTCGCTGTCTCTCCACAAGGGACGATCACAACTACATGGGGATCGCTTAAAAACTAACTTCTTAACGTTACAGAATGTTAGATTATCTATAAAATCCCTCTAAATCTCCCTTTTTATTGAGTTTGAAAAATTAATCGGGTAATCCCGAGAATGGATTCCTGCTTTCGCAGGAATGACAAATACACGCAAAATGTCATTTTCCGCCCCAATTTTCACTTGGAAAGGTAAACTGCAACGGGAATCCAGAGAAACATTATCAGTTTTATTCCCCGATTAATTATTCAATATTTATAAGCTAATGGAGAATATAAAATAAATGGAAGATAAAGATTTAACTCTTTGGCAAGATGCAATCAGATTTCATGGACATGAATGCGGAGGTTTAAAATGGGGCTTTAAGGTTGCTACCTTCGCAATGGAAAAACTCGGAATAGACAGGTCATCAGATGAGGAACTCGTCGCAATCGTTGAAAACGATTCCTGTGCTGTTGATGCAATTCAAGTAGTCACTGGTTGCACTTTCGGCAAAGGCAATCTTATATTCAAAGACTATGGCAAACATGTCTATACATTCTATAACAGAAATACAGGCAAGGGAATAAGAATAAGCAGAAAAAAAGGGACAAATGTAGAGGATATATTCTCTGCAAATGGCGAAGATATTTTTGAGGTATCGGAACCGCAGGAGCAAATACCTAAGATGGCAAGAATTCATAAGTCCATAGATTGCTCAAAATGCGGAGAAGGAACTATGGAAACAAGAATACACATATTTAAGGGGCAATTCCTCTGCCCGCCTTGCTATAATAAAGCGATCACAGAATAAGAAGTATTTCAACTTTTAACTCTATTTGGAAACTCTATATGCAAGATAAAATTATAATTGAATACCTTAGACGATCTTACACTTCGGTTGATGGTCTTTGGTTTATGATGATAGAAAAGCATTTTTCCTTTGATAAGGCACTTGAATTAGATACGGAAGTCTGGAAAGTCTTGCCAAAAATTCAAGCGAGAAAAGTCAAAGAAATGCTATCATTGGAAGGGAAAGGGATAACAGATTTCTTAAAAGCAATAGATGTAAAATTTCAAGCAGAAGAATATGAATATAGTATTAAAGTCCAAACCGATGAGCATATACAGATAATAATTGATAAATGCCCATGGATTGAGATATTGAAAAAGGCAAAGAGGGAGCATTTGGCACATATAATATCTAATGCTATATGTCCAACAGAATTAGGGGTATGGCTAAACGAGTTTCAATTAGATATGGAAATGGATAAACAAGTTAGCTTTTGTGACGGAGATAGCCAATGTATCTGGAATTTCCGCAAAAAATAAGTTAGCTTGTTTTACGTTTAGTTCGGTTAGACTGGTTGAGGTGTATGGCAATGAAAAAGTTATACATATTGGTTTTAACTGTGGCGATTTTTGTTGCTGTTATAAGTAACGTATCAGGCTGGGATGGACTTGGATTTCCTGTATCTATTTCTGGGGATTATTTTATATGGGGACAGGAATGGTCAAATGATGATACAGGCATAGCGATCATAAAAAATAGGTTAACTTTTGAAGAATGGACATTAACGGCTAACGATGGTGCTAAGGGAGATAGGTTCGGTCATAGTGTTTATATCAATGGAAATCGCGCTATCATCGGTGCTGACGGCGATAATGACCTCGGAGCTTCGTCTGGTTCTGCTTATATATTTCAATTTAACGGCACAGACTGGGTTCAACAGAAAAAACTTACCGCTAATAACGGAGCTGTATTAGATCGATTTGGTATTTCTGTTTGCATTGACGGAGATTTTGCCATAGTAGGCGCATTTATGACCAATAGAAAGGGCTATGATTCTGGTTCTGCATATATTTTTTATTATAATGGAACTAAATGGATACAACAGGCTGAAATTACCGCTAATGATGGAGTAAGTGGTGACCTATTTGGCTGGTCAGTCTCAATAAATGGCAATTATGCGCTTGTCGGATCTCCTTTGAGCGACTCAGATGGTGGATTAGTTCCGAATTCTGGTTCAGTTTATGTTTTCTATTATGATGGCACAAATTGGGTTCAGCAAGCGAAACTTACTGCTAATGACGCAGAAGCTTATGATGAATTCGGCTTTTCAGTCTCTATCAATGGTGATTATGCCTTTGTCGGCTCTTATTGTGATGATGATTTTGGAAAAAATTCAGGATCTGTTTATGTCTTTCGCCGAAGTGGGACAAGTTGGACACAATTTCAAAAAATTACCGCTTATGACGCTGATGCTGAGGATTGGTTCGGATATTCTGTATCCGTAAAAGGAAATTATGCGATCGTAGGCTCGCTTATAGATGATTATAAAGGCAAAGATTCTGGTTCCGCATATATGTATAAATATGACGGGACGAAATGGGCATTGAGAGGGAAATTGACTGGAAGATTAGCAAAAGATTATGATCTATTTGGATTTTCTGTTGACATAAGCCCCGATATGATAATTATAGGTGCATCTACAGCAGCTTCTTGGTTGCTTACAGTGCCATCAATTGATCCTATCCAAGATACCCCTGAGGCGGGATCAGAATTTAACTTTCGCGCAAATATCATTTTCCCTGCTGATGCAGATAAAGTAAGGCTTTATTATAGAAAAGGTGCTAAATCTACTTTTAATGACGTTTATTTTAGTCTGCAAAGTGGAACATTAAGAAATGGGACATGGGTTGCTACAATACCGTCTGATCAAGTTACGACAAGAGGGATAGAATATTATATTGAAGCAACAGATGTAAATGCGAAAAATATATATTTTTATGGCACTAGGCTTAATCCTTATTTCTTACCTGTGCATGGTAATATCACAATAGACCTTAAAACGACGATCTCAAAAACACCAAATATTTGGAACATTGTCGCTCCAAGTGTAATAACAGACGTTAAAACCGTCGTTGGAAATTTTGGCACTGGCGGAATCTATGGCGTGAATTGGATGGCTTGGCGTTGGAATACATCGTCTAATCGCTGGGAAGTCCCGCAGGCTTTTAGAGGATTGCCTGTCTCGTCAGACTCCTTTGATGTAGCAACAAGCTGGTGGATTATGCTTATTGGAGATGGATCGGTTAGGTCTTTTAACATTGCAGGGACATCTGTTAACTGTCAAAATCCCTATTCAATAACACTTAAAGCTGGCTGGAACAATGTAGCAAATCCCTTTGACTTCCCTGTCGCATGGTCAGATAGCACCATTAGAATTGAATATAACGGACAACAAGTGACGCCAACTCAATCCAAGACAAATCTCTGGGTAGATAATCGCACATTTTGGTATGATAATGTTACAAACCAATATAATATTAAAGTTTCCAATCAAAGTCCCCCTTATCCTATGCCACCTAAGATTGGATTTTGGCTTTACTCATTAGTTGATGACGCGAAGTTGATCATTTATCCTATTGAAACTGCTTCCACATCTCCTCCATCATCTATTGTCTATAACGAGGAAAAAGCTATCTGGAAAGTTACGCTATCATTGAAGACAGATGATGGAAAAGATAGCGTTGAGGCGATCGTTAGTGACACAAATTCCACAAAAATAAGCTATGTCAAACCGCCATCAATGCCTTTCTCATCAACACGAATAAGCATAATTGACCCTAATGATGACATTGAACTTTCAAAAGGCATTAGCCTATCAAAAGAGCAAATTTTGTGGCATATTAAAGTTGATCTTCTTTCTCATGGTCTTCTAATCTGGAAAATAGAAAACATTCCTTATGATTATTCGCTTGTATTAGAAGATTCTTTGACAGGCAAGGTCTATGACTTAAAACAAATTAACAGTATTGATATAAGCAATGAGAGCTATACTCGTTATTTTGTCTTGAAAGCCTTTAAGCAGGATATTCCGAAGCAAACGCGAATTTTAGCTAATTATCCTAATCCTTTCAATCCAGAGACATGGATACCTTTTGAGTTATCAAAGCCTGCAAATGTCGTCATCAGGATATTTTCTTCTGATGGTAGTTTGATTAAGACATTAGAATTAGGAAATAAGCCCGCAGGATACTATATAACGAAAGATAAGTCAGCGTATTGGGATGGCAAAAACGAAATTGGCGAAAAAGTGGCAAGCGGAGTATACTTCTACACTATCCAAGCTGGCGAATATACAGAAACAGGTAAGATGATAATGCTTAAATAAAAAGTTTTAGCAAAAAATGTAGGCTATGATCACAATCTCTTGTTACCTTTGGAAGAAAGGATAAAGCCAATATTGCATACTAATCTTGTATAAATCCTATTTTAATACTAAATCTAAATCTGCATTGCAGAATAGACATTTTGAATCTTTGACATTTATATTGCCGATATTGTATCCGTATCTTTGGATTATTATTTTTCCGCAATTATAGCAGTATGTGTTTTCGCCTTCATCACCGGGAATATTTCCAGTATAGACATATTTCAATCCCACATCAAGTCCGATCTGTCTCGCTTTAACTACTGTTTTTATCGGCGTTGATGGAATATTTGTCATTTTATATGTAGGGTGAAACCTACTTACATGCCAAGGGATCTCAGCACCGACGCTTAATATAAACTCAGCTAATTCTCTTAATTTTTCCTCTGAATCGTTCACCGTCGGAATAATCAAAGTAGTTATCTCAACCCATACGCCTAACTGTTTCATCAATATTATTGAGTTTAGGACAGGTTTTAATCTCGCTCCGCATATATTTCTATAGTGTTCCTCAGTAAATCCCTTTAGATCAACGTTGGCTGCGTCCATATATGGATAAACGTCTTTTAGGACTTCCTCTGTCATATATCCGTTTGTGACAAAGACGTTTTTTATCCCTTTTTCCTTTGCTAATTTGGCGATGTCAACTGCATATTCCATAAAAACCGTTGGTTCTGTATAGGTATATGAGATACTTTCACAATCGTTTTTTTCTGCAAGATTTACTATTTGTTCAGGGGAGACATCTTGTCCTATAATGCGATTTTGATCAACGGGCATTTGAGAAATATCAGAATTCTGACAATGACTGCATCTGAAATTACAGCCAACAGTTGAGATTGAAAATGAATAACTGCCGGGCAAATAATGAAAAAGTGGCTTTTTCTCTATCGGATCAATATGTGAGGCAACAACCTTGCCATAGACTAAGCTATACAGAATTCCAGATTTATTTTCACGAACTCCGCATAAGCCTCTTTTTCCATCGCTTATAACGCAACGGTGATTACATAGATCGCATCTAACACGACTATCTGTCAATTTTTTATACCATTTAGCTTCTTTCATAAACTCACTTCCAATCTATTTCTTCGTGAAAATAATTTGTATTTGTCAACTGTTTTTGATCGGTGCCATCTGCGTTCATTATAAATATTTCTGAGTTTCTTTTCCTGCCGTCATAAGCGATAAACGCAACTTTTAAGCCATCAGGACTCCAACATGCCCCTTCTGAATGTGACATGCTTAGGTTCATCGTATTTTCTATTATATTTTTTCCACCGACTTCTATTGAACATACATTTCCACTAACGAGGAAAAGCAATTTATCGCTTTTAGAAGACCATGACCAACTACCGATCTTATCACAAGGGGGCTCAGTTTTTGTCGGTTTCCATGGTTCAAGCATACCAGTTCTTTTTGCATCTACTATATAAAGCCTTCCATCACTAACAAATGCAAGATAATTTCCGTCTGGCGACCATTCGGGCCATTCAATCCCTGCTGGCAATGCTTTTATAAGCCTTCTATCTGGATTAACTATGGTTGACCCTTCTGGCGCCCAATGATTCCAGCCCTTTGCCCATTCAGTGCTTCCCATTTTTTGAATATCGCTGTTGTTATTGATGCTTATGACCCATGCCTCATCAGGATTTCTTGCCATTTTTGTTTTAAGGAAAACGAGAATCTTTGTCCCATCAGGAGACCATCTAAAATCGTAAATGTTCTCTTGGTTGGATAAAATTTGACGTTTATTTGATCCGTCACGGTTCATAATATTAAGACTTACCATAGATGTCGGACCGGAAAGAAACGCTATCAATTTTCCATTTGGCGACCATTTTGCATGATAACTTATGCTATCATCAGTCAATTGTTTTAAACCAGTTCCATCGGGATTTATAATACAGATATTACGTTTACGAAGTTCCCACCATCCTTTTTTTGTGCTTGATCTGCCGAAATATTCCTCAAAGCCATCTCGTGTAAATTCAGCTTTGGTGAACAGTATGCCTCCTATTTCTTCTCCAAAACACGTCAAGGTAAGAACACTCATTGCAAAAAACATAAATAATTGACAACATATTCTTTTCATTTTATTTTCCCCATTCGCCTTCATTATTATGGCAGAAAGAAGATTCTTCGCTTCGCTCAAGAAGATTCTTCGCTTCGCTCAGAATGACATTATCAACTTAGAATGACACTGAGAATTCTGAAAACCAGTTAAATCCAATTATCATAAGGATTAGAAAGCCATATAAAAATGAAAATGCTCCATATTTGTCATTCCCGTGAAAACGGGAATCCAGAAAAATCATAACAAAGAAATGGATTCCTGATGCAGTTTACCCCCTGCGAAGCTTGTCCCTGCGAAGCTTGTCCCTGCGAAGGCAGGGAGCCGGGAGTAGGAGCAGGAGTGACGTTTTGCTTTATCCAATGAGTATTTATTGGTTTCATATAGCTCTTGGAATTGTCGGGTATATTTTTACGATGTGTAAAAAACTGAGGGTGAATCAGGTTTGCTCTGCTCTATTGACATCTTGCATTAAATATGTGATAATAGAGAAGTAATGCGATAAAACGCATAGTAAAATTCGTCCTTCCTGCCTGCGAATCATTGCTCAGCTCTCAGCTTGGCAATAAAAACTAAAAGGCAGTGTTACAATAAATTATAAATAACTATGAACCTTTTTGATGATGCAACACAAGAAAAAACCTTCGCAGAGTCGCCATTAGCTTATCGGATGCGTCCCAGAACGTTAGACGAATTCGTGGGACAGGAACACATAGTCGGCAAAGGGAAACTTTTACGACGTGCAATTGAAGCAGATAGACTTACTTCCGTTATTTTTTATGGACCTCCTGGGACAGGAAAAACTACCCTTGCACATATAATCGCAAACAGAACTCAGGCATTCTTTCAGCAATGCAACGCAATAAATAGCAGTGTCGCAGAACTGCGTCAACTGATCAAAGAAGCCAAAGAGAGACGAACTTTCCATTCCAAAAGGACTATCCTATTTGTTGACGAGATACATCATTTCAATAAGTCCCAACAGGACTCGCTTTTGCCAGACATTGAATCAGGAAATATAATCTTTATCGGTGCGACAACACAAAATCCCTATTTTTATATTATTCCAACGATATTATCCCGATCACAGATATTCCAATTTTATCCCCTTCGTGAAAACGATCTTAAAAAGATAGCCCTTAACGCCCTAAAAGACACTGATAGAGGGTTTGGCAAATTAAAAGTAAATATAACTGATGACGCTTTAAATCATTTAATTGAATCATCAAGCGGAGATTCTCGCAGAGTTTTAAATGGACTTGAACTTGCTGTGCTTACTACTCCGCCTGACTCAGAAGGTGTTATAAACATTGATCTTTCAGTGGCAGAAGAATCAATCCAAAAGCGTGCAGTCGTCTATGATTCGTCAGATGATTCGCATTACGATACAATATCAGCCTTTATAAAGAGTATGAGGGGGTCTGATCCAGACGCAGCGTTATTTTGGCTTGCGAAGATGCTTTATGCAGGTGAAGACCCGAGATTCATTGCCCGCAGGATATTGATATGCGCATCAGAGGATGTCGGCAACGCTGACCCTCATGCCTTACTTATTGCAAATGCTGCTTTAAACGCTGTTGAATTTGTTGGAATGCCCGAAGCACAGATACCGCTTGCTCAAGCTGTCGCTTATATCGCATGCGCTCCCAAAAGCAACACCGCTATAACAAGCATAAGCAAAGCTATGGCTGATATAGAAGCAGGAGTATCAACAGTCGTCCCTCGTCATCTCAGAGACGCAAGTTATGCTGGTGCAAAGAAACTCGGTCATCAAGTAGATTATAAATATCCTCACGATTACGAGGGGCATTACGTCAATCAGCGATATATGCTTCATTCCGCAAAGTATTATGAGCCAAGCGATGAAGGCTATGAAAAGAAGATGAAAGAACGGCTTGAGAATTGGAGAAAAAGAAAAACATAATTTTCTCTCGTCCAGACTATAATATTGAAAATGCTCTTTTTGCGTTCATGCTTGTGATAGATTCAAACTCATCTTTTGTAAGATTTGCCTCTTTTAATTTCAGGATTGCAGACTTAACCTCAAAAAAAGGTGCATGAGTGCCAAAAAGTATCCGATCCGTGCCATATATTCTAATAAGCCTTCTCAGGACATCTATATATTCAACATTGGATATATCTATCCAGACGTTGGACAATGCCTTGATGCGATCTGCCATGGATTGGACTTCATTCCATTTAATACCGCCAAAAACAAATCGCGTCCCTTTTATTGATTCTGAGGTCTCAATCACATTGGAGATGTCAACATCTTGAACAATGCAAACAGGATTTTGAGACCTCACATCTTGAACTCGCATTTGAATTATAACTGTTATATCCTTTTCCCCTGCTGATATAAGCAACTCTCTTGTGTTGCTGTCATTGAGTTTGTATAGATGATAATTGGGATATAATTTTATGGCTTTTATATTGTGTTCGTTACGATATTTGTTCAGAATTTTATCCCAATTTGAAAAGTTTGGATTTATGACAGCAACAGGGAGAAATAAAGGGAAATTCTCAATTTCACTAAACAGAATTTCATTAGCAAGTTGAGGTTCATCATAAAATATGGCTTCAATGGATGAGACAAAGGCATTTTGAATTCCATTAGCCATTAGGCACTCAGACAGATTTTTAGGAGAGGAGTTAGGCAAAGGACGAAATACCCAATTCCCAACATAGGCGTTAATATCAATCATAATTTTATAATCCTAAAGCACATGGACAATTAAAACAGCGATACCGATATTTATTGCAACAGATATTGACGCAGCAGCAATATTGCCCTGCTTGCCTACTTCATCGCTCATAGTAGCTTTCGGCAAGAATATCCAATCGGTAACCCAATATCCAACGCTAAGAAATATTATAGCTATTACAACATAAAGGGCAAAAGAGGCAAGATCAATAGCCCAAGATAACGATTCCCCAGACATCGCTGCACTTATGATATAACCGATAGTAAACATAAATCCGCCGAAACTGATACCAACAGCAGCGTTATTATCCTCTCCGATGGCTTTATGGACATCATATCTGACCATAGCTTGATACCATAGACCCGCGATGACAAGCACAATTTGCCCAAGCACAAAATATACTATGCAAGATAATAGACCATTCCACCATCCGCCTGATACCTCTCCGCTAACTGATGAACTGATAATAAATCCTGTTGCGATGTAGCTACCAGCCATCACTGCACCTGTTCCAACGTTTTTATCTTCAACAAGTTCCTTCTGATCGTCAAATTTGTATAGGACTAACTTATCAACGATTATGGTTGATATATTCATTAAGATTATGGCAATTATGCTATAAATACCAGTGTTTAAGACGTCCTTCCAAAAATTATTGCTTCCTGGACCTAACACAACACCAGCGATTGCAATTGCTAATCCGACATAGTATCCTGCTAATGCCGTTCCAACTGCCGAGTTATTTTTGCCCACCACCTCTTCGTTGATCTTATAACGGGTTAATAAGTCATTGATTAGCTTCCCAATCCAAATCGCAACAATCAAAATAACAAGAAGCACTAAATCATAAGAGAATACATTTTTGATCGTGCTGACTATCGTATCAACTACCATGATCCTTCCCCCCTAAATCAAAAAGATATTAAATGTCAATTGTTTAAAATTCATCAAAAACGATATTATCAAGATATTTTAGTTATGTCAACAATTTTTTACTTGAAGACTAACATGGACTAAGACATTCTTGACTGAGTGTAATTCAAATTTTAGGCAAAGATCAGAAGAATGCAATTCAAAGTCAAGGCAAGGATAATTTAGATAATTTAACCACAGAATAACTC
>Ga0078972_1008264_pt1 | contig 22008 bp, 22 predicted proteins | sample YelNatPaOPGAMG01_FD_67568 | JGI IMG/M metagenome (GOLD analysis project Ga0078972, IMG submission 67568) | Hot spring thermophilic microbial communities from Obsidian Pool, Yellowstone National Park, USA - OP-RAMG-01 (SPADES assembly) (version 2) | ecosystem: Environmental > Aquatic > Thermal...
CAAACAAACCATATTCTTTAGCAATATCATTGATAGCGTCCATATCTGCAGGATGTCCATATAAATGGACAGGAATAATAGCTTTAGTCCTTGATGTTACCTTCTTTCTTATATCTTCAGGATCTATACACCAAGTCTCAGGGTCTACATCAACAAAAACTGGTTTTGCCCCTGTATAAGCAACTGCATTTGCTGTAGCGATAAACGTTAAATCTGGAACTATAACCTCATCTCCTTCCTCTATTCCAAAAGTAACTAAGGCAAGATGAAGTCCTGTAGTACCGTTAGAAGTTGTTAAAGCATATTTTGTACCTACAAATTCTGCAAATTTCCTTTCAAACTTTTCTATATATTCCCCTATAGAAGAAACCCATCCTGATTTTACTGCATCAAGAATATAATCAATCTCCCTTTGCGTTATAGAAGGTTCTGATACAGGAATAAATTTAGTCATGATTCCTCCAATAACCTGACAATTTTTGGCCATCCTTTATTAAAAATATATCCTTAGAGATATCTATTAAAGGTTTATCTTCTCTTTCCGAATCTGTATAAAATATATCAATTTTATCAATTCCTATCGTATGTAAAACTTCTTTCTTTTTTTGAGAGTAAATATTCTCTAAAAGAATATACCTTTTGTTATTATTATAAATAAAACTACTTCCAATAATTTTAACATCTTTTTTAAAATTCTCTAAAAACTCAGCTTTGTATCTTTTTATAATTTCACAAAGGATATTTTCTACAATGTATAAAGGTGTTGCAGATATTATTATAACAAAATTATCTCTTGATTTAGCATAAAAAATTAATTCATCAATAATATTGAAATTGACTTTATTTTGTTCAATTAAGAACGAGGCCATTTTTAAAAGAAGTTGTTTAAACTCTTCTATTTCAATTCCAGCAAATAAAAACCTTACACAAAGTTTTTTAAATTTTGTATTATCTATAAAACCTTTTATATATAAAGTATTTATAAATTTAAAAAATAATTTTTTATACATGTTACTTTTAACAATATTATTAACAATAATAGAAAAACTATCATCTTTTATCAAAGTTCCATCAAAGTCAAAAACTACAATCTTTTTATACATAAGCTAAGTTCATTTTCTTTTTACATTTCTAAAAATTTTAACCAGCCCTGCTCCTAATATATCCCAAAAATCATAAAAAAAAGGAAAAGGATCTTCAATATCAAAAACTCCCTCTTTACATGTTAATAGCATATAAGGTAAATTAGCTATTAGCTTGATAAGACTAGAATATCCTTGATTTTTATACAAGTTTGCTACATAATCCTTTAAAAAAATCATTTTTACTCCTTCTTTAAAATTTGTAATAGGAATTTGCATGTATTCACCATATTTATATAATTTATATGCCAAATAGGGAATATCTATTCCGGCCTCTACATAAAGCGATATTGTCCCCCATATACGGGGATTAATTTCCATAAACCAAATATTTCCTTTAGAATCTAATCTGAATTCAACTAATGCAATACCTGTATAATTAAAATAATTCATAATTTCTAAAGAATATCTTAAAGCTAAGGTATTAATATAAGACTCAGCTAACATTGATATTCCCTCTTTTCCATGACTTTGAATCAATCGTCTATGTCCCCCAATAGCAATAATATTTCCTTTATACCATAAACCACCTATGCCTATGCCTACCCCCTCAATATATCTTTGTAAAATTAAGAATTTATTATTTTTCAAAAAATTCAGAAATATATCCATTTCTGACAATTTTTCAATATTTTCCTCTGAAATAACAACAAACCTATTAAAAGGTCCATAGGTTCTATCTATCTCAGATATAACTTTTAAAATACCCTTTTTATAATTTTTTAAAAAATCTCTTATAATAACTAATGCATTATCAATTCCCTCTTTATCAATATCAATAAATACACTCTCTGGTACAATTTCTGGAAAATTTTTAATTATTTCTTTTAATATTTCAAGTTTATTAGTTATTTTATATACTATTTCCATAGGAGGAGCAATAACAATATTTTTTATACTTTGCGAATATATATATAAATAAGTTTTTTCAAGATGAGGAAAAATTATCATATCAGGATTAGCCTCTGCTACTTGTTTTATTTTATAAAGATAATCATCTTCAGCTATTATTCTTTTGGAAATATATTTTGATTTAATTCCACATGAATTATTTTCTCCTATAGCATATATAAATAAATTTTTGTCATTTTTCTTTAAATTTCTTATTACACTAAGCATAGTCCTAAAATTTGCTTCAGTTATTAAAACTTTATTCCGATTTAAATTTTCTATACTTTTTTTAATCCTCATCTTTGCTAACATCTATTTTATATAAATAATTCAAATTAAATGTTTCATATGTTTAAATATCTTCATTATCATACTATTATCTGATAATTTATTTACAATTTTCAATAATTTCCATAAGATATTTTTTTAGATTTGCAGAAAAAGCCTCTACAGAGTGATTATTTAAAACATAATCAACACATTTAATACTTCTTTCTTTTATTTCATTATATTCTAAACTTATTGCTTCTAAGATTGACTTTTTGACACTTTCAATACTTAAATCATCTATAAGAATTCCAAAATCCTGAATATCAATAGAGGATTCTTTAGTAATAATTGGAATTAATCCCCCATTACCCATTACATTAAGAACTGAAGGACTTCCTCCTTCAGAACATGACGGGAAAACTACGAAACCACATTTAAGAAGAAGTTCTTTAAATATATTAGAGTCTAAATTTACAAATCCGTATGTATGAATATTAGTTGTATTATATAATTCATCATAATAAGTTTTTCTAAATTTTTGTTCTCTATCAATAGGACCGCATATATGTAAATTAAGACGTTTAGTTTCTTTAAAGATATCCAATAGTAAATCTAGTCCTTTATGTATTAGTCCTGCTCCACTAAAAAATAAAAAATTATATTTGGCTTTTAGAAAATCCTTTTGTTTAATTATTTCATATGGGTCATAAACTTTATAAAAACAAGGTGGAAGACTATATATTTTTTTAGAAAAAAATTTCTTATACGAATTTACAACTTCTTCGTTTCCTAAAACTATCATAGCATCTACTAAAACTTTTTGAGCTGACCAAGCTTTATCAATTATTCTTCCTGATTCTAATATCCATACTCCCTTTTTATGATATACTTCCTCTATTCTTTTAAGAGACATAGTATTCTGGTAAAATGTATGCATTCCTGTTGCGTAGTGTATAGTTATAATCTTACTGTTTCTTTTATAAAAGCTTCTTTCTAAAGGCTCTCCAAAACCAAAAATAACTTGATATTTTGAATAATCTATATCTCTACAATATCGGTAGCTAATAATATCAACATTATAACCCAATTCTTTAAAAATATTAGCAATTATCAAGGACTCAATGTAATTCGTATGAATTAATTTAATCCCCTGTCTAAAAGGATAAGTAATATATGAAATTAGAACGTTATTTTCATATTTGGTGTTAAAATAATTTATTATAGGCCTATCTTTTATAGAATGAGCAAAATCCTTTAATCCATTTTCTTCAATAAATTTTTTAACAATACCACTCATATGTTTTCCTTATTCCATCCTCTAAATTAATGTTTGGCTTCCATCCCAATTCTTTCATTTTAGATACATCCAGAAGTTTTCTTGGAGTACCATCTGGTTTTGATAGGTCATATTTAATATCACCCTCAAAACCAACAATATCCTTTATAAGCAAAGCTAAATCTCTTATTTTTATATCCTCTCCTGTTCCTAAATTCACAAAATAATCTTGACTTATTTTTTTCATTTCCTTTGCATCTACATTTTCCATTAGAAAAACACATCCTTCAGCCATGTCATCTACATATAAAAATTCTCTATAGACCTCTCCACTTCCCCATATCTCTACATAATCTTCCGTAACACCTACCTGCTTTAATAAATCTCTTATAGAATCTTTATTATCTAAATTAATCTTCTCATCTAATCTATATCCTATTGGATACCTTTTTATATCTTTTCTTATTTTATCAAAATCATTATTCCTTAACAATTTAGCTAAATGAAACTTTCTTAAAAGGGCAGGTAGAACATGGGCTGTTTCAAGATTAAAATTATCGTTCGGTCCATATAGGTTTGTTGGCATTACTGAAATAAAGTTAGTCCCATACTGTTCATTATAGTATCTTACAAGTTTAATAGCTGTTATTTTTGCTATAGCATAAGGCTCATTAGTTGGTTCTAAGCTTCCTGTAAGTAGATATTCTTCCTTCATTGGTTGTTCTGAATATTTGGGATATATACAAGATGAGCCAAGATTTAAAAGTTTCTTTACTCCATATTTATAACTTGAATGTATTACATTAGCAGATATCATTATATTGTCATATATAAATTCTGCTTTATATGTATTATTTGCAAGAATTCCTCCTACTTTTGCTGCAGCAAGAAATACATATTCTGGTTTTTCCTTCTCAAAAAATCTTTCTACATCTTCTTGTCTTCTTAAATCTAATTCTTTGCTTGTTTTTGCTATTATATTTGTGTAACCTTTCTCTTGTAGTTTTCTTAAAATTGCTGATCCCACTAATCCTCTATGACCAGCTACATAAATTTTAGAATTCTTTCTCATATTCTCTCCCTTATCTTTTCATAAAATGAGAACTCATGATTTGTCCAATCATAACCACTCTTTTGAGAAGCTATTATTCCTTCCCCTTTGGGTTCAAGACCATTTTGCAACATATCATAATCTACCATTATTTTAATAAGGTCAGAAAACATGACCTTGGGTTCCCATCCAAGCTTCCTTTTTGCTTTTGTAATATCTGCACATAATGATTCTACTTCTGTAGGCCTAAAATATCTTGGATCAATTTCAATTATTATATCTCCTATCTTTAATACATTCTCCCACCTTTTCTCTATACTTTTAACTATACCTTTTTCATCAATTCCTTCTTCTTTCCATTCTATTTCTATTCCTGCATATTCAAAAGCTTTCTCTACAAATTCTCTTACTGAATGACTCTCTCCTGTTCCTATTACATAATCATCAGGATTTTCTTGCTGAAGCATAAGCCACATTGCTCTGACATATTCTGGGGCAAATCCCCAGTCTCTTTTTGCATTTAAATTTCCTAAGTATAAGACTTTTTGTTTTCCTGAAAGTATATTAGCTATAGCTCTTGTTATTTTTCTTGTTACAAATGTCTCTCCCCTTCTCGGACTTTCATGATTAAAAAGAATCCCATTACAAGCAAACACTTTATATGCTTCTCTATAATTAATAGTAATAAAATAAGCATATACTTTTGCAACTGCATAAGGACTTCTTGGATAAAATGGGGTTTTTTCATTTTGAGGGGGTGGTGAAGCACCAAACATCTCTGAAGATGATGCCTGGTAAAATTTTGCTTTTATACCACTTCTTCTTATAGCTTCTAATATTCTTAATGTTCCTAATCCTGTAATATTCCCAGTATATTCTGGCATATCAAAAGATACTTTAACATGAGATTGGGCTCCAAGATTATAAATCTCATCTGGTTTTATATTCCAAATAACCTCGGTAAGAATGCCAGGGTCTGAAAGATCCCCATAGTGTAAGAAAAGTCTTGCATTTGGGTCATGAGGATCTACATAAATATGATCAATTCTTTGAGTATTAAAAGTAGATGACCTTCTAATTATACCGTGAACTTCGTAACCCTTACTTAGGAGAAACTCTGCTAAATAAGAACCATCTTGCCCTGTTATTCCTGTTATTAAAGCTTTTTTCACATAATCACTCTCCTCATATAAATCTCAAATATATTGTCCCCCAATATTACTACACATTTATCTCCATTTACAAAGTGTCTTGCAAGTCCTAATGCTTGAGCGATTCCTCCTGCTTCATCTTGTACTTTGTATGTGAACTCAACCCCAAAATCTTTACCACTTCCCAGTAGTTCTATCACATCTCCCATATGTTCTCTTCCTGTAACTATCAATATCTCGTTTATCCCTGCCTTCTTTAGTTTGTATATAGGATAAAAAATCATTGGATATCTTCCTACTGGAAGAAGATGTTTATTTGTTACTTGTGTTAAAGGTCTTAATCTTGTACCTGTTCCCCCTGCCAAAATTACTCCTTTCACAATAATTCCCCCAATTCTTTCCTTAATTTCTCCAAAAGTTCCTCCTTATCTTCATATCTTATTATAACAGCATCCTTTATTCCTTCCAAAAGAGCTGAAAGTTTTACATCCTTCTTTGCCAAAAGTATTATTCTTTTCCCCTCCATATAAGCAAGCATTATCTCCATTCCTACTCCATGACTTGGTTTGGAAACTTCTGCAATAAGAATATCTGAATCTTTAACATGAGAGGTATCTCTTTCAAAAATTTCAGAAGGAGAAAGGTCTTTATCCTTTCCTGAAAGGACCCATGGAGAAGAGAGCTCATACCCAATATCATTAATAATTTTTCCCAATATTTTTGTAAGCTCAAAGTTATAAAAATTTATTATAGGAACTGCCAAATAAACCTTAAATTTTTTCTTTAAATTCATTTTTTTCTACATATTTTTTCTTCCTTCATTTTATTTTATCATTAATTGAAAAATAATGTTATGATATTATAGAAAATATATGAGAGGAGAATGTAATATTAATTCTTATCCTTTACTTGAGATTAATTTATTATCTATCTTTCACAATGCAAGATTAATAGTAGAGGAAGCTTTAAGATATGGAATAACGATTGATGGGGTTACAAAAGTAACCTTAGGTGATTCAAAAATTGCAAAACTATTATTGAAAGCAGGAGTAAGGGGAATTTCTGACTCAAGAATTGATAGTATAAGAAAGATGAAAGAAGAAGGGATAAATACAGAATATACTCTTCTTAGACTTCCTTCTTTCTCAGAAATAAGTGATGTTCTTTTTTGGGCAGATATAAGCTTAAATTCTGAATTAAAAACCTTAGAGGAGCTTAATTTTTATGCGGAAAGAATGAAAAGGAAGCATAAGGTAATAATAATGGTTGAGATGGGAGATCTAAGGGAAGGAATCTGGAAAAGGGAAGAATTGGAGTATGTTGTTGAGAAAGTATTAAAGATGAAAAATATAGAGCTTTTTGGAATTGGTACAAATTTTACATGTTTTGGAGGAGTAATACCAACTGAGGAAAAATTAGAAGAGTTTGTTGAAATAGTTGAAAATATTGAAAGAAAATTTTCCTTTTCCTTTCATATTATTTCTGGAGGAAATTCCAGTAGTATTCCATTACTTTTTGAGGGAAAAATCCCAAGAAAAATAAATCATTTAAGGATTGGTGAAGCTATAATGCTGGGGAAAGATACCGCATATAGAAATCCGATAAAAGATGGAAGGACAGATACTTTTAAAATATATGGTGAGGTAATTGAGGTAAAAGAAAAGCCATCTGTTCCTTGGGGAGTAATAAATGAAAATGCCTTTGGACATAAACCCATTTTTAAGAATAGAGGAATTAGAAGAAGAGCAATATTGAACATGGGGAGACAAGATATAGATCCTAATGGACTTTTTCCTGAGATAGAAGGAATTGAAATTCTTTCAGCAAGTTCTGATCATTTAATTATAGATTTAGGAGAACATGAAGAAATAAAAGTAGGAGATGTTTTAGGTTTTTGTCTTTCTTATTCATCTCTTCTTCAGGCATTTACATCACCTTTTGTGAAAAAAGTCTATAAAGAGGAGGATAAAATATGAGAAGAAGAGTTGTGATAATGGGAGCAGGAGGAAGAGATTTTCATAATTTTAATATATTATTTAAAGATAATCCAGATTATGAAGTTGTTGCATTTACAGCTACTCAAATTCCTGGAATTGAAAATAGGATTTATCCTTCTGATTTAGCGGGAAGTTTATATCCCAATGGAATTCCAATTTTGCCAGAAGATAAACTTCCTGATATTATTAAGGAATATAAAGTGGATGAAGTAGTTTTTTCATATAGTGATGTCTCATATATTTATGTAATGCAAAAAGCAAGTCTTGTTCTTTCCTTAGGGGCTGATTTTCGCCTTATTGGTTTGGAAAGTATGCTTGAAAGCAAAAAGCCTGTTATAAGTGTATGTGCGGTAAGAACTGGTTCTGGAAAAAGTCAGACTACAAGGTATGTGGTTAAAGTGTTGAGAGAAATGGGATTAAAAACTATTGTAGTCCGTCATCCTATGCCTTATGGAAATCTTAATTCTCAAAAGATTCAGAGATTTGAGACCCTTGAAGATCTTGATAGATATCAATGTACTATAGAAGAAAGAGAAGAATATGAACCTCATCTAAGACAAGGAGCAATAATATATTCAGGGGTAGATTATAAGGAAGTTTTAAAAGAAGTAGAGAAATATGCAGATGTTATTGTGTGGGATGGAGGAAATAATGACTTTCCTTTTTTTAAGCCAAGTCTTTCCATAGTTGTTGCAGATCCTCATAGACCAGGTCATGAAATAACTTATTATCCAGGAGAAGTGAATGTATACATGGCGGATATATTTGTTATAAATAAAGTAGATACTGCAAATATTAAAGATATTAAAATTGTAGAAGAAAATTTAAGAGTTAGAAATAAAATAGCAAAAATTGTATATGCAAGCTCTCCAGTAGTTGCAGAGAGGGATGAGGAGATAAAAGGGAAGAAAGTTTTAGTAGTAGAAGATGGTCCCACTGTAACTCATGGTGAGATGCCATATGGTGCTGGATTTTTATATGCTAAAAAAATGGGAGCAGAAATTGTAGATCCAAGACCATTTGCTTTAGGTTCCATTGCAAAAGCTTATGAAAAATATCCTCATCTTGAAAAAGTTTTACCTGCATTAGGATATAATAATGAACAATTAAAAGAATTAGAAGCGACTATAAATAGAATTCCAGTTGATTATGTAATTATTGGAACTCCTATTGATTTAAGAGCTGTTATAAAATTTTCACAAAAATCTTTAAGAGTATATTATGAATTTAAAGATGAAAGTATTCCTACATTAAAAGAGTTAATAATAGAATGGTGGAATAAAATTAGTAAAAAAAATTAGGAATTATGGAGGATAAAAATGGCAGATTTAAAAGGAAGAGATTTATTATCCGTTTCAGATTTTAATAGGGAGGAGATAGAAGAAGTTTTCTATATTGCAAAAAAACTAAAGCTTGAGACAAAAACAGGTAAAAGAATTTCAGATTATTTAAGGGGAAAAACTGTAGCACTATTTTTTGAAAAACCATCTACAAGAACAAGGATTTCTTTTGAGGTTGGAGTGTATGAATTGGGAGGTTATCCTCTATATCTTAATGCTCAGGATTTACAATTAAAAAGAGGAGAAACTATAAAAGATACTGCAAGGGTTTTGGAAAGATATGTTTCAGGAATTATGGCAAGAGTCTATTCTCATAATACTTTATTAGAACTTGCAGAATACTGTAATATTCCTGTAATTAATGGACTTTCTGATTTAGAGCATCCTTGCCAAGTCATAAGTGATTTCTTTACAATAAGAGAAAAGAAAGGAGAAAGAAGAATAAAATTAGTTTATCTTGGGGATGGAAATAATGTAGCTCATTCTCTTATTCTTTGTGGAGCTATCTTAGGAATGGAAATTGTTTGCTCCTGTCCAAAGGATTTTTATCCCCATACTATGGTTTTAGAGAAAGCAAAAGAAATAGCAAAAAAGACTTCTGCTAAAATAGAGATTATTGAGGATCCAAAATTAGCTGTTAGGGATGCAGATGTTCTTTATACTGATGTTTGGGTAAGCATGGGGCAAGAGGAAGAAAAGGAAAAAAGACTTAAAGTTTTTCCTCCGTATCAATTAAATAATAAGCTTTTATCATTAGCAAAAGAAGATGTAATTGTAATGCACTGCCTTCCTGCTCATAGAGGTGAGGAAATAACTGATGAAGTTATGGATGGACCTCACTCTGTTATTTTTGATCAGTCTGAAAATAGGCTTCATGTTCAAAAGGCAATTATGGCACTTTTAATATAGAAATTGAGAGAGGAGGATTTAAAAATGGCAAATATTAAGATTGCTTTTGTAGGGGCGGGTAGTGTAAGATATACATTAACCCTTATTTCAGATCTTTGTAAAGTAAATGGATTAAATGATTCTTTTGTATCATTAATGGATATTGATGAAGAAAGATTAAATGCAGTGTATAACCTTTCAAAAAGGATTAATTATGAGCTTGGAGCAAATCTTAGAATAGAAAAGACTACAAATTTAAGATCTGCTGTAGATGGAGCAAATTTTGTTATAAATACAGCTCTTGCGAGAGCTGAAGGACATGAAGATGGCTATGTTCAATATGAAATTATGAGAGAAGTTGGAGAAAAGCATGGTTATTATCGTGGTATAGATAGCCAAGAATTTAATATGGTTTCAGATTATTATACCTTAACTAATTTTAATCAATTGAAACTTTCTCTTGATATAGCAAAGGAAGTAGAAAAGTATTCTCCTTCCGCCTATATATTACAAACTGCAAATCCTGTGTTTGAAATTACCCAACTTGTTCTAAGAAAGACCAATGCAAAGATAATAGGATTTTGCCATGGTTATGGTGGAGTATTTGATATAATTGAAACTTTAAATTTAGATCCAAATAAAGTGGATTGGCAAGTTGCAGGAGTAAATCATGGAATATGGCTGAACAGATTTTTATATAATGGTGAGAATGCATATCCTCTCCTTGATAAATGGATAGAAGAAAATTTATCAAAATGGGAGCCAAGAAATCCATGGGATGCTCAATTAAGTCCTGCTTCTGTAGATATGTATAAATTCTATGGGATGTTACCTATTGGTGATACATGTAGAAATGGAAGTTGGAAATATCATTATAACTTAGAGACAAAAAAGAAATGGTATGGTAAATTTGGAGGAATAGATAATGAGGTAGAAAGACCAAAATTTTATGAATCATTAAGAGCCTTAAAAAGAAATCTCATTGAATTATCAAAGAATAATGAAATAAGGCTTTCAGATGTTTTTCCTGAACTTAAAAGAGAAAAGTTAAGTGGTGAGCAACAGATTCCTTTTATTAATGCTATTGTAAATGGAAAAAGAGAAAGATTAATTTTAAATATACTTAATAATGGAATAATCTCTTTGATTCCTAAGGATATAGTGGTTGAAGTTCCAGTAATTGTAGATAGTAATGGTATTTATCCAGAAGATATTAATCCTGACTTAACTGATAGAATAAAAAAATTTTATTTAATACCTCGTATTATGAGAATGGAATTTGCCTTAGAGGCTTTTATAACTGGTGATAGAAGAGTTTTGGAGGAAGTTTTAATAAGAGATCCGAGAACAAGGTCATATGAGCAAGTAAAGAATGTTATAGATGAGATACTTAATTTACCATTTAATAAAGAAATGAAGGAGCATTTTAAAGATTATTCTCAATAAATTCTTTACTATATATTAAATCTTCCATAGGATTTTTGAAGGAGGTTTCTACGGTGAGGGGTCCATCGTAGTTAACCTCCTTTAATTTATTAAATATTTCTGAGAATATAATATAGCCCTCTCCTAATCTTAAATATTTCCTTTTACCTTCATCGTCAAAACTTTGTCCATCATAATCTCTTACATGAACATTTTTTAAATATTTTAATATTTCCTTAGGATATTTATCTAAGGAGAATTTTGTAGAGAATAAATATTCAGTATCTAAGGTAATACCAATGTTTTGAGAATATCTATTAATTAGATTTTCATAAAAAAGGGGAGGTTCAATAAGATATGGAACATTCTCTATAGTTAAAATCACATTATATTTTTTTGCGTAATCAACCATTTTATCAAAAATTGGGAAAATTGTTTTTAATAGAGAATTGAGATTTGATCTGAAAGGTGGATGGAGAACAATAATTGGAATATTATATTGTCCCGCCCTTTTAATCAATTTTCCCAATGCTGGAAATATATCTCTGAAACTTTTATGAAGAATATTTTTAGGTGAATGCATGGTAAAAATTTTTCCTTCATATTTTAGAGATTCTTTGAGTATCAGATCCATCATATCATCAGTAAAAGATTGGGATATGAATAATTCTACCCCATCATAACCTGATGTTAGGATATGTTCAATTGCATATATTGTTGCCTTTGCTTTCTCCTCAGGAGAGCTTTCTGGGTCTAAAAAGACCGCAGTAGAGCATGAAATAAGCATAATTTATTCTGTTCAATTCTTTTTTCTAATTATAACCTATGGTATAATGAAAATACAAAGGGGAGGTGTCCGAATTGGCAAGGGGCCGGTCTTGAAAACCGGTAAGGCCCTCGTGGCCATGTGGGTTCGAGTCCCACCCTCCCCGCCAATTTTTTTAATTTTAATTATAAATTAATGAATGGGGGATGATAAATGATTAAAATAGGAGTAATATCAGATACACATCTTCCTTCACGTTCACCTATCTTGCCACCAATAATTTTAGAAAAACTTCAAGGGGTTCAAATGATTCTTCATGCAGGAGATTGGGAAGAGCTTTTTTTCTTACCTGAATTGGAAAAAATTGCTCCTGTATATGGAGTTCAGGGTAATATGGATTCCTTAGAGATTAAGAGAAAACTTCCTATAAAAAGATTTATAAATGTTGAAAATATAAAAATTGGATTGATTCATGGTAGTGGTAGTCCTTTTGGTATAAAAGAAAGAATAAAAAAAGAGTTTATTGGAGATAATGTAAATGTTATTGTATTTGGTCATACGCATCAATCACTTATAGAATGGGATGAAGATATATTGTTCTTTAATCCTGGTTCACCAACAGATAAATTTTTTACCACTAAAAACTCCATAGGTATTCTTTATATTGATAAAGATAAGGTTTGGGGAGAAATTATTGAGCTATGAAAAAAATTATGGAAATAACAGAACAACTGAACATAAAAGAGGAAGATTATTTTCCATATGGTTGGTACATAGCAAAGGTTAACTTTCGTTTATTAGATAAATTGAGTGAAAAGAAAGATGGTAAATTAATTCTTATAACTGCTATAACACCAACTCCTGCAGGTGAAGGAAAAACTACAACGACAATAGGCTTAGGTGATGCTTTATCCTACTTAGGTAAAAAGACAATAATTTGCCTTAGAGAACCCTCTTTGGGACCTGTTTTTGGCATAAAAGGGGGAGCAGTGGGGGGAGGAAAGGCTAAGGTGGTACCTGAAGTTGAGATTAATCTTCATTTTACAGGAGATATTCATGCAGTCACATCAGCTCATAATTTACTTTCTGCTATTATAGATAATCATATTTACCATGGAAATGAATTGAAAATTGATATAAGACAGATATTCTGGAAAAGATGTATAGATATGAATGATAGACAACTAAGGTTTATAGTGAGTGGACTTGGAGGAAAAGCTAATGGTTTTCCCAGAGAGGATGGCTTTGAGATAACTGCAGCTTCGGAAGTTATGGCAATTTTATCCTTATCTCAAAATATAAAGGATTTAAAGGAAAGATTAGGAAAAATTATTATTGGGATAAATAAAGATGGAGATCCGGTATTTAGTAGTGATTTAAAAGCGGAAGGTGCCATGACTGTTCTATTAAAGGATGCTCTTTCGCCTAATTTAGTTCAGACTTTAGAAGGGACACCAGCTTTTATTCATGGAGGTCCTTTTGGAAATATTGCTCATGGTTCTAATTCTATAATTTCTACAAAATTAGCACTAAAGCTTTCTGATTATGTAGTAACAGAAGCAGGTTTTGGTTCTGATTTAGGTGCAGAAAAGTTTTTTAATATTAAATGTAGAATAGGAAATCTGTATCCATCATGTGTTGTTTTAGTTGCATCTATTAAGGCATTGAAACTTCATGGTGGTGCAAAAATGAAAGAACTGAATGAAGAAAATATATCTGCATTGAAAAAAGGTGTTCCAAATCTACTTCACCATGTACATGTTTTAAAAGATATTTTTCATATACCTGTAGTGGTAGCTATAAATAAATTTCCTTTTGATTCAGAGTTAGAGTTAAAAACTATAGATAAGATATTAAGAGAAAATGGTATAAGATTTGCAATATCAGATGTCTTTGATAAGGGAAGCAAGGGAGGGTTGGACTTAGCCTTAGAAGTATTAAAAGCAATGGAGGAAGATCCAAATGGATTTTCTCAGCTATATAATCTTGATGAACCTTTGGAAGTAAAAATAGAAAAAATTGCAAGTTGTGTTTATGGGGCAGAGAAGGTTTTATTTAGTGATTCTGCAAAGAATGATTTAGAGAGAATATATAAATGGGGGTTTAATAATTTACCTATATGTATGGCAAAAACTCAATATTCTCTTTCTGATAATCCAAAACTTTTAGGTAAGCCAGAAAAATTTTTTATAAATGTTAATAGATTAAAAATATCTTCAGGAGCAGGATTTATTATTGTCTATACTGGAGATATATTAACCATGCCAGGACTTCCTAAGATTCCATCCGCTGTGAAAATAAATATAGATGATTATGGAAATGTAATTGGATTAACTTAAGAAAAATGGGGAATAATATGGCACAGATCTTGTGGGGAAAACCTCTTTCTCAAGAACTTGAAAATAAAATTAAAGAGGAAGTTCTGAAATTAAAGAAGAGAAATATTTTTCCAACATTACTCATACTTAAAATAGGAGAAAATGATGAAGCTGAAAATTATGCAAGAAATATAGAAAAAGTTTTTAGTAAGCTTGATATAAAAGTAGAGAGAAAGAATTATAAAGAGGAAACTTCATTTGAAGAATTAATAAGTATTTTTAATGAAATTAATAATGATAACTCAATTCATGGAATTTTGCTTTTAAGACCTCTTCCTACACATCTTGAGAAATTAAAAGTTTATTCATATCTACCTTATGAAAAAGATGTGGAAGGATTAAGTTATATTAACTTAGGAAGACTTTTTGCAGGAGATAAAGCTTTTATTCCATGCACATCCTTAGCTGTTATAGAACTTTTAGACTATTATAATATTCCCTTAGAGGGGAAGAATGTTGTAATTATTGGTAGGAGTATTTCTGTGGGAAAGCCCTTAGCATTACTCTTTTTGCAAAGAAATTCTACAGTAACTATATGTCATTCAAAGACGTTAGATCTTTCTTATCATACAAAGAGGGCTGAAATTTTGGTCTCTGCTGTAGGTAGAGGGGGAATAATTGATGAGGATATGGTAGGAGAAGAAAGTGTTGTAATTGATGTAGGAACAAATATAATTGAGGGTAGAGTAGTGGGAGATGTAAATTTTGAAAGAGTAGAAAAGAAAGTAAAGGCTATAACACCTGTTCCTGGTGGTGTTGGCATAGTAACTACAAGAATTTTAGCTAAGAATTTATTAGAAGCGGTAAAAAGAAATGAGATTAGAATTTAAGAAATTTGAAGAGATTAAATCATTTTTAGAGGAAGATAAAGTATTTGTTTTTAGCTGTGATAACTGTGGAACTGAAGATATAAAGGATAAAAACAGAAAAATTACAGAATTTTTAAATAATAATCACTTAAAAATATTAGGTATCATTAATCTTAATCCTGAAAAATGTAACATATTTTCATTGAGAGAGATAATAGATAAAGAATATATAATGGAAACAAGATTTATTTTAACCTTTACATGTGGCGGATTACCTCAGGTTCTGCCATCCATTATAAATGCAAAAGTTATACCTGCAGTAAATACTTTAAAAATAGAGACAGGCAGAAAATTAGGTAGCTTTGCAAGACTTTGTTCTGCATGTGGAGAATGTTGGATTCATCTTACTGGAAATTTATGCATGGAGAAGCTTTGTCCTAAGAAGATGAGAAATGGTCCTTGTGGAGGAGCAAAAGATGGATTTTGTGAGGTATATGACAAAAGACTTTGTCCTTTTGTTATTCTCTTTCGTAAAGAAGGTGAAGATGTTTTTATAAATTTAATTCCCCCAAAAGATTTCAGTAAAATACTTTTACAGGAATGAATTTTAAGGAAAAAATACTTTCGGGTAAATTTGTAGTAACAGCAGAAATTACTCCCCCAAGAGGAGTAAATATAGAACCTTTTATAAAAAGATGTTTATTATTAAAAGATAAAGTTTCAGCTATAAATGTGACTGATTTTCAAAATGTTGGGGTAAGAATAACTTCCTTAGTTGGTAGTTATTTAATTTTAAAAGAGGGAATTGAACCTATTTTTCAAATAACTGCAAGGGATAGGAATAGAGTTGCAATTCAGGGAGAGGTATTAAGTGCTTATGTATTAGGTATAAGAAATATTTTAGTATTAACAGGTGATTATCCCACAACAGGTATCATAAAGGATGCTAAACCAGTTTTTGATATTGATGCAACAAACATTTTATATTTTATAAAAAGATTGTGTGAAGGAAAGGATTCTGCAGGAAAAATCTTAGATGGAATTCCTAATTTCTTTTTAGGAGCAGTTTTTAATCCAAATCTTGTCCCTTTAGAATTAGAAATAAAAAAGTTGGAGAGAAAGCATAATGCGGGAGCAGAATTTTTTCAATCACAATTATTTTTTGATCTTTCTCTTATTGAAAGGGTAAGAGAAAAAATAAGAGGTTGGGAACCTAAAATTTTAGCAGGAGTTACTATTTTTAAATCCAAAGAGATGCTTGAATATATGATTAATAAAGTTCCTGGAATAAAAATACCTAAGGAGATAGTAGATAATTTAGAAAATAGCAAAGATATTAGAAATAGAAGTATAGAAATCTGTGTAGAATTTTGTGAAAAAATAAGAGAAAGTAAGCTATTGAATGGAATTCACTTTTTGGCAAGTAGACCCTCTGATATATTAGAGGTTCTAAAAATACTTAATTGGGAAAAGGAGGAAATCTAATTATGCTTAAACCTTCAGATTTTTTTGAGTTAAATGATTTTGAGGGAGAACTCTTTGAAGGAATAGAGTTTGTATGGGAAGCTCTTTTAAATCTATCATCATTTTTATCAAATCATATAAGACCAGAAATTCATGGAACAATTAAAGGAGGAGTTTTTATTGAGGGACCTGTTTATATTGGAAAAGGAACAGTTGTGGAACCAGGGGTATATATAAAAGGTCCCACATATATTGGTAAAAATTGTGAAATTAGACAGGGAGCTTATCTTAGAGGGAATATTTTTATTGGTGATAATTGTATAGTAGGACATGCAACAGAAGTTAAAAATAGTATTCTTCTTAGCGGTTCAAGTGCACCTCATTTTAATTATGTAGGAGATAGTATATTGGGTCATGATACAAATCTTGGTGCAGGAACAAAAATTTCTAATCTAAAAATAGGTCCAGAATCTACAGTAAAGATAAAAATTAATGATCAAATTTATGATACAAAGCTTAGAAAACTTGGTGCTATAATTGGAGATCATTCTGAGACAGGATGTAATTCTGTATTAAATCCAGGAACCATATTAGGAAAGTTTGTTTTAGTTTATCCCAATGCAGTTGTCAGAGGTTACATACCAGATAGATCAATTGTAAAATTTAAACCACAACTTGATATTGTAGAGATAAAAAACTACCAAGCTCTCTGAAGTAAATTTAAAAGTTCCTCTTCCCTTAATGTTCTTGGGTTTGTCCTTAAGGACCTTGATTTTAATCCTTCCTTTGCAAGAAGAGGAAGACTATCATAAGTTATATTATAATTTCTGAGCCCTAACTTTATTTCTAATGTATCAAAAAACTCTCTAATTTTATCTAAGATTTTTTCTCTCGCAGATCTTATTGAATAGATACCTAAGGTTCTTCCAAGCAATATTAATTTTTCACGAGGAAGAACTTCTAAATTATATTCTAAAACTGGTAGTGTGATAAGGGCACAGGAAAGACCATGAGAGATATTTCCATAAACACCTATAGGATGAGCTAAAGCATGTATAGCACCTAATCCTGTTTGAGTTAAAGCAATTCCACTAAATGTGCTTGCATAAAGAACTTTTTCTCTAAGATCAATTCTATCCCCATGTCTATAAACCTTTGGTAAATAGTTATAGATTAATTTTAAAGCCTTTAGCGAAATTGCTTCAGAAAGAGGATTATTATTGATTGAAAGAAATGATTCAAGAGCATGAATAAAAGCATCTATTCCTGTGTATGCAGTATAATTTTGAGGTAAAGATAATGTTAAGTAAGGATCTACAATTGCTAATGTTGGATATAAATAATCACTGGCAACACTTAATTTTTCTTTTGTTTCAGGATTTATTAATACTGATACCCTTGTTGCTTCACTACCTGTTCCTGCAGTTGTAGGTATAAGAATACAAGGAATTCCCTTATTAGATATTGTATCAGCACCAATATAATTCCATATAGAACCTGGAATTTTACATTTTACTGCTATTCCTTTTGCTACATCTAATACACTTCCACCACCAATACCAACTACTAATTCTATGTTATTTTCATTCACAATTTTCGCACCCTGATCTACTATAAAATAAGGAGGTTCGGGAGGAACCTCATCAAAAATGAATAACTCAAATGAATAATTTTCAAAATTACTCTTGATCTTATCTAAAATTCCTGTCTCTTTTAAATGTTTTTTACCTGTTACAAGAAGAATTCTTTTTCCAAATGATATAACTTCTTCGGGTAATTTCTCCCAAAGTCCAATGCCAAATTTTATTTTTACAGGAAAATAAAATAAAAAACTGTTCATTAGATCTTAAAAGTTCCCTCTTTCTTTAAATATTCTACTAATCCACCCTCTTGTAATATTTTTAACATTATCTCAGGCAAAGATGAAAATAATTCTACTTTTAAATTTTTACTTTTATTATAAATTTCACCTTTATATAAATCTATATGTAAAATATTACCATCATCTATTAAGTCAGTATTACATTCTACTACAGGAAGTCCTACATTTATTGCATTTCTGAAAAATATTCTTGAAAAACTCTTTGCAAGGACAACACTTATTCCAGCATATTTAATCACTAAAGGAGCTTGTTCTCTTGATGATCCACATCCAAAATTTTTTCCCGCTACTAATATATCTCCAGGGGTTATTCTCTCATAAAAATTGGGATAAATATCTTCTAAAAGATGTTTTGCCATCTCTTTAAAATCTAAGGATTTAAATTTGTATTTTCCTGATATTATGTAATCTGTATTAATATTATCTCCAAACTTATGAGCTTTTCCATCAAATATCATCTTATATCCTCCTAATCCATAACATCTAAAGGATTTGTTATCTCCCCTTTAATAGCAGATGCAGTTACTGTAAGAGGAGATGCCAGATATATAAAAGCCTTATTATTACCCATTCTTCCTTTAAAATTCCTATTAGCAGTAGATATTACATTTTCACCATCTGCTGGTATACCTTGATGTGTTCCAACACAAGGTCCACATCCTGGATTTACAACTACTGCACCTGCAGATAAAAAAGTTTCAATTAATCCCTCTTTTAAAGCCTGTAAATATATTTTTTTGGATGCAGGGGCAATAATCATTTTTACACCTTTTGCTATCTTCTTCCCCTTTAATAAAGATGCAGAAATTCTTAGATCTTCCATTCTTCCATTGGTACATGTTCCAATGTATGCAAGATGAATCTTTATTTTTTCTAACTGAGATATAGGATATACATTATCTACCTGATGTGGAATAGAAACTTGAGGTTCTAAATTACTTAAATCAAAATTATATATAGCAGAAAATTTTGCATCTTCATCTGAAGAAACACCTTCATTAATATTAATTCCAATTTCCATAAAAAAGTTTTTAGTTATCTCATCAAAAGGCATAATGCCAGCTTTTGCTCCCATCTCAACTACCATATTTGTTATAGTAGCTCTCCCATCAAAAGAAAGATTTTTAATTATTTCACCTTCAAATTCTATTGCCTTATATGTGAGTCCATCAGACTTAAAATATCCCACAAGATATAATATAATATCTTTCGCAGTAACTCCTTTTCTTAGCTTTCCATTAAGAATTATTTTTACTGTCTCTGGAACTTTAAACCAGAGCTTTCCAGTATACATAACTGCTGCAAGTTCGCTTGATCCTACTCCTGTAGCAAAACAATTTAATGCACCATAAGTACAAGTATGAGAATCTGCTCCAACAATTAAATTTCCTGGAAGGGCAAGACCTCTCTCCATAAAAACTTGATGACAAACTCCTTCTCCTATTTCTGAAATTTGAGTTCTGTATTTCTCTGCAAATTCTCTCATAAGCTTATGGAGATTTGCAACACCCTCATTAGGAGGTGGCGCAGAATGATCCAGGACTAATAAAACTTTCTCATTGTTAATGACCCTTTCTCCTCCTAATTCCTCAAATACCTTTATAGCTAAAGGACTTGTTCCATCTTGTCCCATAATAGCATCTATGTCTGCAACTATAAGTTCTCCCGCATGAACAGATTTTCCGCAATGATTAGAAAAAATCTTTTCACTTATAGTTTTCCCCATTTTTAACTCCTTTAATTTCCACTTTTTGTTTTTAAATAATCTTGATATAAATACATAAGTTCTTTATCAAATAATGGTCTCTTAAGTTCTACCGCTAAAGCTCTTACAGATTTTAACAATTCATTTGCCTCTTCTTCTGTTAATTGAATTCCATATTCTAAAAATTTTCTAATTAAAGCATGTGTTCCTGAATGTTTACCAATAATTATTTGTCTTTCCCCACCAACTTCTTCAGGAGAAAAGACTTCATAGGTTTTTGGATATTTTAACACTCCATCTGCATGAATCCCTGATTCATGAGCAAAAATATTTTTACCTACAATAGCCTTATTTACAGGCAGTTCTCTTGCTGAAGCCTTGGCAACATATTCACATATTTCTTTTAGTTTAAAAGTTTTTATTCCTAAATCTAAATTATAAATATATTTTAAAGCCATAACTACTTCCTCTAATGCTGCATTTCCTGCCCTCTCACCTAATCCATTAACAGTTACCCCCACATACTTTGCACCTGCTCTTATTCCAGCTAATGTATTTGCAGTTGCCATGCCAAAATCATTATGTGTATGCATCTCTACAGGAATACCTACTTCATCAATAATTCTTTTAACAATTTCATAAGTAGAAAATGGTTCTAAAATTCCTACTGTATCACAAAATCTCAATCTATCTGCTCCTGCCTCTTTTGCCAATCTTGCAAATTGAAGAAGAAAATCTATATCTGTTCTTGATGCATCTTCTGCATTCACAGAGACATATACTCCTTCCTTCTTTGCATATTCACAAGCTTTTACCATATTTTCAAGAACCCACTCCCTTGTTTTTCTCAATTTATATTTTATATGTATATCTGAAGTTGATATAGATATAGCAACTGCATCAACACCACACCTTAATGATGCCTCAATATCACCAATTACCGCTCTATTCCATCCCATAATGCTTGCTTTAAGACCTGCTTTTACAATTGCTTTTATTGCTTCCTCTTCATCCCCTCCCATAACAGGTATTCCTGCCTCAATCTGATGTACCCCTAACTCATCTAACATTTTAGCAATTTGGACTTTTTCTGTTTTTGAAAAAACCACCCCTGCTGTCTGCTCACCATCTCTTAATGTGGTATCCACTATTTTTATTCCTTCACTTTTTAACATATCATGTTTCATTAATATCGCCTCCTTAAAAATTTCAATAATAAAAACAAAAAGGGAACCTTGACTAATCAAAGCCCCCTTGCTAATAATTATTTCAATAAATTTACCATGGTATTATATCATAATAATTATAAATGGTGTATACTTTATATCTACATTTATAATGCTTTTCTTACTCCTAAAATATTGGAAGTAATTATTAAAAATAATCCTAAGAGGTCAAGAAACTTCAATTCTTGACAAAAACTAAAAGATATTATATAAAGAATGACAGAATGTGAGCCGTTAGCTCAACAGGTAGAGCACCTGACTCTTAATCAGGGGGTTGCAGGTTCGATTCCTGCACGGCTCACCAGTTTGATGCGAGGGTGGCGGAAAGGCAGACGCGCTAGACTTAG
>Ga0078972_1008265_pt1 | contig 22007 bp, 15 predicted proteins | sample YelNatPaOPGAMG01_FD_67568 | JGI IMG/M metagenome (GOLD analysis project Ga0078972, IMG submission 67568) | Hot spring thermophilic microbial communities from Obsidian Pool, Yellowstone National Park, USA - OP-RAMG-01 (SPADES assembly) (version 2) | ecosystem: Environmental > Aquatic > Thermal...
TTTATGACCCGAGCACAGGACGACGATTACAGCCATACAGTTATGATGCAAATGGAAGTTCATCAGGACATGGATGCCTTTATATGCGATGGGGAGTAACATTAACACCACAGAATCCACCGCCAGGTCCTACTTTTTCTATAACAAAGACAGCAAGTAAAACTACAAATATAGGAAATGGCGACCGTGTCACTTTTACTCTACATGTATGTAATAGTGGTGGTTATATAACAAGTGCGATAACTGTTACTGATGTGTGGTCAAACAGTGGAGATGGATTTCAATGGGATGGACCTAATCCGGGAAATTCAGCGTATGGTCCTAATTACCAAAATACAGGAAATACAGGTGGCCAGGCAGTTTTTCCAAATGGATTCGAAGGCAATACCTGTGTAAATCTTTTATATGTTGGACGCGAAGATTATTTACAGTCATGGGAGAACTGCGAGACAAGAACAAACAGAGGATATATAAGTTTTTCAGGCGGAACAATTAATTCAAATACAATAACAATGCAGGTTGTATGTCTTTCACCCACTTATACTGTAACAAGAACAAGAACGCCGGCTCCAACCTCAACATATACAAGGACATTGACACCAACACCATCACGGACATTAACACCGAGTCCATCGCGGACGCCAACGCCATATTCTACACCTACATTTACATCTACACGAACATTAACGCCAAGTCCATCACGGACGCCAACGCCAAGCCCGAGTCCAAGTCCGTCGCCGTCACGGACGCCAACGCCAAGCCCGAGTCCAAGTCCGTCGCCGTCACGGACGCCAACGCCAAGCCCGAGTCCAAGTCCGTCGCCGTCACGGACGCCAACGCCAAGCCCGAGTCCAAGTCCGTCGCCGTCACGGACGCCAACGCCAAGCCCGAGTCCAAGTCCGTCGCCGTCACGGACGCCAACGCCAAGCCCGAGTCCAAGTCCGTCACCATCACGGACGCCAACACCGACTTATACGAGAACCCCAACGCCAAGCCCGAGCCCAAGTCCGTCACCATCAAGAACACCAACACCGACAATGACACGAACGCCAAGCCCGAGTCCAAGTCCAACGCCGTCGCGGACGCCAACGCCAAGCCCGAGTCCAAGTCCGTCACCATCACGGACGCCAACACCAACTCCAACAAATACAAATACAAATACAAATACAAGAACATCAACACCGACATTCACAAACACAATTTCACCATCACCAACCAATTCACGGACAACAACCCCAAGTTTTACCCAAACAGCAACCAACAGTCAGCAACCAACAATTACAGACACAATATCATCAAACACACCAACAGCAACACCAACTTATACAAGGACAAGCACACGGACAGCAACTCCAACAAATACAAATACAAGAACATCAACACCGACATTCACAAACACAATTTCACCATCACCAAGCAATTCACGGACAGCAACCCCAAGTTTTACCCAAACAGCAACCAACAGTCAGCAACCAACAATTACAGACACAATATCATCAAATACACCAACAGCAACGCCAACTTATACAAGGACAAGCACACGGACAGCAACTCCAACAAATACAAATACAAGAACATCAACACCGACATTCACAAACACAATTTCACCGTCACCAACCAATTCACGGACAGCAACCCCAAGTTTTACCCAAACAGCAACCAACAGTCAGCAACCAACAATTACAGACACAATATCATCAAATACACCAACAGTGACACCAACATACACAAATACAAGGACAGTAACACCTACAAGGACAGATACATCATCACCAACATCAACCTATACAAGGACATTAACACCAACAGACACAAACACGCGCACGCCAACACTATCACCTACAGATACGCGCACTCCAACCCCGACATTTACTTTTACAGACACAATATCATCAAACACACCAACAGTGACACCAACATATACAAATACAAGGACACAAACATCAACTTATACAATAACATTAACACCTACACCAACATATACATTGACATTTACAAGAACGATTACATTGACAATAACTGAAACAACTCAAAACACTCCGACAAATACAAGAACAGAAACCCCAACTTATACTGAGACCTTGACTTTCACATTAACAAGAACACCAACAGATACAAGGACAGTGACTTTTACATACACAGAAACACAAACTTATACTTTAACATTGACTCCTACTGAATCAAGAACCCAGACATTTACACGCACAGAAACAAATACAAGAACAGATACTCCGACATTTACAATTACTGTAACTTTGACATCCACTCGCACTTTAACTGATACCCCCACATTTACTTTAACATTTACTTATACAATGACTCCGTCTGCGACTCCATCTTCTACAGGAACACCTACACTTTCACCAACCCCATCGCCGCAAACATATCCATATTTATTAACTATAAATATTTATAATGAAGCCGGTGAGGTTGTAACTCAATTAGTGAGTGAGCCTGTCAGTGCTCAAGTGACATCAGTTGAATATTATGTCAATGGAATTGCAAATCCATCGGTAATTAATAGTGGTGATGAACTTGAAATAAAATTACCAAGAATAGAAACAGCATCTACGCAGGGAACAGGTTCTACAACATATTACTGGAATGCAATAAATGCCCAGTCACAGGATGTTCGGACAGGAGTGTATTATATAAAAATAGAAACACTTGACCAGTATGGACACACAACAACTATGATAAAAGATATTACAGTGGCGCGTGCAGACGAATATGTGGAATTAAATATATATAATAATGCAGGTGAATTGGTAAGGAGTATAAGAGAGAAGAAAAGTGATATAACACCAGTTATAAAATTGGATGTAAAGGATACGATATATATAAGTAAAACTCAAAATAATATTTTGATACAATATGGACCGGGTGTAGGAGAAAATATAATATGGGATGGTAAAAATCAAAATGGTGAGCTGGTAACAAACGGTATATATGAAGTACAGGTTAAAATAAAAACACAGCAGGGCGCAATGATGGAAGCATCAAAAACAGTTGTGGCATTAAGGGAAGAAAAATTGTATTTTGATAAAGTGGAAGCAATACCAAATCCTGCATTCGCAGATGAAAATAATCTATCAAATATAACAATAAAATGGACATTACAGAGTTTTGAAACAGGAAAAATAAGTATAAAGATATATAACATAGCAGGAGAAATAGTAAGGCACATAACAGGTGATTTAGCAGCAGGGAGTTTACAATGGGATATGAAGACAGATAATGGTAATTATGTATCCCGGGGAATATATGTATGTGTAATAGAAGGCAAAAACAGTGAAGGATATAAAGATATGAAAATTTTAAAAGTTGGTATTTTAGGTAATAATCTGGAATATTAATTTAAATTGTTTAAATATATTTAAAAACCGGGTATCGGAAAACCAGGGAAAGCACCAAATTTTTTTTTGCCTATTTGTTTCATCATTTTTTTCATCTGATTGAATTGTTTCAGCAATTTATTTACTTTTTCCGGTGATGTTCCTGAACCTTTTGCAATTCTCTGTCGTCTGCTTGTGTCTATTATTTCAGGATGGTGGCGTTCTTTTGGAGTCATGGAAAGAATGATTGCTTCAATGTGTTTTAATTCTTTTTCATCAAAATTTATATTATGTAAATTAGAAGCCCCGGGCATCATTTTTATTAATTCACCAATTGGTCCCATATTTTTGATTGAATTCAGTTGTTCCAGAAAATCTTCGAGGTTAAAAGATGCTTTTTTGAGTTTTTCTTCTGTTTTTTTTGCCTGCTCAAGAGAAATTGTTTTGGATGCTTTTTCTACGAGAGAAACAATATCGCCCATTCCAAGAATACGTGATGCCATTCTATCAGGATAAAATTTTTCAAATTTTTCTATTTTTTCACCGGTTCCAATAAATTTAATCGGAACACTGGTTATAAATTTCATTGATAATGCTGCGCCGCCCCTTGCATCACCATCTGTTTTTGTCAGTATTATTCCGGTTATTCCAAGTGCTTCATTAAAACTTTTTGCAACATCAACAGAAATCTGACCGATCATTGAATCGGCAACTAATAATATTTCTGAAAACGATGTTAATGATTTTATTTTTTTAAGTTCTTCCAGCATTTCGTTGTCTATATGCAATCTGCCTGCTGTATCAAATATAACCGCTTCATAAAATTCATTTTCTGTTTTTAACAGAGAGTTTTTAACTATTTTAATGACATCATTGTGTTGCTCAGTATAAAAATCAGCATTTATGTGTGTTGCAAGTTTTTTTAACTGCTCCCTGGCAGCGGGACGGTAAACATCAGCACCTACAAGTAAAATTTTATTAAATTTATATTCTGATTTTAAATAATTGGCAAGTTTTGCTGCTGTTGTTGTCTTACCGCATCCCTGTAATCCAACCAGCATTATTATAACCGGTTTTTTTGTGATATTTATATATGAATAATCTCCACCTAAAAAATTAACAAGCTCATCATGCATAATCTTTATGAACTGCTGATTTGCATTTATTGATTTTATTACTTCTGTGCCTATTGCTTTTTCTTTTACTTTTTCAGTAAAGTGTTTTACCACTTTATAATTTACATCTGCTTCCAGTAAAGAGAGTCGTATTTCTTTTATTGCATCTTCAATATTTTTTTCAGTTATTATACCAATACCTGTTATTTTCTTTAAAACAGTTGATAACTTGGAAGTAATTGATTCAAACAAATTTAAATCACCTTTTTATTTTAATAATTTTTTGAATTCTTTTATTGTTTTAAAAGCATTTGCAGAGGAAAAAATAGCATTGCCAACCACTATTACATCAACCCCTGCTTTTAATGCAAGTGGTGCTGTTTCTTTATTAATTCCACCATCAATTTCTATTAAAAAATTATAATTTTTATCATTTTTTATTTTTTTTAAATATTTAACTTTTTCCAATACCGGTTCCATAAATTTTTGTCCGCCAAAACCAGGTTCAACGCTCATAATAAGAACCAAATCAATATCCGGTAAATAACTGTTTAAAACATTTATCGGGGTTTTGGGTTTTATTGATATGCCTGTTTTTTTACCTGATTTTTTTATTATTTCAATAATTTTATTTATGTTTTTTGCTGCTTCATAATGTATTGTTATAATATCACTTCCAGCGTCAATAAAATTATTCAAATATTTCTCCGGCTTTTTAATCATAAGATGGGTGTCAAAAGTTAATTTTGATATTTTTCTCAGTGGCTTTATTATTTTAGCGCCAAAAGTAATATTTGGAACAAAATTACCATCCATAACATCAAAATGTATCCAGTCAACTTTTGCTTTTGCAAGCATAACAAGTGTGTCTTTTATACATGAGAAATCAGAGTCAAGTATTGATACAGAAAGTTTTTTATTTGTCATTTTTTTAGCCCTAAAGATTGTATTCAATTTGTTTTAATAATTTTGTTCCCTCGTATATCTGGACAATTGCATCTCCACGCACAGTTGCGTTTAAATTTATCTGCTGGTTTGGCTGGGTAATCTCGTTATATAAAATTTCACTGCCGCTTAAACTTAAAACAATTATTTTAATCAAAGCAGAATTTTCGTTTTCATATTTATAACTTATTTTTATAAAACGTTTTTTTAATTTTTCATCATCCGGTTTTTTACATACTGTAAAATTAATTTTTGCATCTTCATTAATTAAATATCCTGACTGTGGTTCCTGTTTTATAATTGTTCCGGATTCTAAATTTTCATTATCTACAGAAATTAAATTATTTATGTGCAAATTATATTTTTTTAAAGTCGCAAAGACATCTTTTATATTTTTATTTGTAAAATCAGGCATTAAAAAATTAAACTTTTTTTGACCTGTGCTTTTTAATATATTTACTTTTGAGCCGGTTGGGATATCTTCACCCGGTAATGGTGATTGGGCAATTATTGTATTTTCTTTGAATATAAAAGATGAAACAGATGATTCAAGTCCTATATCAAGATTTGCATTTTTAAGTTCTATTATTGCTTTTTGCACAGGCATACCGGTTATATCAGGCATTTTTGTTATCTGAAAACCGCGACTCACCACCACGTATATTATTCTACCTTTTTTTATTTTTGATTTTGGAGGTGTGTCCTGTGATATTATTGTTCCTTTTTCAAAAAGATTTGAGTCCACTTCGTTTTCTATTTTCAGTTCAAGTCCGAGTTTTGATGTTATTTTTTTTGCCTGTTCTAATTGCAGTCCTTTTAAATCAGGCATATAAATAACACTGATAGAAAGAAGTAATTTCATAACTGTAAAAGCTGTAATTATTGAAATAATAATTCCTAAAAAAACAAGTTTAAATATGTATGAAATTTTAATTTTTTCCATAAACTGTCCTTTGCAAAAAATAATAGTAAAACTATTATATAAAATATCATTTGTTTTTCAAGAGTTAAATTGTGGGAAGAATGGAAGAATATTTGAATCTTAAAATCTGGAATCTATAAATTTTATTGTTTTTTTTCTTTGTAGCCGCAGGCTTCAGCCTGCGTTCGTTTACGTTTTTCCATTTTCCGCAAGATAAAGCTTGCGCCTACAAAAACAAATTAATTGCCGAATTGCCTGATTTATTGCAATTGTTAATTGCTGTTTGCTGGTTGTTAATAAAAACATTTGCGATTTTAATTTTTCAATTTACAATTTTCGTTTTTCAAATCGAAAATCGAAAATCGTAAACCGTAAATGTCTTTATCACATTTCACATTTCACATTCTTTCCAACTTTCCAACTTTCCAACTTTCCAACTTTTAAACTTAAATCATAAATTATCTTTATTATTTACAAAATCCCCAAATATTATATAATAATATAAATTTAACAGAGATTGTTATGGGGTGGTTGTTGTTATAAACAATGCCTGAGAATATACCCATAGAACCTGATACGGATAATACCGGCGAAGGGATTTATTAAACTTCTTAATCTTTTTCGCTGGTTAAGAAGTTTTTTAATTTTATGGAGAGATATTATGATTTACTTAAATGGTAAAGAAATAAGAGATAATAATTTTAAAACTCTACAGGAACTTGTAAATTCCAAAAATTTAAAAACGGAAAATGTTGTTATTTTAGTAAATGATGAAATTGTAAAAAAAGAACAATGGCAGAATTACAAGTTAAAAGATAATGATAATATTGAAATCATTGGATTTGTCGGTGGTGGATAAAAAGGAGATTATTATATGGAATGGGAAATTGCAGACAAAAAATTAAAATCAAGATTATTTATAGGCACAGGTAAACTTTCAACTTATAAAGTAATACCTGAAATTATTAAAAATACATCTGTTGAAGTGTTAACTGTTGCTGTAAGAAGAATAAATACTGATACAAAAATAGAAAACATAATGGATTTTATTCCGGAAAATACAATAATAATGGTAAATACATCCGGCGCAAGAAATGCAGATGAAGCAGTGAAAATTGCAAAAATCGGCGCTGAAATATCAAAAACAAAATGGATTAAAATAGAAATAGAAGCAGATACAAAATATCTTGCTCCTGACAATGAAGAAACAATAAAAGCCACAGAAAAACTTGTAAAGGATGGTTTTTTTGTATTCCCGTATATCACGCCAGACCTTGTAACAGCTAAAAAACTTGAAAAGGCAGGTGCAACAGCAGTTATGCCGCTTGCTTCTTTTATTGGAACAAATAAAGGTATAACCTGTGAGACACTTTTAAAACCAATAATACAGGAATTAAAGATTCCGGTAATAATTGATGCAGGTATTGGTAAGCCATCTCATGCTGCAAAATCAATGGAATTAGGAGCTGCAGCAGTTCTTGTAAATACTGCCATTGCAATTGCAAATGACCCGGTTCGTATGGCTATGGCTATGGATATGGCTGTAAAAGCAGGCAGAATTGCTTATGAAATCGGCATACTTGCAGAAAAAGAATATGCAGAGGCATCATCTCCTTTAACAGGATTTTTAAAAGGTAAGCAACATGATTTATGAATTAATAAAAAAGGAAGAAATTTTTTTTAATCAACACAAAGATAATAAAACAGACAAAGTTTCTGTATATAATAAAATTCAAAAAGAAAATATTTCAAAAAGTGACTTCATAGAATTTCTTTTAAATAAAGATGAGGATGTATTGGAGTATATAGCAAAAAAAGCAAAATACATAACAGATAATTATTTTGGAAAAATGATTTTATTGTATGCTCCGCTTTATATTTCCAATTATTGTGCAAATAAATGTGTTTATTGCGGTTATTCTGCTTTAAATAAAAATATATCAAGAAAAAAATTACAAATACAAGAAATCGAAAAAGAAATGTATGCCTTAAAGCAAAAGGGTTTTGATACAATTTTAATTTTAACAGGCGATGATAGAAATATGTCATCGGTTGGTTACATTGCAGAAGCAGTAAAAATTGCAAAAAAAATTTTTTCAGAAATTTTAATAGAAGTTTATGCATTAACGCTCGATGAATATAAATATTTAGTGGATAACGGTTTAACAGGTGTTACTATTTACCAGGAAATCTACAATGAAGAATTATATGATAAATTACATATTTCAGGTCCAAAAAAGGATTATAAATTCAGATTAGAAGCGCCGGAGCGCGCAATAAAAGCAGGTGTTAAAGAGATAAATATTGGTTGTCTTCTTGGATTAAATAGTGATTTTTTATCCGATGTTTATTTAACTTCAATACATGCTGATTACTTACAGACAAATTATCCTGATGTGGAAGTATCAATTTCTTATCCAAGGATTCAGCCAGCAGAAGCATCAATTAAAATTGATACAAATGTCAGTGATGTTGATTTTATTCGCATAATAACTTCAACACGAGTTTTTTTACCGAGGATTGGTTTAAATATTTCAACAAGAGAGAGAGCATATATGCGCGATAATTTAATCGGTCTTGGTATTACAAGAATGTCAGCAGGGTCTAAAACAACTGTGGGTGGTTATTCCTGTGTCACAGAAGACACCGGCCAGTTTGAAATAAGTGATAAAAGGGAATTAAAAGACATAATAGAAATTTTAATTTCAAAAGGTTACAGACCTGAGTTTACAAACTGGGTGAAAATTTAAAATGAATGATTTTAATAAAATACTGATAAATTATTTTTCAGAAGAAGAGTTAAATAAAATAAAAAAAACAAAGTTATTAATAATCGGATGCGGTGGATTGGGTAGTAATATTGCAAATATTTTAATAAGAACAGGATTTTGTAATATTGTTTTGATTGATTTTGATAAGGTAGAGATGAAAAATTTAAACAGGCAGATTTTTTTACCAGGCCAGTGCGGGAATAAAAAAGTTTTTGTCTTAAAAGAAAACTTATTAAAAATAAATTCAAAAGCAAAGATAAAGGCAATAAATAAAAAAATTAACAGGGAAAATTTAAAAAAAATTATTTTAAAAGAAAAACCTGATATAGTAATAGAAGCGGTTGATAATGAACAAACAAAAAAACTTATTTTTGAGGAAGCGATAAAATTAAATAAAAAAGTTATCTGTGCTTCCGGCATTGCCGGATTCGGGGATTGTGAAAACATAAAGATAAAAAGAGGAAAAAATTTTGTAATAGCAGGTGATATGATTAAATCAATAAAAAATTTTAAACCACTTGCACCCAAGGTTGCAGCAGTTGCTGCAATTCAGGCAGACGAAGTATTAAGGATGGTGTTAAAATGACAAAAAAAGAAAAGTTAAAATTATTTGATAATTATAATATTTATTGTATAACTGCTGAAAAATATTCGCGTGGTAGAACAAATATACAGGTTGTAAAAGATATGCTCAAAGCAGGTGTTAAAATAATTCAATATCGTGAAAAATATAAAAGTTTCAAGGAAAAATATGAAGAATGTAAAAAAATAAGAGATTTAACAAAAAAGAAAAAAGCAGTTTTTATAATAAATGACCATCCTGATTTATGCCTTATGACTGGTGCAGATGGAGTTCATCTTGGCCAGGATGATTATCCTGTTAAAGAGGTAAGAAAAATTTTAGGTGCAGATTTTATTATTGGGGTTTCAACCCATTCACCACAGCAGTATAAAAAAGCAGTTTTAGATGGCGCTGATTATGCTGGTGTTGGACCTTTGTTTGAAACACATACAAAAGATGATGTGATACCAGCTGTTGGTTTGCAGTATCTTAAATGGGTGGTTAAGCATAAAAAAATTCCTTTTGTTGCCATAGGTGGAATAAAAGAGCATAATATAAATGAAGTAATAAACTCAGGCGCAAAATGTATATGCCTTGTTACTGAAATAACAGCAGCAGATGATATAAAAGAAAAAATAAAAAATCTTCAATTAAAATTTCCTCATTTATTCAGGGGCAGTAATGACATATAAATACAATGATTGCAAACAAGAAATGTCATTCCCGTCCCTGATTTATCAGGGATAAACTTAAGCGGGAATCCATTAATTAAGAGCAAGAGAGCGAGAATTGAGATTATTGGTAGGGGCGGACCTATGTGTCCGCCCGTTCTTTTAAAGCGACCCTGTGTGGTCGCCCGAAAACGACAATCGGTAAATGGCAATTGATAATTAAGATTTCCTCTACCCCGCGGCTCACCATTACCCATAAGTATCAAGAAGCAGGTATACCGCTGATTTTTTCGTAAAAAACGGTTGAGGAAAAGTCGGACAAAGAGTTTGCAGTCAAAGGTAGACGAGGCTTACGCAACAACCCTTAGATAGGATTAAGAAGGGCGTTAAAATTGGGAGTAAGTAAACTAGACAACACTACGAAACACGCGTAATTTTCCTCAAAAATCAGGATATACCTGCTTCTTATTATATAGATAGAGATATGGGTAATGGACAGACCCTGCGGGGAGAGGATACAGGTGAGGGGGAGATAACTACATTGCCGATTGCAGATTGTCGATTGTCGGTTGGAAAAACAAAAACAACCAGCAACCAGCAACAAGCAAACAGCAAATGAAAAGAGTGAGAGCGAGAAATGAGCAAGAGAGCGAGAAATGAGATTATTGGTAGGCGCGACCCTGTGTGGTCGCCCATAATTTGGAAAATAGAAAATCAAAAATTTAGAATCAAACAATTTACATTTTAAAAACAAAAACCAAAAACAAAAAATTGAGAACCGAAAATCGTATTTTTTTAACTTTCCAACTTTTAAACTTTCAAACATATATTTTAAACCGTAAATTTAAATTTTATTATTTTGTTTTCACTATATGAAACACAAGATATGGTGTAATAATAAGAACAAAAATACAATATAATGTGCTTTTATTACTAATATTTAATTTTGATTATAAATAAAATAACATTAGTTTATTTATCTACTTGACAATACTATTATCAAGTGAATATAATATTTATATAAAACGGGAAGAGCTATTATAGTTGTTTAGTATGTATAGATTATAATTAAATGTAATATAAAAATTCCATTCTTCTGGAGGTAAATCCTATGGAAAATGAAAATACATTATTGGTATCTAAATTTATAGAAGAAAAAAAAGAAAAACTTTATTCAATTAATGAGATTTCTAATTTATTAAATGTACACCAACAAACATTACGAAATTGGGAACGAAAAAATCTAATTATACCTTTACGAGTTAGTTGCCGAAGAGTGTATACACAAGAACATCTGAATTTATGCAAAAAAATCAAGCAATTTTCAGGACGTGGCATTTCATTAAAAGGAATAAAAGAAATTTTAAAGTCAATGGAGCAAAAAGGAGAGAAAAATGACTGATAAAAAAGAGATTATTATAAAAAATTATATGGAAGACATAGTAAAAAAGAATATGGAAGAACAATTTGAAAAAAGAGATGATATATGTAAATGTGAATTATGTAAGAATGATATTTTTGCATATTCTTTAAATCATCTGCCGCCAAAGTATGTGGTAACTGACAAAGGGCATATTTATACAAAATTACAGGAAATGGAATTTCAGTTTAATGCGGATGTAACAAGAGAAGTATTAAAAGCAATTGAGTTTGTGAAAAAAAATAAAAGACATAAATAAATTATTAAAAGGAATTGAATGAAAAAACCTGAATTTGTTGTAAAAAGTTTAATATTGTTAATTTTAATGGCGCCTTTATTTTTACAACAGGGTATTTATGCGCATAATTTATCAAGCAATGACATAATTGCGTATGACCCGATAGAAAAAAAATTTATTTATAAAAATAAAATAGATGATATAGATGGCTCTGTCAGTTTATTATTAAAAGATGCAAAAATAAAAAGATTCAAAGATAAAAAAACACAGGAATTTTATATTGATGAAAACCAAGCAAAAAATATTATAATAGTAAAAAGAAAAAACAAAGATATTGAAAAGTATAAAAAAGCAGGAATTACAACAAGAAGATTAAAAGAAAATATATATAGATTGGAACTTTCTGACAAACAGGATGGTTACTGGTATAGATTAAAATTAAAGATTCCTGATGGATATACAGTGAGAAAAATTTTAAGGGATGATGGCATTGCAATAAGAAATAACATACAAATTGACAGAAAAACAGGTAAAATAGTTGTGGAAGAAATAAATTGGTATGTGGAAAATAATACGCTTTATTTTTATGATGATCCGATTACTGGTTATTCTGTAGTTTTATCACCACCGCAGCCGTATTTTTCTATAATGGTGGAAGAAGCATTAAATGGTGCAGGACAACTCTCTGCAATTATTTATCCATATAATGGCGAACAAGATTTAATAAATGGAGTTGATAATAGAGATCATTTAGGAAGAATAGGAGACAATACTATTGGAGCAGAGATAGATGAAGATGCAGGTAGTAAAATTGCATTAAGATATACATCTGGTGTAAATACATATCAATATGGAAATGCAGGAACTAATTATCAGACATTTGGAACAAGAGCTTTTACCCATGTTAGTACTGCATATTATTATTTTAATACAACACCATGGGGATTGACTGAAGCCGTAATACATTCTATTTTTCAGACAACAAACACAAATGGAACAGAAATACCAATGCTTATTAATAAAAAAACAATAATAAGAGGTAATAAAAAATGGTTTGCAACTATTTATTATATAAGAAATAATAGCGATGTAATAACACCGGCAAGAAATGCGATAAATGTAAGATTTTTCCAGGGATGCGACTGGAATTTTAATGGCAACAATGATAACGATAATTCTGCATATGACGCTGCCAATGATATGGTATTTGGATATAAACCTGCCGGGAATCCAATATCTTATGGTGGGTTTTCAGGTTTTACAGCAAGCACAAATCACCAGGTAAGTGATTTTGGTACAATGTGGACCTCTATTCAGAACGCAAATTTAAATAATGCCAATAATTACACAGGCGATGCAGGCACAGCTATGGAATGGACAGTAGGAAGCGGTGTTTTGCAAGCCGGGCAAACAGAAGCAATTGAAATAGTCTGGGGATATGGTAATACACTTAATGGACAGGCTCAGGTAGATATGCAAAACGAGATTGATTACGGGAAAAACATGCTGCACGATACAGGAGTAATGACAATCACCAATCCTGTTAATAACAAGGTCTATCAGAACAGCGATAGTTATATAATGATAACAGCCACGGTTGTTAATTATGGGTTGCGTGATTGGTATTCATTGCCGGTTAGGATTGATATAACCGGACCAGCCGAATTTACTCCTATTACAAACTATGCTTTTACAAATGTTACTTTAACTGTGCCTACACAGGAATCAGCGGTTGTTGATTACAGGTTTAATATTTCTGCTGTTCCTGCAGGTATGTATACTATCAAGGTTTATACAAACCTTACATCAGATAAATCCATAACAGATACAAACATAAATAATGATTATAAAATTGTAAATATTTATATCGGCGGATTGAGTGTGCAACCAGAGACCATCCAGACAGTAAATATTGGTTCAGCCGGAAATATAAATTTAACGGTCAGCAACACATCAGGAGCAAATGATTCATTTGATATAGACCTGATTGAAAGTTCAAAACAATGGCCTACTTATCTTATAAATGGTTATAATGGTGTTACAATTGCCGCAGATTTTAACGGAGATAAAATATGGGATTATATTAATCCGTCTTATAATATAAACTCAGATAATAAACCGGATATTTTGATTAACAATAATAACGGATATTTTTTGATTTTCAGGAAATTAGTTCCTGAAACAGCGCAGGGGGGCGAACTTGACGATACAAAATTGAAATTTACAGGTATCAATAATCCAAATCTTACAGTAACAGCGCTTGAACAAACTCTTGCATCTTATAAAACATCCGTAAACAAGACACTATGGTTGCATGGCAGTATTCAATCTCCTGCCACACATCAATATAGTTTGACAACACTCACAGATACTGCAGCAGCAGGAACATATACAGAAATTCCAAGATATGCATCGCGAGTATGGAGTTTGTCACCTGTTTTATACAGGGATTTAAGGATTGTAAATAATACAATTCCGGTAAATTTAATGTTAAACAGACAAACAGGGCTAGGAACTGATTTTATTGATACCACGGTTATTTTATTTTATACAAATGGAATAAATAATTATCAAATAGGTAAGGCAGTAATAAGAGTGAATGCAAATCAAATGTTTACTTTTAATATTCCAGTTGTTTCGACGGTTATTGTTCCTGCAGGTTATAAATTAGCATTACTTGTTAACAACGGTGGGAACAATAACCGGTGGATACGTGTGTTCCACAGTAGTTCAACTGCACCTGATGAGCGGTCAAATATTTCTTTGCAGGTTACAGATTATGTTGGTATTGATTGGATAAATGTATATGATATAGCAGGAAATACAAATCCTGTAATTGCAGCAGGCACTTTAGCACATATTGCAACACAGATATCAGACCCTTTTGGCTCTTATGATATAAACACAGCAAATGCGCGGATTACAATTATTGATGCTAGTGGAACAACTGTTGTAAATAATTCTGCTTTAGTTTACGAGGATGTTGATACAGGGAACCCAAGCGGATGGAAAAGAATGTTTTATAATTATAATATTCCATTAGCAGGACCAGAAGGTGAATGGAAAGTAATAATAACAGCAGTTGAGGGTAACGGAGCAACAAGCTCAAGAATTGGTAAATTTATGGTAAAAACACCAGACCATATAAGAATTTTACCACTTTATTCAGAAGTTCCATCTGGTAATAATGTTAATTTATCAGTTCAGGCAGTTGATATTTCTGGTAATTCAATTGCAATTGCAACCTGGGTTACAATAACTGCAAATAATAATGCAGTATTTAATTCTGTTCCTTCTGGCTGGGGTGGAAATGGAACAAATACAATTTATGGATTATTAAATAGTTATGGATTTGCATCAATAAGAGTTACAGATACTATTCCAGAAAGTGTGACAATAACACCTGATAGTAATTTAATTGGCTCAAAAGCAATTCCAGACAGAGATGAAAAAGCATTTATTTATTTTAACCCACCACATCATACAATCGCAATTGCCACAGATGGAATTGCAGCTGCAGGTGCGTCAGGGACAGGTGAAAGTGTAAGAATCTGGATAGCAGACATAAATGGAAACACAATTGCTTTTTCAAGATGGGTAACAGTGACTGCATCAGCAAGCGGATACTGGACATCAGCGCCTGCTGGTTGGACAATTGCAGGAAATTTAGCTTACGGTCCTACAAATGTAAATGGATATGCTGATTTAACTGTAAAAGATAATAACATAGAAACAATAACAATTACTCCGGATAGCAGTGCTTGGGGTAATCACAGTTATGATGTATCTTGCAATGTTGTTTTTGTTGCGCCTGGTGCAGACCATGTTGAGTTAATAGATGCAACTGGTGGTACTTTGGTTGCAGGCGCTCAAAAAGTTTTAAATATAAGAGTTGTTGATGCAGATGGAGTAACTGTTTCAGGTAGTTATAATATATCTATAAGTGCACCGGAAAAAGCAACCTTTACAGCAACAACATTAACAGGTGCAAGTGGAATTGGAACAGGTTATTTGACAGGAACAACAGATGCCAATGGACAGGGAACTATTACAATTATAAATTATTATGCGCAGGGTTTAACTGTGACACCTGATAGCAGTTTGCAGGGCTCTTTAGCAACTCCAGACAGAGATGTGCCTGTGTATCTTGTCTGGTTACCAGGTCAAGCTGATCATATACGAGCAAAAACAACAGTTGAATATACGAATATTGGAACAACTGTTTTAATAAATCTGCAAATAGTGGATTTATATGGAAATAGTGTTGCATCAAGTCAGTATATAAATGTAACAGCATCAGGTGTTGCAATATTTACAGCAACAACATTAAGTGGTGCAACAGGACTTAATACAAACAGTGTTTTTGGCACAACAAATTCAAATGGATTTGCAACTATAACTTTATATAATGAAACAGCACAGACAAATACAGTAACTCCGCACAGCACTATATTGCCCGGCTCTATAGCATCGCCAGATAGAGATGAAATAACAATAGTTACATTTACAAGTAATTTACCAACGTCAACTGCGACGGCTACATATACAGTAACTTTGACAAGGACACCAACGTTTACAATAACACCCAGCGTGACATCAACTTATACAGTAACACAGACAGTAACGCCGACAATAACGTCAACATTTACGTACACAGCAACACCAACATATACAACAACACTGACGTTTACAAGCACATCAACGTCAACATATACAATAACAAGGACAGTGACGCCGAGCGTAACATCGACGAATACGCCTTCAGTAACACCGACGAATACACCAACTGTGACACCGACAGTGACAGAAACCGTGACACCGAGCGTGACGCCAACAGTGACTGAAACAGTAACGCCGACAGTAACACCAACAATAACACCAACGGTAACGTCAACAAATACGCCTTCAGTAACACCGACGAACACACCAACAGTGACACCGACAGTGACAGAAACCGTGACACCGAGCGTGACGCCGACAGTAACGCCAACAATAACACCAACGGTAACGTCAACAAATACGCCTTCAGTAACACCGACGAACACACCAACAGTGACACCGACAGTGACAGAAACCGTGACACCGAGCGTGACGCCAACAGTAACGCCAACCGTAACAGAGACAGTAACGCCGACAGTAACAGAAACGGTGACGCCAACGGTAACAGAAACAGTAACGCCGACGGTTACACCGACTAATACACCTTCAGTAACACAGACAGTAACGCAGACAGTAACGCAGACAGTGACGCCGACAGTGACGCCGACAGTAACCGAGACAGTGACACCGACAGTAACGCAGACCGTAACACCAACAGTAACCGAAACAGTGACGCCGACAGTAACAGAAACGGTGACGCCAACGGTAACAGAAACAGTAACGCCGACGGTTACACCGACTAATACACCTTCAGTAACGCCAACAGTGACGCCGACAGTAACGCAAACAATAACACCAACGGTAACGTCAACAAATACGCCTTCAATAACACCGACGAACACACCAACAGTGACACCGACAGTGACAGAAACCGTGACACCGAGCGTGACGCCAACAGTGACAGAAACAGTAACACCGACAGTGACACCAACAGTAACACCAACAGTAACGCAAACAGTAACACCAACAATAACACCAACGGTAACGTCAACAAATACGCCTTCAGTAACACCGACGAACACACCAACAGTGACACCGACAGTGACAGAAACCGTGACACCGAGCGTGACGCCGACAGTAACGCCAACAATAACACCAACGGTAACGTCAACAAATACGCCTTCAGTAACACCGACGAATACACCAACAGTGACACCGACAGTGACAGAAACCGTGACACCGAGCGTGACGCCAACAGTGACTGAAACAGTAACGCCAACAGTAACACAAACAGTAACGCCAACAGTAACGGAAAGCATGACACCAACGGTAACAGAAACAGTAACACGGACGGTTACACCGACTAATACGCCTTCAGTAACGCAAACAGTAACGCCGACAGTGACTGAGACCGTGACACCGAGCGTGACGCCAACAGTAACGCCAACCGTAACCGAGACAGTAACGCCGACAGTAACGGAAACCGTGACACCAACGGTAACAGAAACAGTAACACGGACGGTTACACCGACTAATACGCCTTCAGTAACGCAGACAGTAACACCAACAGTAACGCAAACAGTAACACCAACAATAACCGAGACAGTGACGCCTTCAGTAACGCCGACAGTGACCGAGACAGTGATTCCGACAGTAACGGAAACCGTGACACCAACGGTAACAGAAACAGTAACGCCGACAGTGACACCAACAGTAACGCCAACAGTAACGGAAAGCATGACACCAACGGTAACAGAGACCGTAACACCGACGGTTACACCGACTAATACGCCTTCAGTAACGCAGACAGTAACGCAGACAGTAACACCAACAGTAACCGAAACAGTGACGCCGACAGTAACCGAGACAGTAACGCCGACAGTAACGGAAACCGTGACACCAACGGTAACAGAAACAGTAACACGGACGGTTACACCGACTAATACGCCTTCAGTAACGCAGACAGTAACGCCAACAGTAACGCAAACAATAACACCAACGGTAACGTCGACGAATACGCCTTCAGTAACACCGACGAACACACCAACTGTGACACCGACAGTGACAGAAACCGTGACACCGAGCGTGACGCCAACAGTGACTGAAACAGTAACGCCAACAGTAACACAAACAGTAACGCCAACAGTAACGCCGACAGTAACGCCGACGGTAACAGAAAAGGTGACGCCAACAGTGACAGAAACAGTAACGTCAACAGTAACACCAACAATAACACCAACAGTAACGTCAACAAATACGCCTTCAGTAACACCGACGAACACACCGACAGTGACACCAACAGTGACAGACACAGCCACGCCAACGTTTACAGTGACAGAAACGCCGACGTTTACGGTAACAAACACGCCGACATACACGGTAACAGACACAGCGACAGACACAGCAACGCCTACATTTACAATGACAGACACTCCAACGTTTACAGTGACAGACACGCCAACATTCACAGTGACAGACACGTCAACGTTTACAGTTACGGACACGCCGACGTTCACAGTTACGGACACACCGACGTTCACGGTAACAGACACACCAACATACACGATAACAGATACATCAACGTTTACAGTAACCGAGACGCCTTCGCCAACAGATACAAATACGACTACAGCAACCTCATCAAGCACACCAACGTTCACAGAAACAGACACAGCAATATACACAGACACGCCGACGCTTACAGTGACAGAAACACCGACTTATACAGTAACAGAAACATATACAGAAACAGTGAGTGAAACCCCGACACAGACATATACAATTTCGCCAACATCAACTTATACAGAAACTGAAAGTGCATCTCCCACACAATCTCCTACATTTACAGAAACATCAAGTGAAACACCTGCATTTACATATTCAGTAACACAAACATATTCAACAACTGAAACAAATACAGATACACCGACAATTACTCAAACATTTACATACACGCCAACTTTTACATTTACAGATACAACAACATTAACATTTACACCAACATATTCATTAACTTTAACTGCAACACCTTCAATTACTTTAACACGGACTGTAACAAATACTTTTGCACCGACGTTGACATTTACCATAACTCCAACATTTACAATTTCTCCAACTCCATCCGGAGAAAATAGAATTGAAATTACAATTTATGATAGCAGTGGTTTTGAAGTAATAAAATTACCGTCCGCACAATCACAGATTATAATTCATAATTTTACATTCAGTCAGAATCCATTTAGAACAAATGGAACAAATATTTTATATATAAGAAACGATGTTGGTCAGACAATTGGTTCTTGGGATGGTAAAAATAAGTATGGAGATATGGCAAAAATAGGCACATACATTGTTGAGATAAAAACATTTGACAAAAATAACAATGAATATGTTGTTCAAAAAACACTTGATTTAATTGTTGATTTATCCAGTGATGTTGGTATAAAAGTTTATTATGCAGATACCAATATAAAGATTTCTGGTATTGCAAAGAATATTGATTGGATAAAAATTAAAATATATAACATAGCAGGCGAACTTATTAAAATATTAGACCCGGTGATTTCAGGAGATAATATTGAAATTATATGGGATAAAAAGACAACATCAGGAAACAACGCGAGCACAGGTATATATATCATAACATTTGAATATAAAGACAGGAATACAGGTATTATTTCAAGAAAATTTGAAAAATTAGCAATAAAATAAATGATTTCAAATATTTTTAATCATACCGCTGACATAGGCATAAAAATAAAAGCAAAAGATATAAAGATTTTATTTTCTAAGTGCATAAATAAAATAATAAAACTTGCACTGATAAATTCCAGAAATATATATAAATTAAATAAAAAGAAATTAATTATAAAAAATATAAATAAATCTTATGAGGATTTACTTCACGATACTTTAAATGAAATAATTTATTTAATTTTTGTAAAAAAATATTACATATCAAAAATAAATATAAAGAAGTTATTATTTGATAAAATAATAATAGAGTTTTTTTACAGAAAATTAAATAAAGATGAAATTATAAGAGAACTAAAATGTGTTACATATCATAATTTATCTATAAAAAGAAATAAAAATATTTATATTACAGAATTTATTATAGATACATAATGTGACAGTAATCACATAAAATAAAATGAACTTTTTATATAATTTATGCGTCTAATAAAAAAATGGACAAAGGGAGTATATAAGATGTTATTAAAAGGAGGTGAGATAATTTTTATAGGTGTGAAGTGGAGTATAGAATTTAAATATGGGATATTAAAATGAAAGGAGAAAAATTATGAAAAAAAGTTTTATTTTGTTTGTTGTTTTTTTATTTGTTTTTAGTTTTCAAATTTTAGCCGATGATATTGAAGAGCAAGCACAAGGGGAATTAATGGTTGCAGAAAATTCATACGATGTGATGTCACCTGAGCAACAGGAACAGGTTCAGGAAATGACAAATACCAAATGGCAGAATATGACAGAAGAACAAAAGGCAAAAATACAGGAAAAAATAAAACAGAAATGGGCAAATATGAACGAAGAACAAAAGAAAAAGGCAATAGAAAAAATGAAACAAAAATGGCAATCTTTGCCTGAAGAAAAAAAGAATCAAATAAGGGAAAGAGCAAAAGAAAGATGGAATAATTTATCTGACGAAGAAAAGGAAAAGTGCAGGGAAAGATGGAATGAAAAATGGATGGGTTTAAGCGAAGAGCAAAGAGAACAAATAAGAGAAAAGGCGAGAAATAAATGGAACAGTTTATCTGATGAAGAAAAAAAAACAATGATCGAAAATGCAAAGAAGAGATGGCAGTCATTAAGTCCTGAACAAAAGAAAAAAATAAAAGAAAATGCAAATGCAAGATGGCAGGCATATCCTGACAGTGAAAAACAACAAATAAAAAGCAGAATAAAGGACAAGATACAGGATAGAAAAAAAGGCAAATAATCTGAAATATTTACAATTTGCGATTTTTTTTAATTTAAGAGTAGAATAACAAATTAAATAAAAAGAATCTCCTTTCCTATTAACGGTCAGGAGATTCTTTTTTTATATTTTACAAGTAATTTCAAAAAAGTAATTGAATCTAACAAATTTTCAAATCTTCCATATCTTACAAATTAAAAAATAATGTTTTTATTGAATTGTAAATAGAATAGGAAGTTAAGTAACCCCTCAGTTATGGTAGGTTTTTATAAAATATAAAGTAAATTTTTTTGTTGTACTTTTTTACATTAATAAAATCTCCTCCTACCCCTCTTTTATACCGTAAAATTCACTTCGTTCATCACGGCACTTTGAAAGAGGGGAATTAAAAAAATTTTTTTTATCTCTCCCTTTTCTAAAGATGTCCATTACCCATAAGTATCAAGAAGCAGGTATACCGCTGATTTTTTCGTAAAAAACGGTTGAGAAAAAG
>Ga0078972_1008266_pt1 | contig 21999 bp, 11 predicted proteins | sample YelNatPaOPGAMG01_FD_67568 | JGI IMG/M metagenome (GOLD analysis project Ga0078972, IMG submission 67568) | Hot spring thermophilic microbial communities from Obsidian Pool, Yellowstone National Park, USA - OP-RAMG-01 (SPADES assembly) (version 2) | ecosystem: Environmental > Aquatic > Thermal...
AAAATTGTAGTGTCTGAATTAGCTTTAACTATGTTAGAAACCGCTTGAACAAATCCTATAACTGAATTGCCTGACTCGTCCAAAGATGACTCATTTCCCCCAAAATCAACTGCTGTAATAGCGATATATATAAGTTTTGGTGGGACTTTAAGTCTATATGTTAGAAATTTAGTATTTTTTATCGGCTCAGCAAGTTTTCCTTCAACAAAATCTACTGGCTTCAAAGTTTTTATAACCTCTTTATCTATTACCTCGTCTGATATATAAAAATTATATTGCTTTATCTCCTCATCTTGATTTGGATACCATATAACATCAATAAAACCGCCATTGTCACTTGGAGCATCAACAGCATCATATAGTATTACAGGCATCGGCGGAGTGTCATCACTTGACTTAATAGGACCAGCAACAGAGCCTCTATCAACATCTAAGTTGGATTCATTGCCATCTTTATCAACAGCAGTAACCGCAAAATAATATTCTACATTATCATTTGGAACTGTTACATAAACTCCGATCTGATTTGTAGTTACTAACTCAGGAAAATCTGACGGTGTTATATCTTGTAGATCACGTTTTGTGACCCTCATCAATGGTTTTAAGCCTTTGATTGAGACGATTTCTTCCTTTGATAAATATATGTGGTAACGATCAAAATCGTTAGCACGACTTGGATTTGTCCAACTGACGATAACGGTTTTTCCTTGATCTTTTGGTCTATCAAACGCTGATACAACGCTTACAGGTTCGGGAGCTATATTATCCTTTGCCTGAACAGGTCCAAATATTGATCCATTTTTTGATACATCAAGCAAAGATTCGTTTCCTGCTGGATCAACTACCGTTACAGCGAAATAATAATCGGTCTTATTCGTTGGGACATTGATTTCAATATGATCAGTTGATAAGACTCTGAGATTCATCGTTCCGTCATCAACTATTGGGACTAAACCTAAAATAGATGTTATAGGTGAAGGCTCTCTGTATATGTTATAATGATCAAAATCCTCTAATTGCGTAGATGATTTCCAGCTTAAAATTATCCAATATCCTTGATCATCGGGCTTATCCATTGCACTAACTCCAACGATTGACGGTGGAGGCACAGCATCAATACTTACCCTTTCATATATTATGCTTACCGACTGATTTCCGTTTTTATTTGTCAAATATCCAGTGATCCTTGCATCTTTGACGCTATCGTTCTTTTTGACTATATAAGTGCCAACATATACGCCATCATTAGCCTTTTCATCGCCCCTTGTTCCATCATCATACATAGGCAATCCAACTTTAAATTCGCCAATATCAAATGTAGCGATATTCCCAGGGTCGCCTTTCATAGTGACGATCAATTTGTCATTTTCCGAGAGAATGCCCTTAGCATTATGGACAAAAGAGTTAATTTTAGGTGGAATTGTGTCTATACTTATCGGCTCTCGTAACAACAGTTCAGTAGTGTTTCCGGCTTCATCAGTTAATTTTACAGAGATCAGGGCATCTGTCACACTGTCGCCTTTTTTAACTGTATATCTCCCTGTATAGATTCCGTCGTCAGCAACCTGATCATCGCGAGTGCCATCATCTGACATCGGCAATGATTTAGCAAATTCTCCGATATTAAACGTCGCTTTGCCTTTCTTTGTGTCACTAAACGCTTTTACTATTAAAACGTCGCCCTCAACGAGAACCTTTTTCGCATTATGCTCTATCTTTATTATCTCTGGCGGGGTTGTGTCAAAAGCCACTGTTTGAAAAGCTGATTTTACTGATTCATTTCCCGCCTCGTCAATTAAACGACAGGTTACGATCCCACCAGTTACATTATCGCCTTCTGTCACAGTATAGCTCGCAGTATAAGTTCCTTTTGGGTCTTCTTTCATTTGAATTTCGGAGTTATGCAATAATAAAGGCTTTTCTCCATTAGGAATTTGGATGCTGAAAAACGCGTCTTTCGCATTTGGCTCACCTGTCATCGTGACTTTGAGGACTTTGCCTGTTGAAAGTGGCTTATTCGGCATGTCATGTTCAACGGAATATATCTTCGGCGGAGTTGTATCTATATTTATCAAGACGTTTTTACCTGTGATCTGATCTGATAGAGGAAAATCTGCCGTCCATCTCGGATTTGATGATCCAAGAGGCATGCCAAGATGAAGTTTAATAATGCCATTCACAAGATCATCTTTTGGCTGAACTGTATAAATTCCGCCGTATATCCCATCGTTTGCCTTCACATCATCATGCTTGCCATCATCAAACATTGACAGATCCGTCTTAATATCTCCAATGTCATAAGTTATAGTATTCCCCGACAACCAAGTTACGTTTATCGTTATAATATCTCCTATTGTTAAAGGGGAATTTGGAGTTTTCTCTTTATTAGAAAATGTAGTAGAAAATTTTGTATCTATGACAGTAGTTGTGAGTTCGTATATTGCTGATATATCCTTTTCACCCAAAGGTTTTAGGACTATATAATAATCGCCAACATTGAGATTGACGCTTATCGTCGCCTTTTGACCAGACAAAATGCTTGCTGTTGCATTCGCTATATCCGTCAGATCGCCACTTTTTAATATGATCTCAGTTGATCCTTTACCAAACGGCTTGAACATTGAGACAACAAGTGTTTTTCGCTCATTAAGGCGAATTCTATACCAGTCAAAATCATTATCACCATCCCAACTTGTGCCTCTTAAAACATCACCGATAGAAAGTGTATTGGCGAACTGAGATACATTGTTAGGCTCTATTTCCCATTTTTCTAACGAGAAAGCATAGGATAATTTGATTGAATAAATGCTGTTTAAGTTTGTATCGCCAAAATTTTCAACTTTGATAAAGTAATCCCCTGATATTACAGGCATTGATATTGTCTGAATAGGCAAAATATCAGGCGAATAGTGTATAAAGCCTATTTTAGGTGATTCAGTGATCGGCAGAGATGCGTAAATGCTTACATCCGTTGATCCACTTGCCTTCAATCTGACAAAGTCTATCTTCAAAAATGTTGTAATATCAGGTTTAATGCCTGTGATCTGAACCCTATACCAATCAACGTCGTTCTCTTTATTGCCAAAGCCTGATATTTCTATTGGTCTGTTGCTCTCGCTTTGTTTGCTAAAATCCCATTTACCGACAATCTGTGACAATAAAGGCAGATCGTTATTCTCTTTATCCCAATAAACAAGATTGCCCTTTTGACTTTGTGAAAGTTCATCAGCAGTTATCGTAAGCTCATACTTAGTATCTGGCAATTCGCCTTCTGATTTGACCATGATGTAATAATCGCCTAACTCTATGCCAGTGCTAATACTCATAAAGCTATTGACAGAGTCAACTGTGAGACTGCATAAAACCGCTTCTTGTGTTGGAGGCAATGATCTGAATACTGTCGCTTTTGTTGTCCCTTTTCCACGAGATTTATCTAAGCTAATTGTCATCAATGCGGGAGAGAGGCTCTCAACGTGGAATTTATACCAATCCGTATCGTCATTAGCAGAACTTGTCCCTGTTATAGTCATCGCCTTTGCTATCCAGTTGGCTTGTTCAGGGGTATTATTTAACTCTTTTTCTGATATTGATATACGTTTGATAGAGAAAACCCTGACAGCAGGTAGAGGATCAACACCTTCTGATCCTAAATCAGCTCTGACATAAAAAGTATGCTGACCTTCTCGTAGATCACGATACGTCTTACTGGTATCATTAGTCCATACCCAATTACCGTCATCTAATTTGTAAAAATACCCAGTTGTGTTTGATTGATCATTCCACCATCTTCGCCAATGGAAAGTCACGTCATTATAGTTGATCTCTCCGATAGGACCGCTTATGATCTTGACCAATGTATCGGGTTCAACGCCTATATCGTTTTTAGATGATAATGGTCCTACAACAGAGTCTTCTGTTATCTCCGATTCATTTCCAGATTCATCAACCGCAGTAACAGCAAAATAAAACGGAACATCATCCTGAGGAACGTTGATATTTGCTATTCTGACGTTTCTGTCTGTTATACTGCTATCCATAAGCGACCATGTTTCAGGAACTCGTTTTGTTAAAGAAAAATCAATTGGGGATTGTCCCATATAGATATTGTAATTATTGAAATCCTCAGCGATTGATGATTGACTCCAAGTTATGACAATAATTTTTCCATTATCAAATTTTCTATCATAACCAGTGACTTTGGCAACAGGCAAAGGAGGGAGATTATCTATACTGGAAACAGGTCCTGCTATGCTTTCGCGGTCAAGCGAGGATTCGTTAGTTGCTAAATCAACGACTGTAACCGCAAAGTAATATGATACAGGAGAATCAATCAAAGGCTTATCAACTTTGATCTCAACACTTGATATGCTTCTATCATCTAAATCCAAATCCAAAGGCTTCAATCCCTTGACAGATGTTATAAATTGATCTGATTGATACACCCTATATTCCAAAAATTCAGGCTCAGTGCTTGGTGTCCAACTAAGAATAATAAATCCGCCGTCATCATTTGGCTTGTCAATAGCTTTCACGCCAGAAACAGCCTGAGGTGGAGTTGTATCAACCGAAATTGTTTCAAGTGCATAACGTTGCGATGTCTTACCATTTATGCTTAAAGTGCTGACCTTGACCTTCGCATTTCTGACGTTATCGCCTTTTTTTATGGTATAAAAACCGACATAGACGCCATCTCCCGCAGAACCGTCATCATGCTTTCCATCGTCAAACATCGGTCTATTGCTAATTAGGTTTTCAATATCAAAAGTCGCTGTCACTCCAACCTCTGTTATCGCAGTAACTATCAAAACCTCGCCCTCAATGAATGGTCTATTTTTGCTATTAATGCTGACTGATGATATACTTGGCGTTGATGTATTTATACTGATTGACTGAGTGCCTGTATAACTTGATATGTTTCCTGCCTTATCTTTCAAATGTGCTATTATAAGCGATCCCGAAACCTTATCACCTGATCTCACTTTATAAGTTCCTAAGTAGGCATTTTCGCCTTGAATTGGTGACATCGGTATTCCAACCTTAAATGTGCCTATATCAAAAGTCGCTTCACAATTCGCTTCGCCATATAATTTCACTATTATAGAATCATCTTCAATGAAGACTTTATCTGCGTTATAAATAAGAGATGTTATCGTTGGAGGGATATTATCAAATGTGACCTTTGTATCCGCATAAGCAGATGATCTGTTTCCCGCAATATCAGTTAAATAGCAAGAAATAATTGCATCTTGAATATTGTCATTTTCGGTTACTTCATAAATGCCAGTATAAACTCCGTAATCATCTTTAACTTCGCCGATGACCTTTTGATCTGATCCGTAAATTAGCTGAATCTTTGCATTTTTTTCTGCCCCAGTATAATCTGCGATGATCTTAAATGATGCGATAACTCCTGTTGGTATGCGATTTGGCATAGTATATCCGAATCCTGAGCTAACAGTCTTTCCATTTTCATCAAAAAGAGTATAATTTATCCTTACCAAGTCTTTTGCGGAATCCGATAAGTTTTTAACTTCACCATAGATTAGGATTGCACCTTTTGTTCCAATCAAGGGGTCATATTTCCAATCCCAATTTAGTATAGCCAAAGGCGGTTTAGCATCAACAGATGCCATATTGAACATATCCAATCCATTTTTGAATCCGACTATATCAAATTTAGCTTTACATCTTGGTTCACCTATCATTCTAACAGAAAGCGTCTTTCCCGCCGATAAAGGCATATAAGCGTCATGCGAAACTTCCGTAATTATAGGCGGAATACTATCAACTACACCGACGAAAAACCCTTCTATTGACGCTTCATTGGATAAATTATCTACTATATGCACAAATATTGGCTGACCGCTTATATCATCGCCTTGAACTATGGTATAAATGCCCTTATAAATTCCTTCTTTTTCTTGACTCATTGAGACGATACGTTTATCATCTTTGCCAATGGAGAATTCCGCTTTTCCGTCTTTAATATCCCATTTCATCTCAACGATTATTTTGTCACCAGCTTTAAGCGGATCTGAGATAATCTCTTTTCCATCTGATGACAGATAGCTGATCTTTATTGATTCTACAAACATAGTGACAAGAGAGTATTCCGCTGATGGGTTTTCCTTTTGTGGACGAATTCTTATATAGTATATTCCAGTCTTTACATTTAGATTAACGCTATTTTTTTGAGCATTGCTTAAATTCACATTAAAACTGCCAATAACCACACCAGCAGAGTTAAGCACCTCAATAATAGAAGAACCGATGCCATAAGGACGGGCAAATTGGACATTGAGTATCCCATCTTTGCTGACATTAAGTTTATAAACATCAATATCATTATTTCCGTCCCAGTTTGTCCCTAATTGTTTTATGCCTATATTTATCGGATTAGCTTGAACAAGTATATCGTTTGGCTCTGTTTCCAATCCCTTCTGATCAGGTTTAAGCTCGCCCAATTTCACTCTGAACTGATATGATGTGCTTGTATCGCCTGTTAATCTGATGAAATAATCTGAGCCTGCCTTGACTATACCGTTGAATATACCGTTATTATCCAATATCTCGCCTATCTGATCGGACTCTAAGGGAGACGAATATATGGACATATTTATAGGCATATTGGAATACTGGGAGATAGAAATTATCGGGATATTGCCAACAGATTCAGGGATATGAAGCCTAAACCAATCTATATCTGATGATGATTCTATCAAACCGCGAACTTCTATGCTTGATTGATTTGACACTGTCAGATAATTTGCTATTTGCAGATCGTTATTGTTTTCAATCTCCATTATGTAGCGGTTTGGTAGTTTGTTAATAGTAGCGACAAGCCTATATTGGACGGTAGAGTTTACCTTTATCAGATAATCTGTCTCAGGTCGGACTCCGAATGTCATATACACTGGGTTATTATCCTTGCTTTGTGCGAAAGCGACCTGTTGAAATGGCTGATCAGAATAGATAGTCACTTCCGCAGAACCAGAAGCACTTGCGTATGACAGTAAGACATCCATAATGCAAGATGATGAACTTGCTGGGATATGAACTCTATACCAATCATCATCTGACCCTGTGCCTCTGATTATCATGTCCGTCATTAATTTTGTCGCTTTGTCTGGTGAGTTATTAGGCTCTTGCTCAGAAGTCGTGACTGGAAAGATGGTAAAAGACCGTTCAATGGTAAAGGCAGACACAGATTCAGGAAGCCGAACAAAAAATTTATGATCTCCTGAGCTGACATTGGAGAAAAATGCACTTGATTCAGTCGTCCATTGCCAATTTCCAGAATCTAATCTTACATAGTAACCCTTTATCTTATCATCGCTTTCATAATCAAATCTGTTCCAATGAAACGCTAAATTATTATAATGTATAGTCCCAATAGGGGCGCTGATAAAAGTTAATGGTCTATCAGGTTCTGTTCCGATATTATTTTCTGCCTTGACAGGACCTGCTACCGAACCGCCATTTTCATCAAGATCAGATTCATTGCCAGATAGATCAACCGCGGTGACCGCAAAATAATAATCAATTGTGTTTGAGTCAACATATATATTGACGACCTTCAATTGCCTGTCAATGATTGTATCTATTGGCTTTAAGCCTTCTACTGATGATATTGGTTTCGTATCCTGATATATGTTATATTTAGCGAAATCTTCATCAATGTTTGTCTCTGTCCAGCTAATTATTATCACTCCGCCGAAATCTCTGTCTCTGTCAATAGCATTAACTATCTTTACAGGAGCAGGTTTGAGATTGTCCTTTGCCTGAACAGGTCCAGCGACTGATCCTCCTGATTTATCTAAAAATGATTCATTTCCCATAACGTCAATTGCGGTAACTGCAACATAATAATCTTCAAGGTCTTCATCAACTTTGATCTCATAGCTTGTCTGTTTTATATCTGATATACGCGCCACTATTAGCGAACTATCAGAAGGACGGTCTTTAAAGATCGGGACAGGAATGTATTTTGACAGATATATGATATAATTGGCAAAATCTATCTCTGTTGATTGCTTCCAAGTAACTACTATATATTTGCCCTGATCGTATGGTCTATCAAAACATCTGACATCAGTAACAGGTGAAGGGGGAAAAGCGTCTATATTGACCTTAACTAATGCGGATTTTGACGAGCTTCGCCCTTTTCTGTCTGTCAGTCGCACAATTACGGAAGCGGAAAGCACATTATCGCCTTCAACAACTTTATAAGAACCAACATATTTGCCATCTCCTGCTGGTCCGTCGTCATGCTTGCCGTCATCATACATCGGGATATTACTTTTTAACCCCTCTATATCAAAACTTGCAATTCCCTCAGGGTCGCCTATCATAGTTACTGTTAGAACATCATTTTTGCCAAGTGTCAACCGACCTGTATGATCAACAGACCTTATCACAGGTCGCTCTCCAACTATATCTATTTTGATCACTGCTGAAAGGCTGGAAATGTTACCTGCATTGTCTTTTAAATATCCTGTTACAATTCCATCAATTATGTAATCATCACCTTTGATTATATAAGTGCCGACATAAACTCCGTCATTTGCGTTTCCGTCATTATGTTTGCCATCATCATAAGCTATCAAACCTATTAATCGTTTGGCGTTCGGGTCGCTATCTGATACAATATCAAAAGTGGCTTTATTTCCTGCCTCGCCTTTTATTGTTACGTTTAACTCACTGCCTATTGACAACGGAATTTTAGCATCATGGCTGACTTGCGTTATAATTGGCGGGTCGGTATCAATCAATATAGGTTTGCCCGTTATAGGTATATCCGACGTATTGTCATACTTATCTTTGATATGAACAACTATGATTGCATCGCTTGCGTTATCTTTTTCTTTTATTGTATAGCTTCCAACATAAATGCCGTCATTAGCATTTCCGTCATTATGCTGACCATCATCAAACATCGGAATAGGTGCAGAAGTTAGCTTTTTTGTGGAATTATCGTATAAAATATCAAAGCTTGCTGAATTCCCCTTCTCCCAAACTAACTTGACAGATATATTATTTCCAATAGACAGGATAGAATCAGGCAGGACATTATGCTCAATTGACGTAAATAAGACAGCGTTTAGCCAATATTCACCAGTGAAATCAGAAAAATCGGTATTGACAAAGTATTCTCCCGCAGAAACATTGATATTAATAGTCTCTTTTTGATCGCCTGTTTGCAGTTTTATCTTATCCAATGGCTGACCGACGGAATCAAGCAGATATACATTCATTGATCCGCTTTTTAAGATTCGTGATGCGGTCAAATTTAATATCCCATTTTTAGGGATTGTCAGTCTAAACCAATCTGTATCATTTGTCTGATTTCTCTGTGCTTTGATCCTTTCGCCGATATTCAGCTTATCAGCAAATTCTGGGGAGTTATTCGGTTCAAGCTCCCAAACTTCACCTGTGGGAAAGTCTGATATTAACAAGGTAAGGAAATATGGCGTCTCCCAAACATTTGAGAATGTGGAATCATATTTGGAGAGATCAACTTCAATCAGATAATCCCCCAATCCTGCCCCTAATTCCAATTTCCATTGAGAACCGCTATCAGGGGTTACGGTAAATTCACCAAGCAAACTTATCGGAAAAGCGGAATATAGACGAACAGTAGTTGATCCGCTACGAGGTCTGGTCAAATTTAGGCTCAACCGTTTTCTTTCAGTCAAATTAGCATGAACGCTGAACCAGTCTTTGTTATCGCTTGTATTTAACCTATTGCCAATTAACTCTATCCACGGGAAGCTCTTAGAGATGAAAATTGGCGATGTTTCGGTAGCGTTATTTGAACTGTTGTTGTCCTCTTTATCCCAAATTATCTCTGTTGCGAGACTGTCAGCAGTCACAACAATAGAATATGCAGATGGGACACTTGCTGACGTCGGTTTTATATTAATATAATAATCTCCCGGAGTAATCCCTGTTGCAAAGAAGCCTTTTTCCTTAAACTCAAAACTGGCTATCTCCTTGCCTGATGATATATCAGGGAATCTGTAAATTTTCACTATGTTAGAAACTATCGCATCGGGTCTGTTTAAGATTATAGACATCTGCCTTGGTGTCGGCAATGTTGCTGTCCCTTTTGGTATGCTGACGACAAACCAATCTTCATCTGCTCCATCTTTCGCCGTCCAAGTCTGACATTGCATCTTCTCGTTAAGTGGAATAATTGTTGCCGTTGATGCAGTATCATTATTTGCACCATAGACGTTTAATTCGTTCTCTTTTTTTATGTAATATGCTTTATTTTCGTCTATTATCTGCCATTTATTGTCGTTTGCGATAACCTCAATCTTTGCCTTAGATGAAAACTGTATGCCTCTTATTAGGAACTCTTGTTTAAGGCTATCTGACATAACTTTATTGTTTAAGTCATTTACAAAACTCAATGGGATAGCGAAGATACTTTGCCCTTCATTTGATTCAACTGCTGTGCTTTGCTCAATAGTGAATGTGCGTAGTGCAGGACTTGGGTCTTGCTGATCATTGCTGTCAACAGCTTTAACGTAAAGATGATGCTCACCTTTTGACAACCCATAAAAAACTATATAGCGATCTTGAGTCCAATTCCAAGGCTCGTTATCAAGACTATAATAAAAGCCTTTTATAGATGGCAATCTACCTGATGGATCAGGAGAAGTAACTTTTCCTGTCCACCAGATCGCGACATCGTTAGATGCAATTGACTTGTTAGGTCCTGCAACTATAATAGTATCAGGCTGAGCGCCATCGGATATGGATACAATAATAGGGATAAGAGAAACTGCAATAGTGAAAATATAAATAAATTTATTTTTCATCAAAATTTATTCTAACTCCTGTATTGAATAGCCAATATTATTTGAGTATAGACTTCATCTCATTTTCAAATTCTTTAATAGTTTCAGATTTGACTGCGGAATGATGAAGCCTTGTCAGTTCTTCTATATCAGTGACCTTATTTATAGACTTTTCAATTCTTTGTGGAATTTTGCCAAATCTTAATTCAAGCGTATCAAACAGAAGTTTTTTTGCTGTTTCCTTGCTTCCTTCTTTTATTCCAATCATTTGACCTTCTCTTAATCCTTCTTCTTTTATCATTTCGTATATAGGTGATTGAATCATGATGTCTTTCCTCCTCTCAAGTAATCTTGCTGCCAAATATTTATTTTTTAATCCTGTAAATATGACTATTGCACTCAAAAGATCAGCTTTTTCTTCTATATTTATTTGAGTATTTTCATAAACTCTCTTTTCTATTTCATCTATTAATTCAAGTCCCCCATTCATTAATGGTATGAATGGAAAAAGGCTTATCTCATCAAGAAAGTTTTCTGCATCTTTCTCCCAAAATCTAACTACCTCATACTTGAAAGATAGTCTTTTGTCTTCATATAGTCCTGTAGCTTGTAAAGATGGCGTCAATAATAATACAACAGGGATAACTTCTAAATTATGTCTCAACATTGACCGAACAGTGTAATCAATCAATCTTAAAATAAAGCTCCGTTCAAAAAGAGTTTGTATCTCAATTAGAACGATAAACTCTTGTCCATCTTTGAGGCTAACATATAAAGGATAGTCACTTCTTCTAATATTAACAGTTTCTTCTGGCAATTCTAAAATATTAAGTATATCAGAAGTCTTTATCCCTAAAAATCTATGTAAAATTGACTCTTTTGATTTATCAATTATCCTTTTTGTTGCTACATCATATATCATTTAGATTTGATATTCCCCCAAGTATCTGTTATTTTTCCTTTCGCTTGAACAGCCATAGGTGATACATTATCGCCTTCCAGAGAAAAATATTCGGCTACCATCGTGACCTTCGTTCCACCCCAATTATTAATGAATCCCATACCGACAAGCTCGGGTGCTTTCATCTCATGCTTCCATGAATCCCCAACTTTGGTCCATTGATCATCTGGTTTTTCCTTATAATAGCCAGTATAAGTTGTATCGGATTTTTCAAGTTTGAGATATATAGGCCAACCTTTTACATCAAAATGACCTTTATCGTTCCATGTGCTATCTATCATACTGCCGATCAATGTCTTTTTCTCGCCTTTGCTTCCACCTATGGTTAAGACAGCCCAGTTTTGAGCTAGAACCGCATCGTTGCCATCTTGTCCGATTATGAAAAGCCCAAGCCAATAATCCGCTGCTGGAGCTGGTGGAATTGTGTCAACAAGCATACTTATACTAAAATTGCCTTTTGGTGCTTTTCTAAGTATAAGCGGGCGACCATCTACTATCAAATGTCCAAAGTTAGCTGTTTGCTCATACATCAAGAGTCTGCCTTTCTCTATCTTTATAGTTGTCAGCTTCGCAGGACGATCTGTAATTTTAATCCAATCTTTATTCAAATCTGCTTTATCAAACTCATCACGCCATTCACCAGCGTAAACATACAAGACCCCAAAAGAAAAGATAAGAAACACAAAAACCATTTTAATCATTGTTTTCATAATTACTTACCCCCTATTGGATTGAAAAAGTGGTTATTTTTGAGTAAAGAGACGAAAAAGTGGCATTGACATTTTATAAAACTTCATCGGCAAAGTCAAGTTTTCTTGACAAATAACATCGCCTCCCTAAATTGACCGAGTGCAAGACCATCATAGATTAATTCAAAAGGAATAACATATAACATAGGTTGAATGTCTTTTGGAATAAGAATAGAGAAAGCTATATGACCTTCACTCTTTGCTGGGATACTTGCCGATTTTGGCTTAACATCAATGCCCCAAGATTTCGGCAAAACAGGACGACAAATTGCCTTTTTTTCTGATTCTGAATGATTTGTAATATCAACTCTAATCTCAACAGTATTTTCCGAGATCACGTCTTGTTCGTAAGGATAGCATTTTACCCAAAACTCGTCCATACCATAATTCGCTGAGTCCCAAGGGAATAATTCCCCGTATATTTTTTCTCTCTCTGCAAGATTTGCTCGCATCATTTTTATCTCATCATCGGTGAAATCAAAGGCTAAATCAACGTGGCAGTTAAATATATGTGTTGGCTTGATTTCTTCCATTAATTCAAGACAGCGATCAAATCCAACGCCTTTGCCTAACCAGTTACGATTTCCAGAGCAATAATCATCTATACCAGACATTGTAAACGAATCACCAGCAAAGAACATTTTAACATTTTGATCCTCAACTAATAATCCGCCATGATAATAAGTCTGACCTGGGAAATGATAGGCGGTCATCTTAAATTCATTCCATATCCAAGATTGCCCATCTTTCATTGGATTACTGACTTTCACTGCTGATGTTGAAATACAAGGCAAACGATAGCCTCTCGGATTTTCTAATATATCTGCCATCTTTTCGGAGACATATATCGGACAACCAAATGTCGCCAAAAATTCTGGAACTGCGTCAACGTGGTCATCGTGATAGTGCGTAATCCAAAGACCCGAAACGTCCTTTATTTCCCCTTTATTTTGCATTTCCTTAATTTGCTTTATAACCGCGTTGTTTCCGCAGTCAATAACAAATACATCTTTGTTTTGAGATATAATAAACCATGATGTCCCATAATGCAGAAGGCATGAGGGAACAGGTTTGCCTTGCCTGATCGGCATGTGTCCCGATCTTCCCTCGTATTCAGAGAACATTTCAGGGAAATAATGTCTCAAAGCAGATATAGCAACATACCTGTCATAGCAAATATCAAGACGATCTATCAATGTTTCAACCGCATTTTCAGGATCAGTCATAACCTCACCGTGAGATGGTATCAGAATATCTGGTGATTGACTCAATAGCTTCAAAAGGCTTTGTTTGAGTTGTTTTCTACTACCGAGAAATCCATGATAATCTGAGACCATAGCCTCAGCTTTTTGTAAGCTATAAAGCTCCCAGATTTTGCCTTCACCATATATCAAATCCCCGCTAAATATAACTCTTTGACCATCTACATCTATAATATAAGATATGCTTCCGTCAGTATGACCTGGGGTATCTATGACCGATATAGTCGCATCTCCAAATCTTAATGAATCACCTTCTTTATATCTGTCTGTTATTAAAACGGATTCCGTCAACATAAGGTTGTGAGGATGGAAGTTATATATATGCCAACGATTAGCGGGATTATTCCAGTAATCTTCAACTTCTGAAAACCATTTGTATTCTTGCTCTGGAATTCCTGCTCTTTCACTGTCAGTCGCCTTGAAACCAAAAGCTTGATCTCGATGGTGATGTGTGAATATAACAGAATATATGCTATTTACTCCGAGTTCACTTATATTGTCCTTAACAGTTCCATCTCCAAAATCTATTAGTAAAGCCTTATCATCATTAATCAGAATCCCAACATTGACAACTCCATGATGAACATATAGATGCTTGCTGATGCGGGTTAACTTGCTCGGCATAATATCCTCCATCTTGCTTTATAATATATCAAGTCATATCAACGCTTATTCTTGCCCTTTGGATGAAATAAAGCAATTGTCCTGCTTGTGGTCCTGAGTATGGACCATATTGAAAATTGCTTACCTCTATCCATTCATCAGTAATTTCACAAATCTTATCCCATTTACAGAATTTCCCCTCTGGCACTTTTCCTAAACGCAAATCTGCTGACCATTTTTCGCCTTCTTCTTTTGATCCTGTCTTACCTTCTGCATGATTATGTTCCCATTTTTCTGATACAGGGTCAAGCCTTGTAATAATCATCTCTGCCATAAAATTTCCTCCAAAAATATTAGAAGTATGTTTTGTTTTAACAAATACCTTTAATGTCTATATTTCTTTGCAAGGTTGAAAAAATTCTGGAGAATCTTAAAGCCATGCGGATAGTTGTTACTTGATTGTTCTGGATGAAACTGCGTTCCATATATCAGTTTGTCTTTATGAACAAAAGCCTGAACTTTGCAGTTATCAGAGCTTGCAAGAAGTATGAGTTCATCGGATAGTTCCTTAACTTCCCAGCAATGATATTCTTGGACTCTTATAATATCAGGCAACCCATCAAATATAGGATCGCGTTTGACTATATGGACAGGATAGACGCCCCATTCCTTGTATAGATCAGGATTATATCCCGGATTGTGGTCTGGATCATCGTCTCTTAACTTCCGTATAGGACCAATTTTACTGCCAAATTTCGTTGATATGATCTGATGCCCTCCACAAAATCCGATCTGTGGGACATCTTTTTGCGTTATAAGCAGATGATACTCTTCATCTTGGAGGACATCATAATCATCATACATCGCGCTTCCGCCACTGTGACATATAACCCATGGTTGATGTTCAGAGAATAGCTTTTCGTTTACCTGTTTATAATGCAGTATTAGGCAACAATCGCCAGCCATCTGCTCAAAAAGAAGTTTATGATAATAAAAACCAGAAGACCTTTTATAGTTTTCTTCGCTATCCGTAACAACATACCAGATCATTAGAATCTCCTTGTTTCAATTCCGTTTGATGTTTTCAAAATATAAAGTCTTTGTAGATAAATTATCTCATAATTTATCAAAAATGAATTATGAGAGCAGATTTTTTGCTCAATTATATGGATTATCAATCAGATTTGGCAGAATTGCTTTAGGAAATTCCCGAACTAATGCCCCAATATCCTTAAAATGTGCAGATATTGAGATATTAAAAGCTAAAATTATGATCAAACATGTAAAGCACTTAAACATTTTTTCTCAATTATCGGCTTAAATCCCAAGGCTCCTGATAATTCTGATATGCTATCTGAAACCATTATTTATCAAGGTTTGAATTAAATGCTTATATGAAAATGTCCATTAGGTAAAGCAATGTGTCACCTATGGAAAAGTTTGTCAACAATAAATTTGTTACCAGTAGATCGGAGAAAGAAAATACTAATCCTTTTAGAAGGCAAAATCCATTGGGTCTCTAAGGATCAGTCGTCAGTCATTTCTGCGGAAGCAGGAATCCAGTTTAAAATCTGTATATCAAACAAAAAATTCACAATACCTTATTAAAATTTGCTTAGCTAATAGTGTTACCCATGTCTATAAACTATACACAAAAAGAATATTAAAATTTACTTCATATTATATTTTTTGAGTTTGTATCTCAAATTTCTTTCGCTTATACCAAGATATTTTGCCGCTTTTGTTTGATTGCCGTCACTTTGTCTAAGAGCATCAGAAATAAGTTTACGTTCTAATTCCTCTACTGCATTGTCAAGAGATATTCTCCCTTTTTCAATATTCAGATCACCTTCACTTTTGATAGACTTCATATAAATTGGTAGGTCATCAGTCGTCAGAATTTTATTTCGTGATAGAACAACTGACCTTTGTATGATATTTTCAAGTTCCCTCACATTCCCTGGATAATCATATTTTAGCAAAATATCCATTGCCTCTTTTGATATGCCCTCAATTTCCTTATTATTTTCAGAGCTGAACTTTTTGATAAAATGATTTACAAGTGGCAGAATATCAGTCCTTCTCTCCCTCAGTGGTGGTATTTTAATTGATATGACATTAAGACGATAATACAAATCCAGCCTGAAAATGCCATCATTGACCATTTTATCTAAATCTCTATTAGTTGCAGATATAACCCTCACATCAACCTCTATTGTTTGATTTCCGCCCACCCTTTCAAACTTGCGTTCTTGAATGACACGGAGTAATTTAACTTGCGTAGCTAATGGAATATCCCCGACCTCGTCAAGAAATATTGTTCCGCCATTGGCTTGTTCAAATCGCCCTTTTCTTTGCCTATCCGCGCCAGTAAAAGCCCCCTTTTCATGTCCAAAAAGCTCACTTTCAAGCAAATTTTCGTTCAATGCAGCACAGTTTACAACAACAAAAGGCTGATCTCTTCTTGGACTAGCGTAATGGATCGCTTTGGCTATAAGCTCTTTACCTGTTCCACTTTCCCCAAATATTAAGATAGACGCCTTACTATTTGCCGATCTGCCTGCGATATTGAGAATCTCTTCCATCTCTGGACTTTGATATATTATCCCCTCAAAACGATATTTATCATAAAGTTTTTCTCGTAACTCCTTATTTTCTGAAATAAGCCTTTTCCTTTCAAGTGCTTTATTTATTGTTATCTCTAAATCGTCAAGCATTATAGGTTTAGTGATAAAATCAAAAGCGTTTTCCTTCATAGCTTGCACTGCTGTTTCAATATCTCCAAATGCAGTTATAATTATCACTGCGATCTCGGAATTGATATTCTTAACATCTCTAAGGACAGCCATACCATCTTTTACGGGCATTTTATAATCTGTTATAACAAGGTCTATGACTTGCTCACTCGCTATCCTTATGCCATCAACGCTTGATGTGGTAGCGATAACATCAAAGCCCAAATTTTCAAGAAATCCCTTTAACGATCTGAGTTGAGGTTCATCATCTTCTATGATTAATATTGTGCCATTATTCATTTTATCTCCTCTTGATGTTCAATCGGAAGGTAAATTCTAAAAGTAGTGCCAATGTTCAATTTACTATCCACTTTTATCCATCCTTTATGTTCCGAGATTATCCTTTGGACTATGCTCAATCCTAAACCTGTTCCTGTATCTTTGGTTGTAAAATACAAGTCAAATATCCTAGGCAAAACATCATGAGGAATGCCTTTTCCTGTGTCATTTATCTCTATCTGCACTGCATTATCTTCTCTCCACGCTTTAATTGACAATGTCCCACCATCTGGCATAGCTTCAACAGCGTTAAGTAAAAGGTTTAACAATGCTTGCTTTATTTGCTCATAATCTAAATTCATTATGCCTATTTCAGAATATTGTTTATTTATGTTAATTTTATACTTTTCTGCATGTGATGTGATCAATAGTATAACATCATCTAACAATTTGTCAACATTTACAGGTTGCAAATTTAATTTCGGAGGTCTCGCAAATTTGAGAAAATCCTCAATAATTTTGTTTATCCTCATTGATTCATTTTTTATCATTTGAGTAAGCTCACGATATACATCAGTCTTTTCTGTTGTAGTGAACTCCCTGTCAAGCCTTTGTGCTGTCATGCTTATAGCGTTTAGTGGATTTCTAACCTCATGGGCAACTGCTGAGGCAAGCTTCCCCATAGCGATCATCTGCTCTGTCCGTCTAATATTTTCTTCAATAGCTTTTGATTCGGTAATATCCCTAAAAACAGCGATGACAGAAGTATCATTACGATTGGAAATTCTTGACAGATTTAATGATAGTAGTTTCTCTTCTGACCCATCAGAATTAAATTTAATCTCGTAAATATTTGCATTCCAATTAGGATCGTAAACACTATTAACTATTTTCTCTATTTCTGAACCGAGATAGGATATAGGTTTGCCTACAAGATCATCTGCTTGTCTTCCAAAAATTTTCTCAGAAGCCTTATTAAAGATTGAGATATTTCTTTTACCATCAATAACAATTATCCCATCAGCAATATTTTCTAATACTGTCTCTGTATAAATTTGAATGCGTTCATAGGCACTATTTAATACTGAGTAACTTTGACTTATTAAAAGAAAACTTAAAACAATTATACCAAAGACAACAGACGCAATAGACAGCAATATTAACCTTTGCAAACTTCTGGCTTTGATAGAGTTAGCCTCTTTCATTGATAGACCAACTCGGAAAAGACCATAGGAATTATAATCAATTAAAAATGGACTTACAACTTCAAAGACATCTCGTCCTTCATAATTATAAATACGACTATCTGATACCTTATTTTGAAGTGCGTTTTCTAAAAAACTATCGCCTGATATTTTTCTCATTTGAGTTATATTTTGAGACGCAGTAATTATTCCCTTTTCGTCCTGCAAGACGATATATTCTATGCCTTCATTTTCGCCGATGGCTTGGACTAATGTCCCGATGCCGATTGATCGCCTAAGTTCTTTAATTTCATTGACATCAGCTATGACTGCGATGATCCCGCCTTTTCTACGATGAACAGCGGACAGAAAAGTGTTTCCTTCGTCATCGTATAAGTCAATTACAGCTTCTTTTTCAGCACCGCTTAATAGAAGTTTAAAATCACTATCAGATTTTATATTATCTATAACATCTTGACCTGTGTCTTTATCAAAAATGACAAGACCATCTTTGTTTAATATAAATGCCTGCTTAATATTGTTTTTATCAATAATTTCATCTAACGTTTTTTTATTTAGATGTCCGTAATAATCCAGCATCTCTAATAAATGTGCATTGTTTAACGCCTTAACGTTTAAAAGCGATATTGCATTATCAAAGCATAATAAAGCCCTATCACTCATAACACTTATAGCCTCAGAAATGGACATGGCTTCCTCATGCAAAACCCTCATCAAGTCCTTATTGCTAGAAGAAAGTTCATATAGCCCTGTTCCAACCATAACAATAATAAAGACAATAGCTACTGCAAATACATATCTTGCCTGAATAATGCCTTTTTTTATAATATTTAAATCAAGTGGCATAATCTCTACCTCCGAAATTTCGGCTTATAAATAGTTTAATAGTATAATAGATTTATGCGACAATTTTGTCAACATTAAACGACTTAATTGTCGGATAAACCGACAAAAACGTCGGAAATAGGATAAAAGCAATAAAATAAAGGACTTGTATATTTTTATTTAAAAATAATTACGACGAAATTGTCGCATATCCATTACGATAAAAAATAGCTAAATTTGCATAGAAGCCCATCATTAAACGATTACAAGCATATTAAAAACATTTGGCATAGTATTTGCCATTAATAGAAGTGACTTTGAAGTAAAAACAATTTAGGTTAAAATAATTTTTGTAACTGAAAGGAGAAACAAAAATGAAGGTTAAAACAGCTTTAACGATGGTTTTAGCAACTCTATTTATTATGGGTTTGGCAGTGGGATTTTCCTCAGCAGACGTAAAAGGCTATGGAAAATCAAGATCGTTTGTAGATGCAAATGGTGATGGTATTAATGACAATGCCCCAGATTCAGATGGAGATGGAATCCCTAATGGCAAAGATGCTGATTATACTGGGACAAAGGCAAGAAATGGAAACAATGCCAAAGGATTTGTTGATGCTAATGGCGATGGTATCAACGACAACGCAGTTGATAGCGATAATGACGGCATTCCAAATGGGCAAGACCCAGATTATGTTAAACCACAAGATGGAACAGGTCAACAAAGGGGCAATACGAAGAAAGCCAAAAGAGGTTTTGTAGATGCTGATGGTGATGGCATCAACGACAACGCAGTTGATAGCGATAACGATGGCATCCCAAATTGTCAAGACCCAGATTATGTTCCAGCTGGTCAGGCAAAGAAGACGAAAGCAAGAAATGGACGCTCAGTGACCGCCTATGATTCCAACAGCGCGAAGTTAGCTCCGTTGGCAGATAGGATCAGGGATAGGCTTCAAGACGGTTCTTGTGGAATATGCGACGGGACAGGATTTAAGAAAACAAGAAATAGAGGGAAATAATTGATTTTCCTTAAAATAGGGATGTGTGAAATACATCCCTTAATATTAAGATGGAGGTTAAATAAAAATGAAAAAGAGATTGATTATAGGCTCAATAGTTGCTTTAATTGTGTTAGTTACAACTGCCATTGCCTTTTCTTATCAAGGCTGGCGAATACAAAATTGGGATAAAAGCAAAGTTGTCACATTAGAAGGAAAAATAACTGACGCCGATAGACCGATAATAACTATGGAAGCAGACGGAAAAGAATATATTGTCCATCTTGGTCGTCCTGCTTACTGGATAGACAAAGGCTTAAAACTTGAAAAAGGCACATCAGTAAAAATTACTGGAATGGTCCTTGATATTAATGGTAAAATGAATATATATCCTCAGTCAATAATTGCTGACAGCAAAGAATTCAAGGTTTCAGATGAAAATGGCGTCCCTGTTTGGTCTGGTAATGGCAGGGAATATGGACATGGCAGGCACGGTTGGCAAGGACGGGGAAATCAAAGGGGTTTCTGCGGTAGAAATTGGAATTCTTGTCCTTGTTTCAATACCCGTTAATAATGTAAATGTATAAGTTGGGGGTGTTTTTGATGAACTGGAAAATGTTTTTGATATTTATCTTATCTTTTTTGATCTATCAAGCTATATTCGTTAACGTTGGATATTCAGCTGATAATCCAAAGTCTGGTTCTGTCATTAACACCCCTAAAATTATAGGTTGGGTAGATAAAAATAAAGATGGTATAAATGACAAATTCCATGACGCTAATGGAGATGGGATAAACGATGTCACAAATACTAAATATGAACATCATTTTGCTTTCGTTGACAAAAACAAAGACGGCATAAATGATATATTCATTGACAGAGACGGCGACGGTGTAAATGATTATAGAACAGAGTTTGTAGATAAAAATAACGACGGAATTAACGATAATGTTTTAGATTTTGACAAGGACAATATAAATGATATAACAGGTCTAAAATATCAAAATAAAAATCTGATGGGCTATCGCTATGGAATTGTAGAAGAGGAAATGAAGAAAATTCATAAAAAATTCATTGACGAAGACGGCGATGGCATGCACGATCCAATAGCTAAGAGGATGTGCTTTCAAGATGAAAATGCAGATGGCGTAAATGATAAATTTATTGATAAAGACGGCGATGGTATATGCGATGGTCGCAGGTTTGGACGAAAAATGTTTAGACAAGGACAACAAAAGCAACAGCAAGAAATGGAGAAAGGTCAGAAAAATAGGCATAGATACGGTGGAGGGAAAGGAAATTGAGGATTTTAATACTATCTATAATACTAATTGTGTTTATCATAGGCTTTGTCCAAGCCGAAGTGCCATTATCAGCGGAATTTAAGCTATATTCCGCCTATGTTGACAACCTATTCCAAACGTCAACGCCTTATTCTGATTATGTTACGCTTTTAAGCCTTGATACCTCGTTAAATTTAAATGAATCTTCGTCAATCCAATATGTTTTTGACATTAACCGTTTCAAAGAATATTCAGACTTGCACAATCAAACTCATTATCTTGGCGTTAAT
>Ga0078972_1008267_pt1 | contig 21996 bp, 20 predicted proteins | sample YelNatPaOPGAMG01_FD_67568 | JGI IMG/M metagenome (GOLD analysis project Ga0078972, IMG submission 67568) | Hot spring thermophilic microbial communities from Obsidian Pool, Yellowstone National Park, USA - OP-RAMG-01 (SPADES assembly) (version 2) | ecosystem: Environmental > Aquatic > Thermal...
CTCCCGGGTCAGAGCCGGGCAGGCGCACAGCACCTTTGCCGGCTGTTACCGGGAGCCGGCTGGATCAAGTGCGGTTGCAGCACTAACCACAAAGACACAAAGGCACGAAGCAGCACAAGGCCAGGATTATATCCTTTGTGTCCTTTGTGGTTAAGGGATCTCTGTTATTCGTACGGCGTGTCGGGCAGCAACTGCAGGCGGTGGCGCGCTGAGCGCTCGACATCGGCGCGAGCGTAGAGCATGGGATGGTAGCGGCCGACAAGCCAATCTTCCATCTGATCGTCATAGTGGGGGCTGCAGGGCTGGCCAGCCTGCCCGGGCGGCAGCACCGCTACCGAGTTGGCCAGGTTGCCCAGGTCAATGATGCTGCGGAAGCTGGGGCCGATGATCGTTTCCGGCCCCGACTCGCTGGCGGGCGCAGCGCCGGTGGCACAGATGGTCATGAAATCACCCCCGATTGCATAGTCGCCCCGGTTGTAGAACCCGTCCAGCGGCCTGGTCCGGCTGAGGATGTGGGTGTAGGTTAGCCGGTGCATCTTGCCCCAGGCCCAATCACTGATAGCGGGGCCCTGCGTGGCCCACAAGTGGTCCACCGTCTGACGCAGGGCCAGGCGCATGACGTCGTCGCGCGTTTCGCCGTGCCCCAGGTCGAACCAGTGGGACTGCGCATCGGCCAGCACCGTTTGCAGCCACTCCCAGGCCCGGAAGCCGAGCAGGCAGGCATCCTCCACCACTGGCGTAGGCCCCTGCCCTAAATAGCTGTGGACCAGGTCGCCGAGCCTGTCATCCAGCATCAGGTGCAGCAGGCGCCGGCAGAAGACCTGGACCACGGCGGCCGCGGGGCTATCCGCGGCCAGGCGACCATCCCACTCACGCACCAGCCTGACCACCTCTGCCAGTTGCGCGTCATCCACGGTCAGGGCGCCCAGGCATTGGGCAATGGCGCGTGCGCCCGGCGATACCTGGTCTAGCTGCATGCGCTGGGTATAGGCAACATCGATCGGCTCCTCGGCGGCCTCGATCAGCTCGATAATGCGACAGGCCCTGTCACTGGAGCAATAGTCGCAGCTGATATGAAAGGGATAGTCATCGCCTACCGTGCGATTGTTGGCTGTCGCCACATAACCTTGCGAGGGGTTGAGGGCCTGCGGCAGCTCCTCAAAGGGGACATAGCCTTTCCACTCATACTCCCCTGTCCAGCCGGGCACGGGCACCAACCCATTACCGCGCGCCCGGATGGGCAGACGCCCCGGGTACATAAAGCCAATGTTCCCTTGATCGTCAGCATAGATCACATTCTCGGCGGGGGTCGTCCAATAGCGCAGGGCTTCGCGGAACTCACGGCAATCGCGCGCGCGGTTCATGTAGTGGAAGGTCCAGGCCATGGTTTCCGGCTCGTGCGACGTCCAGCGCAGGGCCAGGGGTTCTTCACCCACCAGGTCTGGCGCCAGGGCGTTGATGACCGGCCCATGCCGGGTGATAATGACATCTTCCGTGACCGCGGGGCGCCCCCGCACGCCGATGGTCTCATGGATGATCTGGGCATCGTACCACTCATCCTGGAACTGATACTGGATGCGTCCATCATCAGCCCGCCGCAGGCGCTCCACATACAGGTCCTGCACATCAGGGAAGCCGTTGCTGAACCCCCACGCCACGTGGTCATTGTGGCCGCAGATGATGCCCATCACCCCCGGAAATGTGCAGCCGGAGACATGTAAGTCGCCACCATCCAGGTGATTCTCATACCAGAGGGAGGGCGCCCCCATGGGCTGGTGGAGGTCATTGGCAACCAGTGGCATACCTGAAGCCGTGCGGGTGCCGGCTATTACCCAGGCGTTGGACCCCAGGCCGTCCTGAGCGGGCGGGCCGGCAATGGGGCGCGCCGCCAGCGCCCAGTCTTGGGCCGCCCGCCCGATGGCGGCATAGTCCACGCCGGGCGGCAAAACCCAAGGCCAGCGCCCATCATTCTCCGGCTCCAACTCGGCCGCAAGCTCCGGGCCCAGACGCGCAATGAGATGGGCCCGCACGAGCTCGCTTTCCCAGTTCACCGAGAGGCTCCACGCCATCATTTTGGTCCAGGTCAGCGTGTCTGCCGGGGTCCAGGGATCGGGCTGATAGCGCAGCAGGGTAAACTCGATGGGCAAGCACCCCTGGGCGATAAAGGCGTTCACGCCGGCTGCGTAGGCTTCCATGTGGGCGCGTACCTCGCCATGCAGGGCAGCCGCCTCTTGCGCAGCCACGCGCCGCATGCCAATGATGCGCATCCAGCGATCAACCGGCAGGGCCGCCGGCCCCAACACTTCAGAGAGCCGCCCGGCCGGCAGTCGGCGCTGAAAATCCATCTGCCATAGGCGGTCCTGGGCGTGGACAAAACCCTGGGCAAACATGAGGTCGTGGGTATTACGAGCATAGATGTGGGGCACGCCCCAGGCATCCCGAATCACCTCTACCGGGGCCAGGAGCCCCGACAGGCGCAGTGTGCCGTCAAGCTGCGGCAGTCGCCGGCGGCTGAGCCAGTTCAGCCCGGCGCAGGCGGTAGAACTCAAGATGGAATTGATGCCTGGCATCAAGAAACCTCTTTCATCAGTCTTGGGTTTTTCGTGCATTTCCGGGGCGCGGGCCGTTACTCATGGGGGGAACAGCGCCCTTAGCACAAACAATACCAGCACGGCATCGTCGCACCCTGGTCACTGGCACGAAACTTGATCGGGGCTGTGCAGATCAGATGAAGTGAGGGTGAATGTGGTGAATCCCACCGGCAACAACTGGGGCGAACTGGACGAGCAGACCGGGCCCAGCCGCATAGAGCAGACCTTCGAAGTCCTGGTTTTCCTGGCCGTCATTGTGCCCTCTGAGATTCTCTCATACTTTGTCTTGCAGGCGGCTACGGCGAGCTTTGTGCTTTCAGCAACAGCGACCATCGTGCGCGATCTGGCGCTCGTCGCCCTGATCCTCTTCTTCCTCTGGCACAACCGCGAGGGGCTCCCCCGCATCGGCTGGACGTGGAGGAGTTTCTGGGCCAACGTGGGCATCGGCATCGGCCTCTTTATCCCCTTCACTCTGGCCGCCGGGCTGATCGAATCGGTCCTGCGCGCCGCGGGGCTCAGCGCCCCCTCGGCGCCCCTGCCGAGCTTTCTGACCGCCGCGGGCGCGGGCCAATATGTGCTGGCCTTTTTCCTGGTGGCGGTGGTGGCCGTCGCCGAGGAGACGATCTTCCGGGGCTACCTCATCCTGCGCTTCGGCAACACCACGCGCAGCCTGGCTGCCGCTGTGATCCTCTCGACAGGCGTCTTTGCGCTCGGGCACGGCTATGAGGGGTCGGCGGGCATCGCCACCGTCGCCTTTATGGGCATCGTCTTTGCCCTGGTCTACATCTGGCGGGGCAGCCTGGTCGCACCTATGGTCCTGCACTTTTTGCAGGATTTCATCAGCATCATCGTCCTGCCCCTGCTCATGCCCCACTAACGGACATCCTGCGCCGGCAGGGGCTGCTGGTGGAGGATCAACACGCGCACCATGTTGGCCATGGCACGCTGCATGTAGGGAAAGGTGCCTACCCGGATGCGTCGGGCTGAGGTATGTACCGCGATCCGGGGGTCGAAGAGGATCTGGGCAACCTGGCCCACCCGCCCCGCCAGGTACACATCTTCGCCCAGCAGCCCCTCCGCTTTGTAGCCGCTAAAGCCCCCCACCTGCCGGAAAACTTGGGCGCTGACAGCGAAATTGCACCCCATCCACCAGCTCCGCCCGGCGCGGTTGGAAAGCGCCAGGGCCCATGTGACCGGGTGTTTCATAATGAATTGCTCGTGCGGACGGCCATCGGTCCAGTAGACCGGGCCGCATACTGCGCCCAGATCGGGGTTGCGCGCCCAATGCCCGGCAATACGCTCCAGCCAGAATGGAGGGACGATGGTATCCGCATCGGTACTGGCCAGCACTTGCCCACAGGCCACCTCGAACCCCGCCTGGCGGGCGCGAGCGATGCCCCTCACCGGTTCCTCGACCACCCGCGCCCCGAGCCGGCGCGCAACGAGGGCTGTGGCATCGGTGGAAGCATTGTCGACGACAATGACCTCATAACGGTCACGGGGAAGGGTCTGGCGCCACATGGCCTCCAGGCAGGAAGGCAGGTACTTTTCCTCATTGTAAGCCGGGATCAACACAGAGAGTAGCATCATGCACTGTTTCCACCCAAAGGTAGGCCACAGGGCCAGGCTTGCCTCACGCGCTCGAGGGCGGGGAATCGCCTTCCCCCGCACCAGCAAGGTCCGTGCCCGGCAGCTGCAGAACCGTGGGCCTCAGCCTCGAGTAGACATAGAACTGCGGGCATGAGATTTGCTCAGACAGTAGAAGATTCCTGAGAAGGAGGATTACCATGTCTACCGGCCGCAGGTTCGCAGCCGATATCGAAGCCGACCGGGACCGCCTGCAGGAGCTCAAGGGCACGCTGGCGCACTGGGCACAGATCGTGCGCGAGTACTCGCAGGAAACCCGGGACCCTTACTCCTTTGTGACCTACAAGAGCCTGGAATACGCGCTCGAGAGCGCCCACCATTTGACCGAGCAGGCCATAGCCCTGGTGCTGGAAGAAAAGGACGCCGGCATGGTCGAACGGTTGGCCCAGTTCCATCGCGAACTCTGCGGCAAATCGACCGTCTTCGGCTCTCCCTGCTAGAATACCGACTTTGCCCCTCTCCTCTACTGCAAATCAGCCTCCCACGTCCGTTCAGGCGCAACGCACGATGAGAACGCGCTTCGGCCTCCGGGCAATGCGCTCCGCATGCGGCCGGAACAGGCCTTCTATACGGTGTGGGTCTGTGGGGGCGGCCGCTGTGCGGCCGCCCCCACAGACCCACACCCTCTGAGGTAAGGCCGGGCTTGGGCGGAGCGGACCAGCCGGCAGTTGCCCGGGAGGGCCCTGGCGCCATTTTCGGACCGGGCACCGCCGCCATGGCACATTCTTTGCTGAATAGAAGAAGATACCATGCAGCCAGAAACCTGACTCAAGCCTCCAAGCCCGGGTCTTTCCTTCCCCAGACAGGCACTCTACCACACATTGCGGGAGGAGATCCAGTGCATAGAAGGACACTGTTGGCCATCCCCGTCGGCCTGATCGCCCTGACAGCCTGCGCGGCCCCCGCCGTGACCGCGCCCACAGCGCGGGTACAACCGCTCATTACACCGGTGCCGTCGACTCAGGCCGCCACGCTGACCCCCTGCCCTTCCCCGCCTGGGATCACCTTTGGCGCCATGCTGACCGCGGCCGCTACCACGCCGGGAGCCCCACCAATCACCCTGACGCCCGGTATACCGGGCACGGGCACGCCTCCCATTGTGGTTACGATGCTGCCGGCGCCATCGGGGCCGACGGCAACCGGCGCCATCCCTTCGCCGGCGCCCATCACAGAGACTCCGACGGCCCCTCCGGGAAACACCGAGACTTCCTCGCTCGTCCCCTCGCCTACGTCGGCGGGCGGGTGATGCGGCGCCCCGTCATACCGGCGGATCGAGGGAGCCGATCATCGTATGCAGGCGGGCGCACCCGTGCAGCAAAAGGAGGCACAGTTGGGCCGGAAGATCATAGCCGGATTAAGCTTCATCATCGTGGTTCTCGCTCTGATAGCCTGTACACCCTACCCGGCCCCTATGACGGCAACACCGGATCTGGGGTATGGCACACCCATCCCGACCTTTACGCCCGGCCCCAGCCCGACGACGCTGCCGACGGTCACGCAGTTCCCCAGTCCGACTCCGCCGCCCGTGCAGCCGTCCGGGGCCGGCGGTGCGGCGACGCCCTTTGCCGGGGAATAGGGATAGCTCAATACTGTGGCTGATCGCAGCCAACGAGGAGGTACTGCTTTGGGCATGCGTTCTTTCACCCGCAGCGTGCCCCGGTGGTTGACCCAGGAGAACTCGGCCTCGGCCAACTGGATCCTGTCATCGGCCGTGTGGGTCGTGCTCGGCGCCAGCATGGGGCTGGTGCTGGCCCTCGAGTTCCTGCTACCGAACCTCTTCCAGGGCGTGCCCTACCTCACCTTCAGCCGCCTGCGCCAGGCCCACGTCAACACGGTGGTCTTTGGCTTTGTCTCCACCGGCATGATCGGGCTGTGGTTCTACATCGTGCCGCAGCTCACGGGCCGGCAGCTCTGGAGCGAGTTCATCGGCAACGTGGCCATGCTGGCGTGGAACGGAGCAGTGGGCGTCGGCGTCGGCGCCATTTTGCTTGGGTTCAGCCAGGGCCGTGAGTACGCCGAGTTTATTTACGGCGTCGATGTGGGGATCATGGCAGTGCTCATCTTGAACGCCATCAACGTCTGGGCCACCATCGCCCAGCGGGTGGAGCCCAAGATGTTCGTTTCCCTGTGGTACATCGGCGCCACGGTGATCGTCTTCCCCATTGTCTACTTTGTGGGCAATGTAATGTGGAACCCGCCCACAGGCGCCTTTCAGGGGATCAACGATGTGGTCTTTAACTGGTTCTACGGTCACAATATCCTGGGCATGTGGCTGACCCTGGGCGTGGTCCCCATCATCTACTATATCATCAGTAAGGTGACCGATACGCCGGTGTACAGCCACGTTATCGGGCTGATCGGCTTTTGGACGATCCTCCTCTTCTACAACGGGCTGGGGGGCCACCACCTGGAGTGGGCGCCCATCTACCCTTATGTGAAGAACCTGGCCATCGCGTTCAGCATTGGGATGATTATCCCGGTGGCGGCGGTGCTGGTCAACTGGCTCTTTACCCTGCGCGGCAACTGGGGCAAGGTCTTCACAAGCATTCCCCTGGCGCTCATCGTAATCAGCGCCATCGCCTATATTCTGGTGTCGTTCCAGGGCGTCCACATGGCGCTGCGCGCGTTCAACTTCCTGGAGCACTTTGGCCAGTATGTGCCAGGGCACGCTCACCTGGGGATCCTCTTCTTCTCGGGAGTGGGCGTTATCGGCGGCGTCTACTATGTGCTGCCGCGCATCTGCCACTGCGAGCTGTACAACTGGCGCTTCGCCTGGATCCAGTTCGCCCTGCTGGTCGTCGGGTTCTTCTTTTTCTTCTTCAGCTTTACCCTCACCGGCCTCGAGCAGGGCAGCGCCTGGTTCAACGTGGGTGTACAGGTCTACCCTAACCTGGTCGGCATGCGCCCCTACATGGGCCTGCGCCCGGCATCGGGGGCCCTGGTGCTGGCCAACTTTATCCTCTACTTTGTGATCGTCTTCCTGACCTGGGTCAAGCACAAGCCCATGCCTGAGCCGGAGGTGCCCGTGCCGCTGAGCAAACCGATACGCACTCGCACCTCGGGTTCCGAGGAATAAGGAGGCCCAGCGATGAAGATGAGCATGGTGGTCATAGTCGTCGGTTCCCTGGGCATCCTCCTGGGGGTGATCCTGGTGGCGGTGTTCATCCCCGCCTACATTCACAACCCCCAGCCGACGACCAACGCCCATCCTTTTACGCCAGAGGAATACCGCGGCTTTACCCTCTATTACCAGAACCAGTGCTGGACGTGCCATACCCTGTATTCGCGGCTCTTTGACAATAGCGGCTACCCCGTCTCTCAGGCCGGAGACTATTTCTACTTTATGCCCCTGCCCCTGGGCTCTGAGCGCACCGGGCCAGACCTCTCGGATATCGGCCGCAAGCGCAGCGAGTCCTGGGAGATCGAGCATTACAAAAGCCCGCGGGCGATGATGCCCAACTCGATCATGCCCAACTTTTACTGGATGCCCGACCGGGACCTGGAGGACCTCTCCAACTTTTTGTTCAATCAAGGTGACCGCGTGGCCGGCGAACAGATGATCCAACCGCCGATTCCGTACACCAACAATCCCTATCCACTGCTTGTGCCCGACTTTCCCCCCCAGTCGGCTTCCGCCCAGCTCACCGGCTTTGACTCGTTTACCGCCGCCGGCCTGCAGCAGGGCAAGGAGCTCTACGTGGCCCGCTGCCTCGACTGCCACGGCTGCGCCGGCAATGGCCTCGGCTACTATGCCGGCAAGCTCATCATCACGCCGGCCAACTTTAAAGCCGAACCGTTCAGGAGTATGACCGACAGCGAGTGGTTCTGGCATGTCTCGGAGGGGGTGCCGGCCAGCACGATGCCTGCCTGGAAGATGAGCGACCTCACCGAGGACCAGCGTTGGCTCATCATCAAGTACATCCAGACGGTCTTTGCCAACCCCGTCGCCCGCAACCCCAACGAGGGTAACCCCAGCGGCCCTTACATCGGGGTGCAGAACCCACTGCCCCTCAACACCGCCGTGCTCGAGGAGGCCAAGGCCATCTGGCTCCGTGAGTGTATGATCTGCCACAACGACACCGGCACGGGCAACGGCACCTATTCGGCCGGCCTGCAGCCGCCGCCGCCCAACTTTCACGATCCCGCGACCTACAACAGCTACACCGACGCCGACTGGTACTGGCGCATCAGCGAAGGCATCCCCTGGACGGCGATGCCCAGCTGGAAGATGAAGTACAGCGATGCGGACCGGTGGAAGCTGGTCCACTATATCCGTGTCAATTTCGCCATGACCGAGCCGCGGCCGCCGGTCGAAGGCGCCCAGTTCTACCCGGCGGAGTACCTCAGCCAGCAGTTGCCAGCCTCTGGCCTGAGCTTTGAGCAGGATCGCGATACCTACCTGAACAATTGCGCCAAGTGCCACGGGCTCGACGGCAAGGGCAACGGTTGGCTCGGCGCCTGGCTGGCCCCGCCGCCTGCCGACTTTACCGCACCGCACATCCGCAGCCTGAGCCCCGGCGCCTGGCTGGCCAAGGAGAGCTTTGGCGTGCAGAACACGGCCATGCCCGTCTGGAACGAATTCCTGACCGAGGGCCAGCGCTGGTCGGCCATCCAGTACATCATCGATGCCTTTGTCTCCGGCATGCCCGACCGGGTCAGCCACTCTTACTATGATAACGGCCAGGTCGCTGCGACCTACTCGCCGGCCGGTATCGGCGAATGGATGGACGAAGGCAATACTGTCGACCCCACCAATGGCCAGGTGCTCTACGGCACCTTCTGCGTCCAGTGCCACGGCGCCGTAGGCCTGGGCAGCGCGCCGGCCAAGGTCAGCGGCGGCATCGTCCCGCCCTTCCCGGCCGGGATGGATACCACCTACATCTTCTGGCGCACCAGCGAAGGCATACCCCATACGCCCATGTATCCTTTCTTGCATATGCGAGGTCCCGAGGGGCTCTCTGAGGGGGATATTTGGGATATCGTCGCCTATGTCGCTTCGCTGGTCGGCACCAATGTACCAGGCGTCAGCTTTGGTGTGTCAGGAGGTTGACGATGCCACTCAGTGGTTGGATCATGTTCGCCTACTTTTGGGCGGTCATCCTCACCGGCGCGGGGCTGGCTTTCTGGGGCTGGCGCGACGCTCTATCGGGCCAATATGGCGGGCGCTATCGGCCCACGACGCCGCCGGAGCGGCGGCGCGAGCCTGCCCCGGGGGAGCCTGAGCTCCCGGAAGAATGGCGAGCGCCGCGCCGCGGCCGGTGACCTAAAGAAAGGAGCAGGGAGTCTGTTGGACGGATGGGTTATCGCTACGGCAACCGGTTGGCTCATCATCTTCATTTCCCTGGGGCTGCTGGTTTGGGGCTGGCGAGCAGGGCAACTGGATAACAGCGACGAGTATCGCTACCTGGCCCTGATCGAGCGGCAGCCGGAACCGTGGCCGGGCCGTGAGCCGGCGCAGGGCGAAGGCCAAACGGCGCCTTTAGCAGGGCAAAGGCCGGCTGCGCCTACATGCGCCATTGGGGAACGCAGCCGCTGAATGTTTCTCAGTGGCATAGGGGGAAGGAGGAAACCATGCTCATCAACAACCAATGGCCCTACGGGCTCATCCTGCTCGGCATTCTGGCCGGAGCGGGGCTCCTGGGGCTGGCGACCGTTACCATCGCCATACCCAATCTCTTCGAGGCCTCGGGCTACCGGAACGGCCGCCGCCCGCGGCTCCGCCCCGGCGAGCAGGAACAGGCCACATCGCTCCTGGGCCCCGACTCGTTTCTGGAGAGCTTTCCCGGGGGTCTCGAAGAAGCCTGGGTCGGCATGCCGGTGTTCATGTGGGTCGTCGTGGTCGGCGTGCCGATCTGGGTGATCATCTACTTGATCCTGTTTTGGATGAATCCAACGTAGCCTGAGGAGTGGGCCATGCCGTACATCTACGAGGTCAGTTTCGATATACCGGCCGAAAAGGCGCGGTTGATCAACCGTGTGGGCGCTGACCTGGACCGGGTCGTCGCTTACCTGCGCGCCCTGCTGCCCGACAGTGAGGGCTACTGGGAGTCGCGAGCCATGTACTCGCTGGATATACCGGGCATTGTGCGCGTCAAGTATCTCAGCGTCTGGCAGGATTGGCATACCCTTGAGGACCATCGGCGCTCGGCCTGGGCCGAGGAAAAGGTGTTCGAGCACTTTGGGAACATTCAGCCCGAGAACCTGGAGATGCACATCTACGAGGAGGTCGGCTCACGGCAGTGATGCCCGGCGCAAGCTCTAAATGGAGGGCCATCAATGAAACGGGTGATCTCCCTGATGCTGCTCGGTCTGCTGTTCCTGGCCTACGCTGCGGCCTTGAACAGTTGCTACATGCCCCCGACGCCAACCCCCCACGTCGGCATGACTCAGGGGGCCGGCACCCAGGATGCGGCCAACCTGTACCGGAACGTCACGCTGGCCCCCGGCGGACCCACGCAGCGGCCCTATGCCCAGGCCCCCGATGAGATCGGCGGGCCCAGGCCAACCCTGCCAGCGCCGACGGCAGTATCGGGGGTAAGCGGTTTCCCGTCGGCGGAGCCGCAGGGCACACCAGCTGCGACCAGCGGAAGCCCTTCCCCAATGGCAACGGCAGCAGCGGCCGCCGCTGCCCCCTCCGAGACGGCCAATCCGGCCCTGCAGCCGACCGCCCTGCAGCGCTGAGGGCAATCAACTGCGCTTGGGGGGCGAAATCCCGTCTGAGTGGCCCGGGGCGCCACGGGATCCTGTGAGCGCCCAGAACCCTGGCCGGCACATGGAGCGCCGGCGGCGCTCCTCCCGGGCGGGCAAGCTGGTTGGGCAGGCTCACCACTTGCGGCAGCGCCGCTCAACGCTTTGCTCAAGTGGGTTGAGCGGCCAAAGCCCGCCACTACGAGGACCTGCGCGCGGCGCCGCACGCCGCCATTCCTGCGGATAGCAGCCATGGCGAGCATCAACCATCATTTCTGGGAGGTCAATCGTCGAAAGGGGGACCCAGTTGTGGCTGCACAAACCGGCATCTGTGACCTCTGTGGCCTGGAGATCCCGGGCTCACCCGTCAAGCGCTACAGTGATGGTGAGGAGAGACTGTTTTGCTGCCAGGGGTGTGCTACCGTCTATGAGGTCGCTGCCCAGAGCGGCCGGCTCGAACAGGTGCTGGCCCGATCCAACCCGCGGCGCCCGGTGCTGGGGGGGGTGCTGGCCCCGGGCGAGACGGCCTACTTTACCCTGCAGGGGATGTGGTGCAGCGGTTGCGCCGTGGCGGCCCAGCGCCTGCTGGAGCAGCAGCCGGGTGTGATTGCTGCCGAGGTCAGCTTTGCCGCTGAGCGCGGGCGCCTGCGCTACGACCCGGCGCAGGCAGACCCCGAAGACCTCTTGCTGGGCCTCGAGAGCCTGGGCTACCGCCCCAGCCTGACTGCGGACGCTGGCGAGGGGCGCAAAGAGCGACGAGATAGCCTCCTGCTGGTGCAATTCGTCGTCGCCCTGACCCTGGGCATGATGGTGATGACTTTTTACCTCGGGAATCTCTATGGCTACTACGCCCTGGGGCAGTTCACCGACCAAGCGGTGCGCGGCATGCAGTATCTCGCCTGCCTGTTGACGATACCGGTGCTCTTTTTCGGGGGCTACTCCTTTATCCACGGCGCCTGGCGGGGCCTGCGCGCAGGGGTAGCGACGATGGATACCCTGGTCAGCCTGGGCATCAGCTCGGCCTTTGCCTACAGCACCTGCATGGCGGTGACCGGCCGTGGGCAGACCTACTTCGATTCGGTGGTCATGGTCGTGAGCTTTGTGCTGCTAGGCCGCATTCTGGAAGCCTCTGGCGGCGCCCGGGCGCGCAAGGACATCCGCCAGCTCCTGCGCCTGCAGCCCGGCAAGGCCACCCGCCGCGAGGGCGATGCCTGGGTCGAGGTCCCGGCGCGCCAGCTGGCCGTGGGCGACCTCATCCTGATCAAACCCGGGGAGCGCGTGCCGGCCGACGCCCAGATTGTGGAGGGGGAGGGCGACCTGGATGAATCGCTGCTGACGGGCGAGTCATCGCCGGCGACCCGGCGCCCCGGCGACACGGTCTTTGCCGGCACACTCCTGGCCGACGCGGCCCTGACCTGCCGCGTGAGCCAGCCGCCGCGCGAGACGCGCCTGGCGCAAATCACACACCTCGTAGAGCAGACTCTGTCGGCCAAGCCGCCGGTGCAGCGCATGGCCGACCGGGCAGCCGGCTACCTCACCCTGAGCGTGCTGGCCCTGGCGCTCCTGGCCACCCTGGGTTGGTGGGCTGCTGGCCGCGGCCCCGACAGAGCGCTCCTCACGGGGGTATCGGTATTGGTCATCGCCTGCCCCTGCGCCCTGGGCCTGGCCACTCCGCTGGCGCTGACGGTCATTCTGGGCCGGGCCACGCGCGAGGGCATCCTGGTGCGCAACCCGGCGGCGCTGGAAAGCGCCGCCCAGGTGCAGCGGATCGTCCTGGACAAAACCGGCACCCTGACGCAGGGCCACATGAGCGTGGTCGCGGCCGTGCCGAACCCGGCGCTGCCGCTCGACGAGCGCCAGCTGCTGCGCCTGGCGGCGGGCGTAGAGCAATTCTCAGAGCACCCCATCGCCCGGGCCATCCTGGCCGCCTATCCGGAGGGAGCGCCGCCGGCCAGAGAGTTCCAGGCGGTGCGCGGCATGGGCGCCAGCGCCCGCCTCCCAGACGAGGGAGACCGCCGCGTGCTGGCCGGCTCCCAACATTTCCTGGGGAGCGACCCGGGCCCAGAGCTTAATGCCCTGGCCCAGGCCCATGCTGAACGCGGGGAGACGGTCATCTGGGTCGGCTGGGAGGGCCAGGTTGCCGGCCTGATTGCCCTGCGCGACCAGCCCAACCGGACGGCGGCCTGGGCCCTGCGGGACCTGGAGGCGCAAGGCATCGAGACAGTGGCGCTTTCCGGCGACTCCCCGCGCACGATGCAAGCGGTGGCTGCCGAGCTAGGCTTGCGGGAATGGGAGGGGGATTGCTCGCCGGCCGAAAAGGCGGCCCGCATCCAGAGCTGGCAAAAGGCCGGGCAGCGCGTGGGCATGGTCGGCGATGGAGTGAATGACGCCCCCGCCCTGGCCCAGGCCGACCTGAGCCTGACTGTGGCGGGCGGCGCCCAGGTCGCCGGGGAAGTCTCTGACGTGATATTGGTCTACCCCGACCTGCGGCTTATCTCCCAGTTCATCTATCTCTCTCGCCGGGCGCGCCTGATCATCCGGCTGAACTTGGGGTGGGCCTTTGCCTACAACATCATCACCGTGCCACTGGCCATGATGGGCCTGATCACCCCGGCCATCGCTGCGGCCACAATGGCCACCAGCAGCGTGCTGCTGGTGCTCAACTCGCTCACCCTGCGCCGGTAGCTGGCGCCTTTCAGACCTCCCAGACTTTGCCAGTGAGCTGCGGGCTGGGCTTGAGGGTAGGCCTGCCCGGCTGCCAGCCGGAGGGTGTGGCCTCACCGGTGGCCCGCACATGCTGGAAAGCCTTGACCTGGCGGGTCAGCTCGTTGACGTTGCGGCCGACGGGGGGCGTGAGGACCTCCATACACTGCCCGTCAACCTTGATCGATGTGGCATAAGAATTGCTGGACGGCCTAGACGTTTGGTGTGAAATGGACATGGTGCCCTCGGTCACTGTCGTAGTGGCGACCTCGGTCGCTCGTCTCCGCATGGTGCAAGGGGAGACGAACGGCTGAAGCCGTCACTACGACACTGGGCGAGGGCTCTGCGCCCATTTCACAAAGCGTCTATGCAATAGCCGGGAGGCGAGAGATGAAGCCGTTAGCAGAGCAGGTGGTTGTCATCACCGGGGCATCATCGGGTATTGGGCGCGAAACGGCGCTGCACTTTGCCCAGCACGGGGCCCGGGTCGCGCTGGTGGCGCGCAATCAGGAGGCGCTGGCCGAGGTCGAAAGCGAGATCATTGAGGGAGGCGGGCAGGCGCTGGCCATTCCGGCTGATGTTTCCGATTGGGACCAGGTGCAACACGTGGCGCAACAGGCAGTGGAGCGCCTGGGTCGGATCGATACCTGGGTCAACAACGCTGCGGTAACCCTCTATAGTTGGTTCGAGGATGTCACCCCGCAGGAGTTCAAGCGCGTCATCGATGTAAATCTGATGGGCCAGGTCTACGGCGCCAGAGCCGCCCTGCCGTATCTCAAGATGACGCAGGGCACACTGATTGGCATCGGCTCGGTCGAGTCGGAGCTGCCCGTCCCGTTGCAGACGCCCTATGTAGCTTCGAAACATGCTCTGAAAGGGTTCTATGATACCCTGCGCCTGGAGCAGGAACACGCACAGACGGGTGTGCAGGTGAGTTTCCTCATGCCTGCCTCTATTGACACACCGCTCTTTGACCATGCCCTGTCGCACCTGGGGTACAAGCCGCGGCCACTACCGCCGGTGTACGACCCGCGCATCGTGGCCGATGCAATCCTCTACGCCGCCCAGAAACCGGTACGCGATATGGCGGTGGGCGGAGGAGGGGCGCTTTTGGCCAGGGTTATTTCGTGCTGGCCGCGTGCTGCGGATGCGGCCCTGCAGCGCATAGCCTACCGCGGGCAGCTCACTCAGCAGCCCGAGTTGCCGACCGGGCCCAATAATCTCTGGCAGCCCATGCCGGGCAAGGGAAGCACCCGCGGCGGCTTTAGCGCCCTATCCTTCGATCCGTACACCTGGATCCGCCTGCGCCCAACAGTCCTCACGGCCCTGGCCGGCGCTGCCCTGACGGCGCTGCTCGTGCCCTTGGCTGGCCTGTGGATGAAAAGGAATACGTGATGCGTGGCACGCCCCAAATGCTCAAGGCGTGCCCGCAGGCGCCGCTCCGGCAATGTGGTACACGCTGCCCCCGTTATAGTCGGCCAGGTAGAGCTCCCCGGCTTCGTCCTCGCCGAATGTGGTAATGGCATAGCCGGGAGGAAAGGCCACGTCGAGCAGGCCCCGCTCTTCGCAGCAGCTCACCCGATCGCTGATATCCAGAAAGAGCGAGCTGGAGCCGCCTTTGAGCACGCGGATGCGACCCGGCTGCTCCACAATAAAGAGTCGCCCCGAGCCGTCACCGGGCGAGACGATGGCCGTAGGACGGTCAAAGCCGGCCGCAAAACGCTCCAGAGCGATCTGCGGCCAGCCCATGGCGGCTGCAGGGGTGGAAGTGGCTTGAGCCGATGTCTGCGGGGCGGTGCAGCTCAGGAGTACACAGGCCCCCAACCCCAGGAACGCCACCAGGGCCAGGCGCCGCGGGCGCCAGGCGCGTCGAGACATGATATTCGCCTCCCGGTTCGCAGAACTGAGGGGCGCGGGCAGGCGCCTCTCTTGGCGCTGACCAGGCCAGCATAATCCGTACCGCAGGTTTCGGAATCCTCACCTCTCCTCCGCCGGCCTGGGCTTTTTACCTGGGATTAACGGATGATTCACGCCCGACCTCACAGCTGCCCCCTATAATGAGCACAGGGCTTACGATTCCGTTACCTGGTGCAGAACCAGGCGACGTGTTCCGCTTTCCGCCGCATGGCCCTGCCATCACCGAAAGGGTCGCCCGATTCTGCTCTGGCGCCGCTTGCGGCTCAAGGGGGAACGATGAAAAGAGTCATCGCCGTTCTCATCGTGGCTTCGATCATCCTCAGCGGGCTCAGCGGGGCGCAGGTCTGGGCCGGGTCGACGGGGGCGGTAACACTCTCCGACACCGGGTGGAGCGACCCGGCCGTGGGCTCCTGGGATGCGGCCACCCGTACCGCCACATTGGCTGCCGACCTGGCGCAGGCAATCGTGGTGACCGGCGACCATCTGACGCTCGACGGCGCCGGCCATACCTTGAGTGGAAGCGCCGGCTCGGGCATCGATCTGAGCGGGCGCACAGGGGTAGAGGTGCGGAACCTCACGGTGCGGGGCTTTACCAACGGCCTCTACCTGTACGGCGCGAGCGGCTGCACGGTGCGTAACATACAGGCCACCGGCAACAGCACCGGCATCTACCTGGAGAGCGCCAGCGGCAACACGATTACCGGCTGCACAGCCAGCAGCAACAGCGGCTATGGCCTGTACCTGCTGCGCGCCGACGGCAACACTCTGAGTGAGAACACGGCCAACGGTAACGGCTGCTACGGCATCTACCTCAGCCAGGCGCACCACAATGCTCTGAGCGGCAACACCGCCGGCGGCAACGCCTACGATGGCCTCCACATCTATGCCAGCAACGGCTGTATCCTCACAGGCAATAGCGCCGGCGGCAACAGAGAATACGGCCTGCGGTTGGACAGCTGCTCCGGCGCCACCCTGAGCGGCAACGCCATGGCCGGCAACGGCTACAATTTCCGCCTCGACGCCCAAACCGATGCGCAGTACAATCACACCATCGACACCACCAACACCGTCGACGGCAAGCCCATTTACTATGTGCGTGGGGCCTCGGGCCAGACGCTAGACGGTTCCTCCAATGCCGGCACGATCTACCTGATCGATTGCAGCGATATGACCCTGCGCGGCCTCAGCCTGAGCAAGAACGGATTCGGCGCACTGCTATGGAATGTCCAGCGGGCGCAGATCGAGGGTGTGCAGGCCACCGGCAACTCGACGGGCCTCTGGCTGCGCCACTGCAGCGCCAGCATCCTGAGCGGCGTGAGCAGCAACTACAACAGCTATGCCGGCATTCATCTGGAATATTCGGACAACAACCTGCTGCTAGACAGCCAAACGGCAGGCAACAGCTATTGTGGCGTGTACCTGCAGGCTGCCAACTCGAACGCCTTGACCCACACCATCTTCCTGCAGAACGCTAACGGCCTGATCATCCGCACGGGCAGCAATAACCAGGTCTGCAACAATAGTTTCCTGAAAAACAACGCCCAAGCCAGCGTGAGCAACGGCGTGGGCAACGTTTTCAGCCTGCCGGCGCCCGTGGGCGGCAACTATTGGAGCAACTGGACGGCCCCCAACAGCAACAACGACCCCTATGTCGACAATCCCTACAGCTTTAACGGCGGCCGCGACGACCTGCCCTGGGCGAAAGACCAGGGTTGGAACGAGATTGATGCCATCGCCCCAACAACCACCAGCGAGGTCACGGGCTCTCTGGGGAATAACGGCTGGTATATCTCAGCTGTCACGGTGACCCTGCGCGCCGCCGACAACCCGGGCGGCTCTGGCGTGCGCACGACGGAATACAGCCTCGATGGCGCCGCTTGGGCCCCCTATGCGGCCCCGCTGGTGCTGATCCAAGAAGGAAGGCACACGCTACAGTACCGCTCCAGCGATAACCGTGATAACGTCGAGGCTGCCCAGACCCTCACCCTCCAGATCGACCGGACTCCGCCTGTGCTGAATGTCCGCACCCCCCAGCAGGATGCCACCCTGCTAGCAGGTAGTGCATTGGATTTCGACGCTGCCGATGCCGTGAGCGGCCTGGCGAACATTACGGCAACGCTGACGGATGGCGCCAACACAGCCCTGGTCGCCAGTGGCTATCAGCCTGAGGCAGGCTCCTACACGCTCACCATAGAAGCCAGCGACGTCGCGGGCAACCGGGTGCGCGAGCAGTACGCCTTTACGGTGGACTACCGGCCCTGCACCATTAACGGCGCCGGCCTCTTGCCCTCGCCCGCGGGCGCTGATCCATCCAGGCCCTCTCTCAGCGGCAGAGCGACTGTGCATCTGTTGGCCGTCACCGGCCGGGGCGCCAGTTCGCCTCAAGTCCAGCTGAACCTGAAGTGGCCGGAGGCGGGCCTGAGCCTGCGCAGCACAAGCTGCAGCGCCGTGACTGTGCGGGGCAACCTGGCGCAAATCCGCGGCATGGCTGCCATCGGCAACGAGGGGGGCTATTGCTTCCTGGTCAGCGCGCTCGACAACGGCCCAGGCTCAGACGCCCAAGATGAGATGCGCGTGCGAGTGTGGGAGAGCGCCAGCGGCCGCATCGTCTATGACAATCAGCCGGGCGCTGCCGATACGGACCGGCCGCTCCCCAAGCTGCAGGCGGGAGACGTGCTGATCAACTGCCGCTAACTTGGCTCGGCGACCTGTACGGCACGGCACTGTGTTTGCCTCCACACAGTGCCGTGCTGTATTTTTGGGCGCTGTGATGGCCTCTGATTTGAGGATGGCGCCAGCGCCCTTCCGGGCAATTGCCGGCTGCCATGCCCCGCACCAGGCCCAACCCACCACACCCTATAAAAGGCCTGCTCCGGCCGCATGCGGAGCACGTTGCCCGGAGACCGGAAGCCATTTTCATGCTTTGATGTCCCAAAGGAACAGTATGGCTCTCTAGAGAAATGTAAAGAAATGTGAACAAAATTGGGAACCTGCCGGGCATTGCCGACGTCTTGAGGATGAAAGCCTGGATCTGAGAGACAGGATGGTAAGCAGGCGATGGATAGCACGAACATGCACTATGGCCAGGAAGAGTTGGACGGTCAGCGCGCGCAAGCCGCATTGAGGCATGAGCCAGAGCGCGCCATGGGCAGGGCCGAGACTTTGCCCTGGCTGTTGACGCTCTTGCTTTTCCTGCTTTCGCCCTTTGTCTATGACCTGACGCGCTGGCTGCTGAGAGCAATGCGCGCCACCTGACCGGACTGCCCGGCGCCCTGTAGAGCCCCCGTTGGCCTTTCAGGCCGGGAGGGCTTTTTTGTTGTCTGCCGGGTGCCAGCGAAGAGGGGGTAGAGCGAGGATATCCCTAGCCGGGTCTCGCGCTCCGCATCAGTCCGGCATAGGCCTTGTAAGGGTCTGGATGGATGGGAAGGCCGTCTGGCCCCCTTAGCGGTGGCCAGACGGCCTTCCCATCCATCCAGACCCCTTCCCCAGAACGCTAGCGCACCCCATTGGGATAGCGCTCGAGCATGCGCAGGTCGTGGCCGGGCAAGACGATGTCGGCGGCCCTGCGGATGCGCTCCAGGCTGCGGAAGCAATCGAGCAGATTGCAGTTAAAGCCGCCGGGCGTATCTTCCTCCAGATTGCGGTAGGTAAAGCAGACATCACCGGTGACGACCGCGCGGCCGCGGCCCGTCTCGACCACAACCGACTGGCCGCCGAAGGTGTGGCCGGGGGTGGAGAGGATGGTGATGCCAGGCGCAATCTCATCGCCATCATGAGTAGGGGCCAGGCGGCCCCGCCGCCGCAGCTCAGCCACCAGGTCCACAAAGACGTACTGGGCAAACCAGGGGTGGGGCGGCTGCAGGGCGGCCTCGACCTCGCGCGGGTCGCAGTAGACGCGCGCCCGGGGCAGCTGGAGCACCGTGGGTGAGATGTGATCCCAGTGCAAGTGCGTGGCGATCACGATTTCAATAGAGGCCGGGTCCACGCCATGGCGGGCGAGCTGCGCCAGGGGCTCCTCCTCGGGCGCCTGCCGGGCAGAAGGGTTAAAGCGATCACCCTCCGCCTTGCCGACGCCGCTATCAACCAGAATGTTACGGCCCTCGCCTTGCAACAGGAAAAAGAAATTGCCGAGGGCGATGGTCTTGCCGGCATCGCCCAGGTAGAAGATGCGCGGCTCGGGCTCGACAATGTCACCCACTTTGAGCGGGTAGATGGTATACATAGAAACTCCTTTGGGATTTGTCTCTCAAGTACCGATGATCGCATGAATACGGCCAAACGCCGGCTTGCGCACTGCGCATGGACCCGATGCAGATCCTTGAAACCCTATTGGCGCACTTCTACGATGGCGTGCCGCAGCTGGCCCAGGTAGCGGCCGCCCCAGGTGATGCGGAAGGGGATAATATAGCGGCCGGGCCGGGCATCCTCGGGGGCTGCGAGCCACACGCGCACCGAGGCATCGGGGTGGGCGCAAAAGCCATCCGTCTGGCCATCGGTGCGCGCAGGGGCCAGTACGGTTGCCGTCTCAGCCTCGGGATTCCAGCACCAGCCCTCGGGCAGCGCCGGCTCTACCGCGGCCTCTATGGGTTCAGCACTGTGATTGGTAAACTGGATCTCTACCGCCACGGGCGCCCCTGGGTTGGCCTCCTGCTCGTAGGGGTAACTGCGCACCCAGCTATCGTCAAGGCCGAAATCGGGGGCTGGCCAGGGCAAAAGGTCCGCCAGGATCTGCTCGCGCTCCACCAGGCGGGCCTCCAGCAGGTCCAGGTCGGCGGGGGTAAGTGCGAAGGCCTGGTCCTGGTGCTGGTTGAAGATCAGGTCTGGCTGCAGCGTGCGCCAGAGCTCCAGGCAGCGCCGGGAGCCCCGCCCTGCGCCCGTAAAAACGCGGTTGGGCGCGCAATAGTCGTCGAGCCCGGTGGGCGCGCCCGAATCGCCGGCAAAGAAGAGTTTCAGACCATGCCCCTCCACCAGTAGGCCCGAGTGGTAGAGCGTCTGCCCCGGGAAATGGTAGGCGGTGAGCCGGTACTCGTGCCACGACCACGACTGCCCCTCCCCCGTGGCGCGCACGCCGAGGGCCGGGTTGGGTGAGATGCAGGGCAGGAAAAAGCGCCTGGGGTGGGTGAGCACCTCGGCCATGTGCTGATCGGTCAGGATGGGGCAGTTGAAGGCATTGGCGGCGCGCCCCAGGCAATCGACATGGTCATCGTGATAGTGGGTTACCCAGCAGCCATCCACCGCCTTGATCTCGCCGCGCCCGATCCATTGTTGCAGCGTCTCCACGACGGAATCGTGGCCGCAATCGATGAGCAGGGCCGCGCCATCATCGCTGAGCAGGGCAAAGCTGGTAAAGGCCACGCGGCGCACGAAAGGAGGCGGTTCGCGGGTCGGCAAGGGCGCGATGCGCTTGGGGTCATCCTTCAGTTCGGCCAAGAGGGAGGGAAAGTAATAGTTGAGGGCCGAGGTAGCGGCATAGTTGCGCCAGAGGGCCTCCAGGCGCTCGCTCGTCAGCCGGCATGCCCCGGCCGGGTCGGCGATGGGCGCGCCGTGGGAGGGGATGAGCCAATCGGCCCCGCACACGGCGAGGCGCTCCAGCGTGGGCAGGAGCTGCCGCCGCCCGCCGAGGAAGCCATGGTAATCCCACAGGCCGTCAAAGCCCTTTTGCAGAGAGTAGAGGTCCCACACCTGGCCGGGGCCATAGAGAGCATCGCCGGAAAAGCAGACCCGGCTGGCCCGCGTCTCAAGCCCCGGGCTGAGAGAACCAAACCCTTCGGGCTGTGGGAGATCCACCACATACGATACCGCGCCCTCTGTCGCACCGGGCGTCTCCAGCACACGGATGGAATAGCCCTCCCAGGCGATCGTATCGCCCTCGGCCACCGCGTGCGCCACAGGGATCTCCCGCACCGGCACTGTGGGCCCCGGCTGATAGTGGTAGAGGTGCCAGCGGTTGCGCCAGCTCTGCCAGTAGGCCGCGACCCCGGCAAAGAGGTGCTGCTCCGCTGCCGGGGCGATCACCTGCGCACCGCGCTCCAGCCAGGGGTAGACGCCTGCCGTGTTGGGGCGGCGATGCTGCGTGCAGAGGATCAGCTCGACCGTGTCCACGCCGAGCTTGCGCAGGCGCTCGGGGGTCACCGAGTCGCAGCAGTCAAAGAGCAAGGCCTTGTGGCCCGAGACGAGCACGCCGGTATTCACGGCGCCGTCAAGGACAGAAAGGTGAGGGGCGATCTCCTGGGTGGGCATGGGCATCCTTTCATGGGCAAACGAGTAAAGCCATAGATGAATACAGATGGTAGCTGTTGGCGGGAGGCTGTCAAAAAACCGTGCTGGAGCAGCCTAGTGGGCCCCCGCACTGGTTTTGATGGGTACCCGCTTCTGCGGGCAAACCCGGTTGCGCGCTCGAGCAGAGCCACCCGAGGCTGAAGCGATCGGGCTCAGAGCGGCAAAGCCCCCT
>Ga0078972_1008268_pt1 | contig 21990 bp, 21 predicted proteins | sample YelNatPaOPGAMG01_FD_67568 | JGI IMG/M metagenome (GOLD analysis project Ga0078972, IMG submission 67568) | Hot spring thermophilic microbial communities from Obsidian Pool, Yellowstone National Park, USA - OP-RAMG-01 (SPADES assembly) (version 2) | ecosystem: Environmental > Aquatic > Thermal...
TGATTTTCCTGTTTCCTGGTCTATTCCGCGATGCAGTATGACTACGTCTGGGAATTCTTTGAGTGATTTCAGTTTCTTAAGCGGGTCTTCAACGTTCAGCATGTCTACCACAGCGTATACTGCAAGTCTTTTCGCTTCATGTATGAACGCGTCGAGTGTTTCTGCAGGTGCGAGTCCTGCGGCGACGACGGCGTCTGCGGTCTCATCATACGCTATGTCAACCTCGACTTTTCCAACGTCCAGCGTCTTCAGATCTGCAACAAAGAAAGCATCTTTGGCCACTTGCCTAAGCTCGCTGATTACTTTTGCGCCGTATCTTTTGATCAACGGTGTGCCTGCTTCAAGTATTATTCTATCGCTGCCTGGTAGCTGAGCTATGATTTTCTTTGACCTTTCAAGTTCAGGAGCATCGAGTGAGATCTGTAGGTATGGTGGTCGCCACAGTCTTGGCACTTTGAATCCCATGATCGGATGTTTAGCTCGGTCTTTGTCATACATAATCTTCTCCACTGTGGGATACTTGGCAAGTGCTCTTTTCAAGGCCAGCTTGGTGGCTCCGTAGTTGTACTGGTAAATTTTGCGGGAGTCTGTGGCCTGTGGATGCAGAAAGACGCTGCAGATTATAACCCAGTCATCCACTTTTTCTCTTGGTATGGTCCCCTCTTCAACAGAGTCAGCGACTGCCTTTGCAACCGCGGCTTGTGCAGGTCCAAAGATTTTGCCCACATCCTCCATGTTCTTGATGGTCACTTTCGGCACGAGAAGAGTGTGCGGTTTCGGCGGCAGATTAGGCCTTATGACTGCAAGAAGCGGTGTGTGTCCTGCTGAAAGGTTGCTTAAACCTGAGGCAAACGCCTCGCCAACTGGGCCATCCTTGTCTCCCATCAGAAGGTCAATATGTGCTACCTCGTTTCCATCTCCGATTAGCGCTTCACCTATCAAATATGTTTTCTTTGACGTTTCCCATTCCTCCGACGGTGTCGGCATGCTGTCTGCAAGCTGTTTGAAGTCAACGTTGAATTCCTTGAGCCACGTATGCAACGTGTCTCTATGAATGTTCAATGCTTCAGCTGTTCCTGAAACAGTGGGTTTCAGCGGCCTACCCCGTGAAACACTTTTGTTTTCTGCTGCTTTTCTGACCGCCTCCGTCAACATTTCGACAAGTTCTTCCTTACTTTCAGGCTTCTTTATCTCACGTGCCGACATTTCCCGACCACAGTGAAGTGTGACGGCGCACCCTCTATATAAAACTGTCGGATATCAGCGTCAGAATCAATGAAAAAACTATGAAACTCCGCACTTAATTGTCGACACTGACGATCATGATGGAACTACTGACCCCGACTTTATGTCGGAAAATGTCGAATTCACGCGATTTCCCTTTCCAAAATGGCTTCTTGTTGATTCGCTTGAATGCGTCCACCAAGTATGCGCTGTTTTCTCATCGGTAAGCCTATATACTTTAAGTTAGTGTATGAGGCTTTAAACTGGGTTGGCGAATGCTGGATGCCATGGAAAATTCTTGTATGCTTGTTCATCGTCGTGTTAGGTCTCTTCATGTTTTTGTACGGAGCCAATTATTATGATGCAATGATCGGCTGGACTGGTGTCGGCCTTTTCATCGGCGGCGTTGTCCTCTACGTAGTCTTAAAGCTGCTTGAGTCTCTGCATAAAAAACAGAGTTAGGCTAGAAGCCGTAGAGTTTAGAGTACTTGTTTGTAAGGTATTTCAGGTATGGTTTGACGTTTAGTTCTTGGCCTGTGATTCTTTTAATCAGGTCTGCCGGGTCGTAGAGGTTTGAGGGGTTGTGCACATTGATGGCCAGCCACTCTCTTACTTCCGCAAGGTTTCCTTTTGCAAGTTGTTTTCGCCAGTCTGGCAGGGCGTTTTCCATAGCTGTAAGTATTTGACCGCTGTAGATGTTGCCCAGCGCGTAGCTTGGGAAATAGCCGAATGAGCCACTTGCCCAATGCGTGTCCTGCATGACGCCTTCTGAATCATCTTCAACCTTGACGCCGAGGTAGTCTCTGTAGCTTTCATTCCACACTTCAGGCAACTCTTTGACTGTTGCCTTTTCAGCAAATAGGTCGCGTTCAATGTTGAACCTTATGATTATGTGTAAACCGTAGGTGACTTCATCGGCTTCCACGCGTATCTTTGACGGTTTGACTTGGTTTATAGCATGCACGAATTTGTCAAGGTTAAAGTCGGCAAGGGTGTTACAAGCGATTTTCTTCAGTTTCGGCATGAAGTATGTCCAAAACTCGTATGAGCGGCCGATTATGTTTTCAAACATTCTTGACTGTGATTCATGAAGGCCTGAGGAACAGGCTGAGCCGACAGGCTGAAACATAAAAGCCCTGTTCAGGTTCTGCTCGTAAATAGCGTGGCCTGCCTCATGCAGTACTGAGAAGACTGAGGATGTAAAGTTGTCTTCATAATAGTGCGTTGTTATTCTCACGTCATCATAGTAGCCTGTGGTGAAAGGATGTTCAGTCGTGTCGATTCTGCCTCCTGCCTGTTTTGAAGTCACATCGTAGCCGACTGTTTCGGCAAGAGCAACCGCGATCTTTCGCTGTGTGTCTATGGGGACTTTTCGCTTCAGAATGCTGACATCAGGCTGGCGGGACGCTTTCTCGCATTTTTTCAGTAATGCGACTAGGCCTTCTCTCAGCTCGTCGAATGTTCTCGTGATCTGCCCAGTCGTCATTTTGGGCTCGAAAATGTCTATCATCGCGTCATACGGTGTGACGGTCTGCTTGACTTCCATCAGAATCGCCGCGGCCCTCTTCTGGAGTGCTACAAGCTTTTCAAGCTCAGGTCTGAACATCTCATAATTCTTTTTAGCCTTGGCCTTCTTCCAAATGTCAATCGTGAGAGCTGACTGCTTCGCAATCTCCGAAACAAGCTCCTCAGGAAGCTTAGTCTGTTCGTCGTACCGTTTCTTAACGAGGTAGACGTTCCTTTTCTGAACGTCGTCTAGCTTCTCATATTCTTTGGGGCGCATGATCCTGTCGAGCAAGCTTCCTGTCGCCGGGTCTGTGCTCATCTTGTGTTCAAGGACACTTAGCATCGCAAGCTGCTGACTGCGCAGATTGATGGCTTTCGGGGGCATCATAGTCTCCATGTCCCAGCCGATGATAGCCTCCGCCGACTGGAGGACGGCGAGGTCCTTGGCCTTCTCCATCAACTTCTTGTATTCTGAGAGTGATTCTGCCATGATGATCACTTTTGATTTTGAGGAATAACGATAGAACGAGCTTGTATTTGAGTTTTGGGCTTCGTTTCAGTCGCGGTTTTGCTGCCTCCTCAGTACTGTATGCGCCTTGGGTGACTTTGCAGAAAACCCGAATCAATCACATACTGGCGGATAGTGCACAATCATGTGTTCAGTCATGGAACTTGTAGCGCGTTTCTATGTGGCATGCAGATGGGCAAACTTAATAACTTGAACTGCATGTATAACTACTGGAGTGAACTCCGTGAAAAAGACGATGTTATTCGTGGCAATCGTCATGGCGATGTTATTTTCGAATTCTGCAGGAATTACTTATGTGTCGGGGTCTCCGCCGTTTGATACTGGAACAGAGTACACGAGTGGGCATTCTTCAAGCGAGTGGGGTGAAGTGTGGTATACTTGGATCAACGTTTCGGGTGCTCAGGTGATTTTCACTGCTTTGTACTCGGAGGCGTATAATTCGCCAGTCCGCATCTTTTGGGGTGAGCATTATAACTCTGCCCTCGGTCAGCCCATTCTTGTTGGAAACGCATTGACGATGATAGAAGTCTATAATGACACTGATCAGAACGGCATATTGGACGCTAACTACACGGCTGGAACGAGTGAGCTTAGGTATTACATTCTTGTCAACAGTTCAAGAACCTTCGACGTTTCGCCCGTGCAGAAGACAGACGTTAACGGCAGTGCCCACTACAGGTGGGGAGTGACGTACGCAGGAATCGACGCTTTTCTGGTGTCTCCTGACCCCTACAGCCCAGGCTACGGTGGTTGGAGTCCAGTTGCCCCCTTGAATATGAGTGAGGTCGGATTGTCTTATGATTATTCGATTGAGCAGAACATGACTTTCTTGAAGACAAGCTTCCACATAGGTAGCTTCACGATACTGCAGAACACGAACCCTGCGGTTTCTCTAGAGGGTTTGAGCATGTCGCTGTTGTACACGACGCAGGCTGTGTCGCCCTCAAACTACACGGTCATGGCGGACGATAAGGATTTCAACTCGACCCTGAACACTCCTGCAACAGCCATCAGCAAAGCCCAGATCAACCTTGGAAACCTGACCACATTTGAATTCCGTTTCCAAGACAACTACACACTGTACACCAGCACGCCAACGGAGTATGCCGCAAAATATTCAGCTTGCCCAACAGACTCTATTGACCCGCAACTGATACGCGAAGACTGGAACACTCCATTTTGGTTCGCACAAGATAACATGCAGGAAATGTTCCCAGATGTCAGTTACGTCGGAAGCCGTTTCAACGTGAATTTCACCACTTCCAGCTTCAATTATAGAATACAATACCCAGAATGGTCTGGGAACAGAATAGAACATGATCCCACATACGTAGCGTTCATAAGCGCTCAGCCTCTTGTCCCAGAATTCCCCCTCGAGACACTTCTCCTCGTAACAACCATAAACGCCATGCTCGTTCTAGCGTTGATGCGGTTTGCAAAACACCAGAGAAACCGCAAGCTCGCGCCGAGTCCTTAGCTAATGATAACGTACTATCAAGACCGTGAAAGAACATCAATCACGCTTGAGGAAAAATGGATCGGTGTTATTTGGTGCTCCGGCCGGGATTTGGACCCGGGTCTCCGGCTCGAAAGGCCGGAATACTTAACCGGGCTATACTACCGGAGCGCTTCAGCCCGGAGGTGTCATGCAGTTTGTGCTTTCATTCGAATAAACCTTATCCCTTCAAAGCTGTTTTGAGGCATTCTTTCAGTGGTGCGAGAATTGCTTCTGCCCTGTTGAGTGTGGGTGCGTAGTAGGCTGTCTTGGCCGAGTTTGTCATTATGGTTTTTATTCCCAGGGTTTCTGTCCATGATACGACTGTGCAGACGCCTGTGAGCACGTGTCCTCCGCTTTGCTCTATTCTTTTTACAGAGTTGTCGCATTTTTTCTTGACATGGGCAGAGGTGCATACCCAGAGCTCCGTTGCAGGTTTTACTTTTCTGTTGCCGATGAGCCGACCGATTTGTTTCATTTCATTTTGGGAGCAGTGGGGGCAGCCTATGAAAACAAGGTCAGGTTTCTTGGTTGCTGCAGTTGACAAGTCTGTAATTGTCTGTTTTACGTCTTTGTCGTCGACGTTTATTGCCTCTGTTTTTTCTTTCGGCGGTTTGAGGTGGAACATGTTTGTCATGCCAGTGGTGGCCAAGGCTGCACTGAACTGTTTAAGCCTCTCTTTTGATGGGTCATGGAGGCCGATGACCGCTGGAATCCTGTCCCCCAATGCCTTGCCAAGGTGGATTCCCAGTGCGCCATATTCGATCTTGTTTCGCAGTTTGGCTTTCACGTTGACCCGAACGTTCGGTTGTCTGTCTTCTGCTTTATGTATGCCGTATTCGGGGGTCTTTCCGATTATCCCTGCTGCAAGGGCACTGGGTCCGCCTTCACGGTTTGTGAACATCCCCAGGACGGAATTGGCGTAAACGACTGCTGAGGACTCGGCCCAAGCGACGTGTGAACCTCGCTCAGGCTTTTGCAGGTAATAAGGGGTGCACGTGAGAGACTCTGCCAAGCCCATTCTTTCATACTGTTCGAGTATTTCCAGCTGCTTCTCACAGAGCCTGTTGGGTAGTCTTTTCTCCAAGTACTCATGGTCGAGGCTCTGCGGGTTCAATGTTGTCCTGACATGCACTCTCGCGCCAGAGTCCGCCAGTGCTTTTAGGAATTCTATGGGTGCGTCGCCTAGGGTTTTGTATGAGACTCCTGAGACATGTGCAGACTTTATCGGGATGAGTTTTTCAGCGTTGAAGAGGTCGCCTAGGCGTACCAGGATTTTCATGCATATTTGGCTGGCCCAGCCGAACTCGCCGTTGAGAACTTGTTCCTCCTCCTTGGTCAAGTACGTTCTTGTCTAGGCCTCCTTGTGCTTCAGTATCCTGACCATGCCCTTACACGCGTCAACTTCAAGCGTGTCTCCGGTGTAAATTTTTTTGATGTCGATCTGGTCGACCATCGGAATGTTAGCTATTATGGCTCCGACCACCACGACAGGGTCGGCTGTCTGGTTGACTATCGCCTTGGGCGCTAAGCCTTTCTTTGCCAGCGAATAAAGCACGTAACTGCCTACTGTGGAGCCGTGGCCGTGTGGAAAGCACAGCACTTTGTTTTTGATGCATTTTCCACATAGGTCGTGGTTCTCGTCGACTATTTTGCCGTCTGCAGGGTCGACGCCGCCTAGGAAACTGATGGGCTTTGCACTGACGAGCGCTTTGGCTGTGCACGTTCCTTCAACGATTACTCGACCTTTTAACGTTACAGGCTGCATCTTGAACCCTTTTAGTAGGATATTTTTGCTGATGAGGGCATCCTGCCAAGTATCTTTGAGGCTGCCACGCTTACTCTTTCACGGTTCGATTCATCCGTGTACACGCGGAGTATGTTCATGAAGCCTTTGAGCGTTTCGAAAATTTTGGAGATTTCGCTGAGCCGCTGCGGTATTTTCCTGCCTTCCTGGGTCCTGTAGAACATAGGAATTTCCATGGTTTCAGTGAGTACTGAGTGATGGTAAGGTACAGACGGAACTGTGGGTACGTCGATAATGACCGCGCCTACGTCGACCTTCGCTGCTTCTGCAATGTCCCCTTGCAATTGCTTCCTGTTTGCTTCACGGCTGAATATGCTCGAGACAACGGTGTCTTTCTCGTAGAAAGTACGTTCATATGCACATTTGAGCATTTTTCTTCTCTCTAGGTTCCTGATGATGCCGCTTGATTTCTTGCAGTTCTTAAGCATTGTCCAAACCGTGTAATCATCCATTGCCAGGTATTCTTCAGGCGTCCTGAAGTTTGTCAATCCGAGTTCAGCGTTTGCGTTCTCCATAGCTAGTGCAAGCATGATCTGCGCTGCCCGGCCTACTCGATGGAAGTATATGCTTTTGAAAGATTCTATCCTGGCTATTATAAGTGATTCTAGAGCTGACAACGCGCCTACGTCCACGGCAAGATTGCCTTCCATGACGTCCAGCGTGTGTATAAGCCTGAAAATGTCGATGAAACCGTACTCTGCCCCCGTGTGGTGCGTGTCCCGCACGACGAAATCCTGTTTGTCCACATCAACCGCGCTGCTTATAATCTGGTCTAGAAAAGCCTTGCCGGGCCTGCGCAGTTTGCCGACTGCCAACTTGCTCACGTCACTCGGTTTGAATCCATTTTTCGTCAAGATGTCTTCAAGTTCGCTTTTCTTGATTACCCAAGCAGTCATGTCTTCATGTGTCTTGTCAAGCTCTTTCTCAAGTAGTTGCTCAAAAACATGAGAAAACGGCCCATGTCCAACGTCATGCAGCAACCCTGCAATTCTGAGAATTCCAGTTTCGTCTTCAGTTATGAGATGAGAGATGTAAGGGTTCTCAGCAACGCGGCCCGCCAAGTACATCACGCCGACAGAATGTTCAAAACGAGTATGGTTAGCCCCAGGGTAAACGTACTCTGCACCCGCAAGTTGGCGTAGTCTGTGCATTCTCTGAACAGGGTAAGAGTCTATGACCGCTTTCTCCTCTTCAGTTATGTACACGTACCCATGCACAGGGTCTTTTATTTCGCTCCAGTAGCTTCTGTGCATCCGCAACCTCCCCAACCATTTTGGATAATTATTAAAGTCCTATCACTCTTATAATGCCTAATGCTCAATGCTGCAGGAAGAAGGAGCATGATGGATAAAGGAGTTTTCATCTGCATCGAGGGTCTGGACGGCTGTGGAAAAACCACGCAGGCAAAGCTGCTCGTGAGAAGACTGAAAGAGAATTATGATGCAGTGTACACGGCTGAACCCAGCGGAGGCAGAATAGGCAAATTCATCAAGGGATACTGCTTGCATGCTAAAAAACGCAGCCCGGCCGCGGTTGAGGCTCTGCTTTTCGCTGCTGACCGTGTTGATCATGTGCAGAATGAAATATTGCCCGCTCTGAACATGGACAGAGTTGTGGTTTCAGACCGTTATGTCTACTCATCATACGCTTATCAGGGCGCCGTTGGTTTGAAGATTGAGTGGATTGAAATGCTGAATGAGCATGCGATACGGCCAGACTTGGCGGTATTTATCGACGTGAAACCTGAAATTGCTGTACTGAGGCTTAAGCGCAAGAAGTCGGTGATGGAAAATTTGGAGACGCAGAAGAAAGTGCGTGAGGTTTACCTCAAATATGTCGAGAGAAACCAGCTTGTCAGAATTGACGGTAACAGGTCGAAAAGTGCAGTTGCCAAAGACCTCTTGCGAACAGTTGAAATGTTTCTTGAAAAATCCAGCTAAGTCTTCTTCAGTGGTTTCACCACTCTTCTGCCGAAGGCCTCGTTAACCTTGTTGACGACGAATTCGATCAACTCTTCAGGCAAAACGTGCATCGGGCCTCTTTCATGGAACAATTGTAACTCTAGGAATTTCGGGTTAAAAGTGAACCTCAGCATGTAATAGTCAAACTTCAGTGGTTTTCTCTTTTCTTTTTCTGTCCGGTAGAAGCGCAAGGCACAGAGAAAATCTAGGATTTGTGTGGGATGTTTTTGCACGATTTTGACTGCTTTGAGTGTTTCTTCATCGTTAAGATAGTTGAAGCCGTTGTCCTCAGCTATTCCGAACTCGAAGACAGCTACGCAATCAGCCACAGAGGGCGTGCCAACATCTTCCAGCCTCAGCGTTGTCTTGTTCAGTCCACACAGCAGTTGAACAAGCGTCAGCTGCAGTCTCTTACTGGAGATCAACGTCACAAAATGCTTTATCTTGTGCACTTGATGGGGAAAGGCTTCGTAGAATCCAAACATAATTGATTCCGTTTAGGTTTTTTTAGCTTTTCTTGTTTTTTCCAAGTTGTCCAGCAACCCAGAAAGTGCATATGCAAGTTTCTGCAGTTCGTCCATGTTCTTTTCCTGCCGCATTTTTTCCTGTATCTCCTGCACTTTCGTCAGTAACATGGCTTCGAGACTGTCGAAAGCGATTGAATGAGCAACGCTCGTCTGCTCTTCTCCTTCTTTGACAACTATGACTTTCTTCTCACATCTTGCACACCAGAAGTCCCCGTTCTTCAGTTTCAGCAAGGGTGCTGAACATGCAGGACAAGCGAGTCCCGTAAGTGTTGCACCTTGACGCATCAGTTCTGCCATGTGTTTAATATGCTGGTCTTCCTGCGGTTTTCGCGACAAGCTTTAAAACCCCAAAGTAAATAGGTAACAGAACCTATATAACAGAGTTGCGAAGGTTCCGCGGGTGGCAGAATGGTGAGGAAAAAGAAAGCTGAGGAATATGAAGAAAGAATCAAGCAGGCGATGGAAGTGCTTGGGCTTGTTTCTGAAGACAACACAACACCTAGGAACATAAGAAGAGCTGCGAAAGACTCGATTAATGCACTGCAAAACCCCGAGTTCACTCATGCCGTGAGAGCTTCGAACGCGATTTCACTTCTCGATGACATCCTGCAAGACCCGAACATGCCGCCCTATACCCGTGTGAAACTGTGGAACGTTATGAGCCTACTTGAAGCCATAAAAGACTAGTGGGTTTCATCTGTCTATTGAAGAAGTGTTCTTGATGAAGGTTGTTCACTATACGGACATTGAAGCAGAGGAGGCTGATGAAGGAGCCTTTAAGGTTAAAGTGAGATGGGTTATCAGCAAGGAGATGGGGGCTCCTAACTTTGCCATGCGCGTTTTTGAGATTGAAACTGGCGGTTACAGTCCTTTACATTCTCACAGTTGGGAGCATGAGGTTTTCATTCTTGAAGGAGAGGGTGTTGCAGTCGGTCAAGATGGGGAAAAGAAGTTTAGGCCTGGCGACGCGGTGTTTGTGGCTCCAAACGAGAAACACCAGTTCAGGAACACGGGCAAGAAACTTGTTAGGTTTATCTGCGTTGTGCCTCATGTCAAGAAGTGAGGACACCTCCGAGTAGGGTTCAGCAAAGCTTCTTTCTCGCTAGGAATATATGCTAGTTGCGACATTCTAGTGTGGGTTTTAGGGGAGAAGCCCTTTGAAGTATGATGTGATAATTGTCGGAGCGGGCCCCGCGGGCATCTTCTCAGCTTTGGAACTGACACAAAAGAACGGCATGAATATCCTCATGCTGGACAGAGGACAAGACATTAACCAGCGGAAGTGTCCAGCAAGCCGAGGGTTTGAATGCGTCAATTGTGACCCTTGCGCTGTCCTTTCGGGATGGGGAGGAGCTGGGGCTTTCAGCGATGGAAAACTCACGCTTTCCACAGAAGTAGGCGGCTGGCTGAACCAGTACGTGTCCAACAAAGAGCTTGATGAACTAGTCAAGTATTCAGATGATGTCTACCTCAAATTCGGTGCCACGCGACACGTTTATGGCGCTGAAAGCGAGAAGACTGATGAGATCGGACGTCAAGCTTCCTTGGCAGGGCTGAAGCTTGTTAGGCAAAGAATTCGGCACATGGGCACAGAAAAATGTGCTGAAACACTGCGTAAGATGCGGCAGGAGCTGAATGGAAAAATCGACTTCAGACCAAAAAGCGAGGTTAAAGGGCTCATCGTGAAGAACAATGTCGCTGAAGGCGTTGAAACTGTAAGCGGCGAAAAATTTTCAGGGAAATACGTCATCGTTGCCCCTGGCAGAAGCGGAGCCGAATGGCTTCAGTCAGAGGCCCAAGCATTAGGCCTCAAAACGCTTAACAACCCAGTTGACGTGGGCATACGTGTGGAGGTTTTGGCCTCCGTTTTGGAGCGACTGACAGACGTTCTGTATGAGCCCAAACTGATTTATCATTCAAAGTTTTTCGATGACACTGTTCGAACTTTCTGCGTTGCCCCTTACGGTCAAGTCATCACAGAGTCCTATGAAGGTGTTCTGACAGTTAACGGCCAAAGCTACGCTGAGAAAAAGACCGAAAACACAAACTTCGCCATCCTTGTCAACACAGCGTTCACGGAACCTTTCAAAGAGCCCATAGCCTATGGAAAGTACCTTGCTCGCCTTGGGAACCTTCTCAGCGGGGGTGTCATTGTTCAGCGTCTGGGCGACCTTGAGGCTGGAAGAAGATCCACCCCTGAAAGAATAGCCAGAAGCGTCGTTACGCCAACGTTAAAGAATGCCACGCCGGGCGACCTGAGCTTTGTGCTTCCGTACAGGTATCTTGCAGACATCCGTGAGATGCTTCAAGCCCTCGACAAGATAGCTCCCGGTCTACATTCAGCTGACACGCTGCTCTACGGCGTCGAAGTCAAATTCTACTCTTCAAGACTTCAGCTGAGCAACTGTCTGGAAACAAGGGTTCATAATCTTTTCACCATCGGCGACGGTGCAGGCGTAACACGCGGTCTGATACAGGCTTCAGCCTCAGGCGTAATCGTGTCCCGAGAAATAATCAAGAGAGAAAAGCAGAAGACGTGAACTGCATGTCAGTGGTCAGCGAGATCAAGTGTCCTCACTGCGGTGCTCCCTTAAGCTTTGAGCCTGGCGAGATGCTTGCAACGTGCAAGTATTGCGGTTACACAGTTGTCATAGAGACAGGCGAAACCTTCACTCTTGAACATTCGCTGATAATAAACAAGTACGACCAGACGCAGGTTGAGGAGCCGATAAGGAACTGGATGAGAGAAGGCTTCCTCAAGCCTGGTGACTTGGCTAAGAAGGCGAAGTTGACGGAAAAGAACCTGAACTATCTTCCCTTCTGGGTTGTATCAGTGGAAGCCACAAGCACGTACAAGGGCGTGTTTGAACGTATGTCACCTGCAGTTGTGAAAGAAGGTAAGATCCAGAAAAAATATAACTGGCTGGTTCTGGCGAGAAAAGCTGCAGAGTTTCCGACGAGAGAGTACGAGGTTCCCCTCGAAGGCAAGATACCATACGATTTCAGGAAGATCGAAGGTTTCGCACATGTTCTCAACAGCGAAATCGACAGGGCGGAAGCAGAGGAGCAGGCAAGACAGGAGATCGATGAGAACCACCGTTACCTCGTGCAGCAGGAAATAGACAGAATAGTTGATTTCAAGACAGAAGTGGAGGTTAAAGAGACAGTCTATCTTCACGCACCTATATGGTTCGTGAAATACGAGTATAAGGGCAAAGATTACAGGCTGTTCATAGACGGTGCAACTGGAACCGCTGTCAAAGGCGACATCCCGTCAATCAAACTTTAAAAGCAACCGCCGTGATAGTTCAGTTAACGCAGATGCGAGGACTAAAATGATAGCTGAGCGTAAACCGCTAGGTTACGGTGTAGGCGCGCTCGCTGTACTCGTTGTTTCGATAGGCGTGGCCGCCATAGTGTACACTATGAACTGGGTCGAGCTGAATCTTTACAACTTACCCGCATGGATTTTCGGTCCACTGGGAATCTACACCATCGTTTACTCGTTCGCAGCTGGCAAAGACTCTACGTACTTCCTAGTGTGGGGAACGATAATGGCCGCTGTGGCTGTCGTCTCAGGGTTCTATGACAAGGTGTCACCGTTCTTGGTTGTTGGCATACTTCTGATAGTTCTCGCCATCATAGGCGCATTTGCATACTGGAGGAACAGGAAATGAGTGAAAAAGACTATTTGAGCAAAGTTCGCGGAGAACAGGGTCTCCTTGAAAAAATAATGGGTTACATTCCAGGATACCGAGGATACAAGGCGAAAGAGCTGAGACGAGAAAGCGACAGACTGGTGAGAACGGACGCTGTGAACAGGCTTAAAGCCGCCAAGACAGCTATCAGGCGGGCCTACGCAAACCCGGCAATCAGCCAGAAACTTTCAAGCGAGGACTCGTACAGGTTTGACGCGCTCACGTACCGCTTGGACAGAGTAACTCAACGCATAGACCGTGCTGTCGCAGGCTACCAAGGAATGTTTGATGCCGTTAAAGTGAAAGAAGACAAGCTTGAAACAGTTATCCAGCACGACTTGAACCTTATACAGAAAGCCGAGGTCATAAAGAGTGACTGCGAAAACCTAGCAAAAATGCAGCCAGGTAACCCAAATTGGGGAACAACTATGGACAACCTCATCAGCAAAGTTGAAGAGTTTGACGCGCTCATTGACGAGAGAACCGAGGTTCTGCGAGGTCTCGGAGCATGATCTCAGCCGGCTAAGAGGTGAAGATGAATGCCAAAAACTATTGAATGGGTTGGAGCAAGAGAAGGAGACATGGTCTGGAAGTACCCAAATGAAGAAGTGGCTTGGGGAGACAACCTAATCGTCCACGAGTTTGAAGCCGCAGTCTTCTTCAGGGATGGAAAAGCATACGACGTTTTCAGAGCAGGACGTCACGTACTCTCAACGGCAAACCTGCCGCTTCTGACAAAACTATTCTCAAAACTTTCAGGATTTGACCGAATTCCCTTCAGGTCTATGATCGTGTTTGTATCTTTGAAACAGTTCCAAGGCAAGTTTGGAGCTCAAGGACAGACTAAGGAGCTTGCACCCCTCAAATTCTTCGGAGGCTTCTGGTTCAGGGTTGAAGAACCTAACCTTTTCGTCAACGAAGTTGTAGGCGGGCAAGGAGGCTTCACCACGGACGGTCTGCAGGACTTCCTCAGAGGATACTTTAACGAGAGACTCATTGACACGCTCAGTCAATACTCTCTGCAGGACGTGTACGGCAAGCTGGATGAGACAAGCATGCTCTCCAAAAATGTGCTGTTCGACGCTTTCCACCGAATCGGCCTAGAACTTATCGAAGTGAAATTCGAAGGACTCGACACCACACCAGAATGGAGAGACCGCCTATTCTACATAAAGACCGGCGTAGGCGCATCAGACGTTCTCAGAATGGAAACCGTTCAGAAATCAACCGAAAGTCTCTCAAAGAGTGCAGGAGGGGGAGCTGCAATAGGAGCCGGCATAGCCTTTATCCCGCCGCTGTTTCAGCAGCAGCCACAGGGCCAAGCTCAGCCGATGGTACTGTGCCCCAAATGCGGATTCCAGAACCCACAGACAGCAAAATTCTGTAACAACTGCGGCGCACCGATGCAGGCGCCTGCACAAGGCACGATAACGTGTCCCAAATGCGGGAACTCAAACGTGGCAGGCGCCAAATTCTGTGCAAACTGCGGAGCCCCATTACAGGCAACAGTCAAATGTCCAAAATGCGGAACAGAAGCACCAGCAGGAACCAAGTTCTGCTCCAACTGCGGAGCAAAAATGAAGTAAATTCCCCCCCATTTTTTCCGTGTTTTGCGAGACCTGTTCTCCTGTGTGGAAGTGTAGCTTCTCACAATTCCTGTAACGTTTTTATCCGCATTCTCGTTATGCATAGCAAGAAGTAGACGCAGGATGAGCGAGCAAACAATCGGTCACGGTACATGGTACGACAAGATGGCCCAGAAGATAATCAGCCGCGAGCAGAAGCTTGGCAGAAGCCTCAAACTCGTGAGGACAGAAATGGGCATAGCAGCTTCAGGCTATCCGCACATAGGCAACGTCAGCGATGCTGCAAGGTCGTTTGCCGTCACGTTGGCCCTCAGAGATCAGGGCGTGAACTCTGAGCTTATCGCTTTCGCCGACGACAAGGACGGGCTTAGAAAGGTGCCCGTTGGACTGCCTGCATCGCTTGAGAAACATTTAGGTCGGCCAGTTACGGATATTCCTGACCTTTACGGGTGCCACAGAAGCTACGGCGAACACATGACGCTGCTGCTTAGAGACGCACTTGACAAGTGTGGGCTGGAGTACAAGTTCATGTCTGGAACAGAAGTGTACCGCCAAGGCCTGTTCAACGAAGAAATCAAGACCATACTCCTGAACGCTAAGAAGATAGGCGAAATCGTGAAGGAAGAAGTTGGACAGGAAAAGTTTCTTGAAGCCTTACCGTACTTTGCTGTTTGCGAAAACTGCGGCCGAATTTACACGACTAAAGCGTATGATTTTCTTCCTGAAGAAAATAAGGTTCTTTACAAATGTGAAGGCATGGAAGTCAAGGGCCGATGGCTTGAAGGCTGCGGCCACCAAGGCGAAGTAGACTACAGGAAGGGCATGGGCAAACTTAGCTGGAAGGGGGAGTTCGCCGTCCGTTGGAAGGCTCTGGACATACGTTTCGAAGCTTTCGGAAAAGAGGTTGCTGACTCTGTACGCGTAAACGACCGCATATGCAGGGACATCCTCAAATGGGAGCCTCCACTGCATGCGAAATACGAGCTGTTCCTCGACAAAAGTGGCAAGCGGCTGTCAAAGAGCGCTGGGAACGTTTTCACACCGCAAACATGGTTCACTTATGGTTCTCCACAGTCGCTGATGCTGCTGATGCTTAAAAGGTTCGTGGGCACACGCGCCTTAGACGTGATGGACATTCCAATTTACATGGACGAGCTTGACAAGATTGAAGACGTGTACTTCGGAAAGAAACAGGCAAAGAATGAACGTGAACTGGAAAAACTCCGAGGACTATACGCTTACTGTTACGCGATGAAGCCTCCGTCAAAGCCAAGCGTGCACGTGCCCTACAACCTGCTGACTTACTTGGCAAAAGTTGCACCTAAGGGACGCGAAGAACAATACATAATGGAGAAGCTTCAGGCTTCAGGTTACCTGAAACAGGGTCCAGTCTCCATTGAAAGCCTGAAGAAACGAATCGAGTACGCCTCTAACTGGACAAGGGACTTCGAAGAAATCAAAGAAACAGCTGTAACTCTGTCCGATGAGGAAAAAGCTGCAATAACCGACTTCGTGGAGGTCCTGAAAGTTGAGAATGAAGCTGACAAGATACAGAACGCCATGTTCAACACCTCCAAAAAACACAACCTGCCTCCAGCCCAACTCTTCAAGGCAATATACACGATCCTCATAGGCGCACCGCAAGGCCCCAGACTGGGCCCGTACATACTTGCCATGGGAAAACAGAACGTCATAAACGCTCTGGAACGTGCAACCAAAAACAAAGAGTAGTGCGCATTCGGCACATCCATGCTATTCTGGTTTGCACTCGAAAAGCTTGTTCTTGATCTCCGACAAAGAAACAAATAGACTAACGTAGCCTGCCGCCAAGAGGATGCCCATAACCAACCAACCCAAGAATCCCGCTGGCTGACCAAATTCGAATAGAAACTCTAGAAAACGAAGAAAGCCCTGAAACACTGGCACAGCTGCGTGTGGCAAAACAACAGAACATGCAATCAGGAACACACCCAGCACAAAGTAATACTTGGCCAGTTTCACGGCAATTTTCTTGGTCAGTTGCAGAACCCTCAAGTCTCCGAGTGCCCACTCAGCGCCTCCTTGGGCAGCCCTAATGAAAACCCTAGTGTTCAGATAAACCTCAGGAGTTTCCTCGAGGACAATCATATTCACGCCGATGATTATCAGAATAAGGCAGAGAAGAAGACCAGACAGAAATATTTCCCAAACCAGTAACGTTACGGCACCAGTTATTGCCCACACAACAAGAGGCAGGCCAGTCACAAACCTGTGGATCACTTTCTTTTGGTCAGGGTAGGGGTTAAAGACAGCATAGGTTCTGCTGAAGACACTGGTCGTCACCCCTGCGGAAAGACCATTCAGAACTCGAGTCTTCCAGCGAAAGAGAACGGACAGAACCAAGGCTGCACAGCCTAACGCTGCCAAAGTCACAGATGAATAGAAAATGTAGACTTCTGCCAATTGGCCCTACCTTTACATCCAAAACAGAGCTTGGCAACTATTAATGGTTGTCGAGTCTCAGCGCGCAACACCAACTGGCGAGAAGTTGCTGATTTATCATGTTACTCAGTCACGACGCTTTTGGCGGCGACGACCATAACGGTGTTCCTGATCCGGAGAAAAAAGGAACCTAGACCACAAGAAATCCCTCGTTGCACGTGTGTTCTTCGGTGAAGCTTCATCCGCTAGCCGAAACCCGCACAGACGTAAAAGGCTTTTATGGCATTCGTGCATAGATTGTGTCTTCAGGGAGGGACAAAGATAGACAAGGATATTGTGGACTACGCCCTAGATTATGCAGAGGGAAAGAAGGTACAGTATGTCGAGGTCCGGGCTAACAGCCAACAACGGGATATGCTGTTGCTGCGGAACGGCAACTTGGAAGCTTACACGTCTGCGGTTGACAGTGGCTTCTGCGTGCGCATACTGGCCAACCACGGAATAGGCTTCGCCTCGACAAACAAGTGGACAAAAGAAGAAGCCCGAGAAATCGTTAACCTCGCCTACAAGTACGCGAGGTCTGCAAGGCGCCGAGAGAAGCTGGTTTTCGCAGAGGAAAAAAACGTTAGGACACGGTGGACTGTTGGCCAGAAGAGAAAGGTCGAGAACGTTCCACCCGAAGACAGAATTTCTACTCTCATGGATGTTCATAAGGCCTTAACCTCCTGCGGAGTGAAGGTTGCGGCCACGATGCTGCAGTGCACGATGGACTTGGTGACCAAGTATTTTGTGAACTCTGAAGGTTCGCAGATCTCTTCCTCAGTTCCCCGACTAGGAGCTACCGTTTTTGTTTCAGTGGTCGAGCAGGGTAAGACTGAGCAGGCTTTTGAACAGTTCGGCTATAGTGGAGGATGGGAGGCATTCTCCAGATGGAACATTCCTGAAAAGATGGTTCATGATGCCAAGGTTCTCAAAGCCGTTATCACAAAAGCCAAGGCCGTGAGGCCGGGAGACATGGACCTTGTATGCGGCTCCGAAGTTGCGGGTATAGCTGCGCATGAGTCCTGTGGGCACCCTATGGAAGCTGACAGAATCCTCGGCCGCGAGATGAGTCAGGCTGGCAGGTCATTCGTCTACGAGTATGGCCCCTACTGGCTTGGGAAGCGAATCGGCAGTGAAGCGGTGACCATCGTGGACGATCCTTCGATTGAGAATAGTTATGGGTATTACATGTATGATGACGAGGGCGTTAAAGCCCGTCGCAGGTATCTGTACAAGGAGGGCATGATAAACGAGTTTCTGCACAACCGCGAATCCGCTGCCAAGCTTGGGACGAAAAGCAACGGGTCGAGCAGGAGCGTAAACTATGACCGAGAAGCCATAATTCGCATGTCCAACACCTTCGTGATGCCAGGAGAACTGTCAGAAGAGGAATTAGTCGAAGACATTAATCATGGGGTCTACATGAAATCTTTTACCGAATGGAACATCGACGATAAACGCTTCAACCAAAGGTACGTGGGCAGAGAAGCATACTTCATCGAAAAAGGCGAATTGAAGGGGCCAGTGATGCGGCCTGTGATCGAGACGACCACGCTGAAGTTCTGGACGGCTGTGGATGCAGTGAGCAAGAAAGTGGAGTTTGAGGCAGCTACCTGCGGAAAAGGCGACCCGATGCAGGGGGTTCCCGTGTACACGGGCGGGCCGTGCATACGACTCAGAGGAGTGTACGTGAAATGAAAGACCTCCTCAGTCAGACTGAAGAAATAGTCACCAAGGCAAAGAAGCTTGGAGCAGACGAAGTCATCGCCAGAACGACGTTCGGCAAATACCGCCAAACTCGTTTCAGCAACAACCAAGTCGACATCACAGTCGCTTGGAATGACTACGTCACCGACGTAACTCTTGCATGGAAGAAAAGGGTCGTTGCCACGCAGATTCATAGCTTCCAAGATGTGAACGTTAGGCTCAGGAACCTGTTGAAGCTGGCGAAAGTTTCGAAGGAAAACCCTGCGTTTGGCGGCTTCGCAGAAGGTAAGTTCAGCTATGCAAGAAGCCGGGCAGACAAGAAGCTTGCTGACTTGGACAAGCCTTCAGAATATGCTCTTGAAGCGATAGGCGCGGCTGAAAAAGAAGCAGGCGCCAAGGTTGAATGCGGCGGCATCCTGTTCACGAAGTACGAGGATGTTTACCTTGCCTCATCAGGAGGACCGATGGGTGTTGACAGCAGGTCGGCCGTGGAGCTTTCGATAAGAGCCTTCGCTCAGCGGGAAGCCTCGGGTCACGGTGTAGAATGCAGTTCAACCTTGAAGAATTTTAAACCTGCCAGAGCTGGAGCGAAAGCGGGCCGCGTGGCCAAGCTGGCAAGAAACCCCAAAATGGGCAAGGAAGGCGTCTACGACGTCATCTTCGACCCGCTGATTCTAGGCTCGTTACTGGGCATCTGGGGAGGAATGACTTCTGCTTACAACGTCTTGGTGCAGCTGTCCGTGTTCGTTGGCAAGTTGGGCAAGGAGGTTGCGCCTGAAATCGTCACGCTCAGCGACAATCCCGCTGCGTATTCGGTTTCGGCCAGAGTCTTCGATGATGAAGGTGCTCCAGCACGGGAAACTGTGCTTATCGACCACGGCATATTAAAAACGTATCTGCACAACTCCTCCACCGCCAAGATCTTCAAGACAAAGACTACCGGCAACGCTGGTATAGTGTCTCCGAACCCTTGGAACATAGAAATGGGGCCAGGAGACATGAGCAGAGAAGAACTGTTCAAAGAAGTCAAGAACGGGCTTTACTTAACCAACACATGGTACACACGTTTCCAAAACTTTGCCAAGGGCGACTTTTCAACCATTCCCAGGGACGGCATCTTTGAAATTGAAAAAGGCACTATCAAAAAGTCGCTCAAGGACCTACGGTTAAGCGACAACGTACTCACTATGCTTGGCAGCATAACAGCCGTCTCAAAAGAAAGACAGCACGTGCACTGGTGGATGGAAGCAGACCCGCCGTCGCTGGCACCTTACGCCCTAATCAGGAACGTGCATATGACAAAATCCAAGTAGACTCACACTTCTTTCCACGGCGTCCATGTTTAAGAGCGAGCGGGAAGCTTGCCGTTATTGTGCTTGTGGTTTAGGGACTGCTGGCACTTCGATAGTGATATCTATTCGCAGACGCTGTTTTCTGTTTACTGTAGTGAGGAATTGATCCTTGTTCATCTTGCCTTTTCTTATGCAGGGAAAAGGAATTGAAGTTTTTTTTCAGACTCTGTTAAGCGCTTTACCTCCATGGTGGTTTGTGAGGTTGGCAGGAGGTTTTGAAGCATCAGGTCGTTGACTGGGCGTATGGATAAGCATCATCTGCCAACGAAAATCTTCTGCAGATCCTCAAAAATGTGTTCATACCGCTTGACTTTTTGGTTTTCCCATGCATTGGCGAAGTCCTCTCTCAAAATGTAGACTCCATCCAGTTCGTATTCTGCTATGATTCTGTTGCGGCTTTTGCCGTCAAACTGTTTCTCTCTGTTCTCCTGCAGGACAAAATCGTTGTCGTTGTCAGTGGTCGTTAGGAACACCCTAACATTTTTCGTTGTGTCACATGAGAGTAGCTTCAATTTCCAGTAACATGCCTGTGCTATCCTTTCTCTTAGACTCGTTTTGCAGGAAACGATGGCCAACACCTCAGAGTTCCATGGGTCCTCGATTATGTGGTTAGCTATGACCATGTCTGTATCTGGAAGAAGCAAGTGATCTCCATATCTTATGGCTAGCTTTCGGATTATGATGTCGTTCTTGTTTACTTCGCTTTTTTTCAAGATTTACAGATTTTGGAAGGTCTTATCCTTCTTTTTTAGATTGGCAAAGTATCCTTTGAGAATGGCGTAAACAAGGTTCTGGAACGAGTTTCCAATGAAAACATGCCACGACTGCTCAGCGTCTTTATCAGGGTGTAGCCTTTTACGGGTTTCAATATACTTGTCCTTCAGGCTGCGAATAGTGCTCCATGCCTCGTCAGGGGCTATGTCGCCTTCGCTTATTCTGCGGATTACGTCATTAATGAGGTCCCTGTGTTCGCTCATGCACTTTCCCCCTTGTTTTTTCGTCGTTCATAGAAGCCCCATTCTATTTTTCTTCTTTCATTTCTGACTGCATTATCATCTGGCTTTCGCATTATGAACAGGTATTTGAAGCCTCTGAGATAGAAATTGTGGCGTCTTGCACGGTTATGCCATAGGCTCGTGTTCGACGACTGTCCTCGTCTCGTCACGCATATTATGTCAAGTGTCTCAAAGTATTTGTTTAGTCTTTCATACAGTCTGAATCCGACTGGAGTAAACTTGTTCTTGACCCATTGGTCACCGATCAACCATCCGAGAGTCTTTCCTTTCTTGAGTATTCGATGACACTCTTGTATGACCTTTTCCAGCTCATCATAGAAGATTTCGTTCTCGCTTGATATTTTGCCTATGCAATCTGGATGATCATTGTATCTGATGTTGTCTCCGTAGGGAGAATCCACAAACACCAAGTCCACATTGTTATCGGGCAAAGGAATCCTGCGAGCGTCATTCTGGATTATGTCAGGTCTGGTCGGTTTGATGTCATACCCGATCACCCTGCGTCCTTCTTCTCTGCACACGTCTATAGTGGTGCCACTTCCGCACATAGGGTCAACAACAAGATCTCCAGGATCCGTATATCTCCATACGAGATTCCATATGATCAAGGCAGGGGTCACGCCTGGATATTTGTTGTCACCTTTCTGCTTTTTTCCATAGCTTTGTCTGGGAAAATCCCACAGAGTCGTAGCCTCTAGCTGGGGTGTTTCTTCCACATTATCTTCAATCTTGGAGACTTCACTCAAAAGTGGCCAGTCTCTGCAGTCCTTTGGGATAATCACCGAATCGATTTTGGAACTTGCACTCAACAAGTAATCAATCCATTTACTCATCGCAAAATCTTCTGGACGGCAAAGTTCAAGGAGTTTCAGCATTGCCTTTTTGCCTATTGGAGCTGCACGCCTCACGCCCAGCCTCTTAAGAAGTTTGTCGCCATCGTTGAGACAGACAATATCATGGACAGGCTCAACTTTGACCTGATAAGAATACTTGCCTCCCCAAGCTTCTGGTTGTATACTTAGACAAGCATCAGACGTGGCCCTAAAAACACCATAGAGTTTCTCCGAGTCTAGGTTGAGCAGAAACAGGAAGAACCCTTTTCTTATCTTCATGAAACCC
>Ga0078972_1008269_pt1 | contig 21989 bp, 25 predicted proteins | sample YelNatPaOPGAMG01_FD_67568 | JGI IMG/M metagenome (GOLD analysis project Ga0078972, IMG submission 67568) | Hot spring thermophilic microbial communities from Obsidian Pool, Yellowstone National Park, USA - OP-RAMG-01 (SPADES assembly) (version 2) | ecosystem: Environmental > Aquatic > Thermal...
GCATAAGAAATATAACCACCTCTTTCAACCACAGTTATTTGAGTGGTTTCAGATAACCTTCTCAATCTTGCAGCAGCTGACATACCGCCAGCAACGCCACCAATAATTAAAATTTTCATAAGTGTTCTCCTTTTAAATAAATTTTATTTAATTTAACACAAATAAATTAAATTAGCAAAAAAATTTTAGTAATCCTTCAGTTATAGGAGGTGATAATAAAAATTGAAAATCCCTCTTAATCTCCCTTTAGAAACTCACCATTACCCATAAGTATCAAGAAGCAGGTATACCACTGATTTTTTCGTAAAAAACGGTTGAGGAAAAGTCGGGCAAAGAATTTGTAGTCAAAAGTAGCCAAGGCTTACGCAACACCCCTTAGATAGGATTAAGAAGGGCGTTAAAATTGGGAGTAAGTAAATTAGACAACACTGCAAATTACCCGTAATTTTCCTCAAAAATCAGGATATACCTGCTTCTTATTATATAGATAAAGATATGGGTAATGGACAGATTTAGAAAAGGGAGAGATAAAAATGAAAATTTTTTTGAATTCCCCTCTTTCAAAGTGCCGTGATGAACGAAGTGAATTTTACGGTATAAAAGAGGGACAGGGGGAGATTTTATTAATGTAAAAAAGTAAAGCAAAAAAATTTACTTTATATTTTATAAAAACCTACCATAACTGAGGGGTTACAAATTTTAATATTATTTTCTTGATGATAAAAAAAAAATTGATAAAATTGTTTAATATATAAAATTTTTTTATGAGGATAATAATGAATATATATGATATTGAAAATTATAATTATGATATTGATAAAAGTTTAATAGCACAAAAACCTCTTGACAAGAGGGATGAGTCAAAGCTTTTAATATTAAATAAGAAAACAGGGCAAATAATACACGATAAATTTTTCAATATCTATAAATATTTAGATGAGGGAGATTGTCTTGTAATAAATAATACAAAGGTTTTGCCGGCACGACTTTTTGGAACAAAAAAGTTAACAAATGCAAAAATTGAAATTCTTTTACACGAATTTGAAGATGACTTTAAAGCAAAAGTAATGATGAAAAATTCAAGACGAATAAAAGAAAATGATTATGTTTTATTTCCGGGAAAATTAGAAGCGCAAATTTTACAAAAGATAGATAAAGTTGTTCTGGTTAAATTTAATATGCACCGGGAAAAAGTATTAGATATTTTTAAAAAATACGGCGTAATGCCTTTGCCACTATATATAAAGGAGGATAAATATTCGCCAATTCACAAAAAAACCTATCAAACAGTTTATTCAAAAGTAGAAGGAGCAAAGGCAGCTCCTACTGCCGGCTTGCATTTTACCCCGGGTTTGTTAAAAAAAATAAAAAAACAGGGAATAAATATAGCAGAAGTAACTTTACACACAGGCCTTGGAACTTTTGAGCCACTTTTAAGTAAAGATATACGAAAACATAAAATGCATAAAGAATATTTTGAATTAAGCAAAGAAGCAGCAGATATAATAAACAGCACAATAGAAAATAAAAAAAGTATTGCTGCAGTTGGAACTACTTCGTTGAGGGTTCTTGAAAGCTGCGCTAAAAATAATAAAGTTATACCACAAAAAGGTGAAACATCGCTTTATATTTATCCAAGTTATGAATTTAAAATAGTAAATAAATTAATTACAAATTTTCATTTACCAAAGACAACACTATTTGTACTTGTTTGTGCATTCGCAGGTATTGAAAATACCAAAAAGGCATATAATGAGGCAATAAAAAATAAATACAGATTTTATTCCTATGGGGATGCGATGCTGATTTTGTAAAATATAAAAATTTTATTTTATTGATTAATTAATAATATTTGTTAAAATTATTTTTATAAGTTTTTATACTTTAAATTTAGGAAGGTTAATAAAATAATAAAATGAATCAGGAATTAGCAAATATAATAAAAATATATTCAACAGGGACACATAAAGAATTAAGCGAATGTTTAATTGGAAAATCTAAAGATACACTTATTAGCATGTTAGTAGATTTGCTTACGATGTATATTAATGATAAAAATTCATCTACAATAAGAGAATTTATTACCGTTACTTTAGCTGGATATAAACATAAAGAAGCAAAAATTGGATATAATGGTTTTAAGCAAGATTCGTTTCTTACAGGAAAAACTTTAAAGTGTGAAGCTAAACCAAAAAATCTTGATACTGAAGAGTTCGAAAAATTTAAAAGAGGTGAAAGAAAAACAAGTCCTGCTAAATTAAATGGGGGTGGCAATTTTACTGATTATACTCCTGCGAGATTGGAAAAAGATAAAAAAGAAAAGGATTTGAATATGTTAATCAGTGGATTTGTGGACGGGAAACTTATTTATATAATTGAGTTTCCCTTTAATTCACCATGCTTTATAAAGAATTTAGAAAATAAAATAAAAAAATGGATGGAAAAACTTAAAGGAAGTAAAAGTGTAAAAGGGCAATTTTTAAGAAGTGCTAATTTTGATTATAAGGATTATATTGATAGTCCAGGCATAAAAATTATATATCTTTTATCAAAAATAGAATTGGAAAAATATAAGGTATATATATCCAGCGGTTTTTATGAATTTTTAATAAAAAAAGCAAAATGAATACGTTAAAATATTTAAATAAAATAATACAGGGAGATGCAATAACCATATTAAAACAATTACCAGATAAAATTGCTGATGTTGGAATTACTTCGCCACCATATAATAAAGGAGAAAATAAAAAAGGTTGGTTGGTTAATAATGTTAAATATTCAGGAGCAACAGATAAATTTCCAGAGGATAAATATCAAGAAAATCAAATAGAAGTGTTAAATGAGCTTTTTAGAATTATAAAAGATGGTGGTTCATTTTTTTATAATCATAAAATAAGATGGGAGAAAGGAATAATGCTTCATCCTGTTGATTGGTTAAGAAAAACAAAATGGATATTAAGGCAGGAAATAATATGGGATAGAATGATTGCTGCTAATATAAGGGGTTGGAGGTTCTGGCAGGTAGAAGAGAGAATATACTGGCTTTATAAACCGATAGGAAATAATATGATAGGTGAGGAATTAAAGTCAAAACATGCACTATTGACTTCTATATGGCGTTTTCCACCAGAAAGAGAAAATTCACATCCTGCACCATTTCCTATTGAACTACCAGCGAGAGTTATTTATTCAATATTGGATGAAAAAAAAGGATTAGTAATAGACCCATATTGTGGCAGTGGAACGACACTTGTTGCAGCAAAAATATTAGGGCACGATTTTATTGGAATTGATATTTCAAAAGAATATGTAAATTTAGCAGAAGAAAGATTAAAAAGTTTTGATAAAGAAAAAAATTGTATTAAAGAAGAAATTGCAAAACATATAGTATTAAAAACATTTAAAGAAAGGAAAGAAAAAGGAGAATTCACAGGGAAATATAAGCCAACAAATTTTAATAATAAAGAATTAACATTATTTGAAAATATAGAAGATAATAAAGAAAAATAAATTAATTTTTTGATTATTATTTAAACATTATTTGATAATTTAAATTATCAAGATAAGAAAGGAGCAAAAAAATGGAAGATAAATTTAAAAATATTCATAAAAATATTGAGAAAGAACTTGCTAATTTAGAAGACATAATGAAATCAAAACAATTTAAGACAAAAGAAGAAGCTCAGAAATTTTTAAATTCTTTAATAGGTAAAAAAATTCCTGAGATAAATATGCATAAGTCACCAGAAAGATTGGCACAGGATTTAATTTATGATGCATTTGAGAAAACCAATAAAAATGAAATATGTCAACTTGCTCATAAGGCACTTGAGATATATCCTGATTGTGCTGACGCTTATTGTTTACTGGCTGATTATGAGGCAAAAAACGATGAAGAGGCATTAGAATTATATTTAAAAGGCGAAAAGGCAGGCAGGAAAACTTTGGGTGAAGATTTTATTAAAGAAAATAGTGGGGAACTATGGGGGTGTATTTCAGCGCGACCGTATATGAGAGCGATGAGTGGAGTTGTTGAATATTTATGGAGACGGGGAAGAAGAGATGAGGCAATAAAAAAGTGTTATGAAATGTTAGAATTAAATAGAAATGATAATCAGGGGATGAGATATTTATTATGTTATTATCTATGCGCTGAAAAAAGATTTAAAGAAGCAGATGAACTTATGAATAAAGGTATATATAATGACGATTATGGAATAGTATGGTTTTATAATAGACCAATTGTTGAATTTTCATTAAATGGGGATACAAAAAAAGCAAGAAATTTAGTGTATGAAGCATTAAAACGCAATTTATTTGTGTTATTATTAATGTCTGGTTTAATTAAGATGCCTTCAGAAACATCAGGAAGATTTATTATTAAAAGTATAGATGAAGCAATTTTTTATCTTGATTTACATCTAGACCTATGGTTAAAAGAAGAAAAAAGGTTATTGTGGTTTATTGATACATCAAGTGACTTACTGCTCAAACATAAAGATGAAATAAAAATTGAATTTAAATCTGAAGATGATGATTAAAATAATAAATATTTTTAAAATAAATTTTATTTTTAAAATTTATATTTTTATTTATTCAGGACAGGGGCAGGATTGACAAAAAAAGTTTACGATTTGCGGTTTAAAAAACAATGTTTTTAAATTTGAAGATTCCAGATTTCAAGATTTGAAGATTAAATTGGTAATTTGCAAGATTTCCTGATTGCCAGATTTGCAAGATTTAAAAGATTTAAAAAATTTAAAAAATTAGGCAATCAGGCAATTAGGAAATTAGGAAATTTGGAAGATTTGCAAATTTGGTAGATGTATTTAAAGGAAAGCATATGCTGATTTTTTCGTAAAAAACGGTTGAGAAAAAGTTAAGCAAAGAGTTTGCAGTCATAGGTAGCCGAGGCTTACGCAACAACCCTTGGATAGAATTAAGAAGGGCGGTAAAATTGGGATAGCGTAAGATAGACAACACTACAAATCGCCCGTAATTTTTCTCAAAAATCACCATATGCTTTCCTTTTTTGTTTTCGGATTTGAAGATTCAATCAGTCAATAAGGCAATTTAGTAAATTTGGTAATTGATTTGTTTTTGTAGGCGCAAGATTTATCTTGCGGAAAATGAAAAAAGGAAAACTAACGCAGGTTAAAACCTGCGGCAACAAGGACGAAAAAAAACACAAACGAGCGCGGACTGAAGCCTGCGGCTATAAAGACAGAAAAAAAAACAAAAAACCAAAAACAAAAAACCAAAAACGAAAAACTATGAATACCATAAAATCAATATTGTTAAACTTAGGGTCTGTCTCTATTCTTAACTATTCTTAATTTCATTATATAACATTAAAACAAAAGATATGGGTAAAAAACAGATTCCCAAAAAACACTTGACAAAAACTTATTTTTATTGTAAAATTGTAATGATTTCAAAATTGTAATAATATAAAAGGAGGTAAGAAATGGGATTGAGTAAAAAAATGGAAGAAGCACTGAACAAACAGTTAAACGCAGAATTATTTTCTTCTTTTCTTTATCTTTCTATGGCAGCGGATTTTCAATCTAAAAATTTTACAGGTTTTGCAGCATGGCTTGAAGTACAGTCAAAGGAAGAAAACGAGCACGCGTTGAAGTTTTATCGCTATATTTTAGAAAGAGGTGGGAAAATAAAACTTTCAGCAATTGATGCTCCAAAAAATGAATGGCAGACTCCACTTGAGGCGTTCCAAGATACTTATGAACATGAAAAAAAGGTAACAAATATGATTTATAAATTATTAGAACTTGCAATAGAAGAAAAGGATTATGCAACACAGGAAATGTTACAATGGTTTGTAAAAGAACAGGTAGAAGAAGAGGCACAAACCAGTCAGATAGTTGAACAGTTAAAAATTATAGGAGAATCAAAAAATGGGTGGTTTATGCTTGATCACAGATTAGGTAAAAGAAAAGAATAAATTATGGATAAAATAAATGAAATAAAAGAAGAGTTATTAAAATACAAAATTAAACCATCTTTAATAAGAATAAAAGTATATGAATATTTAAAAAGAACAAGAGAACATCCGGATGCAGAAAAGATTTACAGGGTCCTGGCAAGGGAAATACCGACACTGTCAATGACCAGTATTTACAATACTTTAAAAGTATTAACTAAAAATGGTGCAATAAAAGAAATAATGATTGAAGAAGATGAAATAAGATATGATGGCTATAATGAAAGGCATGCTCATTTTAAATGTGTTAATTGTGGAAAATTATATGATTTGAAATTAAAATGCAAAAGTTGCTTTGATGCTATTGAAATAAAAAAAGCAAAAATTTTTGATGAACATATTTATTTTGTTGGTATTTGTGACAAATGTATTAAGAAGGGAGAAAAAAACTATGGTGAAAATATTAAAACCAGGTAATAAAGCTCCTGATTTTTGTCTTTTAAATCAAAATGAAGAACAAATCTGCTTAAAGGATTACAGAGGCAAATGGGTTATCCTTTATTTTTATCCAAAGGATGATACCCCCGGATGCACATTAGAAGCAAAAAGTTTTTCAAAAGATAATCCTTTATTTGAAGAACTTGATGCAGTAATATTGGGCATTTCTGCAGATGACTGCCATAGTCATAAAAAATTTGTTGAAAAATATGATTTAAATATACAACTCTTATCAGATATTGATAAGAAGGTTTTAAAAAAATATGGTGTATGGGGTAAAAAAATTTTTATGGGAAGAGAGTTTATGGGAATAAACAGAACCACGTATTTGATTTCTCCTTCTGGTAAAATTGCTTATGTGTGGGAAAAGGTAAAACCAGAGTCACACTCAAAAGAGGTTAAAATAAAATTAGATGAATTGATGGAGGGAAAAAAATGGCAGTAAAAAAGATAAAAGAAAATGTGTATTACGTTGGGGCAAATCACTGGGACAGACGCCTTTTTGATGAATTAATTCCATTGCCTGATGGCACAAGTTATAATGCATATTTAATTCAGGGCAAAGAAAAAACAGCTTTAATTGATGCTGTTGACCCTGCAACAATTGAACAGTTATTTGATAATTTAAAAAAACTTAATATTAAAAAAATAGATTATGTTATATCCAATCATGCAGAACAGGACCATTCTGGCGGAATACCTTTTGTTTTAAAAGAGTATCCGGAAGCAAAGGTTATAACAAATGAAAAATGCAAATCAATGCTCATTGATCTGCTTTTAATACCTGATGAAAAATTTATTGTAATAAAAGAAGGTGATAAAATAGATTTGGGTGATAAAACACTTGAATTTTATTTAACGCCATGGGTTCACTGGCCGGAAACAATGGTTACTTATCTTATTCAAGATAAAATTTTATTTTCTTGTGATTTTTTTGGTTCTCATATTGCAACAACTGATATTTTTAATACAGATAATTTTTACATACCGGCAAAAAGATATTATGCAGAAATTATGTCGCCTTTTAGGAATAATGTCAGAAATAATCTTGAAAAGGTAAGAAAAATTGATCCGGAAATAATTGCTCCTTCTCACGGTGTAATTTATTTAAATCCAGAAAAAATAATGAATGCCTACTCAGAATGGGCATCTGATAATGTAAAAAACGAGGTTGTTCTTGCTTTTGTTTCTATGCATGATTCAACTAAAAAAATGGCTGAATATTTAAGAGAAGCAATTGCAGAACGTGGTATAAATGTTAATTATTTTAATTTAACAGTTACAGATATTGGAGAACTTGCAATGAGTTTAGTAGATGCGGCAACACTTGTGCTTGGTGCACCAACAGTGCTTGCAGGTATGCATCCTGCTGGTGCTTTTGCTCTTTATCTTTTTAATGCTTTAAGACCAAAAACCAGATTTGTCTCCCTTATTTCTTCTTTTGGCTGGGGTGAAAAGGCAAGCGAAGTTGTAAAAAATATGCTTACAAATTTTAAAGGAGAAATTATAAAACCGGTAATTGTAAAGGGATTCCCAAGAGAAAATGATTTCAAGGAATTAGATAGATTGGCAGATGAAATAGCAGAAAAACACAAAACACTTGGATTACTTAAATAAAAGGAGGAAGTGTTATGAGCGCAATAACAATAAAAGACGTATTAAAAAAAGCCATTGAAATGGAAGAGGCAGGAAAAATTTTTTATGAATATGCGGCAGGTATTACTGATAATGAAGATTTCAGGAAAATAATGAGTGTTTTAGCAAATGAGGAAGTGGGTCATAAACATATTTTTGAAAATATGATGCATAATGTTGAAAATATAAATTTTTCTGATGGAAAAAATGAATATTTGCAATATCTGGAAAATTATTTGACTACAAAATCAGTTTTTGATAGAAAAAAATTTGAATCTCAAAAATATGATATTAAAAATATTTTGGATATTTTAGATTTTGCAATGGACAGGGAACAGGATAGCATACTTTATTATATGACACTGATGACAATTGTAAGAGAGGAACAAAGTCATCTTGTTCAGAAAATAATAGAAGAAGAAAGAAAACATTTTATTAAATTAAATAAAACCAAAAATTTAATAAAAAAATAAAGGAGGTGCAGTTATGGCTTTAAAATCAGGAGTTTACAAATGTATGGTTTGCGGTAATGTGGTAGAAGTTGCGGTAAGCGGTGCAGGGACACTGGTGTGCTGTGGACAGAATATGAAACTTATGGATGAAAAAACAAAAGAAGGAGCAGGAGAAAAACATTTACCAGTAGTAGAAGAAAGAGGAGATAATATTTTGGTAAAGGTTGGTTCTGTTCCACATCCTATGGATCCCGATCACTGGATTCAGTTTATTGAGGTTTTTACAAAAAATGGTTTGATTTTAAGAAAGGATTTGAATCCTGGGGATAAACCAGAAGCAGAGTTTAATATTGCAAAAAAAGATGTCTCTCTGGTAAGAGAATTTTGCAATAAGCACGGGCTGTGGTCAATAAATTTATAATAAAGGAGGTATGATTTATGCCAGGTATTAAAGGAACAAAAACAGAAAAAAATTTACTTGCTGCATTTGCAGGAGAATCCCAGGCAAGAAACAGATATACATTTTTTGCATCACAGGCAAAAAAAGAGGGCTATGAACAAATCTCGGCAATTTTTTTAGAGACAGCAGAAAATGAAAAAGAACATGCAAAAAGATTTTTTAAATTTTTAGAAGGCGGTATGGTAGAAATTCAAGCATCCTATCCGGCAGGTGTGATTGGCACAACTCTTGAAAATTTAAAAGCAGCAGCAGCTGGTGAAAATGAAGAGCATACAAAATTATATCCTGAGGCAGCAGATATTGCAGAAAAAGAGGGCTTTAGCGATATTGCGGCAACATTCAGATACATTGCAAAAGTAGAAGTAGAGCACGAGAAAAGATATTTAAAACTTGCGTCCAATATTGAAAAAGGAGAAGTTTTCAGGAAAGAAAAAGTTGTGAGATGGAAATGCAGGAATTGTGGTTATGTTCACGAAGGAAAAGAACCACCGGAAAAATGTCCGACCTGTTTACATCCCAAATCATATTTTGAGATAAAAGAAGAAAATTATTAAATAAAAAGATGGTGTGGGTTTTTAATACCCACACCATTTAAATAATCAATTATGAGGTAATTATGGATAAAAAAATTTCAATAGTGTTATCAGGGGAAGCAGGCCAGGGGATTCAATCAATAGAAGGAATAATTGTTACGGTGCTAAAAAAAGATGGATATAATATTTTTGCCACAAAAGAATATATGTCAAGGGTTCGCGGGGGAGTAAATTCAACAACCATAATTGTTGCAGAAAATAATATAAATGCATATTATGAAGATGTGGATATTTTTATTCCATTAAGTGATGAGGCACTGAAAAGATACGAAAAAAAAATAAAAGAAAATACAATAATACTTGCTGACAACACACAGGTTCATCATCCCCAAATTACTAATTTACCGATTCAGCGTTTAGCATCTGAACTTGGTAATACAATTTTTTCAAATACAATTGCTGCAGGTGTTATTCTCGGGATTTTTGATGCCTCGCAGGAACTAATAGATGATTTTATAAAGAATTTATTTCAAAAAAAAGGTGAAGAAATTGTTAATAAAAATTTAGAAGCAGTTAAAATCGGATACAATATAGGGAAAGAATTAAAAAATAATAAAGTTATAGATATAAACATAAATAAAACAGGTGATAAAAATTCTTTGTTAATGAATGGTGCGGATGCAATAGCAATTGGCGCATTATCAGGAGGATGTAATGCCTGTTTTGCATATCCAATGACTCCTTCTACATCTGTTTTTACCAATATGGCAAATTATTCAAAAAATTATAATATTGCAGTTGAGCAAGTAGAGGATGAAATCGGTGTTATAAATATGGCTCTTGGCTGCTGGTACGCTGGTGGTAGAGCATTAGTTACAACATCCGGTGGTGGATTTGCTCTGATGACAGAAGGATTATCTCTTGCAGGAATGACAGAGACACCTGTTGTTATTCATCTGGCTCAAAGGCCGGGACCTGCAACAGGACTGCCTACAAGAACAGAGCAGGGAGATTTAAATTTGGCGCTTTATGCTGGACACGGCGTTTTTCCACGTATGATTTTTGCACCTGGAAATTTAAAACAAGCATTTGAGTTATCTGCTATGGCTTTTAATTATGCTGATAAATTTCAAATACCTGTTTTTATTTTATCAGACCAGTATTTTGTTGATACTTATTATAATATTTCAATATTTGATACTGATAGGATAAAAACAGAAAATTATATTATTAAGACAATAAAAGATTATAAAAGATATAAAATAACAGATAATGGCATTTCCCCACGTGGTATACCAGGATTTGGTGAAGGTTTGGTTGCAGTTGATTCAGATGAACATGATGAAGACGGTAGAATAACAGAAGATTTAGATGGTATTTCACTTGAAATGAAAAATAAGAGGTTGAGAAAATTCAAAGAAGTAGAAGAAGCTGCATTACTGCCTGTTCTTTATGGGGATGAAGATTACAAAAACTTAATTGTTTGCTGGGGTTCAACTTTGAATGTTATACTTGAAGCAGTTAAAAACATTGCAAATCCAGATATTTCTGTATTATTTTTTCAGCAGGTCTATCCTTTGAATAAATCAACCATTGATTTTTTAAATAAAGCAAAAAATGTAATTGCAATTGAAAACAATTCTACAGGTCAATTTACAGATTTGATTAAAAAAATTACCGGATTTGAAATTAAAAAGAAAATTTTAAAATACAATGGACTTCAATTTTCAGTTGAAGAGTTAACAAAAAATTTAAAGGAGAATTTATAAATGGAAAATATTTTTGACAGGCAACAGGACACAGCATGGTGTCCCGGATGTGGGAATTTTGGTTTAAGAAAAATTGTTTTATCCGCAATTTCAGAACTTGGTTTAAATCAAAAAAATCTGGTTTTTGTGTCGGGTATTGGCCAGGCAGCAAAAGCTCCGCAATATATGAATGTTCACTACTTTAACGGCTTGCATGGCCGGGCTTTGCCTGCTGCAACTGGTATTAAAATTGCAAATCCTGAATTAACAGTTATTGTTGAAAGTGGTGATGGAGATATGTATGGAGAAGGCGGAAATCATTTTTTACATTCAATAAGAAGAAATCCTGATATCACAGTCATTGTTCATAATAATATGGTATATGGTCTGACAAAAGGCCAGGCATCACCTACTTCTCAAAAGGGAATGGTAACACCAATACAGGTAAATGGCGTTTTTGAAACACCTATAAATCCACTTGCACTCGCTATATCACTTGATGCTTCATTTGTGGCAAGGGGTGCTGTCCACGAGCAGGAACTAACAAAAGAATTAATAAAAAAAGCAATAATGCATAAGGGCTTTGCTTTAATTGATGTGTTTCAGGCATGTGTTTCTTTTAATAAAATAAATACCCATAAATGGTTCAGAGAAAACACATATAAAATTGATGACGATCATAATCCAGAAGATAAAATAAAGGCATTTGAACTTGCATTAAAAGAAAATCCATTTCCGCTTGGGCTTTTTTATATTAATAAAAACAAAATACCATTTGAAGAGAATTTACCATTATACAAAAATAGTAAAGAACCACTTTATAAAAGAAAAAATGAAATAAAAAATTTGTTGTTATCAAAAATGTAAAGGAGGTTAAAATGGCAATTTATGATGTTATTAAAATTTTAGGTATTTGCACGCTATTGCTTTTATCTTTAACGTTTATTTTTGGCTTTTTTAGAATAAATATACCAAACAGATTTCAAATTCATAAATGGTTAGGCATTATAACCTTGATACTTGGCTTAACCCATGGTTTTATTGTTTTTTATGTTAATAATTTAAAATAAAATAAAAAACTATAAAAGAAAGGAGGCGGTATTTATGGCAAAGAAAAAGCAAACAAAAAAAGTATCAAAGAAGAAAAAGCTTTATTGTGAAAAATGTGGATTAATTGTGACGGTTGATAAGGCGTGCGGTTGTATTGATACCTGTGATTTGATTTGCTGCGGTCAGCAATTAAAAGAAAAAAAAATAAAAAGGAGGTATTAAAAATGGCTGATTTGAAAAAAGAATTAATTGATATGTTAAACAGGGCTGTAGAACTCGAATATGCTGCGAGAATTCAATATCTTGCACATGCAGAAAAGATAAAAGGACTTAATTCAGAACCATTAATTGAAAGATTGAAAGAAATAGCAGGTGATGAATTAAAACACGAAGATATGTTTAGAAATCTTGTTTGTAATTATTTGGATGGTGAAGTTACTATGAAACTGGAAAAAACTTATGACGCACAGGATATAAAACAAATTCTGGAAGTAAATTTAAAAGGTGAAAAAGATGCAATTGATTTTTATAAACAGATTTATAAAAAAGTAGTTGAAGCAAAACAGGAATTGCAATATCAATTTGAAACCTTGGAACATGAAATAAGGCATGTGATAATTGATGAGCAGGAGCATGTGACTGAATTAAAAAATTTAATGGAATAAAACAGGAGGACTTATTATGAAAAGATTTTTTATTCTAATCTTCAGTGTTTTATTGCCTTTTATGCTTTTTTCTCATCCACCATCAGACATAAAAATAAGTTATGATTTAAAAAATTCTAAAATTTCAGTTGATATATTACACAAAACAAAAGCAAATGATAAACATTTTATTTATGAAATAGAGGTTTTTGTTAATGATAAAAAAGTAATAAGACAGGATACAACAATGCAGATAAATAATGAAGGCCAGTATTTAATTTACATTGTTCCGGGATTAAAAATAAATGATAAAATAAAAGTATGGGCAGAATGTAATAAAGGTGGAGAATTAAAAAAAGAAATTTTAGTTAAATAGGTGAAAAAGATGGATGTAAAAGATGCAATAGAAAAAAGAAGGGCATACAGATGCCTTGAAAAAGTTGAAATTACTGATGATACTATAAATCTGCTTGTCAGGGCTGCGCAAATAACGGCATCCTGTTTTAATAATCAGCCCTGGCGGTTTATTTTTGTAAAAAGCAATGAAAAACTTGAAGAGATGAAACAAGCAATGAATAAAGGAAACGAATGGACGTATGCTGCATCTTTGATAATTGCTGTTATTTCAAAAAAAGAGTTTGATTGTGTTATTAAGGAGAGAGAATATTTTCTTTTTGATACAGGAATGGCGGTTCAGTCAATGATATTGCAGGCAACAGAACTTGGACTTGTTGCTCATCCGATTGCCGGCTATTCACCTGAAAAAGTAAAAGAAATTTTATCCATTCCACAAGATTTTAATGTGATTACCCTTATTATTATTGGGAAAAAATCAGATAAAGAAAATAATGGACTTTTAAATGAGAATCAGGTCGCAGTAGAAAAACAAAGACCAGAAAGAATTCCTTTTGAAAAAATTTTTTCAATTGATATTTTTGATGAAAAATTAAATCAAAAGGTTGAACATAAAAAATAATGAAAGGAGAAAACAACTATGTTTAAAGTAAACGAAGGACCAGTTGACAGAATAATCAGAGTTGTTATTGGTATTGCACTTGTTGTTGCCGGATTTTTTGTTTCGGGTATTGTATCAATTATTTTATGGGTGGTTGGTGCAATAGCACTTTTAACAGGCATCACTGGTTTTTGCGGCCTTTATGTTTTATTTGGCATAAATACCTGCCCGCTTAAAAATCAGGAGAAAAAATAGATTAAAAGAAATGCGCGATATTGATAATCTATGCATTAACACAATAAGAATTTTATCAATAGATATGATATCAAGGGCAAATTCAGGTCATCCTGGAATTGCCCTTGATGCTGCACCTATGATTTATGTTTTATTTTCCCGTTTTTTAAAACATAATCCGGAAAATCCAGGATGGTTTAACAGAGACAGATTTGTATTATCTGCCGGGCATGGAAGTGCACTTCTTTATTCTTTATTGCATCTTTGCGGTTATAATATCACAATGGATGATTTAAAAAATTTTAGAAAATACGGCAGTAAAACACCAGGACATCCTGAATATGGTGTAACTGATGGGGTAGAGGCAACCACAGGACCGCTTGGTCAGGGATTTGCAATGGGAGTTGGAATGGCAATTGCTGAAAAAACACTTGCTAATTGTTTTAATAAACAGGAATTTAATATTATAGACCATTACACATATGCAATTGTATCAGATGGTGATTTAATGGAAGGTGTTTCATCAGAGGCAGCATCACTTGCAGGAACATTAAAACTCGGTAAACTTATTTATCTTTATGATGACAATGATGTAACCATAGAAGGTAATACAACAATTGCATTTACTGAAAATGTAAAAGAGAGATTTGACTCTTATGGATGGCATACACAATTTTTACCGGATGGCAATGATTTAGATGCTTTAGAGCATGCTATTGAAAATGCAAAAAAAGAAAAAAATAAACCATCGCTTATCATAGTCAGAACTCATATTGGTTATGGCTCACCAAAACAGGATACAGCGTCTGTTCATGGCGATCCATTGAATGCTGATGAAGTAAAAGAAACAAAAAAATTTTTTGGTTTCCCGATAGATAAAAGCTTTTATGTGCCTGATGAAATTTATGAAAATTTCAAAAAAATAAAGTTAAGAGGTTTGGAAGAAAATAAAAAATGGGAGGAATTATTTTTAAAATACAGAGAAAAATATCCGCAGGAGTATGACTTATTAAATAAATATATAAGTGGCAATATAAATAAAGAACTTCTAAAAAATCTAAAATTTTTTGATACAACAGAACAGGAAATTGCAACAAGGGTGGCATCAGGAAAAACAATGAATTTAATAGAAAAATACTTTACAGAATTTATTGGTGGTTCTGCAGATTTGGCACCATCTACAAAAACCACACTGGAAGGTTATGGAAGTTTTGGAATAGGAAGTTTATGCACAAGAAATATTCATTTTGGAGTTCGTGAGCATGCAATGGGTGCAATAGTAAATGGTATGGCATTGCATGGCGGATTAATTCCATACGGTGCCACATTTCTGGTTTTTTCTGATTATATGAGGCCCGCAATTCGTCTCGCTGCTATAATGAAAACACATAGTATATTTGTTTTTACCCATGATTCAATCGGCCTTGGAGAAGACGGCCCAACACATCAACCGGTTGAGCATATTTCATCCCTTCGTATGATACCCGGGCTTACAGTTATAAGACCTGCAGATGCAAATGAAACAGTTGCAGCATGGTATTGGGCAATTGTTAATAAAAATCCGGTTTGCTTAATTTTAACAAGACAAAATGTTCCTGTTTTAGATTATAAAAAATATAATATATTTGAAGGTGTTCAAAAAGGTGCATATATTTTAGAATCTGATGAAAAACCGGAGATTTTAATTATTGCAACAGGATCAGAGGTTCATCTTGCACTTTCTGCATATCCTTTATTAAAACAAAAAGGAATCAGCATAAGGATTATTTCAATGCCAAGTTATGAAATTTTTAAACAACAGGATGAAAATTATAAAAATTATGTTATACCAAAGAATATAAAAAAACGTTTAATAATAGAAGCAGGTGCAACTGAATTCTGGCGAGCCCTTGCGTGCGAAGGTGACGTAATAGGTGTTGACAGATTTGGTGCTTCAGGAAATTATAAAGAAATATTTAAAAATTTTGGATTTACAACAGAAAATGTTATAAATAAGGTCTTACAAATTTTAAATAAAAAGGAGTAATTATGGAACTTGGAATAATAGGACTTGGAAGAATGGGAATGAATATGGCAAAACGTCTTTTGAAATTCAAACATAAAGTCATTGTATACAACAGAACAAAAGAAAAAATAAAAGAAATTGCAAAACAAGGAGCAGTTCCAACTTATTCATTAAATGAGTTAGTTAAAAAATTAAAAAAACCTTCTATTTTATGGCTTATGCTGCCTGCCGGTAAAATTACAGATGAATATATTGAAAAATTAGTTTATTTATTAAAAAAAGGAGATATAATAATTGATGGCAGTAATGGATATTACAAAGATGACTTAAAAAGGTTTGAAGATCTAAAAAAAGAAGGAATAAATTATCTGGATGCCGGAGTTTCAGGAGGAATTTGGGGATTAAAAAATGGATATTGCACAATGATAGGAGGAGATAAAAATATTTTTAAATACGTTGAACCAATTGTAAAAGATTTGGCTCCAAAAAATGGTTATATGTATTGCGGTGGACCAGGTGCAGGTCATTTTGTTAAGATGATTCATAATGCAATTGAATACGCATTGATGGAAGCATACGCAGAAGGTTTTCATATATTAAAAGCATCAAGATATGGAGAAAAATTAAATTTGGCAGACATAGCAAAAATGTGGAATAATGGAAGTGTAATAAGGTCATGGCTGCTTGAATTATTAAAAGATGTATTTAAAGATAAGAATAAATTAAGTCAGATAAAGGGATATGTAGAAGATTCAGGTGAAACAAGATGGACGATTAATGAAGCAATAGACAATGGCATTTCTGCAGATACGATTGCAATATCTTTGTTTAAGAGATTTGACTCACGCCAGGAGGATATTTTTGCAAACAAAATAATAGCGATGCTTAGAAATAAATTTGGTGGTCATTTTTTGTTAAAAAATAAACAAAAAGTAAAAATTAAGAATTTATCAGCAGGAAAAATAAAACATGCTTCTGCTGAAAGAAAATAAGAATGAACAATAATGAAAAATTAAATATACAGGTTTGTGAAATACCCAGGGCAGTTCCTGTGGGTATGGTTATATTTGGTGCATCAGGAGATTTAACATATAAGAAACTTATACCATCTCTTTTTGGATTATATAAAAAGGGTTCAATTACAAAAAATTTTTTTATACTTGGTGTTGCACGAACAGATTATGATGATAGTTCATTTAGAAAAAGAGTGGAGCAGTCCATAAATCAATTTTTCAACAACGAAAATACAAAATTAATTCATGATTTTTGTTTGAACTGTTATTATATTAAAGGTGATTATGAAAATGATGCTACATATATAACGATTTATCAAAGGATTATTGAACTGGCTTTGTGCTATAAAACCCAAGGGAATATAATATATAATTTGGCTGTTCCGCCATCACTTTTTAGCGTAATTGTAAAAAAACTTGGCGAAAATAAATTAATAGAAAAAGGAAAAAATAAAGAACCATTTCAACGTTTATTGATAGAAAAACCTTTTGGACTGGACTTTCAAAGTGCTGATGAGTTAAACAAAATAATATTAAAATATGCAGATGATGAACAAATTTTCAGAATAGATCATTATCTTGGAAAAAGCACAGTGCAGAATATTTTAGTATTTAGATTTGCAAATCCCATATTTGAAAGGGTCTGGAATAGGGATTGCATCGATAGTATCCAGATAAAATTTGCAGAAACAGAAGGTGTAGAAAATAGAGGTGGATATTTTGAACAGACAGGACTTTTACGGGATGTTTTTCAAAATCATATATTGCAGTTAATCGCACTGATTGCCATAGAAAAACCTGAAATTTTTAAAGCAGAAAAAATTCAGGAACAAAAGATAAAATTATTTAAATCATTAAAACCGTTAAAAGAAAAAATATTAAATGAATATTTGGTCAGAGGCCAATACAAAGAAGCAGAAATAAATGGACAAAAAGTAATAGGATACAGAGAAGAAAAAGATGTGAATAAAAAGTCATGTGTGGAAACATTTTTTGTTATGAAATTATTTATTGATAATAATAGATGGAAAAATGTTCCATTTTACATAATGGCAGGAAAAAGATTAAATATTACAGAAACAAAAATAAATGTTGTTTTTAAAAAAAATTTAAAGTGCATTTTTTGTGACAAAAATAATGAAACACAGAAAAATTTAATAACTTTTAATATAAAACCGGAGCAGGGAGTGTCTTTGAGGTTTGTTGCAAAAGTACCTGGTGCCAAAATGTGTGTGGCTCCACTTTATATGAAATTTAATTATAAGGATATTTTTGGATATGAAATTATTGATGATTATGAGTCGGTTATTTTAGATTGTATATTGGGAGACCAGACAATATTCTGGAAAAAAGAAGCAATTGATTTAGCGTGGAAATTTTTAGACCCTGTTTTAAAAAAATGGAATTCCTGCTCGCTGGAAGAAAAAAATAAATTCCTGCATTTTTATCCTGCTTTAAGTTCTGGGCCACAAAGTGCTTTTGAATTTATAAGAAAAGATGGAAGGGAGTGGTTTTGAGCAATGCAAATAAAAGAATATGAAAATTTAGAAAAATTAAGCAAAAATGCAGCTGATTTTATTATTGGTTTGATAAATAATACTTTAAAAAGTCAAAATTTTTTTACAATTGCTCTATCCGGCGGCAATTCACCAAGATTGATTTATTCTTTGCTTGCACAAAAAGGATTTAGTTCAAAAGTAAACTGGCAAAAAGTATTTATATTTTGGGGCGATGACAGGTATGTGCCACACACGCATTTTGAGTCAAACTATAGAATGGCTTATGAGACGTTACTGTCAAAAATAAACATTCCACAGGAAAATATTTTCAGAATACCAACAGAAGTTGCAACACCAGAAGATGCTGCAATATTGTATGAAAAAATTATGAAAAAATTATTTATAAAATTTGGAGCAATAGATGTAAAAAAGGCGCTCCCTGTATTTGATTTAATTATATTAGGCGTTGGCAGAGATGGTCATACTGCATCAATCTTTCCAGGACATAAAGCAGTAAATGAACAAAAAAGATGGGTCACTCATATAAAAGCACATCAACGCGTTACACTGCATGACAGAATAACAATAACTTTACCTGTCATAAATGCTGCAAAAAATGTAATGTTTATTATATCTGGAGAAGGCAAAGGAAAAATAATAAAAGATATTCTGGAACAAAAAAAGCAGGGAACGGTTTATCCTGCAGCAAAAATAAAACCAGAAGATGGCCAGACAGTATGGTTTATTGATAAAAATATTTATTGAAATTGTATAATTTTTATATATAATAAAAAAAAATAAAATAAAAATATTAAGAGGGCAGATTTTGAGAATTTTTTTTAAAACATTAGTTTATGTTTGCGCAGGATTGTTATGGATTTTTTTTACTGACAAATTATTACTTTTTATTTCAAATAACATAAAAATAATTACTTTCTGGCAAACAATAAAGGGAACACTATATGTTTTATTAACCGGTATTGGGTTATATCTGATTATTAAAAATTACAATAATCAGATTAATAAAATAAATGCAAAATTGGAGAAAAAGACCAGAATTCTTCATTTAATTTCTATGTGTAATCAGATTTTAGTAAAAGATATAGAAGAAGAAAACTTTTTAAATGAGATATGTAAATTAATTGTAAATGATGGCGGATATAAATTGGCATGGATTGGTTTTAAAAATTTTGATGAAAAGAAATCTGTTAAACCAGTGGCATATTATGGTTTTGAAGAAGGCTATCTTGAAAAATTAAATATAACATGGTCTGAAGAATCAGAATATGGCAGAGGTCCTGTTGGAAATACAGTTCGAACAGGAAAAATTAATATTATACAGGATATAACAAATGCAGAAAATTTTAAACCGTGGTTGAATGAAGCGTTAAAGAGGGGGTTTTATTCAGTTATTGCATTGCCAATTATTTTTAAAGATAATATTATAGGTTCTATTAATATTTATTCAAAAAATAAAGATGGTTTTGATGAAGAGGAAGTAAAATTACTTATGGAAATGGCTTCAGACCTTTCTTATGGTATTAACTATAGAAGAATATATAATGAAAACAAAAGAATGCTTGAGAAAATAAAAAAGGATAATGAAAAATTATTGGAAAGTGACAGATTAAAAACAAATTTTCTTGCAATCGTCTCTCATGAATTAAGAACTCCACTTACCCCGATAAAAGGATTTGTTGAAATATTATTGCGTGAACCCAAAGAAATGATGCCACATCAAAAAGAATATCTTTTGACAATAAAAAATAATGCTTTAAGATTACAGCAAATTATAAATGATTTGATTGACCTGTCAAAAATAGAGGTGGGTATAATTAAAATAAATAAACTTAAATTTGATATAATAAGACTAGTTAATATGATATTAAAAGATATGAATTTTTATATTAAAAGTAAAAATATTACAATACAATTTAATAATACAAATGAACAAATTCTTGTTTGGGCTGATGAAAATAGAATTGGTCAGGTAATAATTAATTTAATTAATAATGCTGTAAAATTTTCAAACGAAAATAGTGAAATACGCATTCAGGTATCTTGTAAGAAATTTAGTGAAATAAATTTTCCAAAATATTTAAATAGTAGTATTAAATTAAAAGAAAAATGTGTTTTATTCAGTATCAAAGATAATGGTATAGGAATAGAAAAAGAAAAATTACAACAAGTTTTTCAAAAGTTTTATCAGGTAGAAGACGCATTAGTAAGAAAAACACAGGGACTGGGACTGGGGCTTAGTATTAGTGAACATATAATAAAAAACCATGATGGTTTAATATGGGCTGAATCAGATGGGCTCGGGAAAGGCAGCACTTTTAATTTTGTTCTGCCATGCTGAAATTTAAAATGTGCTGTATTTATAATCTGTTTTTATGTATCGGCATCTTAATAACAATTAACATATTTCTTATAGTTTTATTTATTGTAATAAATGTTTAAAGATTAAATTTTTATGGCTTGTTGGGGGGTTGTAATTTTTTCTATGAAAGTGGCTTCCGATAAAAAATACAAGCGCGTAGATTTGGTTTTATCCTGTTTTTCCTGATTTGACAGACGTAGTATAAAAAAATATATGGTATCAGGTATGCTGCTGATTTCTTTCGTCAAAGACGACTTGACTTATATCAGTATGAGATGCCTGCGCAACGCACCGTATTTAGGATTAATAAGGATTCTATGATTTGAAAAAATTAATCTGACATTAATACAAAATATTCGTATTCTAATCAAAAATCAGGATATACCCAGTAGTGTCCAAATTAGACAGGTAATTACTTTTATTTTATCATTCCTGTCCCTGAATAAATCAGGGATAAACTCAAGCAGGAATCCAGAATGTTATTAAAAATTGAATATTTTATATTTTGTATTTTAAATAAATTAATGTAGTATGCCAATCTTATGATTATAGATTTTATATATCTCATATACTTTTTTCATAATAAATCAATAAAAATAAGTAAATATTATAATTTAATATTCTTAATTTGGACTGTAATGGGGCAGGCGAGATTTTATTAATACAAGAAAAGTAAAGAAAAAAATTTTATATTTTATGAAAACCTACCGTAACTGATGGATTGCCGAGATAAAGTAATCCCTCAGTTATATAAGGTGATAATAAAAATAGAAAATCCCTCTTAATCTCCCTTTAGAAACTGTCCATTACCCATAAGTATCAAGAAGCAGGTATACCGCTGATTTTTTCGTAAAAAACGGTTGAGAAAAAGTCATGCAAAGAATTTACAGTCAAAAGTAGGCGAGGCTTACGCAACAACCCTTGGATAGGATTAAGAAGGGC
>Ga0078972_1008271_pt1 | contig 21984 bp, 23 predicted proteins | sample YelNatPaOPGAMG01_FD_67568 | JGI IMG/M metagenome (GOLD analysis project Ga0078972, IMG submission 67568) | Hot spring thermophilic microbial communities from Obsidian Pool, Yellowstone National Park, USA - OP-RAMG-01 (SPADES assembly) (version 2) | ecosystem: Environmental > Aquatic > Thermal...
TCAAAAAAAGGTTTAAATAGTCTGAATTAGTAGAATTTTCATGAAAATTGAGGTTGATTTGAAGAAAAAATATGTTCTTGTTTTTGTAGGAGTGGCGATTTTATTAGCTGGAGTGAGTTTCGGGTTTGCATTAAAATTCAGCGATATTTTTGGGCACAAAGTCAGTGAGATTGATTGGAGCAAGACAATCGATCAAATAAATGTTAAGAAGATATGCCTTAATGGGAATTGTGTAGATGATTTTAAAAAACTAAATACAAGTTATTCAGATAAAGCAGGATATTCAAATACAGCAGGATTCGCGCTTGATTCCGGTAAATTAGGAGGCAATCTTTATAATCGATATGCTTTTTACCAAGGCAATATAATGGTGGGGCTTCCTGATAATTCATGTATAATAAAGGGTACAGATGGGAATAGTATCTGTGGGTATGGTGGTTTAAGTTGCATAGGAGTTAAGAAGCCAAATGAAGCACAAATTTCTTCTTGTAGTGATAAAAAATCCTGCGATAATTGGAATAAAGAGGGTTTGAGTTCTATTAACAATAACAAATATGTTGCGCTTTGCTTTGCTTGGAATGTTTCTAGTTGGGGTTTCTAGTTGGGGATAGCGAAATTTTTGTTTATTGATTTACAGATAAACTTGGTAAAATCGAGCAGGTAATGAGAAAGGAGATAGAGTGGGAGAGAAATAACCTGCATAAATTGATAGACATGAGATAATGCTTTGTTGGGTTTTGTTAGGTTTTGTTGAATTTTGTCGGGTTTTGCAGGGTCTATGAGGCGGATTGCAAACATAAAGAAAAAGGAATAGTTTATAAAATCTTTTTAATTTAACTATCCATGGCAGGCAAAGACAGCGCAATGATTGGATTGGAAATACATTGTTATCTTGTTACGAAAGAAAAATTATTTTGCAAATGCATTGCCTCAAGGGAAAAGGGCTTGAAGCCAAACACCCTTATTTGTCCGATTTGCACAGGAATGCCTGGGGCAAAGCCGATGGCGCCAAATAAGGAAGCTGTTCTAAAATCAATCAAGATAGGGCTGATGCTTGGATGCACAATCAATAAAGAATTAAAATGGCAGAGGAAGCATTATGACTGGCCTGACTTGCCAAAAGGATACCAGAATACTATTTCTGGCGGTGATGCGATTCCTGTTGGAGAAAAAGGAAAACTTGATGGCATAAGGATAAGGAGCATTCATCTTGAAGAAGATCCTGCTTCGTGGAATCCTGATACAGGATGCATTGATTACAATAGGAGCGGTTTGCCTTTAGTCGAGATAGTGACTGAACCGGATTTTACTTCTTCTGAAGAAGTTGTTTCATGGTTAAAGAAATTAGTCCATAATTTGTCTTATTTGAAAGCAGTTGATTCTAATGCAGGGATAAAAGCTGATGTTAATGTGAATATTCCTGGAAAGACAGAGAGAGTTGAGATTAAGAACATTAATTCTATTGAAAACATAGGGAAAGCAATAGATTATGAAATAGAAAGGCAGTTGAGAGAGGGCGGAAAACAGAGGGAGACAAGAAGGTTTGATGAAGCAAAAGGAAAAACAGAGAAAATGAGGGAGAAGGAAAGCGCAGAGGATTATCGTTTTATTAACGAACCTGATTTGCAGGAGATAATTATTGACAAAACAACAATCTCAAGAATAAGAGAAGAGCTTCCTGAAATGCCTGAGGAAAAATTGAAGAAACTAATAAAGAAATACAAGATTGACGAGAAAAACGCAGAGATATTAACAAAAAATATTGATATTGCAGAATTTTTTGAGAAAGTCGCGGATAAAATAGACGGGAGATTTGCGCTTCCGTGGGTTAGCATTGAACTCTTAAGATTTCTTAATTACAACAAGAAAAAGCTCAGCGAGGTTGACATAAAGCCAGAGCATTTTGTTGCTTTATTGGATATGGTGAAGAGCGGCAAGATTACCGAGTTGCAGGGAAAAGAAATTCTAAATCAGTTTTATCCGAAGAGCTTTAATCCGATGGAAAGAAAAATAGGAGAGAGAATAACTGACGAGAAAGAAATAACAAAAATAGCTGAGGAAGTGATAAAAGAAAATGCAAAAGCTGTCAGCGATTATAAAAACGGAGAAAAGAAAGCGTTGGACTTTTTGATGGGAATGATAATGGCAAAAACAAAGAAGAGGGCGGATTTCAATATTGCACGAAAGATTCTTGAAAAATTGATTGCATAGAAGCAGATACTTTTATTTTATAATATTAATTATTTCTGTGATAACTCCGAGGATAAAAATAATTGACAATAAGACGGAGATTATTATTGAATAAGGCATTGAGTAAGGAGGGGTCAAATCGCCATATTCTTTTGCTTTTTTAGCAATTATTAAAACAAGAATTGCTGTTAATCCGCCGGAAATTACGCCTCCAATTCCAAGAACTTTTACAAATTCTGCTTTTTGGAAGAACTCTAAAATAAGGTATAAAACAAATGGGACAAGAATTGTTAAGAGCCATGATTTTGTTTTTGAAAGCTTAAAATCATAATGGTATGTGTCAATTAGGGCTCTTGAGAGCGCTAAATATGCAGTGAACATTGTTAAAATGCCGAGAATGACAAATGGTTTTCCTAATGCGATGGTTGCTATTTCTGGGGTTGAAAAGCCTCTAAAACCAATAACTGAGAAAGCAAATAACACATAAATAATAAAGGCAATTAGGTATGCTGCAATTATAACGGATTTCAGCTTCTTGCGCTCTTCTGAGAGAACTCTTTTAATTTCAGGCATTATTGAGAAAGCGAGATAGGCAAACAAAATGACTCCAAATGGAAAGAAGAGATAATCTTTATTTACGTAAGAGAGGTTTTCAAGATGAACCTTGTTTGAGACAAATACGACTATTGAGATTATCATTGCAAAAACAAATGTTATTGCGATTGTTTCTAATCCTTCAAAAATCTTAAAATCAAGATAAAGAAGAAATGAGAGAACTACCCAAAAAATAAGGATTGTAATAAGATGATGTTGTGTTGCTCCAAAAATGAGATAGGAAATTGAGCCGCCTTCGCCAATTAAGTAAGCAAGGATTGCTGAATAAATCCCGAATGCAAGGGCTATGAACATTAGTATTCTGCCTTTTTTACCGAGATATTTTTCTGCATAACCTGGCAGATGCATCTCTTTTTTTGTTCGGAGAGCGATTTCTCCAAGATAGAGCATAATCAGTGCGACAAGAATTCCGATTCCTAGGAGATGCAAAACTCCGATTGGAAATCCTGATTTAGAAACTACATAAGGAATTCCGAGGATACCTGCGCCTATGATTGTGCCTAAAAGCATGCAAACTGCGATAAAAAATTTCCCCATATTCCCTCTTTTTATAATAACAATTAAATAAGCAGGATATTTAATATTTATGCATGGACCCATAGTTCAGCGGATAGAATAGCCGGCTTCGGACCGGCTGACCGAGGTTCAACTCCTCGTGGGTCCATTTTATTAAAATACGATGGAAAAACAAAAAAAATACAGGAAAGGGATATTTGTTGTTGTTTATAGAATTATAAATGGAAAGATAAATTATCTTGTTCTTCATAGAAAGCTTCATTGGAGAGGGTGGGAATTTCCAAAAGGGGGCTTAGAGAAAAATGAGAAAGCGAGAGATTGCGTGAAAAGAGAGGTTATGGAAGAGTGCGGATTAAAGCCAATAAAGATTATTGATTTAAAAATAAATGGCAAATTTAGATACAAAAAAGAATTCTCTGACAGAAAAGGTTTTGTCGGGCAGTCATGGAGGTTGTTTTGCGCTCTTGTTGAGGGCAATAAGATAAAAATTGACAAACTTGAGCATGATGGATATAAGTGGGTTGATTTCAATAAAGCAATAAAGATGTTAAAATGGAAAAATCAAAAATATTGTTTGAGAATTTCTGAGAAATACTTAAAGCGAATCTACACTTTTCAACATAATTGAAAAAATAGATAAATGTTTAAAAAGATAAAAAAACAAACCTCTAATTAGAATGGAAAAAAGAGGGTTGGATATAAAAAGGTATTTCACGAGCGAAGACAAAGATGTCTATGATGAATTTGAATGGGAAAAATCCAATGTTGAAATAACTGATGATTCTGGTAAGCTGCTTTTTGTGCAAACAGATGCTGAATTTCCGAAAGGATGGAGCCCATTGGCTAGGAAGATTGTTGCATCAAAATATTTTTTTGGAGAGCGTGGGACATCACAACGAGAGACTTCTGTAAGGCAGTTGGTTAAAAGAGTTAGTGAAACTTTTGGAGAGTGGGCATTAAATCAGCGCTATTTTGATGAAACCTCTGCAATAATATTTAGAGATGAATTGGCATATCTTGCGCTGGCGCAACGAATGTCATTCAATTCTCCTGTATGGTTTAATGTTGGAGTGCATAAAATTGTTGGAGAGGGTTCTAATGACAAGAAGACCGGATATATAATTCAATATGGACAGGCTGTGGAGTTGCCAGTAGGAAAGGACAGGGTTTATCCTCAGACTTCTGCATGCTTTATTCAAAGCGTTGAAGATTCAATGGAAAGCATAATGGATTTAGCGAGGAAAGAAGCAATGCTGTTTAAGCATGGTTCTGGGACAGGAACAAATCTCTCTACTTTAAGATCATCAAGAGAAAAACTATCTGGGGGAGGAAAGCCTTCAGGGCCCATGGCTTATTGGGCATTTTATGACAAAGTTGCAGGCATTGTTAAATCTGGAGGAAAAACAAGAAGAGCTGCAAAGATGGAAATACTCAATATAGACCATCCAGATATTGCAGAATGGATTACATCAAAAATGAAAGAAGAGGCAAAAATTCGCATATTGCTTGCTGGCGGAGTAAAATTCTCGGATGCGCAAGAAAGTGTCAATTATCAGAATACAAACATCTCTGTAAGAGCAACTGATGCTTTCATGATGGCTATTGAACGAGATGAAAAATGGAGAACTGTGCCTGTCCATAACAAAGAGATGGCTGATGAGATGCCTGTTTATAATGCAAGGGACTTATTGAGGAAAATAGCGGAAGCAACTTATTTCTGCGGTGATCCTGGGATGCAATTCCATGATACTATCAACAGATGGCATACATGCCCTAATTCAGCGCCTATCAATGCAAGCAATCCTTGTTCAGAGTATATGTTTGTTGACAATAGCTCGTGCAATCTTGCTTCATTAAATCTCATGAGATTTATGAGAGCAGACGGGACATTTGACATAAATGCGTTTAGCCAAGCTGTAAGATTAACTGCAATTGCGCAAGATTTAGAAATAGATAATTCATCCTATCCGACAAAAGAGATTGCGGAAAACTCGCATAGATTTAGGCCATTAGGAACAGGATATGCAAATCTTGGTTCTATGCTTATGTTTTTAGGATTGCCTTATGATTCTGATGAGGCAAGAGCAACTGCATCTGCTGTAACTGCATTGCTAACTGGAAAGGTTTATGAAACCTCTACAGAAATGGCTGAGAGAATCGGCCCATTTGAGGAGTTTGGAAAGAACAGGGATGCAATGTTGAAGGTTATCAGGATGCATAGAGATGCTTTGAGAAAAATTGACGGGGGAAAATTGCCAAAAGGGCTTGAAGCAGTGCTTGATGAGGCAGAGAGAACATGGGAGCGAGTTATAGAAAGGGGAGAAAAATATGGATTTAGGAATGCTCAAGCAACTGTGCTTGCACCAACAGGGACAATTGGATTCATGATGGATGCTGATACAAAAGGAATTGAGCCTGAAATTGGGCTTGTGCAGAAAAAGAAACTATCTGATGGCGGGCTTTTGAATATTGTTAATAGCACTATTGAACCTGCATTAATAAGGTTAGGGTATGGGAGAAAAGAGATAGATGATATATTAAAGTATGTTAATGAGCATGAGATGATGGAGGGAGCTCCACATATAAAACCTGAGCATCTTGCTGTATTTGATTGTGCAAATAAACCTGAAAATGGGACAAGGACAATATCTTATCAGGGGCATTTGAAGATGATGGCTGCTGTGCAACCATTTATATCTGGAGCGATTTCAAAGACAGTAAATCTGCCTAAAGAGGCGACTATAGAAGAAATAGAAAAAGTATACATGGATGCATGGAGAATGGGGCTAAAATCTGTTGCAATATATAGAGATGGGAGCAAGGGCGAACAGCCATTAAGTTTTTCAAAGAAAACAAATCTTGAAACAATGATAAAACCGATAAGAAGAAGACTGCCATCGCCAACAAGAGAGGCGAAAGTTCATAAATTTAACATTGGAGGACATGAGGGTTATCTATGTATTGGATTATATGAAGATGGACAGCCCGGGGAAGTATTTGTAAACATGAGCAGGGAAGGAAGCACTATCGGTGGATTGATGGGCACTGTGGGAATCTTGACTTCAGTGGCTTTGCAATATGGAGTTCCATTGGAAACTATCATCACAAAGCTCAAGGATCAGAGATTTGAGCCGAGAGGAGTAGTGCTTGAAGGGCATCCTGACATTAAGACAGCTGAATCAATTATAGATTATCTTGTAAGATTTTTGGAAGCACAATTTTTGAATAAGAAAAAGAATGGAAATACAAAAAATAGCGGGAGTGAATCAAAACTCATTGATGTTGGGAGTGTAGAGAAAGCGCCTTTAAAGGCAAATAATGAAAATAAAATAATTGGCGAGCTCACCACATCATTTTGCGCTAACTGCGGAAGCCAAATGTATAAGAGAGGGCATTGTGAGCATATATGCCCAAAGTGCGGTTGGACAGATCCAAAGGGATGTGGAGAATAAATCAAAAATAAAAACAAACAAATTTTATTTTAGTTAGATTCTGAATCATCGCAGCACTTGCCTATGAGAACGCTTCTTTCAGGGCGTCCGCGTTTTTCTGCAAGTTTCCTGCTTGTTTCTATCAATTCAGGATAGAGTCTTTCTGCTGTTGCTGGGGAAAATCCTAAATCTGTCATTACACTCATATAGTCCTCTGCTGTAAGCCTGCAACCATCCTTCACGCCAAAATAAAGGTGTGTTTCTTTTTGAAGGCGCTTTTCAGCTATTATGCCTTTAAGAACCTCGCCATGCTTAGGATATTTTTCCGCAAACTCTTCTATAGCTTCTCTTATTGTGCGGGATTTTTCCTTGTCTTCATGCTCTATTCTTGCATAAACTCTCTCGCCAGTGTATTCTTCGCTTTCAGGAAGATCGATTGCATTTGCGAGTTTTGGCTTGATTCTTTTTAGCTTGCCTGACATGCTTGAGATTGGAATCTCTATCCTGTCTGTTGCTATTAGCTGTATGATTTTTCTTTCAAGTGTTTCATTTGCCATTTTAACCTCCTGCCATTTAGTTAATCATCATAAGAAAAAGACATTAATTAACTAATGGGGTGATTTTAATCACCACAATAGATAAATATTTATAGTTGATGTTATGTTAATGTTTATGGAACTGCGAGAGATGCTTGAAGAGATGGGTTTGACTGAGATGGAGACTAAGGTTTATCTTGCCTTGCTTGAATTGGGGCCGAGCCTCGCAGGTAGGATATCAAGAAAAACAGGAATACACAGAAGAAATATTTATGATATTACAGAAAGATTGATAAAGAAAGGGCTGATTGGGTATATTTTGAAGAACAATAGAAGAGTGTTTGAGGCTGTTAATCCTGAGAGATTTCTTGATGTTATAAAAGAGAGGGAAGAGAGTTTTCTTGAGGTTTTGCCGAGATTAAAAATGCTTTATGAAAAGACAAAAGAGAAGCAAGAAACTAATTTTTATTCTGGGAAAGAAGGTTTAAGGAGCGTTTTTGAGGATCAGCTTGATGATAAAAACGGAGAGATTCTTATTCTTGGAGCTTCAAAAAATGCTTTTGAGGTTCTGCCTTTTTATTTCAAATGGTATGATCAATTAAGAGTCAAAAGAAAGATAAAAGTGAAAATAATTGCTTCTGAAAATCTTGGGAAAAATGTGCCGTTAAGCGAAATAAGATACATTCCTGAGAAATATGCCAATCCTTTGGCTGTTAATATCTATAAAGACAAGGTTGCATTGATTTTTTGGAAAAAGGAAAATCCTTTTGCAGTTGTAATAAAGGAAAAAGAGGTTGCTGATTCATATAAGAATTATTTTGATTTAGTATGGAAAATTGCTAGAAGGAGAGAATAATAATGTTTAAATTAAATATAAATGACATAAAGAAATGGTTGAGTTGAATTTTCATCCAGGCGATTATGTAAGATTGAGGCTTGCTTTAGAAGAGATAGATGGGCAGGTCTTAGAAAGCCCTGACAGCGGGATTTTATTAATAAAGCTGAAATCAGGATATAATATTGGAATAAACAAGGAAAACATACTTGCAGGAAGGGTTATTAAAAAATATAGTGAAGAAGAAATAAAACTTCCTAAAAGAGAGGAGAGGAAAGAATTGCCTTCTGTAGGATTGATTATTACTGGCGGGACAATCGCAAGCAAGGCATCGCAATCTACGGGCGGAGTAAAGCCGATAACTCATGTTGATGAATTTTTAACTTATTATCCTGAGCTATTAAATATTGTAAATATAAAGAAACTTGAGATTCCATTTATGATTTTCTCGGAAAACATGACTAGCGAGCATTGGATAAAAATTGCTGAGCATGCAAAGAAGATGCTTGATGATAATGATATCAAAGGCGTTATAATAAGTCATGGAACAGATAGTTTAGGATATAGCGCTGCAGCATTGTCTTTCTTTTTGAGAAACTTGAACAAACCAGTTGTATTTACTTATGCGCAGAGGAGTATTGATAGAGCAAGCAGTGATGCGAGCTTGAATTTGCAATGTGCTGCAAGAATGGCTATATCTGATTGCGCAGAAGTTGTTGTGGTTGGCCATGCTAGCTCTAATGATGACTTTTGCTATGCAATAAGGGGAACTAAGGCAAGAAAATTGCATTCTTCAAGAAGAGATGCGTTCAAAAGCGTGAATGCAAAGCCAATTGCAAAAGTTTGGAAAGACAGAGTAGAGTTTATTTCTGATTATAAGAAGAGAGGCGAGAACAAAAACAATCTTGAATTAGATACAAATTACACTGACAAGGTTGCTTTGATTAAATTTTATCCTGGGCAAGACCCGTCTATTTTGGATTATTACGCCTTAAAGTACAAGGGGATTGTTATAGAAGGATGCGGTTTAGGGCAGATAAATGAGAGTTGGCTTCCGAAATTAAAAAAGCACATCAAGAATGGGCTGGTTGTTTGCATGACTTCTCAAACAATATTTGGCAAAGTAAGCCCTTATGTTTATTCAACAGCGAGAGAACTTGAAAGAGCAGGAGTTATTTATTTGGAGGATATTCTCGCTGAGACAGCGTTTGTAAAGTTGGGATGGGTTTTGGGGCATTATGGATGGAAGACAAGGGTCAAGGAAAAGATGCTTGAAAATTTTGCAGGAGAATTGAGCAATAGGATCGAGTTTGAGGAGTGATAGCATTGGTTTAATTGCGGTTTATAGCGAACCAATTGCTTATAATATTATAACTAATAAGTGGTTACAGATAGAAAGGTTTATATACCTTTGATTAATCCTTTTTTTATGAAACGCGCATTATACAGCTTAGCTGATGATGAATTTGCAACATTACTCCAAAGAGTGAATGACTGCTTTAGAAGAAGCCCTTTGAATTATACAATTGTTGGCGGGGTTGCTGTACAAGCGCATATATCAAATTGGTTATGCAAAAAGTATGGTTGTGATTTGCATAGATTAGCGGAATCTCCTGATTTCAGAGTGCAGGATTACTTGAGAGCCACTGATGATGTGGACATAACTGTTGACCCAAGGAAAGTAAATGGTGGAAAGATAGAAGTTGCAAAGGAAATTGTTGCACTGGAAGATAAAATAGTTGGGGATAAGATTCATATGTCACTTAGTGGAAACAATCTAGTTTCTATTGCATTAGAAAGAAAAGGAGTTAAAAGGCCTATCTTTAAGCTGGGATTAAATATGGATCAAAATGACAAGCAATATGGGCAATCAGCAGATGCAGTCTCTTTTAATCTTTACCAAGGCCCAGATGACACAAATGATGGATGGAGCCATGAGATGAGAGAATTTGAGAGAAGGTATTATTTTGAATTCATTGACAGGGCGCAGAAACTTGAGATTCCTTATTGTGATGAAAATAAGTTAGTGGTAGTGGTAAAAAATCCAGAGGATTTGCTTGCTACTAAGATTGCGAGAGGAAGAGAAAAAGACTGGCAGGATATTCTTACGCTATATAATCATAGCGTACAGGCAGGGATGCCAATAAATTTGGAAAAAGTAAGACAACTTTTGCTTCTTGAGGATTCTATAACTCATAATCCTAATCCTATATTAGAAGAGAGATTTGAGAAATTCGCAAAGGTTATTGATCTGCCAAAGAAGAGTAAGTAAGTTTTAATAACTTCATTTGTTCTTTAAATTCATGGATAATCAAGATTATTCAAAAATAGGATTAAAAGCGGGTTTGGAGATACATCAGCAATTGGATAGCGGGAAGCTTTTTTGCAGATGCCCCAGTTACTTAAGGGGAGATGCGCCTGATTATGTTATAAAAAGAAAATTGCATGCTGTTCCGGGGGAGAAAGGAGAGGTTGATATTGCTGCATTGCACGAGGCAAAATTAGAGAGAGATTTTTACTATGAAGGATACAATGAGAATTCTTGCTTAGTTGAGTTGGATGAATCTCCTCCTGACTTAATTGATGAGGATGCCTTGAATGAGGCTATAAAGATTGCTTTGCTTCTGAATTGCGAGATTTATCAAAATATACAAGTAATGAGAAAAACAGTGATTGACGGCTCAAATACGTCTGGATTTCAGAGGACGCTTTTGCTTGCACATGATGGGTTTGTTGAAATGCCTTTTGGCAAGGTAGGAATTGCGACAGTTTGTTTAGAAGAAGATGCGGCAAGAATAATTGAGAAAGATGACAAGAAGGCGGTTTTTAGATTAGACAGGTTAGGAATACCTCTTGTTGAGATTGCGACAAAGCCCGAGCTTTATACTCCTGAACAGATAAAGGAGTGCGCTTTAAAGATAGGAGAGTTATTGAGGGCGTGCAAGGTTAAGAGAGGGATCGGCACAATAAGACAGGATTTGAATATTTCAATAAAAGGGCATGAGAGGGTTGAGATAAAAGGATTTCAGGAACCGAGGATGATGATTAAAACTGTTGAGCTTGAAGTAGAGAGGCAAAAAAAAGATTTGCAAGATGGAAAGAAAAATGGAGAAGTGAGGGGTGCGAAAGAAGATGGAACAACTGAATTTTTACGCCCGTTGCCGGGAGAGGCAAGAATGTATCCTGAAACAGATTTGCCTTTATTAAAGATTTCAAGAGAGAGGATAAACCAATTAAAGAAAGAGCTGCCGAAATTAAAAAGCGAGATTAAAGATGAGCTGAGGAAAAAAGGCGTCAGCGATGAAATGATAAATCTTGTGATTGAGAATATTGATGAATTTAATGCGTTGATGAGTGTTTATAATAAAGATGCGAATTTGGTTGCAAAAATGATTTCTTTGTGGAGGAATGAATTTGCAACAAAGCTTGGGAAAAATATTGATGAAATAAAAAACCTGTTGACAGAGAGTGTTATGGAAAAAGTTTTGGAGAAATTAAATGAGGGGAAGATATCTGCAGGAGATGTGCGAGAGGTTTTATGGAAGATAGCTTCTGGAGAGGATATTGAGCAGGCATTGAAAGTTGAGAAGGTTGAAGAAAGTGAGTTGGAAGAGCAGATAAGAAATTTGATAAAGGAAAAACCAGGGTTAAGGGCAAATGCATATATGGGAATACTTATTAGCAAGCATGGCAACAAAATTGATAAGAGAAAGACTATGGAATTAATTAATAAGCTGGTAAAGTAAGATGGAACTAAAAACAGAATTTGAGTTTGAAGCTGCGCACAGCTTGAAGGGTTACAATGGCAAATGCGCTAATGTTCATGGGCATAGATGGAGAGTTATAATATGGGCAGAAGGAAGCGAAAAATTAATTGGCAAGAACGGAATATTATGGGATTTTGCAAATGCTGAAGAAATAAGAAAAGAGCTTGATCATGTGAATCTGAATGAGGTTATGGATGTAAATCCAACTGCCGAGAATATTGCGCTTAAAATCTTATCAAAGTTAGAAAAGAGCAGCAAGGACTTGAAATTTAAAGTAAGAGTGTATGAAAGCCCTGAAAGTTATGCAGAAGTTTCTTCCTTTGAAAAGAAATACTTTTAGATGGAGAGAAATTAACTAAACAAATTGCTTAAGAAGTAAATAAACATTAAATACTGCATTGTTCAAAAATATCTCTAATGTATAATGAGGGATGCTAAATTTTAAATAGCTAAATATAAATTAATTGATATGGAAAGAAGTTATATCCGGGAGATTTTTGAAGAGGGTAAGGAAAAGAAGGTCCTTGTAAAAGGGTGGGTGCATGACACAAGGGATTTGGGCAAAGTAAGATTTATGCTCGTCAGGGATATCACGGGAGTTATACAATGCGTTGCGACTAAAGATAATGAAGTTTTTGATAAAATGGCGCTTTCAAGGGAGAGTGTGGTTTCTATTGAAGGCAAGGCTGTAAAGAGCAAGCAGGCTCCTAAAGGAATGGAGATTGTGCCGGAAAAGATTGAGGTTATTGCAGAGGCAGAGCAACCGATACCTATTGATGTTTCTGATTTTTCAAAGACAGAACTTTCAAAGAGATTAGACTACAGGTTTTTGGATTTTCACAGGAGAAGAACGCAGGCAATATTCAAAATACAGACAGAGATTGCGCATTCTTTCAGGGAATTTTTTTATAAGAGGGGATTTGTGGAAATGCAGTCTCCTGGAATTATATCTGCTGCTTCTGAGGGCGGGACAGAGTTGTTTGAAGTGAAGTATTTTGAGAAGAAAGCATATTTAGCGCAGTCTCCACAATTATACAAACAGATGCTCGCATGTTCAATGGAAAAGGTGTTTACAATAGGGCCGAGCTGGAGAGCTGAAAAGCACGCGACAACAAGACATATCAATGAGATAAGAATGCTTGATGTTGAAGTAGCTTTTATGAATCAGATGGATGTGATGAAATTGCAGGAAGAATGCATAAAACAGATTGTAAAAGATGTTATGGAGCATTGCAAGGATGAGCTTGAGTTGTTAAATGTTAAGTTAAAGATACCGAAGGGAGTTTATTTGAACTATGAGGAAGCTATAAAGAAAGCTGGCGGAAAGCTCGGGGAAGATTTTACTCCTGAGCAAGAGAGGAAATTATGTGATATGTATAAAGGTGATATTGTTTTTGTACATTCGTGGCCAGCGAGCATAAAACCATTTTACATAATGCCAAAAGACGGAAAAAAAGATGCTAAATCAAGCGAGGGATTTGACTCATTGTATGGCGGAGTGGAAATAAGCAGTGGAGGGCAGAGAATTCATATTCCAGAATTGTTGATTGAGAGAATAAAAGCAAAAGGGCTTAATCCTGCAAACTTCAAGGACTATATTGATAGCTTTAGATATGGCGCTCCTATGCACAGCGGCTGGGCAATTGGTTTGGAAAGATTGACGCAAATAATCTGCGGGCTTGACAACATCAAGGAAGCGACTATGTTTCCAAGAGACAGAGATAGATTGACACCGTAAGAGTTAGGGGAGAGGGGGAGAGGTGAATTAAGGGTCTAATATTATAAATCTGTTTTCAAGAAATAAACAATAGCGCCGTGATAATTTAATTGTTCTTATTCAATGTTCTGGGAATCTTTGGAATCATCAGAGTTTTCATTTGTGCTTTTCACCAAGCCTAAACTTTTCAGAAGTTCAAGGCGCTTTTTATGCTCTTCTTCTGTAATTTTTTCTTCTTTGACTTCACCTTCTTTTTGCTCTTTGACAAACTTTTTTCGCTTTGGAAATTTGAGAGTTTTGCCACCCATAATTATTTTGAGAAGAAGGGATTTTTAATCTTTCTGTTTTGTAAGATAATGGCAGAAGTTAATAATGGAAGCGAGGGGAAAATGCAAGATGAAAAAAGAGTTAGATCCAAAATATTTTTTATAATGTTGTTAATGCGAGATGGTTTTAATAGTTTGTTTCTTCCGCGGTTAGATTTATAAACAAATTGTATTTTCTTATTGCATGATAGAGGAAAGCAAAAAAGAAGAAATCCGGGAGGAGGCGAGAAGAATCTTGCATAACTTTGCCCAGAAGCTTGAAAAAGTGAAACTCAAAGAAAAGAGAGCAAATAAAGGGGCAGCAGGTTATAGAGACGAGGGAGAAGGTTTAAGAACTGACGAAGATTTTAAAAAAATAATGTTTGAGAATGCGCCTGAGAAAGATGAGGACTGCATAATTGCGGAGAAAAAGAAGTGGTAAATAAAATGGCAAAAAAAACAAAAAACAAAGAAATAAAAAAGAAAGAAGCCGAAGCAATAAAAGGAATATCTGAGAAAGAATTAGACAGGGAGCTGAATGAAATAGAAGAGAAATTTGAAAATATTGGCGAGGATGAAAGAAATCAGATTGAAATTAAGGCGTCAAGGCCGATTTCACAAGTAAAAAAAGGCGACAAGATAAAAATTGATGGCAAGGAATATGAGGTTGATTCGCATTATGTTTTGATTGATCACAAGACAACAAAAGAGATGGCTATAGAAGTTTTTGACAAAGAAGACAAGGATTATCAGGTAAGGTATTTTGATGATCAAGTCGAGAGAACTCTTGAATTTTATGAATTGCAGGGAGAAATAATGTTTGTAAAGAAACCATTCAAGAAGATTGAGTGGTAATAATATTAACATCCATCAAGGCTTTCTTTCCATTCTTAAAATCAAGCAAGAAGGGATATAGTTTGCATTCCAGGGGCTTGTAGAAATGAATTTTACACTGCGTTGAATTTTCATCAAGAAAAACACAATTTCCTTCTTTATTCTTTTTCAGAAGATTTATTTTTCCAAAAGGCGTTTCAACTGCATTCAGATAATGTTTAAACTTACCTAATTCAGACGGGAGGAGGACAGGAGTAAGCTCTTTCCTGCAGCATTTAGCGTTGCAACCATTGCACACCCTCTCGAGCATGAAATTCCTTATGAACAAAGGATTATAAATTTTGGCAAGTTTTATTAATCTGCTATGCTTATTTATGACATGGCAAGTGATGAAAAAATTGACGAGTGGCACGCTAAATTAGATGCAATAGACTTAGATATTCTGGATTTATTAGAAAAGAGAATGGAGCTGAGCAAGAAGCTTGGAGATTATAAAAAGAAAAGGGGATTTTTTCTTGCTAGCAAGCCTAGAAGCGAGGAAGCTTTGCAGGCAAGGATTGGGAAGAGCGACCTTAATCCAGAGTTTGTAAGGGAGTTATTTGAGGTAATATTCAAGGAGAGCGAGAGAGTGCAGAAAGATTAGCTTTATTAATCTGAAATTTCTTTTGATTGTATGGATGCTAGATTTAAAATAAGGGCTGCAAAGAAAAGCGATTTAAATGAGATTGTAAAAATTCTTGTAGGCGAATTCGCAAAGCCTCCTTATAATGAAAAGTGGGGAAAAAAGGAAGCGTCTAACAAAATAAAGGAATATTTTAAATTTTGTAAATTTTTTGTTGCAGAGATCAATAGGGAGATAGCAGGTTTTATTATTGCAAGCAGCTATTATCATGTAACAAAGAAATTATGGATATATGAGCTTGTTGTTTCTGAAAAATTCCAAGGCAGAGGAATAGGAAAAGCGCTGATTGATGCAGCCATAAATCATTTTAAAAAAGAGAAAATCACAGGGGTAAGGTTAATTGCATCAAAAAAGGCAAGAGCATTTAAGTTTTATAAAAAATTAAATTTCAAGGAAACAGATTTTGTTGAATTGGAAAAGCAGTTATAAAATGGAATTGAAAGTTAAAAATTATTTGGAAAAGATACAAAAGGAGAATAAGAAGTATAACATATTTTTGCATATTAATGAGAATGCTTTGAAAGAAGCGCAGGAAATTGAGAAGAAAAAGAAGAAAGGGCGATTATATGGGTATGTTTTTGGGATAAAGAGCAATATAAATGTAAAAGGAATGATTTGCAATTGCGCTTCAAGAACTCTTGAAAATTACAGAGCACCTTATGATGCTACGGTAATTGAGAAAATAAAATCAGAGGACGGAGTCATAATCGGGATGCTTAATATGGATGAGTTTGCATGCGGTTCAAGCGGAGAGACTTCGGCTTTTGGAGCATGCATGAATCCTGCGGCTTTTGGAAGAATTCCTGGCGGCTCATCAAGCGGAAGCGCGGCTGCTGTTGCTGCTGGATTTTGCGATGTTGCATTAGGGAGCGATACAGGAGGGAGTATCAGAAATCCTGCTTCATTTTGCGGGGTTGTTGGAGTCAAGCCTTCGTATGGATTAGTTTCAAGATATGGTTTAATTGATTTGTCTATGTCATTAGACCAAATCGGACCTATCGCAAAAAATGTTTCTGATGCGGCATTGGTTTTAGATGTGATAAGAGGCAAGGATGCGAGGGATACTACAACCTTTGATTCAGGAAAGATTGAATTAAAAAAAGTTGGAAAGTTAAATGTCGGCATCTTAAGAATTAAGAATGTTGACAAGAGAATTAATGATTTGATTGACGAGAAAATTAATGCAATTGCAAAAGAAAAAGGGTGGAAGATTGAAGAGATTGAGATTAAACATATTGACTTGGCTGTTGAGACTTATTATCCGCTTGTTTATAGCGAGTTTTTCTCATCAACAAGAAGATTTGATGGCAGAAAATATGGGAAGAGGATTGAAGATAATTGCAAGGAGGAGGTTTTGAGAAGGATTTTGGGAGGAAGCGAGATTACTAAATCAGAGTTTAGCGGAAAATATTACAAGAAGGCATTGCAGGTGAAGGAATTGATAAAAGAGGAGTTTGAGAAGGTTTTCAAGAAAGTTGATTGCATCATTCTTCCTACTTGTCCTGGACTTCCATGGAAAATCGGGGAAGGAGAAAAGATGAAACCTGAGGAAATTTATGCTTATGATGCGTTGACTATTCCTGCAAATCTCGCTGAGATTTGCGCTGTTAGCATTCCTGCAGGCAAGATTGAGAACATTCCTGTTGGGATGCAGGTAATGTGCGCAAAGAACGAAGATGCAAAGATGCTTAGCATTGCGAAAGAGATTAGCGGAGAATAAAAAATTACAAATTATTAATGTTTTTGACTATAATTAAATTTAAAACTTTGCTCTGTTTTTAGAAATTATGGAAATTGATGGTGTGAAGATAGAATGGCTTGGGCATTCTGGTTTCATTATTTCAAATGGGAAGAAGGTTGCGATTGATCCTTATAATATATCTGAAAATGCCGCAGTGAATAAGGCAGATATAATCCTTATAACTCATCCGCATTATGATCATTGCAGTATTAAAGACATCGCAAAATTAGCGAAGGAAGGGACGATTGTGATTGTTCCTGCTGATGCGCAGAGCAAGATTACGAGAATAGAAGGCGTTGAGATGCAGGTTATTGAATTGGGTGACGAGTTAGATTTGGGCAACATTAAGATAAGCACTGTTTCTGCATATAACATAAAAAAAGAATTTCATCCTAAAAACGAGGGGTGGTTCGGTTATGTTGTAAAAATGAATAATATAATTGTTTATCATGCTGGTGATACAGATAAAATTCCTGAGATGGAAAAATTATCAGGGTATGGGAAAGGGCGAAATGTTTTCATTGCTTTATTGCCTGTTTCTGGGCAGTATGTAATGGATGCTGACGAAGCCAGCGAGGCAGCAGTTATGATTAAACCTTCTTTAGCTATTCCAATGCATTATGCAGGAGGGGTTGCAGGGACAAAGGAAGACGCAGAGACATTTGTAAAGTTATGCAATGAGAAAGGAATAAGGGCGCAGATTTTGGAGAAGATATAAAAAAGCCAGAAAGAAAAATTAAATCATAACATTTGATTGATATTTTTGCTTATAAATAAATATTTAAACTTTGAAAAAGATAAATTATAAGTTAAAATGTCGCGAGAGAAGCAAACTGAGAACAATTTTTGATTTGCAAAGCTTTTTTGCGCGACAAATAAAACTGAAAGGAGGTGTAAAAACAAAGAGATAAAATGGTGCTTGATTTTGCCAAAGAGGCGTTGAAGAATGCTGAGACGCACAGCATTAACTTTGATGAACTAAGAGCTGGAAAAGCTAACATCAAGGTTTTTGGGTGTGGAGGAGCAGGATGCAACGCGATAACTTGGCTTTTCAACAAAGGCATCAATGGAGCTACTATTTATGGGATTAACACAGATGCACTGCACTTGAGCATAACAAAGGCTGACGAGAAGATTCTTATTGGAAAAGAGTTGACAAGAGGACTTGGATGCGGTGGATATCCACAAAAAGGAAGAGAAGCTGCAAAGGAATCTATCTCGGAACTTAAAAGAGCTGTCAGTGGGGCTGATATGGTATTCGTATTAGCTGGAATGGGTGGCGGTTCAGGTACAGGGTCTTCACCAGTTGTTGCACAACTTGCCAAAGAAAGTGGCGCTGTTGTAATCGCAGTAGTTACAATGCCTTTTGAGTGTGAAAAAGCCAGAATTGAGAAAGCCGAATTTGGACTTCAGGAGTTGACAGAGGTAGCTGATACAGTTATCATAATTGACAACAATCGATTAGTTGACATCGCAGGAAACCTGCCAATGGAGCAAGCGTTTGCTGTAGCAAATGAACTTGTAAGCACAATGATAAAAGGCATAGTGGAAACTATTACCTTGCCATCATTGATAAACTTGGACTACGCAGACGTATCAGCAATCATGAAGAATGGAGACGTTGCTGTAATTGGCGTTGGAGAGAGTGATACGACAGCTAGAGTTGAAGAGGCGGTTAAGCAGGCATTGACTCATCCGCTTTTGGATGTGGACTATAAGGGTGCAACAGGAGCATTAATCCATATCACTTGCGGACCTGATTTCAAGTTAGAGGAATTCTCAGGAGTTGGAGAACTTGTAACAGAGAACATATCGCCTGATGCGCAGGTTATCATAGGAGCAAGAATCAATAAGGAATTCCAAAATCGTGTTAGGGTTATTACTATCATGACTGGAGTTAAATCTCCTTATGTTCTTGGAAAGCGCGCCTATGAGAGCGAGAAAGCGCATATGCAGAGTGAGATGTCTGAATTAGGCATAGAAGTTTTCAAATAAACTGGTAGCTCATTGATAAAAAATTTATTTTTTATTTTTGCTTCTTTTTTCTTTTATATTCTTTTAATTATTAAACAAACTATAGAAGTAATTTATCGCTCTTCTTAATAAAGGGGGATTTTGATTATTTGTTAGTTTCGTGAGGTCTTCTTCCAGATTGCAGATTGTATCCCTCTCATTGATAACTTTGGCTTGAGGTGGAATGATTCTTCTTGTGGTTGCTCTCGTATATTCATTATCAATGTTTGATGGATATCTTTGGATTGGAGGAAGCAGTTGTGTATCTTCAAGAGCAGGGGTTGTCATTTTATCTATGTAATGGGGGTTCTTTGAATATTGACGGGCGCTTCGTGGTTTCAAAATTTTCCCATCTGATTGCATTTTCAAGGGATATTTTTCTTGGTTTTTTAACAGAGCCTTTTTCATAACCTACTGGGATTATTGCTTCTACCTGAATGTGTGATGGAATCTCAAGCAATTGACGGATTAGTTCGTCCTGATATGCACCAACCCAGCATGCATTTATGCCTAATTCAGTAAGCTTGAAAAGAATTGTTACAATTGCTGCACCAGCTTGTTGACGGGAATAAACCCTTCCTCTTTCTCCATATTGGTTTTCCAAATGCACATCATTTGAACATACGACAATAACTGCAGGGGCTTCGTTAATCCATGTTTGATTTGCGAATTTTGCTATTTCTTTTATTGTGTTTGCTTCTTCAACTATAATAAATTTTAATGTGTTCAGATTGCCTGCGAATGGGCCTTTAAGAGAAGCATCAATTGCCTCAAGGATATACTCAAAATTAACTTTTTTGTCCTTAAAAGAACGAGAACAATGCCTCTTTTCTATTATCTCGTCGAATTCCATAAATCTTGAAGGAAATTGAGATATTTAAGGTTTAGGATTTAGTCTTATTTCTCCGCCACCTACAACTATCTCATTATGATAAAGGACTATTGACTGCCCTTCTGCTATTGCTTCTATTGGTTTATTGAAAATAAACATATATTTGCCTTTTTGCTTTATCAATTTGCCTGGGATTAATTTTCCGAGGTGTCTTATTCTTGCTTTTAGATTGCCTTTGATTTTTTCTTTTGGGTTGATTAGATGAAACTTTTTGATTATTACAACTTTCTTTTTTAGGGAAGGATGACCCTCAGGGGCAGCAATGATTGTATTTGTTGATCTTATTTTATCTGCTATATAATATCTTTTTTGCGCAAATTCATCGGGTTTGTTGATTTTCATTCCGAGATGCGGGCCTATTCTCTGCCCTATTGTAAAATAAGCAATGCCTGGGTGAGTGCCGATAATAATTCCTTCTGGAGAAATTATTTTTCCCTCTTTTGGCTTTATTTTTCTCTCTAAAAATGATTTCATGTTTACTTTGCCGACAAAGCAGATTCCTGTTGTGCCATGTTTGTTCCAATTTGGAAAGTTATTCCTTTTGGCAATTTCTCTCACTTCTTTTTTTGTTAGATTTGCGTTGGGAAACAGAGTGTGAGACAAATCTTTTTGATTTAGGGAATAAAGGAAGTATGATTGGTCCTTTGTTTTATCTTTTGCCATGACAAGATTGCAACCTGATTTTGTTTTTTTGATTCCTGCATAATGCCCTGTTGCAATATAATCTGCGTTATACTTTTCTCTTGCTGTTTTCCAGAGAAGAGGAAATTTTATCTTTTGGTTGCAAACAATGTCTGGATTGGGAGTGAGTCCTTTTTTGTATGCTTCAAACATCGGCTTGATTACAAAATCGTTATATTCTTTTTCAAAATCTAATGTTATGAACTTTATTTTAAGAAGAGAGGCAATTTTCTGAGCCGTTCTTTTTTCTTCAAGATATGAGCATTCGCCTGTTATCGGATTTTTTGTTTGAGAAAAGTTTTTCATAAATGCTGCGATTACATTATACCCTTGTTTCTTAAGCAGGAGGGCGGCAACGCTTGAATCAACTCCTCCTGAGAGGGCAAGGACAACTGTTTTGTTTTGTTTCATAACTTAACAAATAAATAATACTATAAAAATAATACTCTGCTAATAATTGACTAATATGAGATTGCGATATCGGGATATGACTGATTGGGGACTATGATGTTAAGAAAGGATTCGGGGCAAAATTTATAATTATCGGGTGTGTTTGAATAAGATGGCAGAGAATGTTTCCACAGGAGGATTGAGGGGATTTAGGCACGGAAAAGAGGATTACAATCTTGACAATGAGAGAAAGAAAGAGATTGAAGAAGCTTATTTAAAATATTATGAAAGGAGAGAAAAAGAGAGAAAACGAAGGATAATCTGGTGGATAGTCGGGATTTTAATAGGGCTAGTAATAATTGGCCTTGTTGGATTTAAATTGTTTGGTTAAATCCATTTATTATAAAATTGCTTGCATTATTATTTTATTGCTTGCAAGTTTTCATATGCTTGATGAGTTTTTGGATTCCATAGCTCTATGTGGTCATTAACTCCTATAATTGCAATTTCATCTTCAAGGGAAGCATGTTTTATGGCTTCTTCTGGCAAGATAATTCTTCTTTTATTAATTTGGATTTTATTAAAATCAGAGTGATCTGTCTGAGAATCGTAAAGTGCAATAAAATGAAAACTTCTTGTTTGGGAAACAGAGCATTGAAGAGAGAAGAAAAGATGTATTGGATAGCGGTATCCATTTCTTTCGTCAATCATGTCTGCAAATGTTGTGGGTAAGACTATTCTGCGACCATTTATTTTGATTGTTTGCTTAATTGATTTATATGCAGGGGTTAATATTGTCATTAATCTCATGGCTTATGATTATTTATAAAGGTTTTTAA
>Ga0078972_1008273_pt1 | contig 21977 bp, 19 predicted proteins | sample YelNatPaOPGAMG01_FD_67568 | JGI IMG/M metagenome (GOLD analysis project Ga0078972, IMG submission 67568) | Hot spring thermophilic microbial communities from Obsidian Pool, Yellowstone National Park, USA - OP-RAMG-01 (SPADES assembly) (version 2) | ecosystem: Environmental > Aquatic > Thermal...
AAACGCCAATTAAAGACACAATTGAATTATTATTAAAAGGAAAAGAAAATTTAAGTGAAGAAGACCTACAAAAAGGAATTACTAGCGAATTTCCTTTAGAAGGTTTTAAATTAAAATCTTTAAATTTAAAAGAAGACGGCACTTTAATTTTAGAATTTGAAGACCCTTTTAATAAAACTGTAGGTGGAGTTTGTCGAGTAGGAATTTTATGGTTTCAAATTGAACAAACAGCAAAACAATTTAATCAGGTAAAAGAAGTTAAATTTTTACCTGAAACTCTTTTCCAACCATAAATTTTAAAATGCCAAAAATAATAAAAATAATTATTCTTTTTCTTTTTATCTTTTTAAGCGTATTTTTAATTTTAAACTATTTTAAAAATTATTCTAAAAAAAGAGGCGTTGTTTGTTTTACAATTAATTGTTTTAATGTAGAAATTGCCAAAGACCAAAAAGATATAGCTAAAGGACTAATGTTTAGAAAAAAACTAAACGAAAACCAAGGAATGCTTTTTATTTTTGAAAAAGAAGATATATATCCATTTTGGATGAAAAATACATTAATTCCCTTAGATATTATTTGGTTAGATAAAAATCAAAAAATTGTTTATATTAAAAAAAATGCTCAACCTTGTAGAGAAGAAAGGTTTTGTCTGTCTTTTTCACCAGAAAAAAAAGCTAAATATGTTTTAGAAATTTTAGGGGGTGTTTCTGATAAAATTAATTTAAAAATAGGGGATAGAGCAGTTTTTTATTTTAATTATCCTATTAAATAATTTTATTTAAAATATTCATCTTGAGCCTTAACTTGAAGTTTTATTTCTTTACTTTTTAGTTTTTTTAAACTTCTAATAAACAATTTTGTTGCTTTTAAATCTGTAAGTAAAGGAATATTACAATCTATGGCTAATCTTCTTATAATATAATCATCTTCGGTTTCTTTTTTAAAAAGACTGTCGGTAATATTAATTACCAAATCAATTTTCTTTTTCTCTAAAAATGTTTTAATATTAGGCTCTTTGTTTTCATGAATTTTATAAAGTGTTTGAACTTTGATATTATTTTCTCTTAAAAACTGTGCTGTATGATAAGTAGCATAAATTTTATAACCTAATAAAAACAAGGATTTAGCTTCTTCTAATAACTCAATTTTATTTCTTTTGCCTCCTAAACTTAATAAAACAGATTTTTTAGGCAATTTAATGCCTGTAGCAATAATTGATTTTAAATATGCTTCATTTATATTTTCACCAAAGCAACCAACTTCTCCTGTAGAACTCATTTCTACTTTTAAAACAGGATCTGCTCCTTTAATTCTAAAAAAGGAAAATTGAGGAGCTTTCACTCCTACCCAATCTAAATCAAGGGGGGTGGGATACTTTTTAACTTTTTTTCCTAAAATTGCTAAAGTTGCTAATTTACCTAAATTAATTCCAGTAATTTTTGAAACAAATGGAAAACTTCTAGAAGCTCTTAAATTACATTCAATTACCATAATCTCATTTTCTTTTGCTAAAAATTGAATATTAAAAGGGCCAGAAATTTTCAGCTCTTTTACAATTTTTTTTGTAATTTTTTTAATTTTATTTATTGTTTCGATATAAAGTTTTTGCGGAGGAACAACTATTGTTGCATCTCCTGAATGAACACCAGCATTTTCTATGTGTTCGCTAATTATTTCTATTTTTAAATCTCCATTTTTAGCAACACCATCAACTTCAATTTCTTTGGCGCCAGTAATAAATTTTGAAATTACAACAGGATGATCTTTTGAAATTAAAGTTGCCTTTTTTAAATAATTTTCTAATTCTTTTTCGTCTAAAGCCACATTCATTGCCGTACCTGATAAAACATAAGACGGCCTAATTAAAATTGGGTATCCTATTTCTTGAGCGAATTTTTTAATTTTAAAAATATTAGAAAATTCTTGCCATTTAGGTTGAGCAATATTAAATTTCTGCAAAAGCCTCGAAAATAAATGTCTATCTTCGGCAATATTAATTGAAGATGGGGGAGTGCCTAAAATTTTAATCTTATTTTTAGATAATTTTGTAACCAAATTATTTGCTTCTTGACCCCCCATTGAAACAATTACGCCTTCTGGCTTTTCAATTTCATAAATTGATTTTATAACTTCTAAAGATAACTCTTCAAAATATAATTTGTCGGAAATATCATAATCTGTAGAAACAGTCTCTGGGTTATTATTAACAAAAATTGTTTCATAATTTAATCTTTTTAGAGTTTTTACGCATTCAACGGCGCACCAATCAAATTCTACAGAAGAGCCTATTCTATAAACACCAGAGCCTAAAACTATAATTTTCTTTTTTTTACTTTCTTTCTTTCTTATATTTAAGTTTACTGGGTCTTTATAAGTTAAATATAAATAATTTGTTTTTGCAGGATATTCAGCAGCTAAAGTGTCTATTAAATTTATTTTTGGAAAAATATTATATTTTTTTCTTAATTTTTCAATTTGAGATTCTTTTTTATTTTTTAAATGAGCAATTTGTCGATCAGAAAAGCCAAAAGATTTAGCTTTTAAAAGAAGATCTTTTGTTAATTTTTTAGATTTCTTAATTTCTTTTTCTATTTCAACAATATTTTTAATTTTATAAATAAACCATTTATCTATATGAGAAATTTCTGAAATCGTTTCTGGATTAATTCCTTTTTTCAGCGCCTCAACAATAACAAAAATTCTGTCTGGATTTGGTGTTTTAATTAAATTTAAAATTTCATTTTTAGAATAAGTTTTATTATTAAATACATCTGGATATTTCTTTTTTAACTCATATAAAGAATCGGTTATACCATTTAAACTTGAATTTACCATTCTTAATGCTTTTTGAAAAGCCTCTTCAAAATTTCTTCCTATGCCCATTGCTTCTCCTATGCTTTGCATTGATGTTCCTATTTTAAATAAAGGATGTGGATCTTTAAACTTAAATTTTTCAAAATCCCATCTTGGTATTTTTACAACAACATAATCTAATGCTGGTTCAAAAAAAGCACAAGTAATTCTAGTAACTTTATTTTGTAAATCTTTTAATAAATACCCTAAAGATAATTTACAAGCTATAAAAGCTAAGGGATAACCAGTTGCCTTAGAAGCCAAGGCAGAGGACCTTGATAATCTTGCGTTTACTTCTATTACTCGATAATCTATTTCATTATCTTTTCGATTAGGATTTAAAGCAAATTGAATATTACATTCACCAATTATACCAAGCTCTTTAATTACTTTAATAGAAATATTTCTCAAAAAATGATATTCTTCATCAGATAATGTTTGAGAAGGAGCAACCACTATACTTTCTCCTGTATGTACTCCCATAGGATCTAGATTTTCCATATTACAAACAACAAGTGTATTGTCTTCTCTGTCTCTTACAACCTCATATTCAATTTCTTTCCAACCCTCAAGATATTCTTCAATTAAAACTTGAGGAGAATAAAAAAGAGCAGTTTTAACGATGCTTTCTAGTTCTTCTTGAGAAAAGGCAATACCAGAACCTTGCCCTCCTAAAGAATAACCGCTTCTTACTATTACAGGATAGCCAATTTCTTTTGCAATTTTAATAGCCTCTTTTAAATTATTTGCTGCTTTACTTTTAGGGACATTCACATTTATTTTTTCTAAAGCCTCTTTAAATAACTCTCTATCTTCAGTAATTTTAATGCTTTTAATAGGAGTGCCTAAAACTTTTAAATTATATTTTTTAAAAATATTTTTTTCTTCTAATTCTAAAGCAGAATTTAAAGCAGTTTGGCCACCAAAAGAAAATAAAATACCATCTGGCCTCTCCTTAGCAATAATTTTTTCTAAAAAATATAAATTTACTGGTAAAAAATAGATTTTGTCTGCAAGTTCTTTTGTTGTTTGTACAGTAGCAATATTGGGGTTAACTAAAATTGTAAAAATTTTTTCTTCTTTTAAAGCTTTTAATGCTTGTGATCCAGAATAATCAAATTCTCCAGCTTCTCCAATTTTTAAAGCTCCTGATCCTAAAAGAATAACTTTTTTAATTTTTTCCATAAAAATTAATATAATCTAAAAATAAATCAAAAACCCAAGTGGTATCAGTAGGACCTGGATTGCCTTCGGGATGAAATTGTACTCCTATAATAGGAAGTTTTTTATGAAAAATACCTTCGCAGGTATTGTCATTTAAATTTCTAAACCAAGGTTTTAATTCACTTGGCAAACTATTTTCTTTTATACAATAACCATGGTTTTGAGAAGTAATATAACATTTTTTTGTTTTTAAATCGATAACTGGTTGATTTTGACCACGATGTCCAAATTTCATTTTATAACTTTTAGCTCCGAATGCTAAAGATAAAATTTGATGCCCAAGGCAAATGCCCAAAATGGGAATTTTATTTTTGATTATTTTTTTTACATTTTTTATTAATTTGTCTGCTTTTTTAGGATCACCAGGTCCATTTGAAATTAAAATGCCATCAATTTTTTCTTTTAAATTTTCTAAATCAAAATTCCAAGGTACTTTAATTACTCTTAAATTTCTTTTTAAAAGTTCTTTAATAATAGAATATTTAACACCACAATCATAAACTAAAACTGTTTTTTTAAAATGAATTGGTTCTATAATTTTTATTTTTTTCTCAGTCACAAAATCTAATAAATTTTTTTTATTAATATCTTCAAATTGAACATTATTTTTGGCATTAAAAAAAATCCCTCCTAAGAGGGTTCCATATTTTCTTAATTTTTCAGTTAGTAATCTTGTATCTATAGAAGTCAAAATTGGTATTCTTTCTTTAAAACACCAATTTTCTAATGTTTCTTTTAAACCAGAATGAGAAGGAAGATTACAAATTTCAGAAGCAATAATACCTCTTACTTGAATTTTATTAGATTCAAAATTTTCTGAAAAAATTCCATAATTTCCAATTAGAGGATAGGTGAATACCAAAATTTGGCCATAATAAGAAGGATCAGTTAAGCTTTTTTCATATCCTACCATGCCAGTATTAAAAACAACTTCTCCTTGAACTTCTTTTTTGTATCCTAAAATATTTCCCTCAAAAATTGTACCATCTTTTAAAACTAGAAAACCTTTGCGCATAAAAAAATATCTTTTTTCTGAAAAAGATTCGTTTAACTAAAATTATTATATTGTAGAAAATAAAAAAATCAATATATTTTTAATTAAAAAATATTATTTAGTTTTTGTCAATATATCAAGAATAGAATCCTGGGGTATTGATAAATTTTTATTTTTATTTAAAATAAATTTATATATGCAAATCAATTTTAAAAAAATATTAAAATTTTTATTATTTTTTATTATTTTTACATCTATTGGTTTTTTGCTTGGTTATTATACAAGCTATCAAAATTATTTAAAAACTCCACCTGTTTATATCAAAAATTTTGAAAACGAAAAGAATCTAGATTTTTCTATATTTTGGGAAACATGGAAAAGAGCTGAAGAATATTTTATAGATAAAGATAAAATTGATCCTCAAAAAATGCTTTATGGGGCAATTAAAGGAATGGTAGCCGCTCTAGATGATCCTTATACTCAATTTTTCGATCCTCAAGAAACTAAAGATTTAGAAGCAGAAATATCTGGAAAATATGAAGGGGTGGGCATGGAAATTGGTATTAAAAACAATGTAGTTACAGTAATAACCCCATTTCCAAATACTCCAGCAGAAAAAGCAGGTATTAGAACTGGAGATCAAATTCTAAAAATCGATGATACCTGGACAGAAAATCTTTCTCTTGATGAAGCTGCTAGAAAAATTCGAGGTCCAAAAGGAACAGAAGTAAAACTTTTAATTTATAGAAGTGGTTTTCAAAATCCAAAGGAATTTATTTTAAAAAGAGATGAGATTAAAATTCCAACTTTAGAAGTTAAAGAACTTGATAATAATATTGTTTTAGTTAGAGTTTATCAATTTAATGAAGTTTTAATGGAAGAATTTCTTAAAAAATTACCTCAAATAACCCAAAAAAATAATCCTAAAATTATTTTAGACTTAAGAAATAATCCTGGAGGATTATTACAAGTAGCCCAACAATTCGCCAGTTATTTTTTAAAAAGAGGTGATATTGTTACCATTGAAGATGGAGGTATTTTCGGTAGAAAAGAATTAAAATCTTTTGGACCAGGTACATTAGAAAGTTATACAACTGTAATTTTAATTAATCAAGGTTCAGCTTCAGCTGCTGAAATTGTAGCTGGAGCTTTAAGAGATAACCGAAGCGTTAAATTAATTGGTGAAAAAACTTTTGGTAAGGGATCTGTTCAATCTCAAATAAAACTTTCTGACGGTTCAAGTTTAAAAGTAACAATTGAAAAATGGTATACACCAAAGGGAGACTTAATCGATAAAAAGGGGTTAGAACCTGATATTAAGGTCGAATTTACTGATAAAGATTATCAAGATAATAAAGATCCTCAATTAGAAAAAGCAATTGAAATTATAAAGGATTTAAAATAAAATATTAAAAAAATATGAAAGTTATTCTTTTGCAAGATATTCCAAATTTAGGAAAAAAATATGATATAAAAACTGTAAATGATGGTTATGCGAGAAATTTTTTAATTCCCAAAGGTTTAGTGAAAATAGCTACTAAAGAAAATTTAAACTGGTTAGAAAAAATTAGAGAGAAAGAAAGAGAAAGAACAGAAAAAGAATTAAAAGAAATAGAAGAATTAGCTTCTAAAATTAATGGTTTTGAACTTGAAATGCCAGTAAAAATTGGAGAAAAAGGTGAATTATTTGAAAAAATAGGTCCTCAACAAATTGCTAAAGCTCTTCAAGAAAAAGGCTTTAAAATTGAAAAAAATCAAATAGAATTAGAAGAAAAAATTAAAGAAATAGGGGAGTATAAAGTAAAAATAAAACTACCCCACAATTTAGAAACAGAAATAAAAGTTATTGTTAAAAAAGAGAGAATTAAATAACACTTACTACTCTAACTAATTTTTTCGAGCCATCAAAAGATATTTTTTTCTTTTTAGTTATTTTTACGATACCATCTTTTAAAGCAAAAATAGAGTAGTCTTTGGCTAATTTTGTATTTTTGCCTGGTATAAATTTAGTTCCTCTTTGACGAACAATAATACCGCCCTTTTTAACCCTTTGGCCATCGAAAATTTTAATTCCTAAGTATTTAGGCAAAGATCTTTTGCCCATTCTTTTTCCACTACTTGTTTTTCCAGTTTTTGGCATATTTTTAATAAATTAATTATAATTTTTTTATGATGATAAAAATAATAGCAAATTTTTTAGAATTTGTCAAAAGAAATAAAGAAAAAATTTATATTTCTATAATTGTCTTTTTATTATCTTTATTTTCTTTTGCTTTAGGATACTTAATTTGCGAGTATTCTAGAAAAACTCCTTTAATTATTAAATAATTAATCTTTTAAAGGGTGATATTTTTTAAAAATTTCTTCTGCAAATCTTTGAGAAGCTCTGACATAGCGAGTAGTAGTATCTAAAGATTCGTGGCCCAAAAGAATTTGAATAGCAGCCACACTAGCTCCTTTTTCGGCTAAATAAGTAGCAAAAGCTCTTCTAAAACCATGAGGAGTAATTGGAATATTGAGTCCTAATAATTCTCGATATTTTTTAATTCTGTCTTCTAAATAATTAGTTGAAATTTTCTTAGATTTTAAATTAACGTTTTTACCTTTAAAAGGAATAAACAAATATGGAGAATCTGAATTTTCTCTTATTTTTAAATATTCTTTTAAATATTTTTGAGCTCTTGGAGTTAAATAAACAAATCTTTCTTTTTTGCCTTTACCTTTAATAAAAATTCTACCATTGTTATCAATGTCAGTTAATTTTATATTAACTAATTCTGAAATTCTGGCTCCAGTTGAAAAAAGAGTTTCTAAAATAGCTTTGTTTCTAATAGCGACATTTTTATTTTTCTCAAATTTTAAAGGCGCATCTAATAATTTTAAAATTTCTTCAAATTCTCCAACTTTTGATAATTTCTTTTCGGTTTTCATTAACTCGATAGCATTAGGAGGCACAGGCACAGGATAGTCTATATTAGTTAAAAATTTTAAATAAGACCTTAAAGCAGAAAGCATCCTATTAATAGAATAGCTGGCTAATCTCTTTTTCCCAGGGGCTAATTTGGGGGTCTTTCTATCTCGAGAGGTTAAATAGGCTTTATAGTGTAAAATTATTTTTTTATCGACCTTATCGAATGGGGTATTGATCTCATTTAAAAAATCTTCAAAAGTTTTTAAATCTCTTTCATAATTATAAACTGTTTCTTCAGAAAGATTTTTCGTTTGTAAATTTAAAAGAAAATCATCAAAATATGGTAATTGAATTCTATTTTCCATAAATTTTATAAATTAAGATAGGGAATATTTAAATTATAGCATATTTTGATTTATTTATAATATTATTGAGTGTAAGGGATATTATACTCAATAAATTAGGGTATCTATTTTCAAGGGATTTTTAATATACTCTATTTTTCCCTATCGTTTATGAATTAAAATAAAAGAGTAAAATAAATTTTTAATTTTTTCAAAAAAATTTTTTAAAAAACTTATGAAATTTCTAGGAATTTTTTTGTTAAACAATCTATTAATATCTTCTTTCATCTCTTCTTTTTCTTTTTTTACTTCCCCTATTAAAAAGCCTATTTCCTTTCCTAAAAAACCTTTTTTAGATATTTTGATAATCTTTTCTTTTATTTGGTAGAAAGAATTGTTAAAATTGTCCAGCTCTTTAGCTTGAGAAGTGTTAAAAAATAAAAAGGAAATACTAATTATTAAAAATAAAATTAAAAATATTTTATTCATTTCTTTTTAATAAAGATATTGCATCTTCAATTCTTTTTAATGTTTTTTCTTTGCCTAAAATTTCAGCAATTTCAAATGGACCTGCAGAAGCTCTCTCTCCACTTAAAGCCACTCTTAATGGCCATAAAACTCTTCCCTTATCTCCGTTTCCTATTTCTACTGATTTAGTTAATAAAATCTTTTCTAAATTTTCTTTAGTCCAGTCTTTTTCATCTATTTTTAATAAAACTTCTTTTGTTTTTAATAAAGAATTTTCTATTTCAATATCTGACATGTTTTTCCATCTTAATAAATCTTTCTCAAAACTAAGTTTATCTTTAAAAAAGAAACTGGTTAAAGAAACAATTTCAGATAAAAATTTTAATCTTTCTTGATAAATAGAAACAATCTTTTTTATATAATCAAAATTGATTTTTTGATTAGTTTCTTTAATTAAAAATTCATTTGTTGGAAAATCATCTGCCTTTAAAGCTTCAATTAAATTAGCCTCAATTAAATAAGGAATAACTAAATTAGTTAATTTTTCAATAGGGGTTTTTCTAATATAAAAACCATTCATCCAATTTAGTTTTTCAATATTGAAAACAGCTCCACTCTTTTGGATACCTTCTAAAGAAAATTCATTTATAAGATAACTGATTGAGAAAATTTCTTTTTCTTCTCGAGGATGCCATCCTAAAAGAGCTAAAAAATTCACAATTGCTTCTGGTAGATATCCTTCTTTTTTATATTCCATAACTGATTTTGCTCCATGTCTTTTACTTAGCTTTGCTCTATCTGGCCCTAATATTAAAGGAATATGAATATATTCAGGATGATAGAATCCTAGAGCTTCTTGTAAAAGAATTTGTTTTGGAGTATTAGAAATATGATCTTCGCCTCTAATTACATGGGTTATTTTCATTTCATAATCATCAATAACTGCTGCTAAATTATATAAAGGAGAATCTAGATCTTTAGCTATAACAAAATCGCCTAATTCTTCGCTATTAAATTCAATTTTCCCCCTAATTAAATCATAAAAAACAATCTTTTTGATTGGAGTTTTAAATCTTAAAACAAATTTTTCTCCTTTTTGAAGCTTTTCTTGAACTTCTTCTTTTGTTAGATTTCGACATTTTCCAGAATAAATTGGTGCTTTTCCTAAACTCATTAAGTATTGCCTATAAGCTTCTAATTCATCTTGTGAACAAAAGCAGTAATAAATTTTATCTTCAGCTAAAAGTTTTTCGATATATTTTCGATAAATTTCTTTACGCTCTGATTGTCGATAGGGCCCATATTGGCCACCAACATCCGGGCCTTCTTGCCAAGTAATACCTAACCATTTAAGAGATTCAATAATATTTTCTTCATATTCTTTTCTAGATCTAGCTATATCTGTATCTTCTATCCTTAAAATAAACGTTCCTTGATATTTTTGAGCAAAAAGAAAATTAAAAAGAGCCGTTCTCGCAGAACCTATATGAAAAGGACCTGTTGGAGAAGGTGCATATCTTACTCTTACTTCTCCAGGGCTAATTAATTTAAATTCTTTATCTTTAACCATACTTTATTTTACCAAAAATTGTCAAGAATTACAAAAATTAAATACAAGAATTACAAAAAAATAGATTACAATTGAATATTAAATCTTTTTATAGAAAATTAGAAAAAAGTCAAATAATCATAGATATAAGAGGCAATAATTTTAGCAGCTTCTGGTTTTGCAAAGCTCAAGGCATTTTGCCCCATTGATTCTAAAAGTTGAGGCGAAGAAATTAAATGACGAATTTTTTCTAACAAAAAGTATGGTTTTAAATTTTCTTCTGTTAATACTTCTGCACCTTTATATTTTTCATATAAAATAGCATTTTTAAGTTGATGATTTTGAGCAGAACCAGCTAAAGGAATCAAAATACTTGGTTTACCAAAAGCAGCAATTTCAAAAATAGCACCAGATCCTGCTCTAGAAACAACTAAATCAGCATTTTTAAGAGCCTCTCTTAATTGCTCTACATTGAGAAATGGATAAGGATGGTAATGAGTTTTTAAATCTTTTGGTAAAACAACTTCTGCTTCTAGTCTTACTTTATTATAATTATTTTGCCCTGTTTGATGAATAATTTCAAATTCTTTACAAAATTCTTCAATGACTTCTAAAATTGTATTATTAATTCTTTCAGAACCTTGAGAACCACCTAATATTAAAATTAATGGTCTTTCTTTTGAAAAACCAAAAACCTTTTCTAATCCTTTTTCTTCTTTAACTAAGAGCTCTTTTCTAATAGGATTACCAACACAAATAATTTTTTCTTGGGGTAATTTTTCAGTTTTTTCAAAAGAAGTAAAAATTTCAATTGCCCATTTGCCTTCAATTTTATTTGCTAATCCAGAAATGGCATCGGACTCGTGCAAAAAAATTGGAATATGTAATATTCTAGCTGCAAAAGCTACAGGAAAAGAACCATAACCACCCTTACTAAAAACTAAATCTGGAAATAAAATAAAAAGATACCAAAAAGATTGTAAAATGCCTATTGGAATTTTAAATATATCTAAGAAATTTGCAAAAGAAAAATATCGTCTTATTTTCCCAGTAATGATTTCTTTAATAACAATATTTTGGTTTTCAAATAGCTTTTTTGTATATTCATCTTTGGGCCCGATATAATAAAACAATAGTTGTTGATTTTTGTCTATGGCTTCTAACTCTTCTTTAATGGCTAAAATTGGCCCTAGGTGACCAATAGTGCCTCCTCCTGTAAAAACAATTTTAATTTTTTTAATTTTTTTTTGCATAATTTATTCTTTAGAAAGTTTTAAAATTGTTCCAACTGCAATTAATTCAGAAATTAAATGAGATCCTCCATAACTAAAAAATGGTAATGGCACTCCAACTAAAGGTAAAACTCCTATTAGTCCTCCAATATTTAAAAATGCTTGAAAAACGATCCAAGAACCTAAACCAATAATAGATAACCTCTTAAAATCATCTTTTTGCTCTTCACTTAATTTTATAATAAAAAATTCAAAAAGCAAAAACAAAATTATTAAAAAACTAGTACCAAAAAAACCTAATTCTTCTCCAATAACACAAAAAATAGAATCAATCATCGGTTGAGGCAAAAAGCCAAATTTTTGCCTGCTCAATCCAAAAGCAAATCCTTTTTCAATACCAAATTTACCTCCAGAACCTAAAGCATATAATCCTTGTTTAAATTGATAACTTAAACCCAAAGGATCGGCTTCTGGATTTAAAAATAATTGGATTCTTTTCATTCGATAACCAGCTGTCATTATAAATAAAATAGAAAAAATAATTCCAAAAATAACAGAAAAAACTGTTTGCCAAATGGGCGTATTAGCAGAAAAATAAACTAAAACACCAATAACTGCAATTATAATAAAGGTGCCCATGTCTTTTTGTAAAAAAAACAAAATACTAATAAAAACAATAAATAAAAGAAAATAACAATAAAATTTAAATGATTTTTTCTTGTTTTTTAAAGAATAATTTTTCTTAGACAACCAAAGAGACAAATAAAGCAAAAAACTGATTTTCAAAAATTCAGCTGGTTGAAGCTGAAAACCAAAAATATTAATCCAACGAGAAGCGCCAAATGCTGAAGCACCTATTTTTGGCAAAAAAGGTCCAAACATTAAAAGCAAATTTAGAGGAAAAATAATTGTTATAATCTTTTTAAACTTTTCTAAGGGAATAAAAAAAATAATTATTGCTAAAATAAATCCTATTAAAATTTTAATTAATTGTTGAAAAAAATAATACCAAGGAGTTCCATAACGGTTCAAAGAAAAAGGTATCGAAGTTAAAGTTACTTCTAATAACCCCCAAAATAATAAAAATAAATTAATTATTAAAAAAATTTTATAATTAAAACTATAATTTTCTTGCATAAAGTTTTACATATTTTTTAAAAAGATTTCCTCTTTCTCTATAATCTTTAAATAAATTAAAAGAAGCTGAGGCTGGAGATAAAAGACAAATCTTCCCCTTTTTTGTAATTTTATAAGCTAATTTTACGGCTTTTTCCATAGAATTTAAAAAATAAAAATTAATTTTTTGTTTTGGTTTTATTTTTAAAATTTCTTCATAAATTTTATTACCAGTATCTGGAAATAAAATTAAATTTCTAATTCTTTTTCTTAAAATTTCCTTAGCTAAGTTGTAAAAATCTATATTTCTATCATAGCCTCCTAAAATTAATGTATCAATTCCTTTTAAAGAATTAATTGCTAAAATAGTAGCCTCTGGAATGGTAGCAATTGAATCATTATAAAACTTAATTTTTTTAAATTCCCCTACTAATTCTAATCTATGAGGAAGGGGTTTAAATTTTTTAATAGCTCTTTTAATTATTGCAGTTTTAATATTTAAAATTTTGGCTGTTAAAATTGCTGCTTTTAAGTTATCTAGATTATATTTTCCTACCAAAGGAATATCTTTAAGGTTAATTATTTTTTCATTTTTATAAAAAATTGCTCTTTTTTTTATTTTACATAAACTAATTGGAATTTTTTTAGATTTTAATTTTTTAGCCAAATTTTTAATTTCTTTTTGTTTATCTTGAAAAATAAAATAATCATTTTCGGTCTGATATTTAGCAATATTACTTTTTGCTAAAAAATATTCTCTTAAATTTTTATAATAATCTAAATGTTCTGGATAAAAATTTAAAAAAATTGCAATATAAGGAGATTTTTTAAGATTATAAAGTTGATGACAAGATAATTCTATTACACAAAACTCATTTTTGCTTTTTGAAAATAATAAATTTAATACTGGTTTTCCAATATTACCGGCTAGCTTTGTTTTAATTTTAGCTTCTTTTAAAATTTGATAAATTAAAGAAGTAGTTGTACTTTTTCCTTTTGTTCCAGTAATACCAATAATTTTATTTTGATAATAATTAAAAAAAATTTCAATTTGAGAAGTAATTTTTCCTTTTTTAAATGCTTTTTCTATTTCAGGTAAATGAATAGGAATTCCAGGTGATTTAATAATAATATCATAATCTTTTAAAGAATTAAGATAATTTTTGCCTAAATGCCATTTAGAATTAGAGAATTTTTCTTTTTCGATATCTTTAAGTTCTGATTTGTCAGCAATACCCAAAATTTTATTAGGAAATAATTTTCTTAAAAATTTAAAAGTATCTCTCCCCTCTTTTCCAAAGCCTAAAATGAGAATCTTTTTATCTTTAAATTCTTCTTTTAATTTATCTATCATAATTAATTTCCTTTTTTAAAAATTCAGCTAATTCTTTAGGAAGATTATTCGAATCTGACCAAGAATTTAAAATGGGTAAATCATTTTTATATTTTAAAATTTCTTTTTCTAAAGATTTTAAAACTATAGGGATATAGTTTTCTTTAACAGCTTTTTTTAAAGAAAGGTAAAATGCAGCCTTAATTTCTTTTTTTGTTCCAACACATTCAAATGGTTTAAAAGACTCTAAGCCTAAAAGTTTTTTAGAAAGGTCTATCAACTCTTTATCTTCAAATAAATTTTTCCCAAAAATTTCAGAAACTTTCTCTTTTCCTAAAAAACCATATAGCATTGTAAAAACAAAAAGACATTTTGGGCACTTTCCGCACCATCTTACATTTTTATTTAAAAAAGCGTTCGTTTTAACAACATTGCAGCTTGAAAACTTATTAAAATATTGAGAAAAATTTGTAAAAATTTTAGCAATTTGAATTTCATAGAGAGGCCTTAAAAAACTAAAAAAATTAAGATTTTCTATTAAATAATTATTTAAATACTGTCTAAATAAATTTTCAAATTCATAGCTTTTTGACCACTGATGATTAATAATTTTTCCTAAATATTTTAAATTCCCCTCTTCTGCACTTCTTTCATTAGAAAAAATTAAATTTTGATAATCAAAAATAACGCCGCAAAGAGAAATTAAAAAAGAAAGTACTCCTGTAATTGGAATATGGCCATTTAAAAATCCTGACTGATTAAGTTTTAAAATTTGTTTATCTAACTTTCTTTCAACAAAAATATGTTTTTTTACAAAAGACTGATTAATAATTGAAAAATGTAATAAAGTTGGATTAACTATGAAAATAGATAATTTTTTTTGAAAATCTTCTTTTAAATATTTTTTTAAAAGTTCTAAAGAAACAATAGAGTCTTTCCCCTCTCCTAAAGCTAATAAAAAATTAGGAGAGAGTTCAATTTTATGTTTTTGAAAGTTATTTTCTTCTCCTATAAAAAAGTTAATAAAATTGTTTTCTTTAAAATTAATTCCATTTTCATAAAAATATTGACCCATTCCTTCAATAAAAAATTTTTCCCAAAAATTTATTTGTTCTTTCTCTAAATGATATGGAATAAATATATTTTGAGAAGAAAAAGCTTTCCAATAGTTTAAAATTTCTGCAATACCTAAATTAAAAATTAAATTTTCTAATAATTCTTTTGGAATTTTTTGAATTCTTTTTCTTTCGATATTTTTTATTTTTATTTTATGTAAAAATTTAAAAGAATTAGGTAAATCATAATAAAAATTAATTATTAAATCATTATTTTCAATCCAAAAACGATATCCTTGATAATAAAAATTTGGATATTTTTTTCTTATTAATAAATATTTTTTCATATTAGCTTTACTTTAAAAGACGAATAGCTGTTCCTAAAAGAGCAAAAACTATTCCTAAAATCCAAAATCTCATTGTTACTGTTTCTGGCTTCCAACCAATAGCTTCAAAATGATGATGTAATGGAGTACAAAGAAATATTTTCTTTTTAAAAAATTTTTTTGAAAAAAGTTGCAAAAGAATAGAAGCAACTTCAAGTACTAAAAGACCAGCAATAATTGGTAAGACGCTAACAGAATCTGTTAAAAAAGAAACAATTGCCAAAGAAACAGATAAACCCATCATCCCTGTTTCTCCCATATAAAATTTAGCTGGTGGCAAATTATACCATAAAAAAGCCAACAAGGATCCTAGAATAGTTCCACAAAAAGCAGCCACATTATATTGCATTCTTGCAAAAGCAATTATCATAAAAGCGCCGAAAATTGATAAAAAAGAACCACCGGCTAAACCATCAATTCCATCAATAACTCCTCCAGCCCAACAAGAAAGAGTTACAATAATAAAAAAAGGAATATAAAAAATTCCAAGTTTTAAATTAGTGTTTAAAATTGGTAAATAGATACTATCTTTACCAAGTTTAAAATAAAACCAATATCCTCCTATTAATCCAATAATAATCATTAAAAACAATCTCACTTTAAAATCTAAGCCTCCGCCTATATATTTGCCCTTGCCAAAAACCTGCAAAATATCATCTATAAGGCCTATTATTGAAGCAAAAACTAAAGCTGCTAAAAGAAGCCAAGTTTGTTCACGAGAAAGAAAATTTAATTTTGAAATCCAAAAACCATCATAATGACTTAAAAAAGAAAATAAAAATGCAAGAAATACTGGTACTGTCCAAATTAATAAACCTCCCATACGAGGAGTATTAACTTCTTTTTCTTTATGAATTTTTAAAAATACGGTTGCTTCTTTACCATCAATAGTTTTATCTCTCGGCTTTTTTTTCCAAAGCTGATAATGGTATAAAAAATTAATTAAAAATGGAGCAACTAAAAATGAAATTAAAAAAGAAAGAAAAGAAAGAATAAAAATTTTTAAAGCATTTAATTCTAAAGGTCCAATCATAGATTTAAATTAAGTTTATATTTTTGATTTAAAAATTTAATTAATTCTCGAGTATCCTGAAATCTGTCGTCAGAACCTAAAACAATAGTAAACAAATAAAACTCACCTTTTTCATCTTTACTTTTTAAAATTTCTAACAAACATTCCTTGGCTTCTTTTGTATATCCTGTTTTCCCAGCGATAATTTCTGGTATTTCACCTAAAAGCAAATTAGTGTTCAAAAGGTTATGATGTAATTTACCATTCTCTAAATAAAGTGGGTATTCTTTTTTATTTAAAATTTCAATAATTTTTTGGTTTTTAATTATTTCTTTAGCTAATTTATATAAATCAAAACAAGTAGAATAGTTGGTGCTACTAGAATTATCTATACCAGTAGAGTTAAAAAATTTCGTTTCTGACATTCCTAATTCTTTAGCCTTTTTGTTCATCAAATAGGCAAAGCCTTCCTGTCCCATTGCTTCAGATAAAGCAAAAGCAGCATCATTACTCGATTCTAAAAGCATAATTTTTAGAAGGTCAGAAACTCTCAAATATTCTCCAACTTTTAACTGGCCAATTGCTTCTTCTTGATTAATAGCTGATTTAGTAACTCTAATTTTAAAATCTTCTTGATAGAATTCTTGAGCTATTAAAGCTGTCATTAATTTAGTTAAAGAAGCAATTGGCAATTTTTCATGGCTATTTTTTTCATATAAAATGAATTCTTCCTGACTATTAGGATAAAATTTAACTCCAAGGGCTGCCTTAAAAGTAAAAGTTGGCTCTAAAATATTTTCTTGAGATGTTGTATTTATTGAAAAATTTTCATTTTGAATGTTTTTCTCTTGAATCTCTAAGTTAATATCTGTTTCTGAAATTTCGCTTTTAAAAATAGAATTTGGTAAATTATTAAAAAATAAATTAATTAAACCAAAGAATGCAAAACTTGTTAAAAAGCCAATTAAAAATAGAGAGATTTTTTTTTCCATTTTTTTTATTTTTATTTTTTAATATTTAAATGCAGCTCTTTTAGTTGTTCTGGTGTAATTTCAGCCGGACTTTCCATCATTGGATCACGACTATCTCCTGTTTTTGGAAAAGCAATAACCTCTCTAATATTTGGTTCTTTTAATAAAATGGCCAAAATTCTATCTAACCCTAAAGCAATACCACCATGAGGGGGTACTCCGTATTCAAAAGCCTCTAATAAATGACCAAATTTTTCTTTTATTTCTTCTTTTTTATGTCCCATAACTTCAAAAATTGTTTCTAAAATTTCGCTTTTATAAATTCTTAAACTTCCCCCGCCAACTTCATAACCATTTAAAACTAAATCATATTGAAAAGCTAATATACTTTCTGGATGAGATTTTATTGTTTTAATATCTTCTGTTTGTGGCCTAGTAAATGGATGATGAACAGCATCCCATCTATTTTCAGTTTCTTTCCATTCAAACATTGGAAAATCGACTATGAACAAAAAAGCAAGAGTATCGTTGTCTTCTTTGTTTTCTCTAATATCAGGTTTATCAGATTGATATTTTTCTTGAGCTTCTTTAAAAGTCATTCTTGGAAAAGGTTTCATCAAAATTTTCTTTTCTGGAAAAAATTTTTCAACTAAATTTGTAAAAAGTTCTTCTACAAGTTTTAAAATATCATCTTGTTCTACAAAAGACATTTCAATATCTAACTGAGTAAATTCTGGTTGGCGATCGCCTCTTGGGTCTTCATCTCGAAAACATCTAGCAATTTGAAAATATCTTTCAAAACCAGCAACTTGTAAAAGTTGTTTGTACTGCTGGGGACTTTGTGGTAAAGCATAAAATTTTCCAGGATATATTCTTGAAGGAACGACAAAATCTCTTGCTCCTTCTGGGGTAGATTTAGTTAAAATTGGGGTTTCAATTTCAACAAAACCTTTTTCTTTTAAATAGTTTCTTATAAAAGAAATTATTTGATGTCTAAAAATTAAATTCTTTTTTAATCTTTCTCTTCTTAAATCTAAATATCGATATTTCAATCTTTTTTCTTCTGATATTTCATAGCCTTGAGTTTGAATATCAAAAGGTAAAGTTTTTGCTTTTGAAAAAACTTTTAGTTTCTCTGCTAAAACTTCTACTTTACCAGTAGCCAAATTAGGATTAACCATTTTTTCTGGTCTTTGAGAAACTTTACCAATAACTTCAATTACCCATTCAGGTCTTAATTCTTTTGCTATATTATAAGCTTCTTCTTTTTCTGGCGTAAAAACAATTTGAGCAATTCCTTCTTTATCTCTTAAATCAATAAAAATTATTTTTCCATGATCTCTTCTATTGTGGACCCACCCTGATAATCTTACCTCTTCTTGAATTTTATTATTAATTTCAATTGTAAATATTCTTTCCATAAATTTATTTAATTTTAACCTTAACAAAATTTCTTTTACCAACTTTTATAATCATACCATCTTTTATTTCTACAATTTCTTTCCAGTCTTCTTTTAATTGATTATCAATTTCAACTCCTTTTTGCAAAATTAATCTTTTTGCTTCAGATTTTGATTTTACTAATTTAGCATCAAAAAGAAGATCTAAAATTGGATATTTTATTTTATTGGTTAAAAAAACTGAAATTTCACTTGGAATTTCTTTTTTTCTAAAAATTCTTTCAAAATCTTCTTTAGCTTTTTGGGCTTCTTTTTCTCCCCAATAGAGCTTAGTAATAGAAAAAGCTAATTTTTCTTTAATATCCCTTGGATTAACAGATTTATTTTTTAATAAGTTTAATAATTCTTCTTTTTCTTCTTCTGATAAAGAAGGATATAGCCTTAAATAAACTTCAATCATTTCATCTTTCATTGACATTAATTTACCAAACATTTCTTTAGCAGGGTCTAAAATATTAATTGTATTTCCTTTAGAAGTTGACATTTTTTCTCCGTCTAAACCTGGTAATAATTCTAAAGTCATAATATCTTGAGGCTCTTGAGCAAACATTTCTTGAATTTCTCTGCCAACCTTTAAATTAAAAAGTTGGTCAGATCCTCCTATTTCAACATCAGCTTTTATTTTTAAAGAATCTATTCCTTGTAAAATTGGGTATAATAATTCAGCTATAGAAATTGGATTTTTTCTTTCCCATCTTTCTTGAAAATTTCTCCTATGAATCATTTGCTGAGCAGTAAAATGTTGAGCAATTTTAATAATTTCTTTTAAAGAAGTTTTATTATGCCATTCGCTATTTAAATGAATTTCAGTTTTTTTTAAATCTAAAATTTTCCCTATTTGCTTTTGATAATCTTTCATATTTTCTTTAATTTCTTTTTCACTTAGTGGCTTTCTTTGGCTTGATTTATCAGAAGCATCGCCAATTAAAGCAGTAAAATCACCAATAATTAAAACTACTTGGTGACCTAAATCTTGAAATTCTTTTAATTTCCAAAATTGGAGAGCCCTGCCTAAATGAATTTTAGGTCCAGTAGGGTCAATACCATGTTTAATTCTTAATTTTTTCCCAGACCTTAATTTTTTAATTAAACTATCTTTTTCAATAATTTCTTCTACTCCTCGAGAAAGTAAATTGTTAATTTTTTCTTCTTTTAACATACTTTCATAATACCTTAATTTTCCCTTATTTTCAATGATTTTTATTAATTTTTATTGTGGTTTTATTTTCTTTTAAAAAATCTATAGCTACATTATAAATATCCCCTGCTCCCATAAAAATAACTACCTCAAAATTATTTAAATTTTCTATCAAAAAGTTATTAACCTTATCTTTAGGAATATAAATTACATTTTCTTTATTAGTTTCAAAAACTAATTTTTGAGCCGAAACTTTTTTTTGAATTTCTTTTTTTTCTCTCCCAGCAACACCATAAATATCAGTTATAATTAATTTATCTACAGGAACACTTTTAAATACTTTAATAAAATCTTTCCAAAGATAATATGTTCTTTGATATTGGTGAGGCTGGAAAATACACCAAATTCTCTTTTTTGCAAATTTTTCTCTGGCTGCCTTTAAAGTTTCTCTTATTTCAGTAGGATGATGCCCATAATCAATAACAACTTTAATTTTATAATTTTTAATTTTTAAATTTTTTTCTTCGAAACGACGCCAAGCACCCCGATATTGAGAAAGAGCTTTAAAAGAAATTTTATCTTGAATTTTTAAAAATCTGGCAACTTTTAAAGCAGAGAGGGCATTAGAAACATTAAACTCTCCTGGAATTTTCAAGATTTTTTTAATTTCGTCTGCTTCTTTTTCTTTTAAACTATAAGCTTGAATTTTAAATTTAATTTTTTTTCTTTTAATTCTTTGATATAATAATCTGATATTTTTATCATCTTTATTTAAAATTAAAATGCTATCTTTTGGTAAGTTTTCTTGACTAAATTTTGGTGGTGTAGACAAATGTAAAATAAATTTTAAAAAGGCATTTTTGTAATTTCTAAAAGTTTTATAATAATCAAGGTGGTCAGGTTCTAATGTTGTTAAAACAATAATTTTAGGCCAGTAATTTAAAAAAGAAGCAAAATGTTCATCAGCTTCGATAACTAAATAATTACTCTTCCCTACTCTACAATTTGACCCTTCAGTATTATTCAGAGTTGATCTGGAACTTTTTGAAGTGATAGAATTTTTAAATTCTTTTAATTTTGTACCGACAATCACTGTCGGATCTAATTTTGCTTTTGATAAAATTAAACCAATCATTGCTGTAGTCGTGCTTTTTCCATGAGTGCCACAAACTGCAATTGTAAAATATTTTTTAGTTAGTTTTCCCAAAGCTTCTGGATAACTCATTACATTAATTTTTTTCTTTAAGGCTTCTTTTAACTCTGGATTAGATTTACTAACTGCTGGGCTATAAATTACTAAATCGACATTTGAAGAAAGATTCTCTTTTCTGTGTCCAATAAAAATTTTTGCGCCTTCTTTTTTTAAATCCTCGATAATTTCAGAAGAAACCAAATCTGAACCACTAACTTCGTGGCCCTTTTTAAGATAGTATTTCGCTAAAGCCGAAACTCCAATGCCGCCGATTCCAATAAAGTGAACTTTCATAAAATTAAAATTAAATACCAAAAATTAAAAACACAAATCAAAAATGCAAAAATATTTTTAAGTTTTTAATTTATGTTTTTGGTTTTTAATCTTTGGTTTTTGGTTTATTCCTTCAATGGACATTTTTCTAATATGGTGTATTCTGCTCCCTCTCTTTTTAAATGACTTTCCATAATTTCAATTGATTTAACTTCAAAAGATAAATTTAAAGGTTCATTGACTTCTGGAACTTCTTCTGGATCAATCTTTCTAAACTCCCATTTTTTTATCCTGGCTAAAGTAATATGAGGAAGAAAATCTCTTTCTGTTTCTAAATCTTTGATTCCAAAAGATAATAAAGATTTTTTTAGGTCTTCTTGGAGATTAAAAAGCTCTTTATTTTTTTCACAAACTACCCAAATCATCCTTGGAATTTTATGTTTCGGTTCTGAGTAGGAAATTT
>Ga0078972_1001240_pt1 | contig 21973 bp, 21 predicted proteins | sample YelNatPaOPGAMG01_FD_67568 | JGI IMG/M metagenome (GOLD analysis project Ga0078972, IMG submission 67568) | Hot spring thermophilic microbial communities from Obsidian Pool, Yellowstone National Park, USA - OP-RAMG-01 (SPADES assembly) (version 2) | ecosystem: Environmental > Aquatic > Thermal...
CAAACCTTTGACAGACTACGAAGTCACACCAACTCCCCTATTCTTCTCAATTTCGAAAGACTTTGTTTCGCCTACAGTTGATGTAGAGAGGTGGGTGCTTAAGGTTAATGGGTTGGTAACTGATCCGCTTCAGCTAAGGTTAGATGACATTAAGGCTATGCCTCAAGTAGAAGAGTATGCTACATTAGAATGTGTCAGTAACCCGGTAGGAGGGGATCTGATAAGCACAGCTCTTTGGAGAGGTGTGACGTTAAGAAGCATATTAGAAAAGGCCGAAGTCAAAAATGATGCCAAGTATGTTGTGTTCAGATGCTCTGATGGATATAGCGTGGGCATACCGCTTCATGTAGCCTTAGACGAGGGGACTATACTAGCCTACGAAATGAATAACGAACCATTAACCGCAGATCACGGTTACCCGCTAAGACTCATAGCACCAAAATATTACGGTATGATGAATCCAAAGTGGATAACCGAGATAGAAGTAGTCGATAGCGTATACTTGGGTTTTTGGCAAAAGCTCGGTTGGGCTAATGAAGCAGAATACCAGACACATTCAACTATATTGGTGCCTGGGTATAGTCCACTTAGAAAGCGCTTCGGACTAGACCCGAAACCACAAGAAACAAGGCTAGGCGATAAAGTGCAGATTTTTGGTATAGCTTTCGCTGGCGATAGAGGCATATCTAAGGTTGAAGTCAGCCTAAATGGCGGTTCAACTTGGCTAACAGCTAACCTCAAGAAACCCCTCTCTAAGTATACTTGGGTTATATGGTGGTTAGATTGGGAGGTTAATACATTAGGCAGCTATCTGATTAAGGTTAGGGCTACAGACGGCTATGGGTACCTTCAGTCAGACGACCTATCTGAACCATTCCCAAAGGGCGCTTCAGGATACCACACAATAGTTGTACACGTAGAAGCTACTTAACACCCAGATTTGTGAGCAGGATATCTTCGTTATTAGGAGACTGTATAAATGCTGGAACGCTCTTCTGTTTAGTAGCTTTGTAGGAGACAAAGAGCCACTGACCAGTATCTAGTTCAGTAGTCTTCTCCAATAGATCGTAGCTGAGCGAGAAAGCGTCTGCGATAACGATTCTGTCATATAGCCTAGGCAAGGTGCTTACAAAGTAGCTGTGAAGCTGCTGAAGAGCATTTACATTCAAGTGTGCAACTCTCTGCGTGCTCAGCCAGCAGTGTGCCCTATACTTTCTACCCTGTCTAAGAAGGGCTTCCACAGCTCTATTTGATTCATCCGAATAGTCGTTTTTGAGAGTCCTATCGGGGATGAACTCTTGAGCCTCATCTAACACTACCAGAACCTTTCTTCTAGCGCCTCTGGTCTTCTTTATGTGGAGAAGAATGTTGATGATTTTGGCCGCCATTAATCTGGCTTTGTCTGGGTCAGGCAGATACAATATGTTTAGAGCTGGTTGGTCACTTTTCAGCAACTGGTTTGCAAACGCGTTCGGGGTTAATATGTGCGCTTCGACTTTTTCGCTTTCCCTCAACTTGTCTGCTTCTTTAAGGTAGTCTAAAATTGCGGTCAAGTCTATCTTCAATGACGATCGCTCTGGCGCTAAATGAACCAGCTCTTCTAATGTTTGGATAAGGTACTCTCTATCCTCCTCTCTAAGCTCCGTTAGATCGGTGTTCCGATCGTATCCTTTACCCTCTATTAGCTGCTTTATGATCTCTTTAAGCTTAAGGTTAGCGGAAGTCGCCCCGGCTTTCCCTGAATCATAAATATTCTTCAGAGTTGTGAGTATAAAATTCAGATCTATCTTGAACTCCCCGCTATCTTCAGCCACTACCTTCTGAATCCTACCTTCCTCAAATAATCTTTTAACACTCTCTCTAAGCACCGAGTCAGGTAGCCTTTGTTCTAATGTTTCAGGTACAGCTTGAGCGTTTAGGAAGTTGGATACATCGCCTTGAAAGTCTTCGGTTGAGAAGACCATACCACTGGTTGTTAGTAGATCTAGCAGGTGTATAGGATACTCGCCAGCAACATCAAAGACCACCACTTTAAGATCTGGGATGGCTTCAACCGCCTTTCTTATCAGATAGGATGTTAGGTTTGATTTGCCTGAACCCGTGAAGCCGAATACGCCAGCGTGGTATCTAACTATGCTTTCGATATCAACGGTCAAAGGCATGTTAAAGCCTATCAGAGTACCTATCGGCACACCTTCTTCTACGCAAAGAAACTTGCGTACAGTATAGTTTGAGAGAAGATATGCCTTAGAGCCTATAAGGGGTATCAGAGTGGTTTTCGCAAATCTTGGTTCACCACTCTCCAGTTCCAGCGAATAACCAGTGGGTACAGCCACTATGTCCAGCCAAGTCTCCTCGCTCTCACCCCAGCTATCATTTATCCTTGTAAGAAACTCCAGCCTAACAGTTTTAGGTAGAGAAACATCCATCCCAAGCATCTGAAAATGTGTAGGTCTGAGATTAACAATCTCATATATTAGGTAGATCCTTGAGCCCTCGGATGTTACACGCTCTATCCCAACAAAGGATGGTTGATGAAGTCTATCAAGAACCTTGAAGTCGAATTTAGCCTCTAATACAGCAATCGAGTTAGAGACGCTTATCTCTCCCTCTCTTGTTTTCGTTGACCTAACTACGGTTCTGTGATCCCTTAACCTTGCTTCGAACTTTCCACCCATATCATCAAAGATACTTTGAGGATTCAAGCTTCCAAACCACCTACTCGGGCTGCTCTTTTCCTACTCTCCTCTATCTCAGATCTTGCGCCCCTAAATCCCTTCGCTATATAGAAGTAGCGGTGCTTTCTTGTGAGAGTTCCTAGGTGAAGGTCAGCGATTCCTCTAAGCATCGCCCTCATAAGGTTAACTTCAGCCTTTACAGCCTTATCAGCTAAGTAGAGAAGCTGGTTATGCCCGATGGCTTCCAGCACTTCAGGGTTATCAGACTGCGAAAGGATAACTAGTATTAGATTATCAAGAGGGTTTACACCACCGTCTTCAACATAAGGCTCTATCTGAATAACCTTATCTCTCGACAAAACGTTTAGAGGTTTACAGAAAGTTTCATCAAAGGCAGGGTGGTAAAAGCGATCATATACGAATACAGGTGAGCGGGCTCGATTATCTGTCGCAAAAGTCTTCAGCTGGAAATATGACTTGACTAGGAACTTTTCTCTGAAGACAATCTTTCGAGCAGCACGTAGAGGAGCTCTCTGCTCACCGCTCTTAACCAGCGTGGTGAAGCAGATATCATAACTCAGCGTCCTCCAAGGCGTTTCAATAAACTCTTCATTAACGGATGTTAGGACAGTCAAGAACGCTTTATCATTTCTTATCAACGGTGCTTCGCCACTCTCCAATATATTCTGGGATATAGCGTATGGAATTACGCTTCTCGTAAAATCTGATGCCACGGTATCTTTGGTCACACCTATAACTAGTACTCTCTTCTTCTGTGTTTGATGTAAAAGCTCGTAGATTAGAAAGATGTTCACAGCGTTTATGTCGAGGACGGTCAGCCACTTATCTTCATCGAGCTGTAGAGGATGTTCGTCGCTTTCAAAGACCCTCCTTCTAACAGCTTCAGCCACCGCCTTAGTCCTAGCCCAATAATCCTTAACCTCTGGTTTAAGGGATATACTCATGAGATCACATTTTTCGAGCAGCTGCTGATTATAGTGCTCATTCATCTCATTCAGCTTCTTCACAAGTCTGTGAAGCTCCTCATCACCTATCTTAAGTTCCCTAGCTAATTCGCTCTTCGTCAACTCGCCTCGCTGAATTAAAGTCTGTATAGCTCGATAGAGTAGATAAGGTGGGCGCGCAGGGACATATAAGGTTCCAGGGCCAAGCACCGAAGCCAAGCTGAGATCGAGCATAGATACCCTACCCTCTTGGGTCTCTATCTCGGTTAACGCTGAGGTACCTATTCTTAGAAGGAGTCTAAGGTCTCTTGCTGCTGGACCGAAGGTCCCTGATAGAGGTCGGTCGAGGAAGAGTACCTTCACACCTTCTTGGCTAATTGTCTTTAAGGCGAGTGAGAGTTCGCCTAAAGTCATTATAGCGTATGGTATTCGGTCTAACGCTTGCTTAAATTCAAACTCCACATCTGTTGAGGTAAGTGGATTAAGGGTATAGGAGGTATCGTCAAGCCAAAGCGGTATAGCAGCAGAGGCTGTAAATCTTGAGTCGCGCTCAGCAGCTTTCACGCCGACATTTATACTCTTCCCATCGAAGCGAATAGGGCATTTATAGGCTGTTGCACAGACATAAAACAGAATCATCTCGAGCCGCTCATCGTAGTCCATAGAGCCGTCTATACCTACGGCTAACCCCTCTTGAGCGTCAAAGAACTTACGCGCCGCAACCAGCCACTCCTCTCCACTTGCGCGTTTGAATAGAGCTTGGAACTCGCACCTACCCTTTAATCTATCCGCTCTAGTAGTGAAGCTTTTAACCAAGGTTGATGTTTGGTTCCCTAACCTACTTGCTATGACACCAGACAACCTTCTACCCTCTAGAGAGGGCTGATAATTAATAAAGGTAGTGCCGAAGTCTCGTGCTACTTTATCTATTTAGAAGAACGATACTTATCAACAAACAATCTTCTTATTCTCAAGACTATCTTGGCAGTATTTATCTCGACGGGACACCTCTCCTTGCACCTGTCGCAACGTAAGCAGGTGTAAGCTATTGGTGCTGCCCATTCTAATCCAGAAACAGCCAACTCCCAAGCCGCACCGTAGCCTATAAAATACTTGTGACCGAACCTTCCGCCTACAAGTGAGAAGACGGGGCATTCGTACATGCAGCCGCCGCACCTCAAGCAGTAAAGAGCTTCCTTTAAGTCTGGGTCTTTTGCTAACTCACTCCTCCCGTTATCGATGAAAACCACGTGGTACTCTTTGGGTCCGTGTGCGCCATATGTGATCACCTTTTCTATGTCACCAGTCTTGCTTGGACCACCTATTAAACTCATATAAGATGGTATGACGTATTGTGCGTAGCGCCATGTAACTTCAGCAACTTTAAAAGCATCCGCTAAGGTTGGAACTAGCTTTTCTATCCCGACCAAGACTATGTGCTTTTCAGGTAGACCTGTGACGAGGCGGGCGTTACCCTCATTCTCAAGCACGAAGACCGCGCCAGTATCAGCGGATACGATGTTTGCACCACTTATCCCAACATCAGCACTTATGTATTTATTCCGCAAAAACCTTCTAGCAGCCCCCACTTCTTTTTGGATATCCGCTGGGATGCTCTCTTTCATAACATTAGAGAAGAGCTTCGCCACTTCCTCTCTCGGTACGTGGATAGCTGGGCTTAGTATGTGCATCGGCTCCTCGCCCAGCAACTGAATTATAAATTCTCCCAAGTCCGTCTCCCAGACCTCGTTTCCTAAAGACTCTAGATGCTGGCGTAAACCAATCTCCTCTGATGTAAGGCTCTTTGACTTCACCACTACTTTCTCTCTTCCTACGAGATCGCTTATGATCTTCTTCGCATCCCCTGCTGTTTTCGCAAAGTATGCTTGCCCATTATTGCTGATTATGTTATCCATCGCCTCCTTTAACAGATCCTCCCACCGATCGACGGATCGCTCCTTGATACTTCTAACCTCCTTCGCCAACTTCACAGTGTGCGGGTACTTGGTCAGAGCATTTGTAACATTCTTGCGGTAAGATGCTGTTGCACGCTCTATAGCCAGCGCAATACTCTCGTTTTGAAAAGCTTCCATAAGTCGGTGATAATATTCATCAAAAGCAGCCTTCAAGATTCTATACACCTGCTAAGGAAGTCTACAAAATCCATAACCTTTAAACCAGAGGTCGAAGAAGCATTTCTTAGATTCGTGTGGCAGAATGGACAAAGGGTTAAGGCGATGTCTGAGCCGCTCTCCTTCAGTTCTTTTACCCGCTTCTGGCTTATACCCTCTGTTAACATCGGTAGAAAGGTCTCTATCGGCGCCCCACAGCAGGTAGTCCACCGCTTCTTTGCAAAAGGCACTTCTTTTAATTCCACACCCTTTACTGAGTTCAGGATCGCTCGCGGCTCCTCTACAATATTCATGCTCCTCGCTAGATGGCAAGGATCGTGTATCGTAACTGAAGTAGGTTCCTTGACCGCTAGCCTCAGATTCGAAGCATACTTTGTAAGCAACTCAAGGTAATGGACGATTTCAAAGTCAAACCCATCTACAAAAGAAGGGTAGACCAATCTAAACATCTCTAATGAGTGAGGAGAAATCGTGATGATTGTCTTTACACCCCTCTCCTTAAAGGTCTTCGAAACCTTTTTCGCGTGCTCCACGAACTCTTCAAGAAAACCGAATTCGTAAAGTAGAGTCCCAGGGTACAATTCGTCGGGTAGGAAAGCGATATCTTCTTTTACTCTACGTAACAGTAGAAGATGTTTACGCACCAACTCATTATAATAGTCGCTATCTTTTGCGCTCAAAGATGCAAATAAGCTCACAAAATCAAGACCAAAGCCCTTCAACCTAAGTGTAAAGTCTAACAGCTTACTATCTACCAATCCGCTCTTCTTCACTCTATCAACCAAAGGAAGAAAATAAGGGATGAGCTGATATTCACAGCCAGTACATAAAACCAAACTGCTGTTGCCTTGCTCTACCCCTCTAGCCCAAGATGATAATTTATCTTTCGAAACACCTACAGGATTCCCGCTCTTCTTCATATTATCAACTAGAGCGAGCATTATTTTGATGAGCGATGAGACCGGTTCTTGCTGCAATCGGTTTTCAATCAACTCTCCCGAAGTTGATTTAAGAACTTTTCTTTTTTGGCAATTTTGCGACGGATTGTTCAGTTCGGTGACAATATAGGTAGTCTGGTGAAGTTGAAGCATCCGTTCTCATTTACTTCTAAGTAGTTACTGCTTACAACATATTACTCAACCCTCTTTCAATAAGTGGACCGGGGGGGATTTGAACCCCCGACCTCCCGCGTGCGAGGCGGGCGTCTGCACCAGCCTAAGCAGCTGCTCATACCACTGAACTACCGGCCCGTTTCTACAGCTGGGGGCTGAAGCACAACCCAACACTTTACTCGTCATCCCTGTTGAGTAGGTCAGATCGCCCGTCGATTGGTTGGGCTGCGCCTCTTCCCCCTTACCATATGGTGCTATAGATGCATATTACGGTTATCTGTAGCTTGGTGGTCTGGGAGGGTGTTTATTTATGTTGCTGAGGTGTAGAAGGGGCTGTTTTAGTCAAGAACATGCCTATTCTAAACCCTCTAAGTCCATGAGCGCCCTGTCAAATAACTCCCTTTTCTTTTAACCGATTTATCTCCTGGCTGCTCATATTTAATAGATTTTTAAGAACATCTTCCGTATGCTGCCCCAGCAACGGTGGTGAAGACTGCACATCTAAATTTATTTGCGAGAATTTAATAGGTATCCCGATCTGCTTGATCTTACCCGCCTTAGGATGCTTGATTTCGACTAACATGTTCCTCTTAAGAATCTGTGGATCCCGAAATACTTCTTCTAACGTATTTACTGGTCCGCAAGGTACCCCCCTTTCTAAAAGAAACTTAACCCACTCATCGCGTTTCTTCGTTAGAAAGATTTCACTGAGCACGGAAACTAGTTTCTCCCTATTTTGAACCCTCTTCGGGTTTGTTGTAAACTCTGGATCGTCGATCAGCTTTTCCAAACCTAAAGCGCGGCAAAATCTTTTCCAGATCTCATCATTCCCAACGGCTAATGTTAAATATTTCCCATCAGCAGCTTTGAAGCATTGGTAGGGAGCGATATTCGGATGGGCTGACCCCATGCGCCTAGGAGCCACACCGGTAGCAAAGTAGTTTGCAGCAACATTCGTCAGCAGTGAAACAGCCGAATCTAGAAGGGATATATCGATCCACTGCCCTTTTCCAGATCTTTCACGCGCTAGGATAGCGGAGAGTATGGCGATAGTCGCATACATACCAGCACCTAAGTCCGTTATTGACACACCCACCTTAACAGGTGGTCTGCTATCTTCGCCAGTGATGTCCATTATCCCACTCATCCCTTGGATGATTATGTCATAAGCTGGGCGATCCCTATATGGCCCGGTATGACCGAAACCAGATATGGAACAATAGATTATGCGCGGGTTTATCTTACTGATTTTTTCGTAGTGAATCCCAAGTCTTTCAGCAACACCCCATCTGAAATTCTCCAGAAAAACATCAGATTTCTCAACCATCTTATACAAAATTTCTCTACCTTCCTCCATCTTCAAATTTATCGTAACACTCTTCTTATTGCGGTTTACGCTGAGGAAGTACGCACTTTCACCGCCGATAAATGGAGGTCCCCAAGACCTTGCTTCGTCACCTCTCTCCGGAATCTCCACTTTAATCACCTCAGCCCCTAAATCCGCAAGAATCATCGAGCAGAAGGGGCCGGCTAAATCCCTTGATAAATCCAGGATGCGAATGTTATCTAATGGTAAAGCCAAGGCTCCACACAACTATCGATACCCTCCAACACTTTTTGCCCCCATTTTAAGTTTTTCGACCGGTCCTAGGCTGACAACACCTGCGAACCTTCATAAAAGTTTAATACACTCACCAATCTACCTTATTAATAAGCTTACACCCAACTCTGAGGTTGTGAAGAGGGTGTAAGTTAGGTGATCAAATATGGGAAAGAGGAAAGTGATAAGTGAAGAGGAGTTAAAGGAGATGGTCTATCCTAGTGAAGGGGAGGTACTTGGTAGAGTAGTTAAGAGGCTTGGAAGTGACCTTATGGTTGTTAAATGCGCGGATGGTAAAACTAGGATAGGTAGAATAAGAGGGAAGCTTAAGCGTAGAATATGGGTTAGGGATAATGATGTAGTCTTAGTAGCACCCTGGGACTTTAAGAGCGATGAGCGTGGAGATATCATCTGGCGCTACACGATAGCACAAGTAGACCTCCTAAAATCACAAGGCTATCTACCACTAGACCTCTGAGGATGAGCTGGATGTGGAGTAGCGAGGGAGATTTTCCAGAGGAGGTAAGGGCAAGGATATTAGAGTATGAGAAGAAGAGCAGATACCTTAGAAAGCGCTCAGAAGACTACGAGGTAGTAGAAGATGTCTTTGATAAAAGCACCAAGATGGCGCTCTACAAGCTTATCAACAAGGGTGTGCTCCACATACTCTTAGGCGTAGTCAAGACTGGCAAAGAGTCAAGAGTCTATTGGGGTAAGAAGGCTGACGGCACAGACGTTGCTGTGAAGATCTATCTGACTGTAGCTTCGGAGTTTAGAAGACGCTTACCATACATAGAAGGTGACCCTAGGTTTGCCGAGGTAGGTAGAGGTATACACGACATAGTCGAGGTCTGGGCTAAAAAAGAATACCGTAACTTAACCGAAGCTTATGAAGCAGGAGTTAAGGTTCCTGAACCTTTTGGTTTGAACCGTAACGTACTTGTCATGCGGTTCATAGGTGAGAACGGCACACCAGCCCCAACCCTAAGAGAGGTGGAAGAAGTAACACAGAAAGATTACCGCCTTTGTATAGAGCAGATACGTCTACTTTATCAGAGGGCGGAGTTGGTGCACGCAGATCTCTCCGAATACAACATCTTCAAATGGAAGGGTGAAGTCATCTTATTTGACTTCGGCTCTGCGGTAAGCATAGACCACCCTAATGCAGATGAATTTCTCCTGCGTGACTTAGAGAATCTCAATCGCTTCTTCGCCAAAAACGGTGTGAAGATTCTGCAAACGAAAACTTTACTTAAAAAAGTGAAGGGCGAATGAGCTTTGAACAGACGCTAAGGATACCTTTGGATCGTGTAGGTGTACTGTTAGGTAAGCAAGGCTTGACGAAAGCAGAAATAGAGAAGACTTGCAATGTATCTCTCGACGTAGACAGCAAAACTGGGGAGGTTACTGTGAAGCTGAAGGGTTCGGTTGAGGAGGCTGAGCCGTTTAAAGCTGTATCTATAATTAATGCGATAAGCCGAGGATTTTCGCCCCAAAGAGCGTTTAAGCTCCTTAGCGATAAATACATACTTGAAACTATAGATCTTCGTGAATACGTAGGCAGATCTAAAGACGCTTTAACCAGAATAAAAGGTAGAATAATCGGGTTACGTGGCAAAGCAAGGAGAGTAATAGAAGAGCTTACAGGGACTGAGATCTCTGTTTATGGGCATACTGTAGCCATAATAGGTGAGCCAGATGGGGTTAGGCTCGCATCAGAAGCTGTAAAGATGCTCGCATCAGGAAGCCAACATAGCACAGTATATAGGATGCTGCAGAGAGCCAGGCAGCAAGCAAAGTTTGAGCGCCTAAAACTATGGGAGGAGGAGTAGGGGTGGCTAAGAGACAGACTCTCTTCAAGGAGATATCGCCTAGCGAATTCTTCTACCGAAATAGAGATCTAGCTGGTTTCAGTAACCCAAGCAGAGCCCTCTACTCTGCAACGAGAGAGTTGGTTGAGAATGCGTTGGATGCGTGTGAGGTAGCGCAGATATTACCCGACATATTTGTGAGAATAACTTCTGCTGACTTAGACGGCGCTTTAACAGACCCAAAACCCTACATACTGAAGGTCCAAGATAATGGTCCGGGTGTTGAGCCGAAGTATGTGCCAGACGCTTTTGCCCGCATATTCTACGGGAGTAAGTTTCAGCTTAAGCAGTCTAGAGGTATGTTTGGTATGGGTGCTACAATGGCAATCCTTTACGGACAAGTTACGACAAACAAGCCCGTTTTAGTTACGACTTCTGTAGATGGAGAAAAGGCGTACACATTTGAGATGATGGTCAATATACACGACAATACACCTCTTGTGCTTAACAAATCGGTCAAGCCTGCTCTCGGCAAAACAGGGGTATCTGTGCAGCTCACACTAGAAGGCGACTATAGTAGAGCGGGATTAAAGATACAGGAATATTTTAAGCAGACAGCGCTTGTAACACCCTATGCTAATATTCTCTTCATCGACCCTAGTGGTAGGCTCTGCTTTTATGAGCGAGTGACAGAGAAGATGCCTAAGCCAGCGAAAGAGACGCTCCCACACCCCCTTGGCATAGACCTAGAGGCTCTTAGGAGGCTGCTTAGAGAATCTAAGGAAAGCACATTAAAGAAGTTTCTTTCAAAGAGCTTTCACAGGGTTGGTGAGCGTATCGCGGAAGACTTTCTAAGATACGCTGGTCTAGACCCCAATAAGAAACCTCAAGATTTGACCAATGATGAGATAACTAGGCTTGGGGGTGCTCTACATTCATATGATAAATTCCTACCACCAGATTCTAGATGCCTTTCACCTTTAGGCGAGGAACTTCTTGCCGCAGGCATAGAAAAGGAATTGCAGCCTGAGTTTGTAGCGGTGGTGCAGAGACCTCCTTCTGCATACTCTGGCTTCCCATTTATCGTGGAGGTTGGTCTAGCATATGGTGGGAAGAATGTTGAGCCCGGGTTGAAGCTTCTTAGGTTCGCTAATAGAATCCCGCTTCTATATGATGAGGCTAACGATATATCTTGGAAGGTGGTTAACGAGGAGATAGACTGGAAGAGGTATAAGATTCCACAAGACGCGCCTCTAACTATCATAACGCACGTATGCTCAACGAAGGTGCCTTACAAGACCGTGGGAAAAGAGTATCTGGCAGACAGACCCGAACTTGAAAGAGAGTTAAAGAATGGGTTAAGGGAGGTCCTTAGAAGACTCAGCACCTACCTCTCCAGAAAGAGCACACTCGCTTTTGTCAAGAAGAAGATGAACATATACGAGAAGTATCTGCCCTTAATTGCAAGGTTTTCGGCTGAGCTTATAGGGGCGCCTCGACCCCCTAACTATAGGAAGCTTCTTAAGAAGAGTGTAGAGGAGCCTTTTGTCGATGAAAGTGAGAAGCCAATTAAAGAAGAGAAAGAGGTTAATTACGTTGAAGAGGCGGTAAGATTTGAGCAGCGAAGGCTCGAAGAGTACAGCCAGTAGAAGGAAGGCTGAAGTAAAGAAGCTACTTCACCAGCTGGGTCGGATGATCTATGAGGATATTGAGAAGGAGAACTTTCCTGAAGTCACCTTGGCAAGTAGGTCTGTCAGCAACATAGTTTATGATGAGCAGCTTAGGCAGTATGTGCTCGGTCCGGCGAAGATAAAGAGATCAGCTCACAACATTAAACATATTCGCTCATTTACTCAGCTGATCTGGCTTGCTTCGTTCGTAAATAAGCTCGTTGAGACGTCAAAGACGTCTACACTTAGAGATGTCTTCTACTCAGCCCAAGCCTATGGTGTGGACTTTACCGATCAGTCTGAGTCTGATGAGATAATAACCGATCTAGAGGTCCTGCTATCGAAGGCTAGAGAGGACTTTAACGTCTACCCGGAAGAACGTTCGGCAATCTTCGGCGATCTGACGATAGAGTATACTGTGCCTGGTTATGAGGGTAAGCGCCTAAACTTAGCTTCACACCCAGACGGTTACCTCATCGGCCCTAGTCTTAGCACAGCTGAGTTCGTGGATACCTCGGCTGAGATGGTTTTAGCTGTTGAAAAAGGCGGGCTATTCACGAGGTTCGTTGAGGAGAACGTGCATAAACGGTATAAGGCGTTGATCGTTGACACAGCTGGTCAACCGCCGAGATCAACACGCTATATGTTGAGGAGGCTGAATACTGAGCTGAAGCTTCCAGTGTATATTCTTGCAGATGGTGATGTGTATGGGGAGCATATTGCTATGGTCATAGTCTCTGGCTCTGTTGGTGCTGCCCATCTACAAGATCTAACGGTTCCTGATGCTAAGTGGATAGGTGTTTGGGGCACAGATATAGTTAAGTACCGTCTACCGAGCGACCCCTTAACTGAAATGGATATTAAGAGGATCTACGAGTTAAAGAAGGACCCAAGGTATTCAAAGGGGATCTGGCTGCGTGAGCTCGACATGTTCCTTAAGATAAAAAGGAAGAGCGAGCTAGAAGCCTTCGCAAAATACGGTTTAACCACGATCGTTGACAAATATCTGCCTGAAAAGCTCGAAGAGGCGAAGAGCCTCTAACCCTAAACTAGGTTTGACTATAATCTCCCTACTCTACAAATCGAAGAAGGTATCTGAATTATCTGACCCAAGCGTACACTTGTTTCAGCAACGGCCGACAGCCAAGATTTACCGACATAAGGTTAGATCACGCTCTAGGCTGATCTCCATTCTCTATAACACATTGGGCTGTGGTTACTGGTAACCGTTTTATATTTTGTTTTGCATAGTTAGGCGGCACATATGTTGGTGTTTAGGGTTGTATGATGGTAGACCAAAGTTCACCTTCATCTTTATTCTAGTGATACTCTTGTTCTTCGTCTATCAGCTTGCTTCAGATACTTGGATTAACCTGGCCTTCTTTCCAGCCTTCGCCTTCTACGAGCCTTGGACGTTTATAACATCGATCTTCCTCCACGCAGACTTCCTACACCTCTTCTTTAACCTGTTTGCGCTCTTCTTCTTTGGCATCTACCTTGAAAGGGTCATAGGTAGCGGCTCGTTCGCAGCCCTCTTCATTTTATCTGGAATAGTGGGAAACTTAGGATACTTGCTTACTTCATCTGACCCCTACATACCAGCCATCGGAGCGTCAGGCGCAATCTATGGTATAATCGGCACACTAGCAGTAATAGCGCCCTCTTTACTCGTTTACATCTACGGATTCATACCAGTCCCCATGGCGCTAGCAGCAGCAATATGGGCGCTCATAGATATAGCTGGTCTATCTATGCCTACGGGAATAGCGCACGGCGCGCATCTTGGAGGTATGATTGTGGGTTTGATCTACGGTGCCTACCTCAGAGTTAGAGTTAGAAGGGTTAAAGTTCGAGTTTGATTTCCACTTTTTTAGCTTCTGGTAAGCTCCTCCAGTCGCCTTTGATAGCTGGCTTGCCTCTGAGCCGCTGTATATAGTTGTAGGCTGAGAGAGCCGCGATCGCACCTTGGGCTGCTGAGATTACTACCTGCTTATATGGTGTGTCGGTAACATCACCTGCAGCAAATATGCCTGGATGTGACGTTGAACCGTCCTTCGCTGTTACTACTTCATTCTTAGCGTTGAGTTGGACCAAATGTTTAACTAAATCTGTCTTAGCCACATAGCCCATCTCCACAAACACACCCTGTACCCGTATATCTCTTACCTCGCCACTCTTCTCTTTAATTGAGACGGATTCAACAGAAGAAACCCCGTTGATCTTCACCACTTCACATTCTGGCAGAAAAGCGACATTATTCTTGCCTCGCAGCGTTTCAACGAGCTCGTCAGGGGCAAGTAGCTTGGCGAGCTTGTAGATCAAATAGACCTTGGATGCTAAATTACTTAGTAAGAGAACTGCTTCTACCGCTGGTTCAGAGGAGCCTACCACTGCCACATCTTTACCCTTAAAGAGAGGGCCATCGCAAATAGCGCAGTATGAGACACCTCTGGATTTCAACCGTTCTTCACCTTCTACACCTAAGTCTCTAGGTGTCTTACCGAATGCTAAAATCAGGGCGCAGGCGTCGTACTCTCCTACTGTGGTCTTGACTGTAAAGCATACGCCATCCTTCTCCCTGATCTCTTTCACCTCCTCGAATAATATCTTGACACCGTAAAGCAGCGCCTGCTCATGAAACTTCTTCATCAACTCCCACCCACTTATATTAACGAAGCCTGGGTAGTTTTGTATGGAATCGGTCAGAAGAGCTTGCCCTCCTATATCCTTCGTTAGCAGAAGCGTCTTTAAGCCCTGTCTTCCAGCGTAAATCGCTGCAGTAAGCCCGGCGGAGGCGCCGCCGACAATTATTACATCGTACAAATGCTCATCTTCACTCAATCGAGGACCACCTTATCTAACTCTATATGTGCACGTAAGGCTTTAAAAGAGTTGAGCCGCTAGGCCGAAATTAGCAGAAAGTGGTTAAGCACCGACTCATATTCATTGGTTTAGAGGCTAGATGGATTTGCTCTTTCGTTTGAGTCTACTTTACAGTAACTGATTTGGCTAAGTTCCTTGGGTAGTCTGGGTTCTGCCCCCTCTCTAACGCTGAGTAGTACGCGAACATCTGTAGGGGTATAACCTCAACCAAGGGGTAGAATAGCTTTCCCACAGAAGGTATCTTTACGTAGTAGTCGTATAGGCTGTTCTCAACGTCTGAGATGCCGATCACCCTACCTCCCCTCGCCTTAATTTCAGCGACGTTACTTAGCGTATCGTGGTAGGTTTTGTCTCTTGGGTTGAGCGCTATTACTGGTACACCTTCGGATATAAGGGCTAAGGTTCCGTGCTTAAGTTCTCCAGCTGCAAGACCCTCTGCGTGGACATACGCTATCTCCTTAAGCTTCAGGGCGCCTTCAAGCGCTATGGGGTAGTTTATGCCTCTTCCTATGAAGTAGCAGTCTTTAGATGTTGAAAAGGCTTGGGCGAGATAGGCCATCTGCCGCTCAACACCGAACACCTCCTCTACAGCTTTTGTTATCTTGATCAAGTCGATAGATAGATTTGAAAGCCTAGAGGCTATACAGTAGATGACAGCGAGCTGAGCTGTGAAGGTCTTCGTAGCAGCCACACCAACCTCTGGACCACAATTTAGGTAAAGGGTCTGCTCACTCATTCTTGCTAAAGTAGAGCTCGGCGTATTAACTATTGAGAGCACAGACGCACCCCTCTTCTCAGCTATGTTAACGGCAGATAATACGTCAGCGGTTTCGCCGCTCTGCGAGATAGCGAGCAGAAGTGTTCCCTCATCGATAAGTGTAACGTAATCCTCGAATTCGCTCGCTAAGATCACTTCTACAGGTAGCTTAGCTAGGTTAAGGAAAAGGTGCTTAGCTACCAGCCCAGCGTGATAACTCGTCCCAGCACCTATGATATATATCCTATCAGCCCCTTGCAGGGCTAAGCAGAAGCGGTCAAGATCGTCTGAATCTTGTCTGAGGGCCAAAGCGATAGTTTCACGCTGCTCATGGATCTCTTTTAATGTGTAGTGCGTGAACTCTTTTTTTGAGACAGTCATGGATTCCCATACCAAAGTAGAGACGCTGCGTTGAACTTCTTCGCCTTCGAAATTCCATATAATGTAGCTATCTCTCTTGACCTCGGTTACTTCTAGGTTCTCTAAGAACACAGCTTTATTCGTATGTTTGAGAAAAGCGAGCACATCGCTTGCCAGAAAGTTCCCTCTTTCACTTAAACCGATTATGAGAGGAGCGTCCTTTCGTACACCATACAATCTGTCGCCTAAATCTCTAAATAGAACGAGGAAGGCGTATGAGCCTTTCAGCTCCCTAACAGCATCCAAAACAGCGTCTCTATGATTCTTACCAGCCTTTAGCTTCTCCTCTATCAGATGCGGGATCACTTCTGTGTCGGTTGTGCTCCTAAATCTATGCCCCTTAGCCTCTAAACTCGCTTTAAGCGCTTGATAGTTTTCGATGATGCCATTATGGACAACTGCGACTTCTTCGTTACAAGATAAATGTGGGTGAGCGTTTTCTGGTGTTACACCTCCGTGTGTCGCCCATCTTGTATGCGCCAAGCCTATTTTACCAGAGAAGCTCTTCAGATCTAGGCTTCTAACTATCTCATCTACTCGCCCCACACCTTTACAGACTCTTATTGTGTTTCCGTCGTGCACACCAAACCCGGCAGAATCATAACCTCTATACTCCATATTCTTCAAACCATCGATTAACACTTCTACTACATCAACATCGCTAACACACCCGATAATACCACACATTACGCAAACCTAAAACACAGTCTTATAATAAATATGTTACGAATCAGAAGCTGAAACTGAATGCGCAGGTTAGAGGCTAGGCTCTTCTTCCTCTTCTTCCACCCTTCTTCCTCGTAGTATCATGAGGAATAGGCGTTACATCTTCTATCCTACCTATTCTGAAACCAGCTCTAGCTAAAGCTCTAATAGCCGCTTGTGCACCTGGACCAGGTGTTCTTGGTCCTGTGCCTCCCACAGCCCTTACTTTTATGTGAAGATGTGTTATTCCCTTAGCCTTAGCTGTTTCCGCCGCTGCGGTCGCTGACTTCATAGCTGCGTAGGGTGAGGACTCAAACCGATCTGCTTTGACGTGCCTTCCTCCCGAGCTGAACGCGATGGTTTCTGCGCCAGTCAGATCTGTGATGTGGACTATGGTGTTGTTGTAGCTGCTGTAGATGTGCGCTACACCCCATTTAGTAGGCTCTTCCTTCTGCGCCAATTCTTTACTCACCTTCCTCAGAGGCGGGTGTGGCAGCTAATGTGGCGAGCCTAGCTTTATAAGGGCTATCGGCTCTAAACCCTACTTTAGGTTCTTCATCCACCGAAACCAAATAGCCCGGTTTCGTCACAACTCTATCGCCGATTGCTATGTGCCTATGTGTTATAAGTTGGCGTGCTTGATAAGGTGTTGAAGCCAACCCTTTTCTCCAGACTACTGTTTGAAGCCTCCTTGCCAAGATGTTCTCCACAGTGAGGCTGAGAACGTCGTCAAGCGTAGCGTCTGTAGAAACCAGACCCTTTTTAGCGAGCGAAGTTAAAAGTGTAGCTTCTCTTTTCGCTCTAATCTCTGGAGGGGCTGCTAGAAGCATCCTTGCTTGTTTACGGATTTTAGAGAGAAGGGTCTGAGCTTTCCATAGTTCCCGTTTATTTCTTAACCCGTAGGTTCCGACTAAGTATAGTTCTTGGGCTAGTAGGTCCGCTCTCCAAGGGGTCCTTGGTCGCGTGTACTTTTTTCTAGGTTTCTTAGGGTCTCCCATATGCTGATCACGACGCCGACTTTCTTACCCCAACGGTTCTACCTTTTCTGCCTGTTGTGCGGGTTCTCTGCCCTCTAACCTTTAACCCAAGTGAGTGTCTTACGCCTCTCCAGCTACCGATCATTTTCTCCCGCTCTATGTCGCTTCTTACAGCGAACTCTAGGTCAGCACCTATAAGATGGTAGTTCAACCCATCGTCTGGGCTCTTCCTTCGGTTGAGCTTCCAAGTAGGAATTCCGATTCTACTCGGATCACTCAACCCCTTCTCTATCTCGTTAATTTCAGCATCGGAAAGGAAACCTAGCCTAGCCTTAGGATCAAGCCTCAAAGCGTTAATGACAGCGTAAGCCAGATTTAACCCAACGCCTTTAAGATCAGCTAGCGCCGCCACTAGCTTCTTCGAACCATCGAGGTCCTTACCCTTTATCCTGACTATGTGCTTAAACTCGCTCAACCTTTGGGCTCACTCTAACCGCTCTTAGTAAGGTGGCTCTACTTAACCCTTTAAAGACTTTTCGCGAAGCAACTTAAAAGCATCCTCTACTCTCCTTCTAACTATGGATTGGCGGGAACTCTACGGTAACGTGCTGCGAAAGATTCTTGACGAACATGAAGAGTCTCCTGTAGGTTTGGTTGGATGCTGGGCTAAGGGTATTAACCATCCTGTATGTGAACTCGATTTGGTCATAATTTCACGAAACTGTGATGGTTTTGAGAGGATAGTAGAGCAAGACCTCATTTTAGACATATGGTATTCCGATGTAGAACAGATAACTTGCAGATCTGATAATGTGCTCATTCCATCCTTAACCGAATGTATAATCCTCCAAGATCCAGATCTACGCCTGGCATCGCTAATAAACTTGCTCAAGAACCAGACCCAGAAGGTAAGAAAGAACTTAGCAGCCTCAGCGCTTACAAACTCCATCAGCTACCTCGGCTTAGGCAAACGCGCCCTTAAAGAAGATTACAATATGAGTGCGTGCTTCTGGCTTCTAGCATCAGGCTACAGCTTACTTGAAGTTTTGATCTGGGCTGCTGGCGACACCCCTCGACCATCCCATCTAATGAAGCAGTTTAGAGCATATTGTGGCGCTTACAGCCAGACCATAGGTTCGCTGCTCGGTTTAGCGGAAGCGACCACTACAACCGTGAAAAGAAGGCTTGACTTCTTATCTAGATGTTACGAAACAGAGGCTTTAGGGCTCTTAGGACAATGCAAATTAGAAAAGTTGCTCCCAACGCTTGCTGCGAAAAAGGCCTTTTATCTGCTTGAAGCGAATATGGTGGTGGATGCATACCTCTACCTGGGGTATCTGCTTATTGAAGTTTTAAAGCGCATCTATAAGAGTGAAACCGAAACCTCCTCCAAAAGCAAGCCGCATAAGTTTATTGAGGACATTGAGGACAGATCTATCTTAGGCAAGGGTGTAGTTAAACTTGCTTCTTTCACAAACAGCGGTCGAATACCGATGCAAGATGTAGATCACACTGTTACAAAGCTTGCTCAAAGCATCTAGCCGAAAGATGATAAAAAATTTAAAAGACACATCAACCCCCATTTCACTTAGATGTCTACACAGAAAACAACATTCAAAGAGTTTTACCACGCGGTAGTTGATAGCGGTCAATGTTGTGGCTGCGGCTCCTGTGTTGCGGTCTGCCCCCAAACAGCACTAACCTACCTCTATGAGGAAACATTACCAGCCCTAGTAGGGAAGTGCACTGATTGTGGTGTCTGCTTTAAGGCCTGCCCACGCTATAACTTCAATGTTGCTGATGTGGAGAGGATGCTCTTCAACAGAACGAGTGAAGGAGAATCCTTTGGTGTGCACCAGAGCATACTTGCAGCCAGAAGCCGTGATCCAGATGTGCTTAAAGTGTGTCAAGATGGAGGGTTGGTGTCTTCGCTCCTCATTTGGAGTTTAGAAAACGGTGTGATTGATGCTGCTATAGTGGCTGGGTTTAACCCTGAGACCTGGGAGGCTAGGCCTAGATTAGTTAGGACTAAGGCTGAGGTTCTTTCATCTGCTGGAACACGGTACACCTATAGCCCTAATAACCTTCTGCTAAGGGAGGCTGGTGCTAAGGGGATCAGAGTAGCCTTTGTAGGAACAGGGTGTGAAGTTGAGGCGGTTAGGAAGATGCAGTACAATAAGTTGAGGAAGAGTGTAGGCACAGTAGTCTTCACAATAGGCTTGATGTGCCACGAAAGCTACTCTATGAGTGGGCTCATAGATAAGAAGATTCGAGGAGAGCTTGGAATAGAGCCTAGTCAGATAGCGAAGATGAACATAAAGGGTAAGATAATAATCGAAACAAAAGATGGTAGAGTAGCTGAAATAGGTCTGAAGGAAGCTAGGCAGTATGTGAGAAAGGGCTGCTTCTACTGCGGAGACTTTTCAGCAGAGTTGGCTGATATATCTGCTGGTGGAGCCGGTGCACAAGGTTGGACAATATGTGTAGTGAGAACAGACCAGGGCAAAAATGTCTTAGAGTCCGCTGTGAAAGCAGGTTACATCGAAACAGAACCCATAGAGAAACACAAAGCATCTTACGATACAGTAGTGAAGCTTTCAGCTATCCAAAGGAATAGGAGGGCTAAGGCTCTAAGCAGTCCATCTTAAACCGCTCCCTTTTCTTCAAATAGGCCCTATTTTTCAAAAGAACGCATATATGGCTCTGGGTGCTCAATTGTATTAGTTGAAGATTGGTAGGCGTCGATTGATCGCTTTATCCGCTTTGGGTACAGTAGGCGCTTTAGCCTCAGCATACTTTACCGTAATGTCACTAAGAGAGATGAAGGCGAATAAGGGGGTTGTGAGACCAGCAGAGGTTTACATAATTAAAACTGTTGATAGGGGTGATGGTGTTAAGAGAATCCTTTCAAAATTTAATCTATCTGACTATAGGGACAAAAAAGTTTTCTTAAAAGCCAACTTTAATAGCGCAGACCCATATCCAGCATCCACACATTTAGATACGCTCAGAACGATTATCGCCTCTCTAAAAAGCCAAGAGGTAAATGAGATGATTATTGGTGAAAGAAGTGGGATGGGAGATACCCGCATGGTTTTAGAGCGGTTGGGCGTGTTTGAATTAGCTGCTAAAGCGGGGGTAAAAGTAGAGGTACTTAACGACAATCCTTTGAGTAGATGGGTTAAAGTAGAGCCGGATGGTACGCATTGGTTAAGAGGCTTCTATCTGCCGAAGAGCCTTTTTGAAGCTGATAGAGTGATTCAGACGTGCTGTTTAAAGACACATAGGTTTGGAGGGCACTTCACGATGTCGCTAAAGAATTCAGTAGGGCTTGTCGCAAAGAATGTGCCAGGGGAACTTTACGACTACATGGTTGAGCTGCATACTTCACCTTACCAGAGACTTATGATCGCCGAGATCAACGCCTTTTATAAGACTGATCTAGTGATCTTAGATGCTTTATCTGGTTTCGCTACGGGAGGACCAGAGAGTGGAAGAGTAATCCAACCAAACTTGATCATAGCCAGCACCGATAGAGTTGCTATAGATGCTGTCGGTGCTGCTATATTGAGAAGGTTCGGCTCTACACCAGATGTTATGAAAGGCAGAATCTTCGAGCTTGAACAGATCAAGAGGGCTGCTGAAATAGGCGTTGGTGTAGGCTCTGCCGATGATATAAAACTTATACCTCTTGACGAAAAGAGCAAAGAAGAAGTCGAGTGGATAGAAGAAGTTCTACAGAAGCAAGGTTAGATCAACTCAACATCATCGACAACCTTCTTATCTGACATTATATGCTTAACCACCACGCCTAAGCCTCGTAGATATCTTGCGATATACTTTCTATGACAACCCTTAGGGCTGACCTCTCGACACATTATACACACCCTATTCTGCGAAGCGATTTTAAGCAGCTCTTTAACCCCATTTTGGAACTCAGCATCAGCCATATACTTCTCGTAGCCACCTTTTCTGAAACCGCCTAGACTACTTCCCATCCACACATATCTTATCAAGGATTCTTGAAGCCACCTTTCCATAAAATCCCGCCTGAACTCCTCGATCTTTGAGCTAGGCCACCTTCTAACATCCACTAGAACCTCTATCTTATGCTTGCGCAATAGATGTAGAAAACTCGCTTTACTCCTCGCGCCGTAGCCGATGGTGTAGATCACGGTTTTATCTGAGCTTCTTCGCTGCAAGCCTAGCTATCTCTTCAGCCATCTCAGACGATCTGGCGTTTCCGCCCAGATCATAGGTTAC
>Ga0078972_1008276_pt1 | contig 21969 bp, 17 predicted proteins | sample YelNatPaOPGAMG01_FD_67568 | JGI IMG/M metagenome (GOLD analysis project Ga0078972, IMG submission 67568) | Hot spring thermophilic microbial communities from Obsidian Pool, Yellowstone National Park, USA - OP-RAMG-01 (SPADES assembly) (version 2) | ecosystem: Environmental > Aquatic > Thermal...
CACTGGATCCCTCAGCCGCTTGGGCATCTTGATCTTGTCCAGCGGTCGATACTCGTAGCACCGCGGCGCGTGCGCGTCTTCCCGATGCACACTCACATACAGCTCCAGTCCCGGTCGCTCCTGACCCAGCCGTTGCAAGTCCGCCTTGGTCGCATACCCGCAGTCGGCCAGCACCACCGTGGGCTGACCCAGCTCCTTGGGAATGCTCTGCACATCCGGCTCCAACTGACCTGCGTCAGTGGCACTGTCGCTGACCCACTGGCCCACCATCAACTGGCTGCCTTCGGCATCCACCACCACCTGCGCGTTGTAACTCTGGCTGTAGCCTTCCCGCTGGTTCTTGCGCATCCGCCGCGCGTCCGGATCCGTCAGGTTGATCTGCTCCTCAGGCGCCGGAAGGTGCAGATGGTGTCATGGTCCGGATGGGTGTTGCCCGTCAGGTAGCGCACCGCAATGTCTCGATAGGTGGCCTGCTCGATGCGCCGGGAACTGAAGATGCCGTTGGCGTAGCAGTCAATCAGCAACGCCAACATCATGTGAGGGTGGATATTGTTCATTCCCACAGCCCTTGGAGTTGACCGCGAAGGTTGACAGCGGCAGCCGCTCCACCGCGTGGATGGCGAAATGGAGCAAATCATCCTGGGCCACCCAATCACGCAGGTCTGGGGCAGCAGCAAGGGGGTGTTCCGGTCGATGGTTTTGAAGCGCTGTGCCATCTTGCCTGACGGACCATCCTGGCCTCGCGGCTGTTCAATTCACACCCATCTTCCCTCCGAAAAGGTCCGACAGGCTCCTAGGCAACATCCAGAGTTTTGGGCGGGGTATCGATCCATCCAGCTCGACCGGATGCGTTGGAGGAGTTGGACCGTTGCATTGCCGGGGGTGCGGTGCTGATGAAGTGTTTGCCATGCTGCCAGAACATCGATTGCAGCGACCTGTGCTACACTCGGTTTTGGGAACGGATGATTGAGGTGGGCCTGCCGTTGCTAGCGCATGCAGGCGATGAGTTTACCTTGCCCATGGTGCGACCGGACTTGACCGACCCGCGCCTGCTGCGTCGGCCGTTGGAGATCGGAGTGGTGGTGATTGCGGCGCATTGCGCGACCGGGCTTGGGCGGCGGGTTTGGTGTCTTGGACCCGAATGTGGCGCATCCAGCGGTTGGGTGTGCTGGAACGGGATTACCAACTGAAGCGCGCCATGGGCTTCGATGATGCCCATTTCAAGCGCGCCTATGGCTTGCTGCGGTTGAAGGCCGATCGGTGAGGAGCAGCGCGTAGCCGCCGCCGTCAGGCGGCGGACTGGCCAAGACCCGGCGAGTGATCCGCCGACTAAGCCCCGTAGCCGCCGCCGTCAGGCGGCGGACTTGGCGGAGGCGGGGGGGTAATCCGCCGGCTCACGCTGGCGGCTACGGTAGGTTGCCGGCTGCCAGGCCTGCGCGGTCTGGAATAGCGCTGGTTCAGCGCAGTTCCAGCAGCGTGCGTGTGGCTTCAGAGGCCAGGTCGGGTGGTAAGCCCAATTCACTGGCGCGTTGGAGGCTGCGCCGGGCCTGGTCTTTGCGACCGAGTTTGAGCTGGGTCATACCTTGGTAGAAGTGCAGGGCGGCGTCGTTGGTCAGAGACCGCAAAGCTTCTTGGAACAGGGGCAGGGCGGCTGAGAATTCGCCGCGTTGGTATTGGATTTTGCCCAAGGCCTTGGCCACCTCAGGATCGTTGGGGAAAGCGCGCCGTGCTTTGGTTGCCAGGTCGTAGTCCTGACGCACGTCGCCGGACCCTCTGGGCAGCAGCACCAAAGCCCGCATGGCTGGGGTGAACTGCGGGAACTTGGCCAGGACTTTCTGGTAGGTTTGGCGGGCTTGGTCCCAACGGCCCTGGGCGGTGTGAGCGGCTCCCAGCAGCATCAGGGCAGGCACAAAGTTCGGGTCGGCCTGTAACGCTGCCTCAGCCGCGGCCACCGCTTGAGTGGAGGGCTGGGTCTGCGCAGCCTGGTCGGTCCAAGCGAGGAAGCGGCGGGCCGATTCAGCCTGGGCAAAGTTCGGGGCCAGTTGCAGGGCCGTGCGCATCTGTTCTTGGGCTTCGGTCACGCGGCCGACGCTGTAGAGGGCCCAACCGAGGTGGTAGCGCAGGTCGGGTTGGTCGGGCTGCTTACGGACGCTCTCCTGCAGGAGGTTCACCGCCCAGGAATGTTCGCCGGCTTCGTAGGCGATGCGGCCGAAGGCTCGGTCCACATGCGGATCTTCGGGAGCCAAAGAGCGGGCTTCCTTGGCCAGGGCCAGGGCTTTGGTCGGGTTACGCAATGGGCCGGCGTATAAGTCGGCTAACTGAATCAGGGCCGGCACGGAGCGTGGATTGATGTTGAGCACCTGCTCGTAAGCAGCGCGGGCTTTGTCCCAAGCGCCCTGCCGACTGTAGAGTTGAGCCAGACGCATGTGGCTGATCAGATCGCGGGGTTGTTGGGCGACCAACTTCTCCAGCCGCGCCACTGCTTGGGGATCGGCCGGGTCACTGCCGGCGTCTAGCGCGGCCAGGCGTTGCCGGGCTTCCTGGGCACCTGGAAAATCCTGGCTTAGCTCCAGTGCGTGTCGGAGTGCCGAGCGGGCTTCGGTCTCTTGACCCTGCATGCAGTGGATCATGCCCAGGTGGAATTGGATTTCCGGTTCGTCCGGTAAGTCGGCTGCGGCTTTAGAGACCAAGGCGAAGGCCCGAGCGTAATCGCCCTGACGATACAGAATCCAACCCAGGGTATCGGCGGCCTGGGGGCTATCTGGAGCTAGTTCGCAGGCTTGAGTGGCCAGGGTCCGTGCCCGATCCAGCTTGCCCAAGTGCTCCGAATACAGATAGGCGAGGTTGTTCAACGCCAGCACCAACCGCGGGGCAACGGTCAGGAGTTTCTCGTAGGTTTCGGCGGCTTGACTGTACTGGCCCAGCCGGTCCAGGAGCATCGCTTTTTGGATCAAAGCCACCGGGTTGTTCGGGGCTTGAGCCAGGGCCTGATCCAGTTTGCGCACCGCCTCAGCGCCGCGGCCCGACTCGGCGTAAAGCTGAGCCAAAACGCTGTAGGCAGCGACGGCGTTGGTATCCAGCTCGATCGCCTTCAGCAACGCGGCCTCGGCATTGTTGGTATCGCCAGCAGCGCGGTGGACCATGGCCAGCATAAACCAGCCCACCGCAAGGCGGGGTGATCTGGCCAGCAGGTCATCCACCAGCTTGCGTGCGGCTTGGACCTGCTTCTGCGCCAGTTTCACCTTCACCAATTGGTCCAAGGCAGACAAGTGCCCGGGCTGCCGCTGCAATGCTTGGGTAAAGGCAGCTTCGGCTTCGGCGAGCTTGTTCTGCTGGCGGTAAATCAGCCCGGATAGAAAGTGCGGCTGCGGATTGGTGGGGTAACCTTTGGCTAGATTCTGGTAGATGGCTAGCGCTGCGTCGTATGCCCCATGGCCACGGTGGGCTGCGGCCAAGGCGAACTGGACGTCGGGCCGGTTGGGGTTTAGCCGGGCCAGATGCATCAGCACGTTGGTTGCCGTGCCAAAATCTCGCTTGCGCAAGGCTAGTTGCCCTTTGAGCCAGAGGGCTTCGGGGTAATTGGGGTTCAAACTCAACGCCCGATCCAACGCAGTGGTGGCGTTGGCCAAGTCGTTGGACAGTAAGTAGGCCCGAGCCAGCTCCAACGAGACCTGCGGCACGCGGTCGTAAGCGGCGCGCATTTGGGTAAGCTGAGCGATGGCTTGGGCCAAGTTGGTCTGGGCCAAGCTGAGCCGGGCGCGTGTGAGCAGGGCCAGATAATCCTCGGGGCGTTGGGCCAATACCTTGGCCACCAAGGCTGCGCAATCCTCGTAACGGTGTTGTTCCAAAGCCACCGCAGCCAGGGCACTCCAGGCAGGTAAAAACTCGGGCGCCTCCTTGACCAAAGCCTGCAACAAACTGCGCGCTTCCTCCACGGCGCCTAATCGAATCTTGTACTCGGCAAAGCGCACCCGGTCTAGCCAGTTGCGCGGTGCTAGCCGGACCGCTTGCTCGAACTGTTGGTGGGCGGCTTGGCGCTGGCCTTGGGCCAGATAGAGGTTGCCCAGGGCCCAATGAGGCGCTGGGGATGCGGGGTCCAATTTGGCCGCCTGCTGAAAGGCCTGTTCAGCCCCGGCCAAGTCTTTCTGGCGCAACCGGCGTAGGCCGGTGATCAGATGGCAAACACCGCGTTCGCCCACCTGGGCTCGAAAGGCCTCGACACGCCGATCCACCTCGGCCACTTCCTCGGGTGTGACTGCCGTTTCAGCGAGGATGCGCAGAGCTTCTTCGTTGGTGGGTTGTCGAGTCAAGATGGCTGCAGCGGCAGCGTGGGCTTTGGCGGGTCGATTGGCGGAGAGGTAAATGCGGCACAGCCGCATTTGAACGTCCAAGTCTTGTGGCGTTGCTTCGGCGGCTTTTTCCAGCAAACCCAAGGCACGGTTGTATTGGCCTTGATCGTCATAGACCTTGCCCAACTGCCGCAGACAGACCGGGTGCAAGGGATCGAGTCGCAACGCATTCTGATACTCGATGGCGGCTTTGGCTAATTGGCCTGCCTGGTAAAAGGTGTCGCCGCGTTTCAAGTGCCGGTCCCGCCGCGCTTCACGCGAACAGCCCGCGCTTAGCCCGATTGCCACCACTGCAAGAAGCCCGATCCACCGTTGGCCTAGTGCTTTCGAGTGGCCCCGCAGTAGCCCCTGTCTATTCATGCCGATCAGCACACTAGTTCGGCCCGACGGCGTCAACAGCTTTTTGAGCTGGTGCAAGGGCGGGCCAGGTTTGGTGCTGGAGTTTATCTGGCTCGAGCGCAGCCGACTGGTTTGGGCGATTCGCCAGCCGCGCAGGGTGGAACGGCCGGCCGATGGCCAGGGTGCAGCTTGTTTACACCTTGGGCAACACGTAGGGCTCGCGGTAGGTGCGGCCCAGTAACGCTTCAGCTTGCGGGTTGTGGGGGATGGTCTCGCGTTGGGCGTCCCAGGTAATGCGGGCGCCAACGCGCCACGCGATGTTGGCCAAGTGGCCCGGGATACTGCTGAGGTGGCCGATCTCGACGTCGGCATTGGGCCGTGCGCGGGACCGGATGCAGTCCAGCCAATTGCGTTTGTGGGGCAGGTCCATGTCTTGGCCGCGCACGCGCTGGGGATTACGGCGTTCGTCTTCAGGGAAGAACGAGTAGCCATTGCGGTTGATCCAGAGGGTGGCTTGGGTGCCGTAGAATTCGATGCCGTGATCCATGTTGCCCCAAGGCGGGTTACCGTTGGCATGGCGCAGTTCGTAGGTGAACACGTAATTGGGGCACTCGAACAGCACGGCGGCGGTATCGGGCATGGGGCGACGGTCGGTAAAGACGTATTTGCCGCCGGTGGTGGTCACCGACAAGATCGTGGGGCCCATAACCCACAGCACCACGTCGAACAAATGCACGCCCCAAGCCGATATCATCCCGCCCGAATATTCCCAGTGGTAGTAGAAGTAGAAATCGAAGTGACGCGGGTTGAACCGGCGTTTGGGTGCCGGCCCAAGCCAGGCGTCGTAATCCACCCCCGGCGGCGGATCGCTATCCGGTGGGTTACCGAAGTCGGCATGGATGCTCTTCACATCCCAGCAGTTCCAAGTCCGCACCAACGTGACCTGGCCCAGTTCACCGGCTTTGATGCGGTTGACTGCCTCGATCCAGTGCGGTCCACTGCGCTGTTGGGTGCCGTGTTGGACCACGCGGTTATACTTGCGGGCGGCTTCGACCATGGCCCGGCCTTCGCGGATATTGTGGCCCAAGGGCTTTTCCACATACACGTCTTTGCCCGCCTGACAGGCGTGGATGGTTTGGATGGCATGCCAGTGGTCTGGGGTGGCAATCACCACTGCATCCACGTCTTTGAGTTCCAGCAGTTGGCGGTAGTCGTTGAAGGCCTTGGCCCCCGGTGCAGCAGCTACAGCAGCGTTGCGCTTCCGCTCGTTGCAATCGGCGACTGCTACAATCCGCACGTCGGGCATGGTGGCAAACTCTTTCAAATGCCCCATGCCGCGTCCGCCGACACCAATGAACCCTAACCCAATCCGCTCATTAGCGCCTTGGACTCCGATGGATGGCCACGGGCTTAGGGCCGCCCCGGCCACCAGGGTGGTCTGTTTGAGGAACGTTCGACGATTGACCGCAGAGACTTCGTTCGTAGAGACAGCGTTCGATTGGAAGTACGTGCACACGCAGGCGGTTGGCCGCAGGACGCACCTGCGCACCACGCTCGATTTCACCCAAGCGGCCATGCCGGTAGCCTAGGCCGGCCTGGAAGCCGTTCAAGCTTATTGCCTCAGCGGTGTCACCCACCAGACTGCCCTCGAGGGCGGTCTAAGCCGTTTGGCAGGGCCGCTGTCGGCGTAGCGGCTCGCCCACCACTGGGGAGTCCGATCCGCTCCAGCACATGGCTGGCTTTGAGGGTCACGCAGTCTTGGTTGCCACCGGCGGCTCCGGGCAGTGCGGGTGGGCAGGCGCCCTGGCAGAGACGGTTTCTGACGAGCGCGTCGGGAGTGACATTGATTTCGGAGTGGTCTTGGGCAGCGGGGCTGTGGCAGTATGGCGCCCGCCGTACAGAGCCCTTGGCAGCCGACCGACGCAAGCGGGTTGACCGGCTGTGGGGTTAAGGCGGCCGCCCGGCAAGGGCTCAGCGGTGCAGCAGCGTGGCACCGGCCCGGGGCGCGCAGGTGTGATTAACAACTCAACTGGAAAACTGGGTATGCCAAAGACAAAGAATCTTCAACAAGCCTATCGACTGGCTCGGGAACGGTATGCGGCTGCAGGCGTGGACACCGACCAAGTGCTCAAGACCCTGGCAGGCATCTCGATCTCATTGCACTGCTGGCAAGGCGATGACGTGGGCGGGTTCGAAAACTTGGGTACTACGTTGGGTGAGGGCTTGGCTGTCACCGGCAATTACCCCGGTAAAGCCCGCACGCCCGAGCAGCTCCGCGCTGATTTCGAAAAGGCCTTGTCGCTCATCCCGGGTCGGCACCGATTCAACCTGCACGCCTGCTACGCCGAGATGGACGGGCGTAAGGTGGACCGGGACGAATTGAGCGTCGAGCAGTTCAAGAACTGGATTGCCTGGGCCAAGAAACTCCGCATCGGGATCGACTTCAATCAGACGTATTTTTCGCATCCGATGGTCAAGGGCGGCTTCACGCTCACGCATCCGGACAAGGCCGTGCGCAAGTTCTGGATCGAGCATGGTATCCGGTGCCGCGAAATCGGGGCCGCTATTGGTAAGGCCCTCGGTACAACGTGCCTGACCAACCTCTGGATTCCGGATGGCATGAAAGATACCCCAGCCGACCGCCGCGGGCCACGCGAGCGGTTGGTCGAGGCGCTGGACGCCATCTTTAAGCCCAAGATCGATCGGCGCTACAACCTGGATTCAGTCGAGCCAAAGCTGTTTGGGATTGGCGCCGAAAGCTACACCCCCGGCTCGCACGAGTTCTACATCGGCTACGCCGTCAGTCGGGGCATTCTGCTGACGCTGGACGCCGGGCATTATCACCCCACCGAAGGGATTGCGGACAAGATCTCGGCGTTGCTGTGTTACCTGCCGCAGATCGCCCTGCATGTGAGTCGGGGTGTGCGTTGGGACAGTGACCATGTGGTGACGCTGACCGACGATCTGCAGGCCATCGCCCAGGAAATCGTTTGGGGCAATTACTTGGGCCGGGTGCGGATTGGCCTGGATTACTTCGATGCCAGCATCAATCGGGTGGCGGCCTGGGTCATTGGCGCTCGCAACATGATCAAAGCCCTGTTGCTGGCCTTGTTGGCGCCCAGCCAGCGGCTCAAGCAATTCGAGCTGGAGGGCGATTACACCTCACGCCTAGCGCTGATGGAAGACATGAAAATGCTGCCTGCTGGTGCGGTGTGGGATTACTACTGCGCGCAACAAGACGTGCCGGTGGGCGATGCCTGGCTGGCTGAGGTCAAGCAGTACGAGAAGGATGTCCTGTCCAAGCGATGACCCCCGGCGGGCGGGCAAGCTTCCCTGACCAAACTCTTGCGCTGTGATCAGATAATCCCGTGCTATGGAACCGAATCCTCTAGCCGGCGTGGTGCTTTACATGCTGGGCGGGTTAGCCGGCGCCGTCTTCTACCTGCCGTTCAAGCGCGTCAAGCAGTGGGCTTGGGAAAGTTACTGGCTCATTTACGCCATCTCAGGCTTGGTGGTGGTGCCGTGGGTGCTGGCCTTCATCGTCTCACCCAAGGTTATTAGCCTGTTGGTGCAAGCAGACGCAAAGACGCTGGCGTTGTGTTACCTATTCGGCGCCATGTGGGGCGTGGGTGGGCTGACCTGGGGCCTGATGATTCGGTACCTGGGTGTGGGCTTGGGGTTGGCGGTCGGTTGCGGCCTGTGCGCCTCGGCAGGCACGCTCATCCCGCCCCTGTTTACGGGCCAGTTCGGCACCTTGCTGCACACCGCCTCGGGCATTGCCACGCTGGTGGGGGTGGCGGTGGCCCTGGTGGGGATTGTGTTAGTCGGCATGGCCGGCATGTCCAAGGAACGCGAGCTGCCCGAAGAGCAGAAGAAGGCTGCTGTGGCCGAGTTTAACTTCAAGAAAGGCATGGTGGTGGCCATTTTCTCCGGTATCATGAGCGCTGGCATGGCGTTCGGCTTGCGCAGTGGCGGCAGCCTCGAGGCCGCCGCAGTGGCCGCTGGCACCGCGCCCACGTGGCAAGGGATTCCAGTGCTGGTGGTGGTGCTGCTGGGCGGCTTTACGGTCAACTGCTTTTGGTGCTTGTACCTCAACATCAAGAACAGGACTCTCAGCGACTACACCAAAAAAGACGCGCCCCTAGGAGCTAATCTGGTGTTTGCCGCGTTGGCCGGGTTCATTTGGTGCCTGCAGTTTATCACTTACAAGGTGGCCGATTCCAAGATCGGGCCATTCGCCTTTGCCGGCTGGACGGTGTTCATGTCCAGCATGATCATCTTCAGCACGCTGTTGGCCTTGGCGTTGGGCGAATGGAAAGGGGTTAGCCGCCGTACCGGAACGATGTTGGCCACCAGCTTAGTGGTGTTGGTGGCGGCTCTGGTGATCATTGGCTACGGCAACAAGCTCAAAGCCGCCGAGCAAAAAGCGGCCCAACACAATCCAACCGCCGCGCAGCAGCTCCAGGCTCGGGCGCTGATCGGGCTGAAGCGCGGCCGCGAGTTGCCACAGAGCTGCTTGATGTGGTGGATGGCCGGGGCCGAACCTCACGCAGCCACAGGATGCCCACAGGTCAGTTGAGCCCAGTGGTGTATCATCAGGCACCCCGGATCCTGTTTTGGGAGGTAACCCGGGCGTGTGCCTTGGTATGCCGACACTGCCGGGCCACGGCCATCGACCAGCGTGACCCGGGCGAATTGAGCACGGAGGAAGGTCGGCGCCTGATTGATGAGGTGGCTGCGATGGGCACGACTGTGTTGGTCTTGACTGGCGGTGACCCGTTGCAGCGGGACGATCTGGAAGAGCTGGTCCAGCATGCCCGAACCCGAGGGTTAATCGTGGGCAGTATCCCAGCCACTACACCGCGACTGACACACCAACGCATCCTCGCGCTGCGCGACGCCGGCGTGCACCAACTGGCCCTCAGCGTGGATGCCGACACAGCCGCCAAACACGACGCCTTCCGAGGCGTGCCGGGCACGTTCGAGAAACTGATCGAAGCCGCCGGTTGGATCCGCAAGGCCGGCATCAACCTCCAAGCCAATACCGTGTTTGGGGCGTGGAATGCGGATGACTTCGATGCCATAGCCGCCTTGGTGGCGCGGTTGGGGGTGGTGTTTTGGGAAGTGTTTTTCCTGGTGCCCACCGGTCGTGCCACTCAGTTGCCCTGCTGCAGTGCCCAGCAGATGGAGCATCTGTTCGAGAAACTCTGCCGCCTGGCTCAGCAGGTGCCCTTTGTCATCAAAGTGACCGAAGGCCACCATCTGCGCCGGTTTGTGGCCGAACGGTTCGATCCGAACGACCCGGCTACAGCGCCGGTGTGGACGCGGCTGTTGCTCACCAAGCCAGCGGTCAACGCCGGGAACGGGATTTGTTTTGTGGACCATGTGGGCGAGGTATATCCGAGCGGGTTCCTGCCTCTGGCCTGTGGGAATGTCAGGCAGCGGTCGCTGGCCGACATTTACCGCCAGCACCCGGTGTTCCGTGAACTGCGGCAGTTTGAGCTGCTTAAAGGCAAATGCGGTGTGTGCGAGTACCGCGCCTTGTGCACTGGCGGCTCACGCGCCCGCGCTTACGCGGTGACCGGGGATTACCTGGCCGAAGAACCCTGCTGCGCGTATCAACCCCGGCAGCCGGTCGCCACGCAGGCCACCGGGGCGTGCAGCGGTTTGTCCTGAATTGGGCAGCGGACAGCCCCGTTCGAACCCGGCCCTGGGGGCTTTAGATATCGATGCCTGTCTCCGGTTCGATAAAGTGCAGGTATTCCAAGATGCGCGCCACGCACTCCGCCACAGTGAGCTTGTCGGTGCGCAGCTCGATTTCCGGATTTTCAGGCGGTTCGTAGGGTGCGCTGATGCCGGTGAATTCCTTGATTTCGCCGGCACGCGCTTTGGCGTAGAGGCCCTTGGGATCCCGCTGTTCGCACACTTCCAACGGCGCGTTCACATACACCTCGATGAATTGGCCTGGGCGCGCAATCTGCCGCACCATCTGCCGGTCGGCGCGGTAAGGGGAAATGAAGCTGGTGATGCAGATCAAGCCCGCGTCGGCAAACAGCTTGGCCACCTCGCCGATCCGCCGGATGTTTTCCCTTCGGTCTTCGGGTGAAAAGCCCAAGTCCCGGTTTAACCCGTGCCGGATGTTGTCCCCGTCCAGCACGAAAGCCAGTTTGCCCGCATTGAACAGCTCCCGCTCCAGTTCGGTGGCGATGGTGGATTTACCCGAACCGCTCAGGCCGGTCAGCCAGATGATCCGGCCCCAATGGCCGTATCGGGCGGCGCGCTGGGCGGGGGTGACCTTGCCTTGGCTCAGGTAAATGTTCTGGCTTTTGTGGAGGGTATCGGCGGTGCGGCGCGGGTAGTTGTCCGCCACAATGATCCCTCCGCCGGCCACGTCGAACCCGTCCACGATCACAAACCGACCCGTCGGCACGATCTCCGAGTGCGCGTCAAACGCCAACACCCGCCGGGTGCGAAGATACAATTCGGCTACCTCATGCCGGCCCACAAACAGTTCGTTGTGTTGGCGCGAGACGGTTTCCAAGGTGGCGGCGTCAAAGACCCGCTCGATGCGATCAATCTCACATTCGACCTCCTGGGTGGCCAGTTTGAGCTTATACAGCCGGCCTTTGGTGAAAGGCATCCGACCCATCCAAAAAATGCGCGCTTTGAACCGCGTCAGTTCATAGGGCGGGGCCATCTCAGGCGCTGCAATGGCACCGCGCTCGACAAAGATCTGTTCAGTCAGCGTGATGCCGATGGATTCACCCGGCCCAGCCGAGTCGGTGGGTGGGGCGTTCCATCGTTCGATGGATTTAACGGTGCTGATCTTGTTGGCCGGACAGAACAAGAGCCGATCTCCCACCCGCAGCGTGCCTGCCTCGACCCGCCCAGCCACAATTCGGCGGTCGTCAAACCGATAGACATCTTGCACCACCAACCGCAGGGGCAAGTCTTGGGGCGGCTCAGGCACCTTGAATTGTTCCAGCGCCTCCAACACCGTGGGCCCGGTCCACCAGGGCATGTGCGGGCTGCGTTTGACCAGGTTGTCTCCGTGCCGTGCTGAGATGGGGATGAACAGGTGCGGGGTCAACCCGATGGTTTGCAGCCAGGCCCGATATTCCGATTCGATCTGCCGGAACCGCCATTGCGCGTAGTTCTCCAGGTCCATCTTGTTGACCAGCACCGCCACTTGGCGGATGCCCAGCAGACTGAGCAGGTAGCCGTGCCGCCGGGAGTTGTCCTGCACGCCTTCATGGGCATCAATCACCAGCAACGCGGCATCAGCATGGGCAGCGCCGGTGACCATGTTCTTGAGGAATTCCTTGTGCCCAGGCGCATCGATGATCACGTAGGTGCGCCGGGGCGTGCGCAGCCAGATTTGGGCTGTGTCAATGGTGATGTTCTGGTCCCGCTCAGCCTGGAAGGCGTCCATCAAGTTGGCCCACTCGAACGGTGTGCCACGGCGGGCTGCAGCCTGCTGCAATTGCTCTAGCTTGCCTTCCGGCAAGGCGCCCGCGTCGTGAAACAGTCGGCCCACCAACGTGGACTTGCCGTGATCCACATGCCCCACAATGACCAGCTTCAGTTGTTCCGTTGCTCGGACTGTGTCATCCATATGCTCGACACCTAGGCTGCCGGGCGCGCCGGAGCGCAAGCCATGCAGCCATGGGTTACCTGCAACGCGCCGAGGAGCCACGCCCAGCCCAACCCCCTATCTGCTTCAACGATACGTCCGTCTTCGATTTGACAGAGGCCGCAAATAGGCTTTTTTACCAGCACCGGCGATGCGGGCATCGCCGTGAACGGGCCTGCGTCCGCTGCCTGGGACCCGCGGAGGCAGCCCAATAACACAATCAACCTAAAACAACGTTCAGTACCATGTGCGAAGGCAAAATCGTCACAGTCGGCATGGAAGTGCCGAACTTTGAGATGGAGATCTACGACCCGGTCAACCGGGCTTTTGGTAAGATCTCGCTCGAAACGCTCAAAAAGCAGGGTCGGTGGACCATCTTGGTCTTTTACCCGGCGGACTTCACGTTTGTCTGCCCGACCGAGCTGGCCGATCTGGCCGACAAGTACGAGGCGCTCAAGAAGCTGGGGGCCGAAGTCATCTCGGTGTCCACCGATACCAAGTTCACCCACCTGGCTTGGCGGGACACCGAAAAGTTGCTGGCCAAGGTCAACTACCCGATGGGGGCCGACCCCACCGGCCATGTGAGCCGGCTGTTTGGTGTGTATGACCCGGCCACTGGCTTGGCGTTGCGCGGCACCTTCATCATCAATCCGGCAGGGGTGTTGGTCTCCAGCGAGGTCAACTTCTACAACGTCGGGCGCAACGCCGACGAGTTGGTGCGGAAGATGGAAGCCAACGCCTACTTGATGAAACATCCCGACGAGGCCTGCCCAGCCAAGTGGCATCAAGGCGCCAAGACACTCAAGCCGTCCGAAAAACTCGTCGGCAAAGTGTACGAAGCCTTGCAGTAGGCCGTTACTTGGTCGTTGGGACGGGCGCCTGGCACTGGCCGGGCGTCCGTTTTTTGGTTCGGGCGTGGGCTCGAAATCCCGAGGCCAGTCAGTCCTAACCGGCTTGCATGCTAAAGGCGTCCCCATGGCTCACATGTAGCCGTCGCGCCGCAGCTTCTCGAACGCGTCTTCGCTTTCTTGGTCCTGAGCCCGCCCCGATCGTTCCGGGGTCTTGGTATGCCGCAGTTCCTCGATGATCTGGCGCACGGTGCGGGCGTTGGACTTAATGGGGAAGGTGCAGGGGGCGCAGCCCAAGCTGCGGTAGCGTTCGCCTTTGTCGTTGGCGAAGTAAAGCGGGATGACCGGAATGTTCTCCCGTTGGATGTATTCCCACACGTTCAGCTCCGTCCAGTGCAGCAGCGGGTGGATGCGGATGTGGGTGCCCGGGGCAAAGTCGGTCTTGAATTGGTCCCACAACTCCGGCGGCTGATCCTCAATGTTCCATTCCATGTTCTTGTCGCGCGGACTGAAATAGCGTTCTTTGGCGCGGGTGGGTTCCTCGTCCCGGCGCACACCCACGATGATGCCGGTGAACTGGTATTGGTCCAGGACCTGTTTGAGGGCGTCTTTTTTGAGGGTGCTGCAACACTCCACGCGGCTGGCCTTGCCGTGGGGATAGTCCCGGCCCTCACGTAACGCCGCTTCGTTCTTGCCCACAATCAAACGCAAACCCCATTCCCGACATAGTCGGTCCCGATACTCGATCATGGACGGGATCTTGTAGCTGGTATCCACATGGATCAGGGGGAAGGGCACATGCCCAAAAAACGCCTTGCGCACCAACCACAGCAACGCCGTCGAATCCTTGCCAATGCTCCACAGCATGGCCAGCCGGTCAAATTTGCTGTAGGCCTCGCGCAAGATGTAAATGCTCTGGTTTTCCAGTCTGGACAAATGATCCATGGCACAACCTCTCAGGCCCCAAGCCGGTAGCCAAGCGCTAGCCTGAAAAACAGCCCATAGCCCGGTTGTCTAGAGGCCGCGACCCCTTGGGGCCTCTGGCTCGTAGTGGCGCTGAACCGCAAAAGGCGACCTGCGCCTGTGCCGGGCCAATACAGGCCCGGCAAGGCTTGCCCATCACCGGTGTCCACGCTGAAAGGCATCATGAAAGGCATCCGCGGCTGGCGCTGAATCTGCTCAGGACCCGGCCAAAACTCAAATCTGGAAATCCACACGCTTAGGCAGAAAGGTGTGGATACCGCATTCGACCTTGCCAAAGCCGGTCCAGCGGCCAGCCCGTTCGTCCTCGCCTTGGGCGGTGGGCCGAGTGCAAGGCCAACATCCGATGGACCGATACCCGCGGTCGTGCAGCGGGTTGTAGGGGATCTGGTGCTGGCGGATGTAGTCCCAGACCTGTTGGTGCGACCAGTGGGCCAACGGATTCAGTTTCACGATGTCCCGGCCCGAGCTTTCGTCAAACACATACAACTCGATCAGCGCGGTTTGCGCTCGGGTTTGAGCCTGTTGACGTCGGAGGCCGGTGATCCAAGCGCCCAGGTCCATCAGCCGCTCGCGCAACGGCAACACCTTGCGCACCAAGCAGCACAGGTCCGGCTGCCGCGCCCATAGCTCCGGACCGTATATATCGGCCTGTTCCTGGACAGTTAGATCGGGCTGGACTGATTCGATGCGGCAGCCAAAGAACTCTTCCAATCGCTGCTTCAACGCCAGCGTTTCAGGAAACAGCAGGCCTGTGTCCAAGGTGAACACCGGAAACCGCAGCCCATGAGTATAGGCCAAGTGCAGAATCACCAAACCGCCCCCTTGAAAACTGGTGCCAATGGCCGCCTGCGGGCCAAATCGGTCCCATGCCCAAGTCAGAAGCTCTTGAGGTGGGGCCCCCTCGAATCGCCGGTTCAAATCCTGCACTTGGGCTGGATCCAGCCGGGGCTGTGCGCACTGGTGCGGTTGGTTGTTCATGCAGGTAATTGTCCAGTCGAGCCGGTTCCCGGCGATTGGACCGGAGCTGTCGGCGGAAGCTGATTCCATAACGCTCGCACGCACCAATCGCCAAACCGTTCGCCAGCCTGCCGTTCGTTCGCGTACCGACTCAACACCGGGCGCAGCTCATTGACCACGTCCTCGAGCCGCACGTTGTCACGGAACAGTCGGTTCAATCGGGTGCCAGCACTGTTGCCGCCGAGCCAGATTTGGTAGCGCCCCGGCGCTTTGCCCACAAACGCCAGCTCGGCCATGTAAGGCCGCGCGCAGCCGTTCGGGCAACCGGTCGAACGAATGATGATTTCCTCGCCGTCCAGCCCGACCTCGGCGCAAAGTTTTTCGAGCCGGTCCAGCAGACCCGGAAACATCCGCTCGGACTCGGCCAGCGCCAGGCCGCAGGTGGGCAGGGCCGGGCAGGCCATCGAGGCGGCGCGCAGGGCGGTGGTCTGATTCTCGGTCCTGACCCCGTGCCCGGCCAGCAGGTCAGTGATGGCCGGTTTGTCCGCCTCGGTCACGGCGGCCAGGATCACATTCTGATTCGGCGTGAGCCGGAATTCCAGAGCCGGAAATTTTTCCGCCAGCTCGCGCAACGCGGTCTTGAGTCGCCGGCCTTCCACGTCCTTCACCCGGCCGGTCTCGACGTAAAGCGTCACGAACCACGAGCCGTCCACGGCGCGATGCCAGCCGTAGAGGTCGCCCGTGGAAGTGAATTGAAACGGGCGGGGCGGCTCGAGCTTGAATCCGGCGCGTCGCTCGAATTCCGCCCGCACCCAGTCCACGCCGCGCTCGGCCACGACGTATTTGAGCCGGGCATGCTTGCGGTCGGTGCGGTCGCCGAAATCGCGATGAATCGTCAGCACCGCCTTCGCCGCATCGAGCACCCGTTCGCGCGGCAAAAAGCCGATGACATCGGCCAGGCGCGGATATGTGGCCTCGTTGCCGTGGCTGCGGCCCATGCCGCCGCCGACCGCCAGGTTGTAGCCCACGAGCTGGTCGCCTTCGATGATGGCGATGTAGCCCTGGTCGTTGGTGAACACGTCCACGTCGTTGACCGGTGGAATGGCAAAGGCGGTCTTGAACTTCCGGGGCAGATACGCCTTCCCGTAAAGCGGGTCGGTGAAGTTCTTGTTCGCCTCGTCTTCAAGGTTCAACTGCACCCCCTCAATCCAGATGGAATGGTAGGCGGGCGTGCGCGGCGCCAGGGCCAGCGCCAGCCGCCGGCAATCTTCCTGCACCGCGACGTGCGCCCTGGTCTGGGCCGGCGTGGGCGAGCAAACCACGTTGCGGTTCACGTCGCCGCACGCTGCCAGCGTCGAGAGCAGCACGTCGTTGATGCCCTTGACCACCGCGCGGAGGTTGGCCTTGAGCACGCCGTGGAACTGGATGGTCTGGCGCGTGGTGATGCGGAGGGTGTTGTTGCCGTAACGGCTCGCCAGTTCGTCAAACACCCGCCACTGCGCCGCCGTCATCAGCCCGCCCGGAATCCGGCTGCGCACCATCATGATCCACGTCTTCTGCGTCTTGCGCAGGTCGCGGTCGTCCTGCTGATAGACGCCGTGGAACTTCAGGAACTCATAATCGTCGTGCGTAAAGTGGTCCGCCGCCGGGTCGGCCAGCGTTTGGGCAATGGTACCCGCCAACGTTGGGCACCGTTGTTTTAGTTCTTCGTTCCGCGTCAGGCTGGGTGTCGTACTTGATGTGTTCATCGGATTAAAGCCCGGTGCTTGGGGCGGCTGAAATGCGCCATGGTCATCGTGCCGGCACTACACCGAGCGACTCTTGGCGCAGGGCATCACGAACTCATTAGATCATCCAGCGGGTCGCTATCCACACTAACGTCCGCAAACAGCCAAGACGATAGATACCGTTCGCAGCAGGAAGGCACGATGGTGACAATCTGTTTGCCCTTGTTTTCCGGCCGTTTGGCCACCTGCAACGCCGCCCAAATGGCTGCGCCGCTGGAGATACCTACCGGAATGCCGTCTAGTTGGTTGACTTCCTTGGCGGTTGGCCCGGCGTCTTCTTCCTTCACCCGAATGATCTCGTCAATGATCTTGGTGTTCAGCACCGCCGGCACGAACCCGGCGCCAATGCCCTGAATCTTGTGCGGCCCGGGTTGGCCGCCGCTGAGCACCGGCGAACGTTCCGGCTCCACCGCAATGGCTTTGAAGCTGGGTTTGCGCGGCTTGATCACCTCGGCCACGCCGGTGATGGTGCCGCCGGTGCCCACGCCCGCCACCAGAATGTCCACCCGGCCGTCGGTGTCGCGCCAGATTTCCTCGGCGGTGGTGCGCCGGTGAATCTCCGGATTGGCCGGGTTGTTGAACTGCTGCGGGATGAGGCTGTTGGGGATCTTGGCCGCCAGTTCCTCGGCCTTGGCCACGGCGCCTTTCATGCCTTTGGCCCCCTCGGTCAGCACCAGACGCGCGCCCAGAATCTTCAGCAGCTTGCGCCGCTCCAGCGACATGGTCTCCGGCATGGTAAGGATGAGCTTCAGCCCGCGCGCCGCGGCCACAAACGCCAGCGCAATGCCGGTGTTGCCGCTGGTCGGCTCGATCAGCACCGTGCCGGGCTTGAGCCGGCCCTCGCGCGCCGCCGCGTCAATCATCGCCACGCCAATCCGGTCTTTGACGCTGCCCAGCGGGTTGAAAAACTCCAGCTTCAGCAGCACCTCGGCCAGCGCGCCGTGCTTTTGCGCGGTGCGATTCAGCCGCACCAAAGGGGTGTTGCCAATGGTTTCAGTGATGTCGTTGTAGATGCGAGCCATGAGAGTTTGGAGGTTGCGGGTTTAAGCTGCCGACCTCAGCGTCGAACTTCACCGCCAGCCGAGCTCCCCCGAGCCAGGCCTGCGCGGAGCCAGACGCTGGCCATTGGCTCAAAGCCTGTGGCCTTGACCAGCTACTGGCGCCGTTACCTAGCGGTTGGACACTGTAGGTCGTCACGTTCACGTGGAGATGAATAGCACATTGGTGCACAATGTCAATAGACTTTGTGCAACACATTTCTGCCTCACAGATCCGCAGTCTGCCTTTGTAGCAGCCGCATAGAAAAAACATCTTGATTATCCCGATGAAGTTTGCCACATTGTATCTAGCTATGAAGCTTTCGCTTCGAGGTGACTATGCCCTGCGGGCGCTGACGGTTTTGGGCGAGCACTACGACCGCGGCGTGGTCCGCATCCAGGCCATTGCGGAGGCGCAGAACATTCCCAAGCGTTTCTTGGAGCAAATCCTCAACGACCTGCGGGCAGGCGGTTTTGTCGAAAGCCGGCGCGGGGTGGACGGCGGCTACCGGCTGGCGCGGCCGCCTGAGGAGATCACGCTGGCGGCGGTGCTCCGCGACATCGAGGGCGCTTTGGTCCCGGTGCCCCCGGCCGCCGGGCGGACCGGCCGCCGCAGCCACCGCCCCGACGAGGTCCAAGCCGCCATCCGCGGCGTGATGAAGGAAGTCCGGGCAGCTCTGGAGCAAGTGCTGGAGAAAATCACCATCGCCGACCTGTGCGAGCGCGCCCGCCAGTTGCGCGGGGAAACGGCCACCGCCGCGGACTACGTGATTTGAGAACCCATTCAGAAAATGCCAGCTCAACCCGTGAACCCGCCAATCTCCAAAAACTCCCTCGGCTTCACCACCCGCGCCGTGCATGAGGGCCGGGGTTTTGCCGGCACCACCGGAGCGGTCATGCCGCCGGTGTTCCTGACCTCGACCTTCCAAAGCGGCAACCCGGACGGCTTCGACTACACCCGCTCCGGCAACCCGAACTTCCGGCTCTTGGAACAAAGCGCCGCGGCGCTGGAGGGCGCCCGGTTTGCCACCTGTTTTGCCAGCGGCGTGTCGGCCATCACGGCGGTGGTGTCCTCGCTCCACAGCGGCGACCTGGTGCTGGCTGAAGAAAACCTCTACGGCTGCACCTACAGGTTGTTCGAGCGTGTCTTTGCAAAGTTCGGCCTGCAGGTGCGCTACCTTGACCTGAGCCGAACCGAACACTGGGAGGAAATTCGCCGCTGCCGACCTGCGCTGGTCTGGCTGGAAAGTCCCACCAACCCGCTGCTCAAGATTCTGGACATTGCCGGCTTGTGCCGCCTGGCTGCTGAGGTGGGCGCGCCGGTGCTGGTGGACAACACATTCGCCTCGCCATACCTGCAACGCCCGCTTGAGCTGGGGGCGACGCTCTCGCTGTCTTCGACCACCAAATACATCAATGGCCACAGCGATTGTCTGGGCGGCCTGGTGGCGACCAACGACCCGGCCTGGCACGACCGGCTGGTCTTTGCCCAAAAGGCGCTGGGCCTGCAGCCCTCGCCCTTTGACGCCTGGCTGACCACCCGCGGCCAGCGCACCCTGGCGCTGCGAATGGAGCGGCATTGCGCCAATGCCCTGACCCTGGCCCAATGGCTGGAGCAGCGCAAAGGCGTGCGGCATGTCCGCTACCCGTTCCTGCCAAGCCACCCGCAATACGAATTAGCCCGACGCCAAATGAAGGCCGGCTCGGGCATTGTCGTGGCCGAACTGGACGGCTCGGCGGAGACCGCGCTGGAGTTCTGTCGCCGACTGCGACTGTTCACCCTGGCTGAAAGCCTGGGCGGTGTCGAAAGCCTGGTCTGCCATCCGGCCACCATGACCCACGCCTCGGTCCCGCGCGAGGTGCGGCTCAAAGTGGGCCTCAGCGATGGCCTGGTGCGATTCTCGGTCGGCATTGAAGATGTCGAAGACCTCATCGCCGACGTGGACCAGGCACTGGGCAAGGTGCTCCGATGAACGCTTGGGATTTACTGCAACGCCCGCTGTGGCAGCCCGCGGCCCTGGGCCAGCTCATCCCGCCCGAGCCCCACGCGGTCTCGGTGGCTTTGCCCCGCTGGCAGGACGTGGTCGGCTATGAGGAAAAGAAGCCGGAAGTGATGACGCGCTTGCAGGGCGGCTATCCGCGGTTTGTGGTCCATCCGCTGGTGCGCGAGCTGGCCGGGCGCCTGGGCGGCGAAGCGCCTTGCTTGCCGTTTCCGTCGGCCCGCACCGCCGAGCAGTGCGCCCAATTCATCCGGCGCCGCAGCGGCCAGCCTGCCACCGTGTCGCAGCAGGGCAACCTCTTTGCGGTGACCACTTCCCCGGCGGGCGCGGACGAGCTGAAAGCGTTCTGGCAACACACCGGCTTGATCGTTTCCTCACGCCAGGCCCAAGCCGCGCTCGCGGGCCAGGCTGAACCGGCCGACTCCGACGCGGTGCGCCGGCGGCTGCGCCAGCGGCTGGCGCAGTTTTACGGCTGCGCCGAGGATGACGTGTTTCTGACGCCCACCGGCATGGCCGCTCAATGGGCCGCCTTGCAGGCGGTGCTGGCGCGCCGGCCCGGCCAACCCACCGCCCAACTGGGCTTTCCCTACGTGGACACGCTCAAGCTCCAACAAAAGCTGGGGCCGGGCGCCACGCTGCTTCACGACTTGGCCCGGCTTGTGGAGGATTTGGAGGGCCTGCTTGGGCGCCAGCCGCTGGCGGCTTGTTTTGCCGAGATTCCCGGCAACCCGCTGCTCGGCTCGGCCGACCTGCGGCGGGTGACACCGCTGCTGCGCCGGCGCGGGGTGCCGTTGGTGGCCGATGACGTGGTGGCCACACCGGTCAACGTGGACCTGCGCCCCTTTGCCGACCTGATCGCCACCAGCCTCACCAAATACATCGCCGGCACCTGCGACGTGATGGGCGGGGCGGTCATCTGCAATCCGGCCTCGCCCTTTTACCGGGAGCTGCGCGACCTGCTCCGGGCGCAGCACGAAGAACTGCTCTGGGGCGGTGACGCGGCAGTGATTGAGCAGCGCATCGCGGACTTCCCCAACCGGATGCAACGCCACAACGCCAACGGCCTGTTCATCGCCGAGCGGCTGCGCGCTCATCCGGCCATCGAGCGGGTCTGGTATCCCCAATGGGAGTTTGCCGAGGTGTATGAGGCGGTGCGGCGGCCCGATGGCGGCTGGGGCGGCTTGGTGACGTTCCTGCCGAAAAACGCGCCCGTCACCGCTCCGCGCATCTACGACCGGCTGGAACTGTGCAAAGGGCCGAGCCTGGGCACGGTCTTTACCCTGGCCTGTCCGTTCACGTTGCTGGCGCACTACACCGAACTGGACTGGGCCGAATCCTGCGGCGTGCCGCGTCATCTGATCCGGCTTTCCATCGGCTTGGAAGACCCGCAGGAACTGTGGGAACGGCTGGCCAAAGCGCTTGGGAGCGCTTAGCCCCAAGCCCAAGGGCTCGGCCCGACACCGAGCTGCGGTTGTTCTAAGGAGCCTGTCGGACTTTTTTCGAGGGAAGATGGGCGTGAATTGAACAACCGCGAGGCCAGGATGGCCCATCAGGCAGGATGGCACAGCGCTCCAAAACCATCGACCGCAACACCCTCTTGTTGCGCCCCCAGATCTGCGCGACTGGGTGGTCCAAGATGACCTAGTCCGCTTCGTTATGCACGCTGCCGAGCGGCTGCCGCTGTGAGCCTCCGCGGTCAACTCCAAGGGCTGTGGGAATAAACAATATCCACCCCCACATGATGTTGGCGTTGCTGATTGACTGCTACGCCAACGGCATCTTCAGCTCCCGCCGCGTCGAGCAAGCCACCTATCGCGACATTGCGGTGCGCTACCTGACCGGCAACACCCATCCGGTCCATGACACCATCTGCACCTGCCGGCGCCTGAGGAGCAGATCAACCTGACGGATCCGGACGCGCGGCTGATGCGCAAGAACCAGCGGGAGGGCTACAGCCAGAGCTACAACGCGCAGGTGGTGGTGGATGCCGAAGGCAGCCAGTTGATGGTGGGCCAGCGGGTCAGCGACAGTGCCA
>Ga0078972_1008277_pt1 | contig 21968 bp, 20 predicted proteins | sample YelNatPaOPGAMG01_FD_67568 | JGI IMG/M metagenome (GOLD analysis project Ga0078972, IMG submission 67568) | Hot spring thermophilic microbial communities from Obsidian Pool, Yellowstone National Park, USA - OP-RAMG-01 (SPADES assembly) (version 2) | ecosystem: Environmental > Aquatic > Thermal...
CTCCGCTCAAAGTCATCGCTGCGACGGCTGAATTCCGAGTCCAAGGCGCTTTTCCATGGAAACAGAAGAAACGGAACCTCTGGGAGCATATCTTGTGACGAGGGATATACTGCGCTCGAGTCCTGTTTCACAGATGGCCACGAAGATATGAAAATTTGCCCTGCGAACAGAGTCGATTTGACTTGACGTGAAGAATGAAGTCGACGTTCAGCATGAGCTTGTAAACCAATCGTCAAGGGATGAGGTCCAGTTTTTTGTTAGCCAATCCATTGGCGCCAGTTGCAACGGCCAGAAAAGCCTTGAATCGAAAGCACCGAAAAACTGAAGCATTCATGCTTTGGGCATGCCACACATAAATAAAGAAGATTGTCGAGACATGTACGTATGTGTTGCATAGTGGTGTCGATGGTTTTACCAAGGCTTGTTCAAGTGCGTCGCGAATGATCTTCGTTCATGGGACATAAAGAATCCCAACGCTACAACCTCGAAGAAGCCATGCCCAAAAGCAGACCGAAATTCTTAGAACGACGCAAAGACTCGAAAGTCCTTGTTGCTGCGCTTCAAGTATCGAGGCTGTACATCGGAAAAAACTCCGCGTACAACCGAAACGCAGGAACGTAGCGATCAGTTGGGCATGCCATTCTAATCTGACACGACAGGAAATAGACGCAAACGGCGCTTTACGCAAACTGACCACAGCACGCGCGCTACGGAGCAGTCTTGTTGAATCCACCGATCCGACATCCCGCGAAAGAATGCTCGGTGAATGGGGTTCGCACACACGCGCCATCCAGGCGCCCTGCGCAAACCGGCAGCAACAGTTGAACGCCTTGAGGCTTCGCGGACGAAACCGCGATACAACAAGCGAGCCGACACTACCGGATGCAGAGTCGCGCTTGTGGCGCTGCCCAGACAAGGCAGACGCCCTCTGATGCGTCTCGGGAGAGCGCCTGCGCTTCTTTCGGACCAAAAGGAACACATTCCATGCGTTCAGCAACGTTACTGAGGTTCTTTCCGCACCGACCAGGGGCTCTGGATTCCTCGTAGTCGTCTGTTCTCCTAGATGCTCGCAGAATACGCCATCCCTGTCGATTCCTTACGTGTCCAGAAAGCGAGCAATCCAGTACCTAGACGGCAAGCTCAAGTCGTTCATGCATCGTCGTGATCGTTTGCGAAGGAGAGAACCCCGAAAAGAATGAAGAGAATGCCCCCACAAAGCGCAATAAAGCGCTCAGGAATCTTGTGCGCTACCAGACGCCCGCCGACTACCGCTAAACCCGTACAGAGCAGATGACCCAATACCGCTCCGAGCACAACGCCGTGGATATTTCGATGGGCGGCAAGAGCGATGGTTGCGATTTGACTGCGGTCGCCCCATTCAGCTAAAAAGGTCAGCGTAAACGCCCGTAAGAACAAGGGTGAAAAGCACATTTGCGCCAGTGTCTCTATCACGCGGATTTTGTCGCGAGCAATATTCAGCCAGGTCGAGGGGCCCGGCATTGAGCTCTGCTCTGTTCGCGTGCCTGCGTCGGGCAACGGGCGTCCATCGTCGCCTGGTGTCCAGCTCGGGCGCTCTCGATCCCGTGAAAGCTTCTCTTCGAGCGCCTGGAGGTCGAACTCGCTTCCATTGGCGCCCTCGGCAGCGACTTCACAAGTCGTGCTTCCATCGTTCGATTCAGTATCGATTTCTCCTCCGGCACGGTTCCGTTTCTGACAAAGCCGCCAATAATCCCGTAGCATCTGTACGCCAAAATAGACGAAAAGGACACCAGCCAGAATACTCGTATACTGAGGCGAGAACAGGGTGGGAAACGTGCGCCCGAGCAGCGCAGACAAAACCGTCATAATGACGAGCGCGCCCAGCGCACCCTGCAGAACAGTGAAACGGGAGTGGCGCGCAGCCAGCACCGCTGCAATGAAGAAAGTTTTGTCACCAAGCTCCGTCACTAGAATCATCCCCAGCGACTGGTAGGTAGCTACAGAAAAAGAGCGCGCTTTCAGCTCTTTCAGAACCGACCTGCCATGAGCGTGTTGCTCTCGTTTGGCAAGCGTTATATGCACCCCGCTCTTCCTCGTTAAAGTATCCGCAGTCTGCACGGGATCCTGCATATCGTTTCTTGCCCGAACCGAGGCGCCAGACTCAGAGGCGCTGCCCCCGGCCGCAGTGTTTTGTGGAGCTGCCTCCACATTCAGCAAACAGACAAGTGTCAGAGCACAGATCAAAAGCCCAGCCAGGATCAAGCGATAATTGCAGGTGCGCTCTAGGACGCTGGCTGCTGGTCTCTTGCGTACACGACCCGAACTTGGTTTTGGATCGAGATACCCGCCCGGGCGCAAGTGCTCGCCGCAGCAACGAGAAGCGAGCTGCTTGTTCGCTTCAGACGTAGCGAACGAGTCCCGGTTCAGCAGCTCGTTCCCGCTGCACAGCTTTGCTCGTGCAGTGCACCGTGTCATGGGCGAGCGCAGGTCACCACAACCGTAACTGCAGACGACAGCGCCTCAACCTTTGCCTCAACTCGGCAGACCGGACGTCGGATCCCTGTCGTTCTGCTGTGCACGGGCGATACGCTGCAACGGACTTGCGGATGCGCTGACGGACGAATCGGACACCCAGATCAGGTCGATACAGCGTCATTCTGTGTCCCATTGTGTCACTATATGTCAGTGCGTAATGCTACATGGCGCGATGTTTCTATGTAGTTCGCTTGATCATGTTATGTACTAATAAATACCATTTTGTTCCTGGTGGGATGCGCGGCTGGCGCTCTGTTCACTGCGCGCCACGTCTTCACGAAGCAGATTCCATGCGTGCCGTCTTCGACTAGACAGTACTGGATACTGTGAAAGCGTACGGATCCGATTTATTTTGTTTGACAAAACGCTGCCGTATATAATGGATTCCAGATAGCGGGATCGATATTGGTAATCGAGAAAGCGTTCATCATGATGCACTCTACTTCCAAGTTACATTTCCAATGCTTCCTTCCAGGTACACGAGTCGTTTTGTACGTTCTGTCGTGCACCTAACCTGCCTTACTGCGTTCGCAATAGCTGCTAGACCGCTGGTGCGGATGCAGCACGGAGACGGAACGGCTATGCCATAGCAATGAGGGTGTCGGCTCGAAGCCTGGTTCACCTGATACGGGGTTGGGGTTCATGATCATTCTGGGAGCTTGGAAACTGTGCGGACAGACCTAATGCCCGCATCAGCGCGAAGCGATATACCATCAGGCCACTGCAGTCAGGGCGACAACCGGATGCATTCTTCCCGCTCCTAATCCCAGAATAATCTGCGTCTCAAACGAGTTGTCCATGGATGGTCACAGCACCCGTCATTGGGTGGAGCGTACAGCACGAGCCGCACAGACCCGTCCAGCTCGCGCGACCTTTCGCGTAGAAGGTGGGCTTTGGGAAACACGGAACAGTGTTCCCACTCCCAACGCTCACCGTAGACGAGGAAAGATGTTGCTATTTCGTTGCTACCCAGTGATTAGTTTCTGTTCTTTCGACACAGTTACAGCTAGTAAGTCGTTCGTTTCTGTTGTTTTATGCGCTCGCCCATAGAATAGAGCAACCGCACTGATCCGATGCTTGGGGTAGCCACGTGCCTGCTGCATGGGTCAACCTTTTCCGTGCGGCGGATCGATACCGGGCATACAAAAGTCCTGGCGTGACTGAATCGAGACCAAGTCTCGTTTTTTTACATACTGGTATGGAAGATATTGTTGGCTGCGTTCGGATGTGTCAATGCTGCGAGTAACTGGGCTAGGAACTCGCCATCAGCTGATCATCCCATAGATCCCAAACTGAAATCCATTGGTATGCAGCGAATCTGCCTGCATGACCGGTGACGTAGAACGTAGTCGACGACCTCGATGCCCGCCAAGACGCTCACGCTGGAACGAGCGTGGTATCCTCTAAAGCTGGCGGCAAGCGGTTCTTTCGGGCAAGCCCCGCCACAAGTTGCGATCAGCGTCAGCGCAGTGCCTGTATCCAGTCGTGAGAGTCGGTTCCGAAGTACCACTCGCTCGCAGTAACCCGAAACTGAGTACACCTTCACCAGAACAGGAAACTTGTAAAAGTTGCTGAGTTTCGAACAGCGAGCAACGTGAAACGCAGCGCTGCCGAATAGGTGCATGTGCCACACACACACACACACACGTGCAGAGTCCTTGATCGAAGATTTGGAAGCGTTGCGCTCCTCTCGCTCGATGTCTTGCCTTCCTAGAAGTGTATCAAGCATGCCCCACCGCCATCATCCGACGCATGGAGCCATTGTTCGAGACGCAGCGTGGCAGCGCTGAGCCCTTTCGGCAAATGCCGCGCAGCTGGAGGCAAGTTTGTTTGCCAATCACCAACAAGCTACAGCGACGCACCACGAACGAGGTCTCGTCATTGCGATAACAGTCCCTGCAGATAGATGCTCGATTGGTTCCGTCGTCATTCCTCGCAGCAACCAGGCTCCAGCATGATCTGGCGATCCCCACGGGCAGCGTACCGTGTCGAATGTGGTCGCAGCATTAGTCGATCTCGTCCCAGAGGTCCGGGCTCGCGTCGACATCTACCCATTGCCGCTGAACGCGTTCGGCGAATACGGTGGCCAAATACTCGCCCGGGTGACCATACAATTCACCGGTATTCGCCTTGCCCCAACTGAGAATAAATTCCGGATACTTGTCCGGCAAACCGGCATTTTCGCGCTGACGCCGCATGAGCTCCAGGTAGGGGTTCACAGAAACCAAACAGTAACCTTCAGCGCGCAACTTTGACGGGAACCGCAACCGCAGCCGCTCTTCGAGCCTCCTCGGGACAAAGTCGCCAACCAGATAAACATAGTTTCCTCCGAAATACCGAACGACTGTTTTTGGAGTCCCCAAACACAGCAGAATCTCAGGTTTGAGAAAGCGATCGCGCTGGATATCGGGAATTCGAGGTCCTCGAAGCACATCCCAACCAGACGGTACATCGACACTGATCAGCGGCAGTTGCGACTCCGATAGCGTCTGAATGAGCGGCTGGAACGCTGCCGCTGCGGCTTCTAGACCCCCGATGGGATCACTCCAAGTTGCGTCGGGGGTCGTAGCACCGGCATCGCCCAGTTTTTCAGATCCGTACAAATCCATATCAGCGCCAACGAGCGCATCGATAACCAGGTCGAAGTAGAAGTCGAGTGTGCGCGGTACAAAGCCCAGCGTGTCAACACCGACACCGCGGGCGTTCGCCAGCCCGGTTTCCCGTCTCGCTGGCACCTGCCACAATTCTCGCTGGGCGGAGAACCATTGCTCATCCTCTTTGGAGAGCGAGACGCTAAACCACGGAGCACTCGGATCAAAGTCTGCTATCAAACACACCGCATGGCCAGCACGAGCGAGTGCAGATGCCAACTCAATACCGTAGAGTCCAGTGAGCCACGGGCCAGCACATACGAGGATGCGCATTTTGCGGGTCCCAGCAAAGCGTTCTATAACGGGCAACGTTCCTTCACACAGCTTTTCGAGGAGTGCATCTAACGAAATTTGACTTGGGACCAGTTCACGCAGGATGAGGCTGTGCTCTAAACGCGTAAGCGATCGCGGCAAAGCATCAACCACAGTACCTGGGGAGCCTTGCTTAAAATGCAGCTGACGAGGTTCCAGTCGGGCTGCGACCTCTGCGAACCCATCCGGCTCTCCACCGCTGACATCGTCTATGTTTTCAGGCGCTGCCCGAGCAGAGACGCCAATGGCTCGTTTCTGCACCAGGGGCACTGCGGGTGTGTCGGAAACTCGCCGCTGCAGTTTGTGGAGGCAGGCACCACGTCGCTTGTTTGTCAGGTGGCGCTGTGCCTCTCGCACTGCCCGTTTCCAGCGTGTAGTTGCAGAGCTACGAACCCTGCAGGCGTCGCTGTTGATACGCAGCTGCCGCTGCGTGGAGCTTCCGTCCCCCTGAACGATGAACATCAGCCTTTGCAGTCGTCGTGCGTAACGCAAACGCAGCTGCGTATCCTGGGACGAGTCGCTGGTCACTCCAGCGTCACTCAGATGCAAACACGACGAACAGAGGCTTTCCTGAAGATACCCAGCAAACTCGCCCACAGACCCGAGTAAACGTCGGGCGCGCTTCGCGTCCCGCCTCGGAGTCGGCTCTCGGAGCGACCCGCCTCACTCGATTGAAATCCCAGACGCGACGAGAAGAACGATTTCGAGCCTCCACTTGGCTGGGCTTTAGGCAAAACGACTAGTGAAGACGCTTGAACGCGATGCTCCTGAACGTTTCGAAAACCGGGAGCCTCCCTGGCACAGGAGCGCGTTTCTGGCGCTGGGGAGCGCGAGTCGTTTGACAGCCTCCGGTGACGTCTCGAGTCGTGGCAAACCCGGTGCGTCAATTCCAGTACCAAGCTTCACTGGAAACTGTGGAATCCTAAAAGTTTCTGATCCCGCCAGACTGACTATCTCATAACGATTTCTGCACTAACCCAGGAACAAAGGACCTCTAGCACGGGTTGTCTTGAAGCAGGTTTGACCGTTGCCGCGGCAGCAACGCGAGTACAAGCGTCACGAGCTCCATCTCGAGTGGCGGTTGGCGTTCGGGGATCCCGCGGTGAGCCTTTCCCAGCATAGGATGTATCTACAATATATCCAGCCCATGAAACCAATATAAAGTCTCGATTATTTATTATTAGAATAAGATGAGTGCCTCTTTATCGCGGAAAAGAGCGCACACTGCTGCAGCGCTCGCTTCTGCAGGGGAAGTTTCGGTGAAACGAGCAGCTGCGTTTGAATCTTTCGGCGATTACATGGCGGTGAAGGAGCATAAACTACGTGAACAGCAACGAAAAGATGCACAAGCTGCAACGGGGTGTCAAAACCTCGATAGTGGTCCGATGAGAGGGGTCTGCATCTGGGTGGACGGTCGCACGGATCCACCACGTGAGGTCCTGCGCACCCTCATCACCCGTGCGGGTGGACGTTTCGAGACCTACCTGCACCGCGACTTGGTAACGCACGTAGTCGCTACGCACTTTGCAAAAGGCCGAGCAAAGGAGCTTCGCAGAGCCGCTCAAAAGCTCGGTGGCGGTGCTGGTCGCGCGTTGAACGTCGTCTCGCCCGCCTGGGTTGTCGATAGCGTCCGAGCAGGGCGACCGCTACCAGAATGGAAGTACAGCGTTGACGACGTCAGCAGAGACGCTCAACAAACGACGCTACCTGGTCAGACACTGCGATCGATCGATGCACAAGTACGATGCGAAACGAACGTAGCATCGAACGTGTCGGCTGCAACAACACAGAAGCAGCAGCGCGAAACGACTGTCGATCCGAGCGGTGCGCTGAAAGCGGATGAAGTTCCATCTTCACCTCTGAATACTAGACTGGATCAGGTTGCGTACCCGGTCAATCATGAAGAGAGTTTCCCACATCTGGGTGAACTGGCGCTGCCAGAGACAACCATGCGCGGCTTGCGCTCGAGCCGAGAGACTCCTAACTTTGTCCGCGAATTCTTTGCACAGTCACGGCTTCATCTGATTGGCTCTTTCCGAGAAACTTACGAAGGAATTTTACGCAAACTTCAACGAGATTTGCATTCGATAGTGGCCGATACACCGCGGACCCTACCCCATAGCTCTTGTTTTGTCCTCCACGTGGATATGGACGCTTTTTTTGTGTCCGTTTCTCTGGCGAAATACCCGCATTTGCGCGGGAAACCAGTAGCTGTATGTCACTCGGGCTCTGGAGAACACAGTCGTGCAGAGATTTCGTCTGCCTCGTACGAGGCTCGCGCTCGGGGTGTTCGCGCGAATATGTTCTTTGGTGAAGCGCTGCGCCGCTGTCCCGACCTGGTGATGATTCCGTACGACTTTGCTGCATACAAGGAAGCCTGTGAGCGATTGTATCGAATCCTCTTCACGGAAGCTGATGTTGTGGAAGGCGTGAGCATTGACGAAGCCTATCTATTGCTGCAGCACTGCGAAAACGTCACGCAGGCGGAGGCGATGGCAGCCCGAATCCGCCAGCGCATAGTCACTGAAATTGAAGGTTGCACAGCGTCCATTGGCATCGGAAGAAACAAACTTTTCGCTCGCTTAGCGACCAAGCACGGAAAAGAGAAACTCGGTCAGGGTTCTCAGTTCGTGCTCGTTGATCGAGCGCACCCGCTGGGGTTCGGAACACCAATGGGTGCAGACCTGCGCTCCTTTCTCGACGAATTGCCGGTGAGGTTCGTGTCCGGGGTCGGCTGGAGCACAGAGGAACGGCTCAGGGCAGCCGTCGAAGCTGTTGCACCCGAATCGCTGCAAGCGCAACAGCCTTTGAAGGTTGGCACCGTTCGTGCACACCTGACTCTGTCGATGTTCGAGAAATCGCTGGGCGCTGTTAACGGCAATCGAATCTATCGCCTTCTTCATGGAGAGGATCCGCGTCCGGTTCAACCTATGGGACCGCGCAAGTCTGTCAGTGCCCAGATTGGCTGGGGTGTACGATTCCTGGCCACGGAGGAGGACAAGGTGCGCAAGTTTATGACTGACCTTGCTCTGGTAGTAGCGGAACGATTACGAGAAGCGCGTATCGCTCGCTGCAGTGTGGTCACTGTCACCGCACTTCGTCGTCAAACTGGCGCAGGTATGCCCTACAAACCGCTCGGGCACGGGCTATGTGATGAGTTCTCCGCAACGAGCCCCGTAGAATGGTATGTTTGTGCAGGCGATCCATGTCTGCAGTCGAAAGTGGATGCCGATTTTGCAGACATTGTCTGGAACCTCTACCAGGGCCTGCAAATAGCACCTGATGCCCTGCGCGGTGCTGGCGTGCACGCCCGCAAACTCGTAGAAGTGCCCGCTCACTCTGGAATCGTACAGCCGGCCTGTGCTTCGGGCAAAGATGGACCGCTGTCGAATGTGCCGCAACAGTTGTCGCTACCTGCTGCCTGGCGATCGCGTTCATCGACAAACGCAGCGGATATGAGCTGTGCAGATGCTGCGGAGAAGCAGCAGCCTCCGCCTCCGCCTCCACGAACGATTCCATTGGCGATGCCCGCGGCAGTGACTCCACGCGACCGCAAGCGCACTCTTGCGTCGTTGCCTTCGAATGCAGTGTCGATGCGCAGCACTCGCCGGACCCCGGCATCTTCCGGTGCTTTTCATATCGCTGACGCAGCGTCGGCTGATAAAGCCGGAAACTCAAAAGAAGGGCAGAAACTTTTCAAACAAGCCCATGGTGGCGGATGGAACGAGGCGACAGGGATCAGGAACACGCGGCCGCCGACCCCGCCTGATGTCGATCAAGAAGTATGGCATGCTTTACCGATAGAGGTGACCCGTCAAGTCTGGAAAGAGAATCTCGCTCAGGAGCAGCTACGTCGATGGAAGCTGCATCGTTCACGTCATGCAAACGGCGTTCTGGATCCCACGGTGCCTATGTTTCAACCTTCATTGCCGCTGTTTTCAGAAATAAGATCTAGACAAGTCGCGCTCAACGGGGCAGTGCTGTACGCTCGAGATCTCCAGAGCTTCTGGCGCACCACGAAACCCGTCCGAACAGCTGAACGCCCCAGTGGTAAGACCTACGGGTTCGAGGACCGTTTGCGCGGGCGTGTTCCAACGGTAGCAGCAGCAGCAGCAGCATCTGTAGCAACTGCAACGGAACCGATGCTATCACTGGCGCAATGGTCCTCGCTTCTGCATGCATACCTGCAGAAGCTCTCTTCACAGCGGGCGTATGGCAGCGACCTGGGTTCATCGTGGCACCAGTTCCACGTCAAAGTGCTGGCGTTTGTTGAAGAGGTGGCCTATTCTCGGCGCTGGGCCTTTCTCTGTGCGTTCTTGGAGCTGCTTCGCGGAAAACTCTCCACTTTCAGTCGAGATATCCGGCCAATCGCCGCTCTTTTGGTCAAAACCTATGAAAAGTGTGTAGAACTCGTACAGATCGCTTGGATGAAGCACCAAAGCGATCGCATTGTTCCCGGGGCAAGCACACTACCGCCTCTGGCGATTCAGTCGTTGACATCCAAGTCCGAAGCACATGACGCGTGGAAATTTTTGCTCTTGAATACACAGATTCCCGAGTAAGTCGCGTAAACCGAGCGTTCCATCGGTTGTCGGCCCTGGATGCATGACAAGTCCCGCGTTGAACTGTGTCAGTCGAGCTTGAGCTGCTCGTTTCAAGTCGCATTCCGAGCATTTGACCTGGGACGCGTCATCGACGAGTCCCATACCCACAGAAAGCAACGCTTGCTCTGAACGAATGCACAAAGTCAGTAAACCCAGATTCTGTTGAAGAGTCTCCGGATTTCTCGGGCACGATGTAGCTCGACTGACGATTGGCTGATCGCTGTTTACGTCGATCTCAAAGCGCTGTGACAGAAAGGCGCACCGCTCCATACGGCCACTCCCGGGTTTGTGTATCTATGTACGTATCCGTTTGCGCGTGAAAGCATCCGTAAGCATCCATATGTGTACGTGTGACCGCGAGCGTGTTCACGCGTCGGGCGCCTTCCCCTCCGGAACCGTTCGCCAGGGGGTTTCTGGGCTTGGACCCGCTTTCGTATGCCAGCTTCGTTCTTCGTTTGCACCTGTCGCAAATATCTTGTCTCCCAGGTTCCAGCGCTTTTTCGACAAGACCCTGCGACAAGATTGTGCAAGCAACAACGCACTGATGTTGCCGCACGACGCTTTTTAAATGCAAACACCCTACGCATACCGGATAGCATGCGGAAAGCGTCATGGGATGCGCCTGCGTTCGGGCGCGTTGACCGAGTTCAGGCGGGTGCCACTGCTTCATGCGCTGATATCTGGATCCATGAAAAGACCTCGAAAGCGATGGCGTTTCCAAAGCGTTTTTGATGTAATCACAGCGCCCACGGAACCGCAATCAGATGTGGCCCATGCCAAGCTAGTTTCACGCTGTGCTCTGTACAAGCTCGTGGCTCCTGCTACCGTGAAGCATTTTAGTTGCCTTGCAGGTATGCTTTCAGGCCACGATTCTTCCGAGTATGCCTACACCAGACTTGAAACGGTTTCCGGATCCATTGTGTTCACGATACCTGCTTCCGATACCATGGTGGCGATGATATGACAGAGTTCCTCGTAGCGCTCTACAAGGATTTGCTCTAGCTTCTGGTGGTTGTCAACGCCAGCACCCAAGTAACCGACGCTGGTACCGTTTTGGGCTTCCTCAGACGTCCCAGACGAGAGGAGTGGTGGTTCCAAAGTTGTCGCGACGTTGCTCCGTGCCTCAGACGCCGTGAAAGGCAGAACGCTGCCTCCCTCGAGGTGCAGTGTACGGCGGAGGCACTGTTCGAACCTTTGGCCAAACTCCAACAGCAGAAGAGACTCATGTTCTCGCTCTCCAATGATGACCGCAACTACATCACCCAAGCGTCGGACAAGGATCGTATAGTCCTCGAGGCGGAGGACCTGCTCGCGATCAGCTGCGGCTTCAGATAAACCCAACTGCGCCCACACCGGTGGCAGCAACTCCTCCAACGTGCGAAGCAGGCGTTCGTTTAACTCCAAGGGACTCAGTCTGGCGCTCAGGATGTGCGCAGTTCCTGGAGCGGAACGCTCTCCAGCGTCGCTCGCTTGCCGGGTAGGGGTCAGGTTGCCACTGGTCCGTCGCTCCACCCCGAGGGCGCTGTGTGCAGGCCGAGCCGCTTTTCCAGCAGGAAAGTCCCCGAAGATGCTTCCATAGAGAATTCCACGAGTGTAATAAGATATGAGGTACAGCGCCCGAATCATGCGGCCCCAGACCTGCAACACGTTCGAGAATAACGTCAACGAAAGTACGTTGATCTGCAGCGCAAGCGCTGCGCCTGGTAAACTGCTTCTCATACGATCTTCGACGTGCTCTGTGAACGATGATTCGCTTCAGGCGACGTTGCGCTCGATGCGGGCTACTCAGACGCATAGACCACCAAGGGAGCTACGAGCTTGCATTGAGGTGCGTCATCCAGGAAAACGTCTTCCGATCACGCGAGCAGGTAGTCTTCGGGAACAGGTCGCTTGTGCAGTTGTCACGCTCGAACAAATCACCACTTTCTGGTCACTCTGAGCCGTTGATGGAATCTGCAATCAAAGCATAGGACGAGCTGGTAGAAAATGAAAGGAAAACAGCGCGAAGAGCGCCTGGGTATACCTCTATCGGACGGTTTTGTGTTCTCTACCAAACGACATACGTTGTTGTTGACGAAACCGAGTTTCCGCGTTCGCACCGCGCTCGCCGTTTGCTAGACTCATTTCCGTGTTAAATAGGGCAGAGCCAATGATGCGGGCGTACACTCGAAAGTTTGCGTCTCATGTGACTTTCATCAATACCAGCCTTTGCGGGCTATTTCTCCTACTGCTTCCTTTTCCTCTTTCTCATCACTGTCATGAAGGACGCCGGTCTACACGGTTCCCCTACCTCCATTGCTAGCATTCGAGGGATGCTGATGTCAGCGCTGCAATTCTGATTTCACCGCATCCGCCAAGTGTCGATCCATGTCATGCACAGACCATCGTTGTGAACTACGCGTTGATTTCCATTTTCTTCTTCTTGGTAAACTACCTCGCTGCGTCCTTCTCGCCTGGGTCACTTGACTGTGGTCAGGTATTCTTATGTACGTCCGTCCTGGAGCGGACACCCTCTGGGGTACGCGAAAGCCGTTCTGTCTCCGTGTCGCATCCGCACCGGCGCTAGAGGCGCTATCGCAGACGACCGGGGCAGGTACTCGGCGCGCGATAGAACGTATGAAACAACCAGCATATCCGAAAAGAGGTATGGGACATGGAACTCGGAAGTATGGTGCATCATGATGGGCACTTTCCAGAATGCCAACATCCATTGCGCAATCAGGCAACGCGAGTCTGTGTCAACGTTTCGTCTGATGCAACGAAAAACCATCGTTTGGATTGCGCTGCAGGCGTCACGACACGAGCTGTGACACATGATGCCGCCATCGCCGCTGCCGCCTAGCGCAGCACGCGCATGGCGCAGAAATGACCCGAAAATATACAAAGCTCCCTGAGCCTCCGGCGTGCACCGCGCACTGCACTGCAAGCGAGCGCTCTCTACGCTGTCTTCCGTATGGACAACTGTTGCGATCCATAGAACAACGCGCGTTGAGCCGCTGTTCTTAGAGAAACGGACCCGGGCGTGTGAATCTTGTTTCTTTTATAGCCCTAAACACCGGGTTTTCTTGGTTGCTATAGAGAAGCCGTCAGACAAGACCAGCACACAAAATGCCTCCAAAAGGCGACCCGAACGCTGTAACCATCGTCTACGTCAGGGTTGTTGGCGGGGAAGGTGCGGCTGCCTCCAGTTTGGCGCCCAAGATTGGTCCACTCGGACTCTCACCTAAGAAAGTTGGCGATGATATCGCAAAAGCGACAAAGGATTGGAAGGGTCTGCGCATTATGGTCAAGCTCACCGTTCAGAATCGTCAAGCGCAGGTTGAAGTCGTCCCGAGTGCTGCAGCGCTGATCATCCGCGCTCTGAAAGAGCCGCCCCGAGACCGAAAGAAAGTGAAGAACGTGAAGCACGATGGGAACTTGACTCTTGATGAAATCAAAGAGATCGCTCGAATTATGCGGGAACGATCCTGTGCACGTGAGCTCAGTGGAGTGGTACGTGAAATTCTCGGGACCTGCCACAGCATCGGGTGCATGGTCGAGGGACGTCATCCACGAGAAGTCATCGAGCAGATCCGCTCTGGCGAGATCATGATCGAGAACGTGTAAAAGCTGATGTGGACAAGATAGGTCTCGCTCTGTCGACATAACGACCCGTGCATCGCCGGCACGATACGCGGCGCGAATGTCCCCGAATACGCACGAGCGATCGCGCAGCCTGCACGTAACCGGATGACGAGGAGGCGCTGCCGCCCTTGTAGATGATGGTACAAGATTTTTCCTCGATGGACGGCAGGTGTCTCGTTCAGTCCCTTACACGGGAAATCCTTGATCGAAGCCCGCTTCCAGGTCAGTTGAACGTTGATGCAATGCCCATGCATACAAGAACACGCGGAAAGGCATGCGAACGTGCACCTGCATACCGCAGGGCACTTTGATCGAATTCGTGTCCAGGGCGATGATGATCCGCGCGCCACAGGGGCATACGCTCGCACCGCACGCAACGTCAGGGACTAGGCAGATAACAACTCAGAACGATCACGCTGAAGAAGTCGAATTGCGCCTCGACCGGCTCGTGCTAACTCGTGCACACGTGCGCCAACGGTCTACACACATCCGTGTCATCAAAAATAGACGACGGGTACGCCTCCATGACGACCAGCATGAATCCTGACACATGATACCCACAGCAGAGCCGAATGCATACACCCGCATCGCGTTTCCAGATCCGAGCGCCAATCCAAGCCACGAAACGCAACTTGTCGACAGGAGACGCCACAGTTGCCGCCGAGCAGGCGACGATGTCGCCGCCAGGAAGTCGCATCTCGTGACGCGCGCCACAGCCACGGCCTCGTGCGATCGTTTGATCTGCGTCCTGCGGGACGACTCCAGTCCGAGCGACTTGTTGTTGATAGCGATTTCGCGTGTTGGGCTTCTCTCTAAAACACTTTGCGAGTTTCACTGCAACTCTAGCTGCATCTATGAATAGGCTCTCTATAAATTCTAACTCATGTGTCTGTAGAAAACAGATTGATTTGGCAGCATCCGGACGACACGCTCTGCGTCGGTGCGAGGGGCTGCGGCCGGCCACAGCACGGCTAGCACAAGTCTGCGGCTTCGTCGCGGGCCCAGCAACGACATGGAACCGGGATCAGGGAAAGACCCAACAGTGTCGGACTTGTGCCCGTTGCTGTTTCAAGTATGGGCTTCGGGGGGCGAATTTCTCGCTTGCTGCTCGAGCCCGGTCCCATTCTCGACTCGTCTGCTGCGAGGGCCAAAGCGTCCAGGACGGGCGCACTGAGCGCTCCCCCGTCGGGTGCAGCAGCGAGCTTCGTCGAAACAACAAGGGCGGCGGATCAGGCCCCGAGACCGAGATCACCGTAGAACCCGAGGTAAGCACGGCAACGATCGCACGCGAGGTTGAGCGATCGTTTGATACGGTTCTCCAGGAGCTGGCGGCGATTCAGTCGGACTCGCCGCGAAACGTGGCGATTCTAGGAACCCGCCATTGCTCATACTTGCACCAGCAAATCATTGAACTCCTGACGTTTGCCAACGTGCTCCTGGGAAACCATGTCATCACCTCGGGGGGTATCGGTAGCAATATGGCCGTGATCCGTGGGGCGCTGCGGGCCGACAAGCCCGAACTCTTGACTGTCGTGCTGCCGCAGAGTGTCGAGAAGCAGCCTACTGAAGTGCGCGAATTGTTGGAACGTGTGACACAGGTTGTGGAAATGAAGCAGAATGATAGCTTACCGTTAGATGTCGCGAGTAGACTATGCAACTCGGATATCATCAGCAGAGCGGATCGTTTCATAAGTTTCGCGTTCCACGATAGTGAAGTGGTGCTGGAAGCCGCCAGGGAGGCTAAGGCACTGAACAAAGTAGTCACTTTACTGTATTTGGACTAGGCGTTGGCTGTCCGTTGTCGGGGTCCGACGGCACCTGCCTCGAACATGCCGAGCGCGTGTTCGGGGCCTCTCTCTCTCTGGTCGCTGCGCTGCGGCCAGATCATCCACGTTCTTCATGGGGATGGATCGCTCGCTCGCCAGGATGAAAAGCGGTGCGTCGGTCTGACAAGTTGCATCCCCCGCGACTGGGCGCCGACCAACGAAGATGGCGACCAGAGAACGAGGACTCCATCATGCGCCAGTCATCTAAAATCGTCTGTTTTACGGAGCACTCATATGCCGCACGCTGTTTCTGAACGAGTCCCCGGGTTGCTGTAGCCGTGCTCGTTACCCGTCTCTGGAGGCGAACACCGATTACCTAACGTCATGATGCTCGCTGGGGTCCGAATGTCTCCCCAGCCGTCCATGAGCTTGGCACCGAATGGCACCCCATGAAACGGCCATCCAGGGTCCAGCTTCACACAAAACTCATTTCATCATGTATGTGCAGGTGCATCCTCGCCGGATGACCAGCGATCTCGTCTCAAGTGCTGGCTCGCGTACCCAGTCCTTGGTGTGTCGCTGATGCGCCACAAGGCCGCTTGCTTGCGCAGCGCGCGTTCACAATTTCTCTGTAAGGAATACAGCGTAAACCATGGCGCCTGACCCAGAGCGAACGTTTACAGGGGTATCACAAACCTGCGCTCTCCGCGGATATTACCAGGCGGGGCCCTGAGTCAAGCCGCCCGTTCCCTACGAGCACGCCTCTCAACCGATAGGCTCTGAGAGTGCCCGCAGCGACGTTCAGCCGAGGTATACGCCCTGGTGGGATCCGCGCACCCCAGGGCGTACGGCGACAAAGGCCGTCTGACAATGCAGCAAAAGGACAGCAGCATCCGCGGCCTCTGGTCCATCCGAGCCACCCGCTTATCCTAACTTTGCGTGCCGCGTATCGCTAGAAGCATGGACGAGCCATTCAGTGGACAGCCGCCTCTGCACCGCACTCGTCAATCGAAGCGCTTGACAATCCAGCGCTGGTACGGATACGCAGCGTTGCGTCGCAGTCCGATCACGTCTTGATCGATAGACACTTTTGCGGCAAGTCGTGGACGCACCGTCGCCGGACGGGGCAAGCACCCGCACGCGCAGCCTGCGTTACACGACTTGGTGGACGGCGCTGCTCGCTCGCCGTGACTTGTGTTCGGCAGCGTTTCGAGCGGAGCATGAAAGGGCACGATTGCACTCGCACACCTCCAACGACCCGTACAGAGTTGGTTCAGAAGTCGGTGCTGCAGCTGCGATGCAGTGCGGTCTGTAGTACTCGCGTACCCAGGAAACTGGTACGAAAGCAGCGATCGAGATGCGCTCGCAGTACCCGAGGAAACGGAAACGATCGACAACGTCTCTGAACTGGTGTCGTGCTTGCTTCCCATCGTGCCGGTGATGTGTCCAGCTGTACCCGTCCGTGTACCCAGTTCGTCCAAGCAGCTCCATATTGAGCGCTGGGCATCCCGTAGCGCTGCAAAGCAGCAACACTGGACGGATGCATAGGTCGCTGGTGCAGACGCTGCAACTTTCCGAGCGCTGCTACAGGTCTGCGCTGGCCGTGAAAACGCGGCCTCCAGAGCCAGCGCGTGTGCACACCCCAGCGTTAAGCACGTCAGCACTGGACGAAACCTGCTACTGCCGTTCGCCGTTCGGGGTTCACGTTTCCGTTGATGTCTCCGAACGACCTCTGGTCTAGTATCGCGTTTTGCGGACAGTGTGCACAGTTGCTGTCGTCGACCGGAGCGACGGGCGAACAGGACCCTTCAGCTGGTGGGGCTTCTGCCTCGTCCGCTGCGGGCTCGGGCATGTCGCTGGGGTTCCTCACGGACCTCCCTCGAGTGCCCTGCTTTCGAGTGTCGGTCCTTCAGGGAATTCTAGGAGGTTTCACGCTGACAGGGTTTCGTGTCTTCCACGAGTTCCGCAAAGCACGACAACAAACAAGCAGCAACACGTTTACGCAGGTTCCGGTGCTCGCCCGGGTGGCTGGGATCGGCACCGTTGACTTTGCGGTGCGCTCTATCCTGGTTTTTTCGGCGTTGAGTTGGTTAGTGTGCCGCTACAAGTACCGCCAGAGTCGTGAGCAGATTCGTCGTGCGATAGGACAGGCCACGTGGCAACCAGAGCCAAAGCTGCTGCCTGCACGCGAAAGCGACCCGCCAGAGGCAGCTGTATCCGAGGTTCCGAAGGAAGAGCACACGCCCTGACAGGCATACAGTCGGTAGCCGGTCACTGGCCCTCGAGGGCCGCGCTAGGCTGCAAGCTGAGGCGGGCTCCGCAGTGAAAACTCACCCGAGTCTGCTGCCTGCTCGAGAGCGCCCCCTTGCCGTTCAATGAACCAGGACAACGGCACAAGAAAGCTTCCATCGCCAGCGTTTTCACGCTCAACTCGTCAGGATATTGTCGAGTGCCCGCTGCGGCAGACAGCTTTGCCCTCCGAGCTCTACTGGTCGGAAGTATGCCCGCTAGCCGCTGGTGCCTCAGGCGGGAGACCTGACGTCTCGAGCACGGCCCTGAACTTTTTCAGAGCGTTTTCCTTTTCACGTCCAATGTATTCGAGGTCGTAGACATCGTATAATAAACGCAGTAGAAACAGGTCAGGGTTCTCGCCGCGGTCCAGCCACTGCAGCAACTCCAGTGGAACGCGCCAGTTCCCTGGCTCCGCCAGAGAAGCCTCTGTAGCGCTCAGCGTGGCACACTTGGTCCGCTGCTCCATGCAGAGCGCTCGAAGGCGTTGGTACGCTCCCGCCAACGCTTGGATCGTCGCGGACAACGCGTCAGGCCCCGCTTGCGACGAAGCCTCGCGGTAGAAGACGGCAGCACGGTTTAAGCGTTCCCACAGACGAATGCACTCCACCAGCTGCTTCTCTACCGCAGCATAGTCGTTGTCACTCATCAACGAAGCAAGCGTCTCCCGTTCAGACGCGAAGACAATCCCTGTGGCAGCGCGGTGGCGCTCACAACAATACCGACAAAGCGACTAGTTTGCGGTATCCAGCCCGGCATGCCCAGGCAAAGGACTGGCAAACGATTCGCGTACCGTCGTGAATGCAGCCCGGACTGCAGCGCGGTCAGTCATTGGCACTGACGAAGCACTGTCCAGGTGTTACCGATGTTCACGTTTTTGGCCTCATCGACGATCGAAACGAATACGTCGTTTGCATCTTTGGTACTGGTGAGCGTTGTCGTGCTGGCAAGCGCTTGGCTATGGCACCGGTATAGCAACCGCGCTGGCGAGAGAGCACCTGCCCTTAAGCCTGATACGTTCACCCGGTTCCGTCTGGTAGCCAAAACCGTCGTGTCCCATAACACGCGTCTGTTTCGGTTCGCGCTTCCGTTCCCTGATCAACTACTTGGTCTGCCGCCAGGGCAGCACGTTGTGCTACGTGCGCGCGTTCCTGACGCCGAGGAGCCAATTCTCCGACCGTACACACCGGTGTCGAAACCGGAAACACGCGGTTACTTCGAGTTGCTCGTGAAGGTCTATCCTGCGCCTAGCGGAAAAATGGGTCGCTATCTAGACGCTCTGGAACCGGGAAGAGACTTTGTGGAAGCACGAGGCCCAAGCGGAACCTTCAGTTACCAACGGAACATGGTTGCAGAACTTGGTATGATCGCAGGCGGCACGGGGATCACGCCCATGTGGCAATTGATTCAAGTAATCCTGAGTGACCCTTCTGATAAGACTCGAATCAAACTGATCTTTGCAAATGTGAAAGAAGAAGATATTTTATTGCGTTCTGCGATCGATGCTGCAGCAGCGCAATACGCGGAGCGATTCACTCGTTTTTACGTCCTAAACGAGCCGCCTGCTGAATGGAGCATGGGCATAGGTTTCGTTACGCAAGAGCACATCCGAAGTTTTATAGGTCTCCCGGATGCGAGCAAGATGGTGCTCATCTGCGGCCCGCCGCCGATGAACAAGGCAATGCGCGAGCATCTCGAGGCCCTTGGCTACGACAAAGCCGCTGTGTTTCGGTTCTAAAGTATCCGGTACGCAACAGACGATGCGGTGTCTAGGGTTTTGCGTCATCATGGAGCAAACGCATCCGGCAGTCGCACGACGCGCTCTGCAACGTACACGCTCGCAACCCGAATACGCACCGCTGGACACGGCCCTGGGACGCTAGGTACCGGCGCATGCTCCATGGCGCCTGTCGTCTGCGTAGGCGCGTTGCAGCGATCCTAGTACCAGCAGCATGCGTTGACAAGGGTGCGTATCTAGACGCGAGTCCATGGAAACCGCTGCTCTGGGCGTGTCGAGCGTGAACGCGACCATTGATAGAGAGAGACAGGGCAGACGCTGGGCGCCTGCTTTGTAAAGCATCCTATATAAGTCCAAAACAAGACGCAGCACGTTCTCTTCCAGTCCGCTGAAATCATTTTCATCTGCTGGCGAATAGAGCCTGGTGTGGGCGGATCCACTGCGTCGCGCGATTCCCGACGTGGTCAGGTTCTGCTGCACCGTCCGAGGTGAAGCGTTCTAGACCAATCGATGCTAGTGTCGTCGATACGCAGCTGCTCTGTCATCTGTGCAGTTTAAAGCTCGCGGGTGTGACACGACGCCCGATTGTCCCCGTACGTGTCGCGCCGCCGATACCCGCTTTCAGACGGAATGGCCCCCGCACCTAAACCATGCCATGCTTCCCCTCGATTCGCTTCCTATTCTGAACTGTAATGCGCCGAAGCATAAATTCGTAGACCTGCAGCCGTAACACAGCGGAAGCTGCCAATTGCTAGAGTTCACGCAACCCCCGGCGCTGTCAAGCCCCTGTTTCAGCAATCATCTGTCGAAACGGCTCCGATTCTCGATGCCATGCAGCGTGCGGCACGCGTAGCACGGGAATCCCTCATACCACCGCGACTACCGGCATCGTCGCGGGTACGCACGTCGGCTTTTTCCATGGTTATACGTCGTCAAGGCAAAGCAAGCATGTTCCGGTGTTCATAGTAGGCATAGAGTCGCTCAACCAGGGGGTCGAGGCTGAGCTTCACGCGGCGCATATACTCGTCTTTCCGGGACGCCTCCACTCCAATGGATGTAAGAAACTGTTCGATGGGAGGCAGGAAGAAAACCGCTGCACGAACCGCCGCAATAACGACGCTCCCGTGGTGTTCACGCAGCGCCTCCTGGTACGCGGTCCAGACGCACTCGCGTGTCGCCGCGCGTTTCGAGTAGGACGCTGCCGGGCAGCGCGCGAGCTCCCGCATGAGTACCTGAATGAACTTGAGGCACCACATCATTCGCAGAATATTACGGGCTGCACCTTGCTTACCACTGCCGGTTTCCAGACACCCTTCTCGGGTTTCTCGCTCGATAACCTTACGAATAGTGGCGTAATTCTCTGGGTCGCTCCGGTATATGCGGTACAGCGTGTCACGCTTTTCAACAACATCCTGGTGCGCGAAAGAGAATGCAGCACCGAGGTGCTGAAACATGCCCGCAACTGCGGACAAAGCCGCAATAAAGTCCAGCAGGTACGGCAGCGGCCAAGGCTCTTGCGCAGGCGGCTCGTCGTAGCGGATTCGCTCAAACGCTTCGAGAAACTTTTCGAATGAGAACGGCGTACCAGCGTCAGTGGTAATTCGATCAAGTTCGTTTCCTTTCGCTGACAACTCGCGAACGTGCATCCAAGATTCACTCTGTTCATCCCGTTGAGTCATAGTGTCGACCTGTCGGGAACGAGTGACCAAACGAGATGCGCCGTACCGCAGGTGTTCGGCGAGCCGCATCCGTCTTCCTCAACCGGCGCTATCGACGCTATTGCGGTCGCTTTCGGCAGGCACTAGCACCACGATAGGACGTATGAAACGACCAGAATATCCGAGAGGAATTATGGGTAATGCAACTTGGAGGTAGGGGGTTGATGGATACCTCACCGCGCACTGAAAAAAACACACAAAAAAGTAAGAAAAGAAACATGCACATAATCGGAGAACGCTGGTCCAAGTAAAAGTTTTGACAATGAAAAAAATCCGTCTGCCTCACTGGACGTCGTCGAGCGATGGAGAGCGCGGGTGTACAGCGACAGACGCAAGCACTGGCTCTTCCATTCGATTGCGAATGTCTGGATGGCGATACGGTCCGTGAGGAAACAGGTACCCGAGACAGTCCATACTGGAGAAAAAGTTCCGCAATTTCGACTCATCTACGCTCCCTTCGCACCCACACGTGACCTATTGACCACCGGAGGCGATCGCTACGATGACTGCAATCCGGGTCCTTGGCAGTTTTCCATGCAAGCTGAGGAGCGCGGAGCCGCTGGGAGCGTGCTCCCCTGTGAGCGAGGTATCATGCTGCAGTCGACTTTGGTATCGTGGATGGCTACGACGAGATGCGGATTCGTGTTTCGGAAGACATCGATGATCGGACGCGAGCGGTTCCGTGAGCTGCCGCCTCTGACAGCCTGTGGTCGACTTGTCACTGCGCGACGTCGCGATGCGCTCGATGTGCA
>Ga0078972_1008278_pt1 | contig 21968 bp, 18 predicted proteins | sample YelNatPaOPGAMG01_FD_67568 | JGI IMG/M metagenome (GOLD analysis project Ga0078972, IMG submission 67568) | Hot spring thermophilic microbial communities from Obsidian Pool, Yellowstone National Park, USA - OP-RAMG-01 (SPADES assembly) (version 2) | ecosystem: Environmental > Aquatic > Thermal...
GGAGTTCGGCGATGGGGGATTGTTGTTGTGTGACGTCGTTGCTCGTGTCGGCAGTGTGGTGATTGGGGAAAAATCCGGGGTTTCAGGGACGTTGAACGGGGCTGGGGACGGCTCGTTGGATCAAATCTGAGGTTTCCGATGGTTGTTTGGTGCGGTTGGGGGGTGTTTTCTGCTGGCGGCGCAAATAGAGGGACAGACACGATATTCGATGTCCGACATATCGGTCGGGAACGTTCAACGTCCAACGTTCAACTCTCAACGTTCAATCGGGTGACGGAAAGGGCGCATGGTGGGCGGGATATGGGGACAGACACGATCGGGAGAGAGACGATCGGGAGATTGTGCAGGTTGCTCTGATGGGCGGAGGATGTTGGAGCTCGTGGAAAGCGGCGCTCAGCGAGGCATAAACACAGTTGCCGTTATCTGCTGTGACGCATACGATTTCTGGCATGCGATTTATCGCGAGATTGATTGACAAGCTGCAGAGGCATCCGAAGCGAATTGTTTTTCCGGAGGGGACCGAACCGCGGATTTTGCATGCGGCACGCCAGTTTCACGCTTTGCGTCTTGGCGCGCCGATTGTGCTTGGCGACCGCGACAAAGTGAAGGCGGCCGCTGCGCATGCCGGGGTTCCACTCGACGGCATACGAGTGATCGACCCAGAGACAAGCTCTGATCTGGATTCGTTCGTTCAAAGGTTCATGCGGCTGAGGCGGTCGCAGGGCGTTCAGGAGCCTGAAGCGCGCATGGCGATGAAACAGCCGAACTATTTCGGCGCGATGATGGTTGCCATGCATCAGGCAGACGGGTTTGTTTCCGGTGCAAACGACATCCCTGGCAGTGTGTTCCGCCCGCTGTTTCAGATAGTGAAGGTGGCGCCGCAAGCCACTGCGGCCTCGAGCTGCATGATTGTGGAATTGCAAAACGCGAAATTTGGGGAAGACGGCGTGTTGTTCATCGCCGACTGCGGCGTGATACCCGAACCGAGCGTGGAAGAACTTGCGGAAATTGCAGTTTCAACGGCTTTGCTTGCGAAGCATTTGTTGAATATCAGGCCGCGTGTTGCCTTTTTGTCGTTTTCAACCAAGGGCAGTGCCATGCACGCATCGGTTGGGCGTGTTCAAGCTGCCACTGCGCTTGCGAGGCAACGGGCCGAGCAGAAAGGACTTGCGGCGGATTTCGACGGAGAACTGCAATTGGATGCGGCATTGGTGGATGAGATCGCCCGGCGCAAAGCGCCTGAGAGCCCGGTTGCGGGGCGGGCGAATGTGCTGATTTTTCCGGAGCTGAACTCCGGTAACATTGGAGCGAAACTTCTGCAGCACGTGGCATGTGCAAATGCATACGGCCAGATTCTTCTTGGTCTGGACAGGCCGGCTGCGGAAGTGTCACGCGGATCAACTGCACAGGACATTCTTGGGGTTGCGGCGATTGTTGCTGTCCAGGCGATTGCCTATCATCTTCTTTATCCCGGGTCAGGCGAGGTTCTTCCTGGCGAATGACGTCCCGAAAGCCCAGCGAAGCAAAGCATCGGCTATCAACATGGCGGCGCTTTCGGAGCTGATGCGGTCGGTGTTGATGACCATGTCGTACAACAGCGGATTATCGATGTCGGCTTTGTAGTGTTCCTTGAGATAACGCTGTCGGCCGCGATCGGTTTTCACGATGTAATCCATTGCGGAGGCGTCATCGAGGCCGAGGCGCGCTTTTACCCGTTCGAGCCTTTTCTCGATAGACCCCACGAGTCGGACATGAAACACGTGGTCGAGCCTTGCCGTGACGATGTTGGCGCCGCGGCCGATTAGAATGACATTGCCGAGTTCAGCCAGTTTCAGAATGGTCTCGGCGGTTTGTTCGACGAGTGTCCATGACGAAGGTTGAAGGCCGAACAACTCGTTCATTATGTCATCGATGACCGACACGCGGTCTTCCGGCATGTAATCGGCGAGTTTTTTGGGGAGATTGTGGTCTTCGAGGACTTTTTCGACGAGTTCCTTGTCAAAAACGGTCCATGGCCGCGGATCGCAGGGATGGACTTTCGGGAGGTAATTGGCGAGGCATTCTGCGATGCGCCATGCGCCCGACCCGCTTTGACGGGAGATTGTCACTGCCAGAGGGTGAGTGCGGCGAGTGCACGGTGCGGCAGGTTGTTCGGACTCCTTGAACTGGCTGCTGATGAAGGAGAGGCATTTGTCTATTGCATCTGGAGTGGCCATAGTCATCTCTGGTTGGTATCAAACACACCAACGCAAACTATACCTCGAACGTCTGAATTGGCCAGTTGGAAAAGGGCTGATTTGCCTTGTCGCGTTTCGGCTCTTGACCCATTCTGTGGGCGATGGCTGAGCGATTAATAACCGGCGTTTTGAACAAGCCAGACGCAGCTTTGGAGTTGACGTTGCGCCCGTCCCTGTTTTCCGAGTTTACGGGACAAACCAAGGTCAAGGAACGCCTCGAAATCGCGGTCGAGGCGGCCAAACAGCGGCGCGAGTCACTTGACCACCTGTTGCTCAACGGGCCGCCGGGCCTTGGCAAGACGACGTTGGCGCACATTTTGGCCAAGGCGATGGGCGTCACCATCAGATGCACAAGCGGCCCAACAATTGAGAAGGCAGGGGACCTTGCCGGTCTGCTGACCAACCTCGAGGAGGGTGATATTCTTTTCATAGACGAGATTCACCGTCTCCAAAAAACCATCGAGGAATACCTGTACCCGGCGATGGAAGATTTCAAATTGGACATCATAATCGATCAAGGGCCGAACGCGCGAAGCGTTCGGCTGAACCTGCCGCGTTTCACGTTGATTGGTGCAACCACGCGCAGCGGGTTGCTGACCGCACCGTTGTTGACCAGATTCCCGTTGCGTGAGCGGCTTGATTACTACAGCGCGGAGGATTTGTGTCAGATTGTTCTTCGTTCAGCGCGGCTGTTGAATGTGGAGATCGAGCCTGCCGGTGCGGCAGAGATTGCGCGCCGGAGTCGGGGGACCCCGAGAATCGCCAACAACCTTTTGAGACGCGTGCGCGATTACGCGCAGGTGCGTGGCGACGGCAAGGTTACAGCGGCAGTTGCAGATCGCGCGCTTGCGATGTTGGAGATCGATGAGAACGGTCTGGATGAGATGGACAAGCGGATTCTTGAGACGATTATTTTGAAGTTCGGGGGTGGTCCTGTTGGATTGAACTCGATGGCGGTTGCCGTGGGTGAGGAACCCGACACCATTGAAGAGGTGTATGAACCGTATTTGATCATGGAAGGGTACATCAAGCGCACGCCACAGGGCCGGGTTGCGACGCCATTGAGCTACAAGAAACTTGGATTGAAAGCGGCGCGTGATTCGCAGCCAACGCTTTTTTAGAGAAAAAAATCTCCCTGTTCTGGTGTTTTTGAGGGCGAACTGTCGTTTGGCGGCGGGGATTGGAACATACAGCCTGCACTTCTCAACTTTCATCAGCGCGGCGTGCCGGAGTGCCAAGCATGGAGCGAACGCATTTCTTTCACTGTGATCATTCGGTTGCAGCTGCGCCGCGTTCCGTTTCCACCCGCCATGGCACGGGCTTTCAGCCCTTATTCTGACTCGATGACGGCGCTTTACCCACGAAACGGTAACCCCCACATCACCTTACCCAATCCAAGGGCTGAAGGCCCGGCCTATTACGGCAATACTTTCGCGGGTTTCGTGCCACGACGTGACAGAATCTGACCACCGATCGCAGACTCTGTGATTGTTGGATTGTGTTTTTTTTTGCAAGGATTCGCTTCTCCGCCAGACGGGCTGTCATCGCACTCGGGGTTTCGGTCGGCAAGTTAACCCGCGAAACGTTCACCGGAAGACAACCGGGAGGATCAGTTCAGAAGGCCTGGTCGTGCCGGTCCAAATGGTGTTCTGTGCTGACTGCATGCGGTCGCTGCTTCGGAATGGTTGACCAGTGTTTGGGTTTGGATCGTAGCCGGGGTACGAACTTGAGGTGACGTGGAGGCGCAACCTGTGGCCACGGTTGAGAATTATGCTTGTGGACCAGAGATCGATGTCGAACGCGTAAACGCGACCCGGTCTTAAAAAGGCTTCCTTATCGAAGCCACGTCTGTGGCGGGCGCGCAATTGTCCCTCGCAGATATTGAACGATCGCGCGTCGGGATAGACGTCACAGAGTCGCACAAACCAGTCAGTGTCCGGGGCGCTGCTGGACGCCCACAATCGGCATCGGACGCGGCCTGTGATTTCGAGCGGTTTGGACAGTGGGTCACTCGTGAACACGAGCACATCCGGGCGCGATTCGATCTCGCGCTGGTCCTTTGGACCTGCCGGAATTGTCAACTGTGGTCCGCCTATTGTTGGGACGGGGTTGCGCGGATCATACGTGTAACTGATGGATCGGGTTTGATTCGGTTTTGTTGGGCCGAGGGTTCGGTTTGCTGCGTTGAGGTAATACGACGTGGGTTTTGAGGGTTCAGGCGGCCAATTGGATGCTGTTCGCCAGACGTTTCCCGGGGCGTTGGGATCGGTTACGTCTCCCATGACGTAGTAAGTGACAGTTGGCTCGAGTTCGACGCCGTTGGTGATGCCGCGGAGGTGATGATCGGCCCACTTCCAAAAATCGTGGGAAACGCCGGGCGGCTTTTTGCCGTTTGGGAAGGTCAACTCGCCGGCTTTGTCAGTGAGAACGCCGTGCGTCCATGGGCCCATGAGCAGGCGTTGGCGCCCGCGTGCCATGGGACCGCCTTTGTGTTGATAGCCGATGAACGAGTCGATGGTGCCCTGTGCGAATATGTCGAACCATCCGCCAATATGAATTGCCGCGGTATTCACCATGTGGAATCTGTGGTTCAACTCACGTTCGCGCCAATAGGCGTCATGGTTTGGGTGCGAGGTCCACAGAACCAATGCATTTGTGCTGAACTTGCTGATTCGCAGCCAATCTTCAATCATGGATTTCTTGAATACACCGCCGGGATAGACTGCGTCATGATAAAGGCTCGGCGCGCCAACTGTGATATGCTGACAGGCGACGTTCGTGGTGCCCGTGCCGGCGAGCAGCAATTGGGTAATGCCGACGGCAGACCCGCCGAAAGTCCCAATCCGGCCGTTGCACCATGACTGTTTGATCAGCCATTGGACAGTATCGAATCCATCGGCCAATCGGTCCCATCCATCTGTCTCGAAAGGCAGGTTTTCGCCCTCCGAAGCGAACCGTCCCCGTGTATCCTGGACGACAACCGCGTAACCGCGTCGTGCGCCGTCCGCGCCCAACGCCGCCACGCCGTCCTTGTTGTATGGTGTTCGAACCAGCACGGTCGGGAACGGGCCATTGCCCGTCGGCAGGTGAACATCCGTTGCAAGCCGGACGCCATCGCGCATTGCGACCATGAAAGTTTGTTTCGCCGGATCAGCAGCGCGAACTGCGGTGCCAATCGCGTGTGAAACTGAACAGGCGAGCCAAACCCGGAGAAGGACCTTTAGACAACGTTTCATTCCGCGGCTTTTATGCTGCTGTCGCCGCCCAATTGAAAGAAAGAATTGGCGCGGTATGTCCGGAATCGAACGGTACTGCTATCGCTTCTGTTTGTGTTGGCGGATCAATGCGGCTGCGTGTTGTCGTGCTGCCTCAGTCTGGCCGCCGAACATGCGCGCCAGTTCGATTAGTTGTTCTTCGGGATTCAGGAGCCGCATTGTTGAAACTGTGCGCCCGGCGCGGACTTCTTTTTCGACGACAAAATGGGCAGTGGCGGCGGCGGCTACCTGGGGCAGATGCGTGATACAAAAGACCTGGCGATGATTGGCAATCTGCCGGAGTTTCCGACCGACTGCGTTTGCAGTTTCACCGCCGATATTGGCATCGACTTCGTCGAACACGAGGACAGGAATCTCATCGTGAGCGGCCAGAACGGTCTTGAGCGCGAGCATGACGCGAGCCATTTCACCCGAGGATGCTATTGCCCGGAGCGGGCGCGGCGGTTCGCCGGGGTTGGGTGCAAATATGAACTCGACGGTGTCAATCCCGGTTGCGGATGGCCGGGCGATTGTGCGTTGCGGGGTTTCGGTGTGGGCCTGATTGCGTTCGAGGCTTTCGATCTGTATTTCGAACCTGCTCTGTTTGAAGCCAAGGTCGGCCAACTCGCGGGACACCGCAGCCGCCAGTTGTGGAATCACCCGCCGGCGTTTGGCTGACAACTCGGTGCAATGTTGCCAGAGCATGTCCTCGATCTTTCGCTGTTCGGCCTCGAGACGTGCCAGCTCGGCTTCCCGTTGTTCGAGCGTCTCGAGGCGTTTGCGGCATTGCGCTCCGGTCTCGAGGATGCTCTCGATTGTGCCGCCGTACTTTCGTTTCAGCGACTGGATGAGGTTGAATCGTTCCTCGATGGTCGCCAGTTGAGACGGGTCGGTTTCTATGAGATCAACGTATTTGCCGAGCGCGCTTTGGAGTTCTCGCAACCCGGCGATGAACTGTTCGTGAGCGGCAAAAATGGTTTCTGCGCCGGCATCGATCCGAACCAGTTCTTTGAGCAATCTTCCGACTGCACCGGCCTGAGCGGAAATCGAGTTTTCGTCCTCATCGAGAATCCCGAGAGCAGACCGTCCGAGCTGGACGATGCGGGCAGCGTTTTGAGCGCGGCGATATGCTTCGGCGACCTCGGTATCTTCGCCCGGGCGCAGGTGTGCTTCTTCTATTTCGCGCATCTGGAACCGCAGCAGGTCCAGTTGACGTGCATGTTCCTGCTCGTCCATCACGAGCGCGGATTTTTCGGTCTGGATTTTGGCGAGTTTGCGAACCGCATCTGCGCAAGCCTCGAGATGTTTCCCGTGGTTGCCGAAGGCGTCGAGTATTGCCAACTGACGGTTTTGATGGAGCAGGGATTGATGATCGTGCGGGCCGTGGACATCTACGAGCCATTCACCGATGGCTGCGAGCGCCTGGAGGGTTGTGGGCGATCCGTTGACGTATTGCCGGTTGGTGCCTGCAACCGTGAAAGTCCGTTTCAGCAGCAACTGGCCCGACCCGGTCGGTTCAATCCCGTAGGAATCAAGAATGGCTTTGATTTTGTTCTCGGCGGGGCCGAGGTCGAAAACGGCTTCGACCGAACAAGCCTCTTCACCGGTTCGGATGAGGGTGCGATCCGCGCGTTCGCCCAGCAGCAGGTTGAGTGCGCCGATGATTATCGATTTGCCGGCGCCCGTCTCACCTGTAATGGCTATGAAACCGGGTGGCAACTCGAGCGTCAGGTCTGTGACCAGCGCAAGGTTTCTTATGCGCAACGTTGTCAGCACGGTTAGTTTTAGTTAGCGGCAAATTTGTCCGTTGTGGTACTTTCGCGCAAAGGAAAAATGGGCGCTTTGCGCCGTGGACAACTTTGGGCAGATGAGTTTTTTTGCACTGACAATACTGGGATCGGGAACTTCGCAAGGCGTGCCAATGATCGGCTGCGAATATCCGGTCTCTTTTCTGGCCAATCCGAAGAACCATCGCATGCGGTCGGCAATATACGTCGCCACCGACACGGTAAAACTGGTGGTTGACACACCGCCAGAATTCAGGCTCCAGATGCTGCGTGAAAACATCCGATGGCTGGACGCCGTCCTGTTTACACATGGCCACGCCGATCACATTATGGGGTTGGACGATTGCCGCCGGTTTTGTGATTTGCGCGACGGGCCGCTTCCGGTCTATGCATCGGCTGAGACCATGGCCGTTTTGCGCCGCGTTTTCCAGTACGCGTTCGACGGTCAGCCGGTCCCAAAAGGTTACTTTATCCCAGACCCGCACATCATTAACGGTCAGTTCGTCCTTGGCGATTTGACAGTGGTGCCGTTCGAGCTGCCGCATGGACGTGTTAACACACTCGGTTTCATGTTTGTTCAAGGGGAACGTCGCAGGCTGGCGTACTTGTCCGACTGCAAATCCATTCCCGAGTCCGTCCGCGCCCGGATCAGAGGTGTCGAGGTGGCTGTCATTGACGCACTTCGCATCAAGCCGCACCCGACGCACATGTGCATTTCCGAAGCAATCGAGGCAGCCCGCGACATTGGAGCGGGGCTCACGCTGTTCACGCATCTGACGCATGATTTCGATCATGACATCGATGAGCCAAAGCTGCCGCGGGGCATACGGTTCGCTTATGATGGTCTGAAACTGAGGGCAGCCGATTCAGACATTTTGCGCCTACAATGAACACCGCTATCACCAAACTGGCCGCAGTCGCTCTCGCCGCATCAATCTTCCCCTGCGCAATCGGAGCAACGCAAACCGGAGGCGCCGAGGTCGCTGTCGTGTACAATTCGAACATGGGGCCGGATTCGCGGCTGATCGCGGAATACTATGCCGAAAAACGCCACGTCCCCAAATCGCAAATCATCGGCCTCCCAATGCCGAGATCGGAAACCATCACACGCGCCGAATTTCGCGCTCAAATTCAGGAACCGCTTCTCCAGCAGCTTGAATCTCTCGGTTTGTTGAGTTTTCGTGCCACCATTATTCCTGCAAGTGCCGAACGTCCGGGCACGGTGTTGTGGGTGCCCGTCGATGCGCGTGTTCGTTACCTTGTATTGACCTATGGCGTGCCACTGCGCGTTTCGCACGATGAATCCGCCGTCCCGCCTGCGGCCACCAACCTGCCGCCGCAACAGCGCCGTACCGAAGCGTCAGTTGACAGCGAACTGGCTTTGCTCCCGATTGCGAAGCGGCCTCTGCGACTCCACGGCCCGTACCGGAACCCACTTTTCGGAACAACCAACGCATCAGCGCTCAGTCCAACCAACGGCATCTTTATGGTCGGTCGCATTGACGGCCCGGGTCCAAGAGTGGCTCGTGAATTGGTGGACAAAGCAATCGAAGCTGAATCAAACGGGCTGTGGGGATACGCCTATTTCGACCTGCGCGGTCTTGGCAACAGCCCATACCGGAAAGGAGACGACTGGCTTCGTGCAGCCGCCGAGGTTGCCAAAACCCACGGGTTTGCTCCGATCGTCGATGACAAGCCCGCGACGTTCCCGACATGGTTTCCCATGCCGCACATCGCCATTTACGCCGGTTGGTATGACAACGCGCCTTCGGGCCCGTTCACACGTCCAACAATCGAGTTCATGCCCGGTGCGTTTGCGTATCACCTTTTCTCATATAGCGCTACAACGCTGCGAACCCCGTCCACATGGGCGGCCTCACTCCTTGACAAGGGCGTCACAGCCACGGTTGGCTACGTGTTCGAACCATACCTCGATGCCACAATCGATGTGAGCGTTTTCATGTCGAGATGGATGGCTGATGGTTGGACATTGGGAGAAGCAGCCACCGCCGCGCAACCTGTGTTTTCGTGGCAAACAACAGTCGTTGGGGATCCACTTTATCGACCATTCGCCCGCACCGCGGAACAGTGGCAACAAGAACTCGCCGCCCGCAACAGCCCGTTGGTTCCATGGGCCGACCTCCGTCTCCTGAACCGTGATGAAGCCGCCGGAACACCGCGCAGAGAACTGATCGACCGCCTTTCGAAAAACGCGGCGCTGCATAAAAGCCCCATGCTCGAATTGCGCCTCGCCGAGTTATGCGCCGAGGAAGGCCGCGAATCCGCGAGCGTCCAGGCAATGGAACGAGCTTTGAAACTCAAGCCCTCCCCTCAATTGCGCGCACAATTGCAGCTCGGGCTTGCGCGACGCCTTGCATCCCTTAACCGGCACTCCGATTCGCTCCGGTATTACGAGCAACTGACCGCCTCAGAAACCGACAAACACGCCCGAATTGCCCTGATCGAGGAAGCTCTTCCAGTCGCACGGAAAGCGGGCGCAACCTCGGCGGCGAATCGATTCGAAGCTGAAATTGCCAATCTCAGGCAAGCACTGACCAACCAGTCCGGGGCAAACCGTTAACGAGGCGGCGCGCAACGCCAACCGTGCGTGCGACCCCATGGTCCCGCCGGAAGTCCGTGCTGGAATCGGTTATCCTGCGCGTCCAGCAACGTCACGCTCGCGGGGCGCATGAGTTACGCCTTCAGGCAGAACCGTTCCATATGGCCTGACGTAAAAATCGTCCCACGCGCGTGCGTTGACTTTGTGCGGAGGCGCAAAGTGGCTGAGCACGCATTCGGCTCAGCGCGGCGCGACAGAGCGCCCACCTTGGAACGAACACCTTTACCTCGCCCGGATCATTCGGCTGCGGCTGCGCCGCGCTGAGGTGCAATCAGACTGTCACACGATCTCTTCCCGGGCTCGGTCCCATCGCACCATGCGTTTTTCCTGCTGTGACTTGAGCGACATGAGGAACGTGGCGGTTTCGATGAACGCCTCATCAGTCGAGCATTTGGGCGTGCCACGGCTCCGAATACAATTCAACCAATCCACCATGTGGTTGGGCTGTGGCGGTGTTTTTCCGCGCTGGTAGCCTTTGGGCAGGGAACTATTCCTGTTATGGTCGGTCGGGATGATTTCGAACGTGCTGACATCGTGCGCGATCGAGTCGAACCGCAACGTGGCGTCGCGTCCACAGATTGTCACCGGCTGGTGATCGTTGCTGTTCATGCTGCCTTCGAAGGTGACAGTGCGGCCCAGTTTCTCGAACTGATAAACGGCCACCCACGTGTCCGGCACTTCGCGGTCGTCATTGAGCAGTGCAATCAGTCCGGAGCACATGCAAGTGTCGGGGATACCGTGACCGAGGAGGTATTGCACAAAATCCATTTCGTGTGATAACAGGTCGCCCGCATACCCGGTGCCGTAAGCGTAGTAACAACGCCAGTGCCAGAAATGGCGTTCGTTCCACGGAATCTTCGGCGCCGGTCCGAGCCACAAATCCCAGTTCACGGCGCGTCTGACCTGCTCCGGATCCGGGCGGTCCCATTGATCGTAATAACCGTACCAACGCCAGTTGGGATGGTTCGGTTCGGTGGACTTGAATCGTCCGGTGCGCACCAGGGTGATTGGGCCAAGGGCGCCGCTGGCGATGATTTCCTTTGCCTGCAATGCGCATGTGGCTTGTCGGGCCTGATGTCCAAGCTGGAAAACCACCTTGCTGTTCTTGAGCGCGTCGCGCATCCGCTTGGCTTCTTCGAGGGTTCGTGCAAAGCCTTTCTCGCAGTAGATGTCTTTGCCGGCTTTGACCGCATCAAGCACCATCTGGCAGTGCCAGTGATCTGGTGTGGCGATAACCACCGCCTCGACTTTCGGGTCGGCCAGCAGGTCGCGGTAATCTTCGTATGCTTTGGCGTCCGGATTCCGACTGCGCTCGAGGCCCTTCTGGCGGTGCGGGCCATAGACGTCCGAGACTGCGACCACTTTCACCCCGGGCGTGGCTGCCAACAGGTTGAGGAGGTCGCCACCGCGGGTTCCGATGCCGATGCAACCCACGCCGATTGTCCTCGCAGTAGATTCGGCGGAGAGAACGGCGGGAGCGATGCTCGCGGCGGCGGTCAGGGTTGTGGCCGCCCGACCGGTTGTGCGCAGGAACTCGCGTCGATTAAGAGTACTGTTTGTATTCATGGCATTCGAAAAAAAACTTTGGCTGTTTCGTTTTGCGGGAGTCTGAAGCAATTGACCGCGAAATCAACTGCGATCATTTGGTTGCGGCTGCGCCGCACTACGCGTTTTGAGGGTATCGAAAGATCGGCTGCAGCTCGACTGCTTTTGCCTGCAACAGTTCACGTTCCTTTCTGCCAAGCCGTTTGAACCTCGAGGCAATCGACAGCGCCATCTGAAACAGCCTGTACTCGCCGGGCGGAATGGCAGCGGTGATCGGTTCCGACAGCGTGAACCGCAGAGCCAGTTCGGCTTCCGCGGGGTCTGACACGGGCTGATACCAGCATTTTGGATAGTCTCTTTTGACGCCTTCGGGCCACGGCGAGCGGGCCATCGCCTTGAGCGCGAGCAATCCCATCTTCTTCGCGCGGGCTGCCCTGACAACCTGTGGACCAAAATTCCCGCGGTAGAAACAGACCCAGTTGAACGGGAAAAGAACCGTGTCGAAATCGAAGCGGGCAATAGCTGTCAGAGCTGCTTCAACCGAGTGCGCCGAGAATCCAAGGAAACGGACTTTCCCTTCTTCACGGGCCCTGAGAAATGTTTCGATGGCACCTCCGACGCCAAGGGCTTTCTCAACGTCCTCTTTCGTGGTGAGGGCGTGCAATTGATAAAGATCAAAGTGATCGGTTCGCAATCGCGAAAGTGAAGTTTCGAGTTCCTTGCGGGCGCCTTCGCGGTCGCGCATGGTGGTTTTGCAGGCAAGGAAAACTTTGTCGCGATAACCTGCCAGTGCATTTCCAAGTTTCTCCTCGGCCTCGCCATCGCCGTAAGTTGGAGCCACATCAAAGTAATTCACACCGCAACCAATGGCCTCGCGTACAATTCGATTGGCTTCGTGCTGCGGGCTGCCTACGACCACAATGCCGCCCATCCCGATGATGGACAGTCGTTCACCGGTCCGGCCAAGCTTCCGTTTTGGGATCATTCCTGCAGATTGAGCTGCTTCTGTTGGCAGCGCGGTTGCCACACTCGCCGCCAAAGTTCTCCTGATAAACTCACGCCTGTTCATATCGTTCCTTCCGGCTGATGGTTTCTAAAACATACCGACCGACTCTTCTCCGGGCTCGGCGGCCCGCGAGCAACAGTTGCCTTGCCACATGATCGGCACTGTCGCTCGCATGACCGCCCTGCCGTTCGTTGCCACCGCCTCGCTCGCTTATCTGCTGAGCGGCCTGTGCCCAACCTTTGCGCGAGTAGTGCGGCTGCGAACTGATCAACATGGTCTCGTCCTGGCCTGTAACTGTCGCCACGCTGCCGAAGCCGCCGACGCCCGGCCACTCCTTGAGCAGGAGCGGACCGAGTCCGTCGCCAATGCTCTCAATCTTCACTTAAATGTTGATACTATCCGATCGCGAAACCGCCGACAACTCCGTTTCCCAACTTGGAAATCTCAACGGCCAGTCTGCCAGATGCTCTGTTAGCTTCGGCACGGTGACACATGCAGGGCGCATCATTGCGAACGGTGTTTACCGACCCATAAAACGTAAAAGAACAGAAAAATAAAAAAAACAAGGGTGTGACAGCATTTGTCATACCCCCTCTGTTATACTGCCACCGAATGTGAATAAAAATGGCTTTCCGTTTGGAATCGAGTTCGCTACGAACAATTGTGTCCCAAAAGTCTGGGGCTGACCCGGTGAGTTACTACGCGCACACAGCCGAAGATTATGACGGCAAGCCGTTGCCACAAACACATTGGCAACCACTGGCCGAACACCTGCGCAATGTCGCGGCCTTGGCAAAGCAATTCGCCGCGCCGTTGGGCTTGGCCGCCGAAGCCGAACTGGCCGGTCTGCTGCATGATCTGGGGAAATATCGGGTTGAGTTTCAAGAAATGCTCCAAGATCAGCGTCCCAGCGGTGCCCAGACGCAACACGCGGTTTTTGGTGCGGCTTGGGCCTTTGAGCGCACTCAGCAGGAGAACAAGCTCGCAGCGACAGCTTTCGCTGTGGCCGGGCATCACGCCGGCCTGCACGATATCGGTGATCTCCAGCAGCTAGTAACCTCGGTGAAGTTTCGCCCATTCGAAAGCGCCTGCAAATTGCTTCGCCTGCTCGAAAGCGAGCTCGGGCCGCTGCCCGCGACGGTGGATCCTCCCCCGTGGGTGACAGACGCTTTCAAAATGGACCTTTACACCCGCCTGCTTTTTTCTTGCCTCGTGGATGCAGACCGCATCGATAGTGCTTGCTGGCCCGACATCCCGCCGCCGGACCGGTCGCTGGACGTAGATCGCCTGCTCGAAGCCGTCCAAGCTGAACGCCAACGGAAAAGTGATGCCAATCCCAACAGCCCGCTCGGGGTACTCCGGAATCGCGTTTTCGACGCTTGCCTGGCTGCAGCCAGCAATCCGCAAGGTTTTTTCTCGCTCACCGTGCCAACTGGCGGAGGCAAGAGTCTCTCCTCGATGGCATTCGCTCTCGCCCACGCCAAAGCCCACCGCCTGCGCCGCGTGATCGTCGTCATTCCTTACCTATCTATTATCGAGCAAAACGCCGCCGAATACCGTCGCATTTTCGGCCCGAACGTCGTCCTCGAGAACCATTCGAACGTTGTTCCTAAAGCGGATGCAGACGAGGAAGAGCGGAGCCGCCTCGAACTGGTTTCGGAGAATTGGGATGCGCCGGTCATCGTCACCACCTCAGTCCAATTTCTCGAATCGCTCTTTGCCGCGGCACCCTCACGGTGCCGCAAGCTGCACCGAATCCCCCGCTCGGTTGTCATCTTTGACGAAGTGCAAACCCTCCCGGCCCATCTAATTGCCCCCGCGTTTAGCGTTTTCCGCGAACTGCAGCGCAACTACAGCGTGAGCTTCGTCTTTTGTTCCGCCACCCAACCCGCCTTCCGCAGGAGCGGCTCGCTTCCCAATGATTTCTTCGAACCGCACGAACTGCGCGAAATTGCTCCCGACCCGCCATCGCTCTTTCGACAATTGTGCCGCGTGGAATACCACTTGCCTGCGGCAAACGAAACGCTGGACTGGGCGGCGCTTGCCGAACGCCTCGCAGCGCAGCCGCAAGTCCTGTGCGTCGTGAACCTCACCCGTCACGCCCGTGAGCTGTGGGAGGAACTCCGTCGTCAGATGCCTCACGATCCACCGCCCATCCATCTTTCTGCCGCCATGTGTCCTGAGCACCGCTTGACCCTCATCGAGGAAATCCGCCAGCGTCTGCGCCACGGTCAACCCTGTCGCGTTATATCCACCCAACTGATCGAAGCGGGTGTGGACTTGGATTTCCCCGTTGTCTGGCGTGCCCTCGGGCCGCTGGATTCCATAGTGCAGGTCGCCGGTCGATGCAATCGAGAGGGTCGCTTGCCCAAGGGGCAGATGCACGTCTTCCGTCCCGCCAACCACAAACTCCCGCAAGGGGTTTACCAAGCAGCAGCCGATCAGGCCGCGATCCTGCTCGATTCAATCGGCCAAGGCCTACAAGCCAGTGAGCGCCTCGCCACCGACCCGACATTGTTTGCTGAATATTTCCAAGCCCTTTACCAGATCGTGAACACTGACTACGCGAAACGGGGCGAAACAACCATTCAGGAGGACCGCGAGCAACTTCGCTTCCGCCAGGTTGCCGGCAAAGCGAAGGTCATCGCCGACGAAGGCCGACCGGTCATCGTCGCCCGCGACAGCCAGGGCAAAGCCTTTGCTGCGCCGCTCATCGAAGAAATCCGCGGCCGCAGTCCCTCACCCGGTAAGCCGCGTTTCACCCGCGACGACCTCCGTAGCCTACAGCGTTTCATGGTCAACGTGCACTCTCACAACTTCGCAATGTTACAAGCCATGAATGCCATCCGGGAACTGCTTCCCAACCTGGAACTCTTTGTCCTTGAGGACGGTTTCTATCATCCCATGCTTGGGCTTTTGATCGGGAACCGCCCGTTAGACGATTTTTTCGCATGAAAACCAACCATCTTATCACCATCCGTGTCTGGGGCGACTTCGCTTGCTTCACTCGCCCTGAAATGAAAGTCGAGCGCGTCAGTTATCCTGTCATGACGCCCTCCGCTGCCCGAGGCATCCTTGAAGCCATTTTCTGGGAACCGCAGATGTTCTATCTCATTGACGCCATCCGTGTCGTCAAAAAGGGCCGGTGGTTGTCCTTCCGGCGTAACGAAGTCATCAAAGTAATCAGCGTCGATAGCGTCCGCACATGGATGCACGACCCTGAAAAGGTTGTGCCCATCCAAGCTGGTGGTGGTACGGATGACGGCACCCAGCGTAACATGCTGGCTCTCCAGGACGTCGAATACTTGATCACTGCCGAAGTCCGCACTACACCGCTGGCCAATCGCTCGGACGACCGCGTCGAGAAATACCTCGACGAAATCCAGCGCCGCGCCCGCCAGGGCAAATGCTTCCACCGTCCCGGCCTCGGCGTGAGGGAATTCGCTGCCGATTTTGACTGGGTAGACAGCGACCCAGACGTTGCCCTTGCCCGCCGCGCAGCCGAGCTTTGTCATCTGCCTAACCAATTCAACGAAGACCTTGGCCTGATGCTCTACGACGTGTTCGATGCCCGCGAGCGCGCCCACGGTTTCCGCTGGTTGCGCACCGAAGAGATCGATGCCTGCGAACGCGACTTGGATACAGCGCTCGTCTCGTTGAAGAATGGCGAACAAACCAAGCGCCGGAAAGAGGACTCCGCCAATCGTCGCCGCTGGACCGGTAAGCTTATCAAACCTCAACCTGCCTTCTTCCACGCCCGCATCGAGAACTCCAAACTCGATTGTCATCCCGACCGTGTTCAAATCCTGACGCCAACCATCGGAGGACACTGACTATGCTGCTCAAATTGCTTTACGATCTGGCACAATCACGTGGCCTGTTGGACGATCTCGCGTTTGCTCCGAAAACAGTTCGCTGGATTATTGAACTGGACGGGGATGGCAATCTTGTCGGCGCCGGCGTTCAAGCCACAGGCGATGATAAACGCGGCAAAGAATTCAGTTGTCCACAGACTACCCGCCGCAAAGTCGCCGGCGGCGTCGCAGAGTTCCTGGTCGACGGCCTGACATCAGTCTTTGGCCTTGATCCCGACCCGGAGGCTCCGATGTCACCGAAGAAGCGCGCGGACCGTGACGCCAACAATGCAGATAAGTTTGCTGATTTCTGGCGGCAGATCGAGGAAGCGCACCAGGCTACGGCGCATTCGGCCCTGAAAGCCGTCCTTGCCTTCCGGCAGCGCTTGGACGAGTTCCGGCCCAAACTGCTGCGGCGGGGCAAGGCGCCTAGCGCCACGGCTGATGCAAAGCCCGCATGGTGGTTGCGGACCGCAAGCGGCAGCGAGGTGAAACTCGGCCCGGACAACTTCACGTTTCGCGTCAATGGTCAGTTGCTAGTCGAAGACGATACCCTCCGAGCATGGTGGCGCAACGTTCACGCCAGCGAGATCAAAGCCGCTCGCGAAGCCTATTCCAAAGGACTTTGCCTGATTTCGGGCGAAAATGCCGTGCCATTGGCACCCACGCACAATCCCAAAATCAAAGGTGTACCGAACACCCCCGCCTTTGGGGCTGCAATTGTTTCCTTCGATAAACCTGCGTTCGCCTCGTATGGGTTCAACCAGAGCCTCAACGCTCCTGCCTCTGATGAAGCAGCAACAGCCTACTGCGTAGCATTGAACTGGTTGATGGGCCACACGGATCATTTCGTTCGCCTCGGCCCAACAACCCTATGTTTTTGGGCTAAAGACAATGAAGCCACATCAGGCTTTTTCGCGAAGCTGCTCAACCGCCCCGACCCTAAGAGCGTGGCCCAATTCCTGCGGTCACCTTGGAGCGGCATCGAACGCGAACTGGCCCGGCGCGACCGCTTTTGCGCGGTCACTCTGGCTGGCAACTCCGGTCGCATAGTCGTAAAACACTGGCTGCAGGTCACCTTGGACCAAGCCGTCCAAAACTTCCTCCAATGGTTCTCCGACCTCGAGTTGTTTGTGCCATCGCAACCGCAGGTCGGCGGCAGCAAACGCCGTCGACCGCCATGCGACTCTGCGGTCACCGACAATGAATCCATCCCGCCGCTGGCGATCTTCCGCCTCGCTTGCGCCACCGTACGCGAGGCCAAAGACCTGCCACCCGATGTGCCCTCCCAACTTTACCGAGCCGCACTCGAGGGTACAGCGCCGTCCACGGCGCTTATCAAGCCGATCCTCGATCAGCTCCACTCCCGGCTCGTTCGCGACAAACACTATAACCTGTTTTTCGACGAAAGCCGGTTCGCGCTCCTCAAACTCATACTCAACCGCAACCGAAAGGACAATACCATGGAAATCAAACCCAGACTCACGGCCGATACAGACGACCCGGCCTACAATTGCGGTCGTCTCCTCGCCGTCCTGGCCGCTGCCCAGGCCAAGGCGCATGAATACAAACTCGAGGGCGCAGGCGTTGCCGAACGCTATTTTGGCACGGCCTCCGTCTCCCCCGCCAGCGTGTTCCCGCTCCTGTTGCGACTGAACCGCCATCACTTGAACAAAATCAGCAAGTCCGAGCGATTTGCCGGCCACGAACGATTCCTTCAGGATCAGATTCAAGGCATCCTGACGCTGTTCAAGCCCGAACAGCCCGGCAAACCACCGGTCTTTCCTCGCACGCTCGACCTTCAAGCCCAAGGCCGGTTCGCCTTGGGATTCTACCAGCAGTCCGCTGAAGACGACGCGGCTCGCAAAGCCGCCAAGTCCGATAAACCCGAACCGTCAACCGAATAACGAAAACATCAATCAAACAAAACAACTCAAAAGGAATATGAACAACAACCTCCTTACCAATCGCCACGACTTCCTGCTTCTGTTTGAAGTCGTCAACGGCAACCCAAATGGTGATCCGGATGCCGGCAACCTGCCGCGCCTCGATCCAAACACCAACCGCGGCATCGTCTCCGACGTGTGCCTGAAACGCAAAGTCCGCAACTTCGTTGAGCTCTTTCCGCCACCGCGCGAAAGCGATACCGCCAACGGTTACAATATTCTCATCAAACAGGGAGCGGTGATCGAGACAGAACAAAAACGTGGGATCAAAGCCGCCATGGATTTGCTTCCCAAAGACGCACCGGACTCGAGAAAGGCCGAAGCGGCCAAAGACTGGCTCTGTCGCGAGTTTTACGATGTTCGCACCTTCGGCGGTGTGCTTTCCACTGGCGATGACGTTCTCAAAGGCTCCGCGTTCGGCCAGGTGCGCGGCCCGGTTCAGTTCACTTTCGGCCAGTCCTTCCACCCGATCACACCGCTGGAAATCACCATTACCCGTTGCGCGGTTACGAAGGAGGAAGACGCCAGGAAGGAGCGCACCATGGGCAACAAACACATCGTCCATTACGCCCTCTATGCCGCAAAGGGCTATGTCTCACCCGCCTTTGCCGAGCGCACCGGGTTTACGCAAAGCGACCTCGATTTGCTCTGGCAGGCGCTACTTCACATGTTCGAGCACGACCGCTCCGCCACCCGCGGTGAAATGGTCGTCCGAGGGCTCTACGACTTCGAGCACGTTGGCACACAACACCCGAACAATGCCGACCAGAACCGCCGCGAAGCACGTCTCGGATGCGCCCACGCTCACAAACTGTTCGAGGGTATTAAAGTTAATCTCAAATCCGGGAAGTCCTTCCCGGAGTCCTTTGCCGACTACGAGGTACGCTGCGAATGGACAACAGACAATCTGCCGAAAGGCATAGTCCTGCACTTGCGCCACGAAGGCCAATCTATCGGACCGCGTCTGGGCTGACGTGAACCCACCATTGCCAGCGCCTCCGGATTGCGGCGGAGAGCGAGAGCCGATCCCGCTCTCCGCCCTCAACCAATACCTGTTTTGTCCCCGCAGAGCTGCTCTCATTCACCTCGATGGCATCTTCGAAGACAACGAACACACCGTCCTCGGCGAGCTGGTCCATGAACACGCCGATTTCCCCGGCTACGAGGTCGCCAAGGGCGTGCTTGTGTGGCGAGCCCTGCCCGTTTGGTCTGATCGCCTTCGGCTTTCAGGTAAATGTGACATCGTCGAAGCGGAACTCCATTCGGCTTCAAATTCAACATCCGAAATTTCAAATCTGAAGTCCCTCAGGCCGGTCGAATACAAGAAAGGCAAGCGCCGCCGATTCCACAATGACGACGCCCAGCTTTGCGCACAAGCGCTCTGCCTCGAAGAAATGTTCGGCATCCCGATCGAGCGGGGCGCAATCTTTCACGCCGAAAGCAAACGGCGGCGCGAAGTCGAGTTTACACCGCAGTTGCGCGCAACCACAGAGCAGGCCATCGCCGACCTGCACGCTTTGCTGGGCCGATCTCAAATCCCGGGTTCCAACATCCAACTCCCAAAAGCCCTGTACCGGCCTGCCTGCCAAGAATGTTCGCTTTTCGAAATATGCATGCCCAAAGCCATCGAAAATGACCACACAACATCGAGACTAGCAAACCGACTGTATGAAATTTGAGATTTCTCAACGCAGCGCCGCCGGAACCGAATGTCCGGTTTGCGATTGCTGCGCAGCTTTCCAGGTATGGCAATAAATCGCATACAACAGTGGACATAGCCCAAAACACACTCTACCTGACTACGCCCGGCACTTATGTCGCGCGTGATCATCTCACCCTGCAACTCGAGGTGCCGGTTTATCCCCCGGACCTCCCGCCCGACGAACGAACGCGTGACCGCGCTGCGGACTGGCGCAAGCTCTCATTGCCAATCCACAATCTCGAGTCAATCTGCGCCTTCGGCCAGATCACCATCAGCCCGCCCGCGCTCGATCTCTGCTGGGAACATGGCGTCGCAGTGAATTTCCTCACGGAAAATGGTTACCTCCAGGCCAGATTGACCGGCGTGGCCGACACCAGTGTTGTACTCCGACGCGCCCAATTCCGCGCCGCTGACGATCCCGTCCGCGCCGCCGCAGTCGCAAGGCAAATCATCGCCGGCAAACTCCAAAACAGCCGGAACTCCCTGCTCCGCGCGGCCCGCGAAACAGACTCCGCCGACGAACGTGCCCAATTGACCACCGCCACCGACGCACTTGCGCGACAACTCCATGAACTCGGGCGGTGGACCTCAGACGACATTCGGCAATCCGGAGCTCTCGATGCCCTGCGCGGTGTTGAAGGCATGGGCTCCGCCACCTACTTCAGCGTCTTCACCCTGTTGCTCAAACAACAGCGCGACAGCTTCGCGTTCGTCAACCGATCACGCCGCCCGCCCCGCGACCGCATCAATTGCCTGCTCAGCTTCCTCTACGCGCTTGTGCGGCACGATTGTATCGCCGCACTTACCAGTACAGGGCTGGACCCGTTCGTGGGATTCCTCCACACCCAGCGCCCGAATCGGCCCGCCCTCGCCCTCGATCTGATGGAGGAGTTCCGTCCATGGCTGGCCGATCGCCTCGCCGTCACGCTGATCAACCGCCGGCAAATCGACCCCGAACATTTCCTCGTCCGCGAAGGCGGCGCCGTCGAGTTCACCGACACCGGACGTAAAACGGTCATCACCGCTTATCAACAACGCAAACAGGAAAAACTCGGTCATCCACTGCTCGAACAGGAGTTTCGCATCGGACAATTGCCGTTCGTGCAGGCGCGCGTTCTGGCCCGCCACCTGCGAGGCGACTTGACCGATTATCTGCCTTTCGTCCCAAAATAGGCTTATGCTCATCTTGATCACTTACGACGTTTCCACTACCGACAAGGCCGGTCAACGCCGGCTCCGCCGTGTTGCGCGGGCATGCGCCGATTACGGCGTGCGCGTCCAGAAGAGCGTTTTTGAATGCCAGGTGGGCCAGACCGAATGGGCATTGTTGCGCGACCGATTGCTCCGTGAAATGAAACAGGATGAAGACTCCCTCAGGTTCTACTACCTTGATGAGAAAGCAGTCCAGCGGATAGAACATCACGGCGTGGACAAACCACTGGACGTAACCGAGCCCCTGATTCTGTGACCGCCCTTCCGCGAACCATAAGTCCCGGCCAACTCCCCGGGGTTTCGCGGGAACAAAAACCGCCATACTTGATGCTCTTCCCTTGCTGCTCTTTGACATCGCAAAATGAACTCGCTTGGGAACGGTTGCCAGGTTCGCGAAATCAGGCTAAGAAGTGTTTGCGACCGAAGGCGAAAGCCCGGCCGCAGTCGCCCCGTGTGAAAGCGCGGGGCGCGGATTGAAACCACCGAATTTTTCGAGTCGTTGTTGGCACTCCTTGAGTCGCCCCGTGTGAAAGCGCGGGGCGCGGATTGAAACATTGTAGGGCGGAGTTATGATTCATGTGGTAGTAGGTCGCCCCGTGTGAAAGCGCGGGGCGCGGATTGAAACCTGACAATTCGCCGCTCTGGCCGGCTGTATGGGAAGTCGCCCCGTGTGAAAGCGCGGGGCGCGGATTGAAACGCCGAAAGAACAGCGCTTGGCGGTTCATCGGGCCCGTCGCCCCGTGTGAAAGCGCGGGGCGCGGATTGAAATCCGGTGGCCGGTGTGGCGGTGGCCGGTGGCCGGTAG